>Ga0181538_10000165_pt1 | contig 75810 bp, 57 predicted proteins | sample PEATcosm2014_Bin_40_FD_119773 | JGI IMG/M metagenome (GOLD analysis project Ga0181538, IMG submission 119773) | Peatland microbial communities from MTU Mesocosm Facility, Houghton, MI, USA - PEATcosm2014_Bin23_30_metaG | ecosystem: Environmental > Terrestrial > Soil > Wetlands > Peat | place... | reverse complement strand
GCAAGGCCCCCACCCCGGTGAAACCACCGGTCAACAGGGCCTTCAACTCACGCCAGCATCCGGAGCTTCTAGTTGAGGCAACGATTCAGCCTTCCCGGAGGATTTGACGTGAGGCAACAGGGTTGCAGCCCCCGTACCGTCTCACCGGGCCTGGCCAGCTCGTTGGCGCCACCGCCCGGTCGCCCGAGACCCTGGTCCCCCGGCGTGGCCCGGTCTCCGACCGGTTCGCCGCCCTGGTCGCCGCCGGGACCGGCGCGGCGGCACCCGATGGATCTCGTCACCGTTTCTCGCACATTTCCGAACCGTGAACTCTGACAAGTCCTCTTGCCTCTGAGGCAAGTCCCGCCCACAATCGGCGGATGGAGCTGAGCGAAGCCCTCACCACGATCGCCGCCAGCCTCCGGGAGGAGCGCACCCGGGCCGGCCTGACGCTCGAGCAGCTGGCCCAGCGCGCCGAGCTGTCCACCGCCCACCTCTCCCGCCTGGAGTCGGGGGACCGCCAGCCGTCGGTGGCCGCGCTGATCGCGCTGTCACGGGCGCTCGGGGTGTCGATGAGCACGCTGCTGGGCGAGCGGCGTGGCGCACCCGCCATCGCGACCTACCCGCACGGGACGCCGACCCACGAGTCCAACGGCCTGACGATCGCACCGTGCAGCGGCTTCCCCGGTTCCACCACGCTCGAGGCGCTCCAGATCGGCATCAGCCCCGACCGCGAGCCCCCCGAACCGGCACGCCACCGCGGCGAGGAGTGGATCTTCGTGGTGGCGGGGCGCCTGCGCCTGGAGTTCGACGGCCAGGTGCACCTCCTCGAGGCGGGCGCCACCGCGCACTTCGACGCCAACCGGCCGCACCGGCTCGGCGCGGAGGGCGGTCCGGCCGAGGTCCTCGTCGTAGCGGCCGACGCGCCGAACGACTTCCGCAACCACCCCCTCTTCTCCGCATCCATCACCGACCACTGACCCACCGACGACGAGGAGACGCACCATGACGATGACGATGGCCGAGCTCGAGGGCACGGGTGAGAAGTTCTCCCTCGACAGCCTGATGGACGTGCGGGCGCGCACCCGCAAGGCGGTGCACCTGATCGCCGACCAGGTGCAGCCCGGCATGGCCGAGGAGGAGGCCAAGGCCATCGCCCGCGACACCCTGAAGGAGTTGGGGATGCGGCGGGGCTGGCACCACATCATCGTCCGCTGCGGGCCCAACACGACGAAGGACTTCATGGAGCGGTCGGAGCCGGGCGTGGTGCTCGGTGAGCGCGACATCTTCTTCGTCGACATCGGGCCGATCTACGGCGACACCGAGGGTGACGCCGGCGACACCTTCGTCTTCGGCGACGACCCCGACCACGTGCGGGCCAAGAAGGAGGTCCGGCTGATCTGGGACGAGGTGCGCGACACCTGGTTCGCGGAGGGCATCACCGGCAAGGAGCTCTACGACCACGCCATCGACGTGGCCGCCGGCTACGGGTGGAAGCTGAACATGGACCTGTCGGGCCACCGGCTCTCCGACTTCCCCCACTCGGCGCACTACGACGGGCCCCTGGCCGAGGTGGCGTTCCGCCCCAACCCGAACCTGTGGGTGCTCGAGATCGCCATCGCGCACCCCGAGCGGAACTTCGGCGCCTTCTACGAGGACCTCCTGCTGGAAGACCAGTCGTTCCCCGCCTGAGCATGCCGCCCACCCATTGCCCCGACCCCCCGAGCGCCACCACAAACGCCACCACAAAGGAGAGACGATGACCACGAGTGCCGGCACGAGGGATGCCTCGGCCATGAACAAGATGCACGGGTTGCGACCCAATGCGCTGGGGCTCCCCGCGCTGTTCGCCCAGTCGCTCGCCGTGATCTCGCCCACCATGACAGCAGTCCTCATCATCCCCCTGGCCTTCGCCAGCGCGGGCCAGGGCACCTGGCTGGCGTACGCGTTCGGCACCGTGATGCTGCTGTTCGTCGTGTTCTGCCTCAACCAGTTCGCCAAGCGGTCGGCGTTCGCCGGCTCCATGTACGCCTATACCGCCAAGGGCCTCGGTCCCAGCACCGGCGTGTTCTCCGGCTGGACGCTCATCTGGGCCTACTACTTCATTGCAGTGGCCGGGCTGTGCGGCTTCGCCGTCTTCTGCGGCCAGCTCCTCTCGGCGCTCGGCTACCACGGGTCCGTCCATCCGATCGTCTTCTTCGCCATCAGTGCCGTGGCCTGCTGGGTCATCGCCTACAAGGACATCCGCGTCTCCTCCATCCTGACGATGGCGCTCGAGGGGGCGTCGGTGGCCTGCATCACCGCCCTCGCCTGCGTGATCCTGTTCAAGCACGGCTTCAGCGTCGACACCAAGCAGCTGTCCCTGAGCGGCGTGAACGTGCGGGGCATGGGCCTGGCCGTCGTCGCCTGCATCTTCTCCCTGGTCGGCTTCGAGGCGGCGACGACCATGGGCGCCGAGGCGAAGAACCCGCGGCGCAACCTGCCCCGGGCCGTCATCGCCAGCCTGCTCATCACCGGGGCGTTCATGGTGTTCATGGCCTACGTCGAGGTCGGGGGTACGTCGAACTACGGCGCCGGCTGGACCTCGGCCCCGCTCAACTACCTGGCGGTGGCCTACAACGTGAGCTGGTTCCGGATCCCGGTCTCCATCGGTGCCATGGTGAGCTTCTTCTCCCTCTCGCTGTCGTGCCTCAACGCCGGCTCGCGCATCATGTACCCGATGGCCCGCCACGGCATCTTCTCGGGCCACCTGGGCCGGGCGCACGCCACCAACCGCACGCCGCACGTGGCGGTGACCGTGTACATCGCGATGATCTTCGCCCTGCCGGCGTTCCTCATGATCTTCACCAACCCGCTCACCGCCTTCGGCGACGCCGGCACCCTGGCCGCCTTTGGCTTCCTGGTGGCCTACTACCTCATCACGGTGGCGGCGCCGGTGTACCTCAAGAAGCTGGGCGAGCTGAGCTGGCGCAACGTGGTCCTCGCCTGTGTGGCCGTGCTGTGCCTCATGGTGCCGACCATCGGCAGCTTCTATCCGCAGCCGGCGTGGCCGGTGAACCTGTTCCCGTACATCTTCCTGGCGTGGATGGCCGCGGGGGCGGGCTGGCTGTTCCTGGTGAACCGCCGCCAGCCGGGGATCCTGTCCGACATCGAGGCCGACCTGGAGCGGGCGCCCGAGCTGATGGGGGAGGACGTCGAGATCCCTGAGCTCTCGCCGCAACCGGTCATGGCCTGATCATCCGCATACCAACAGGGTCACCGGGGCTCTGCAGACGACCCGCCCGCACTCTTCCGGGCGGGTCGTCGTGCGCCCGGGGACGGCGATGGATCTCGCCCCCGTGTCGGTCACGTTGCTGCCTCGTGAACTCTGGTCCGGGGTCCTTGCGCCGGGGCGCGGACCGGCCCACAATCAGCTCACGGGAGCCTGCGCTCGGAGAGGGAGGGGAGCGTCGAGTCGCCCGAGACGGACCCCGCCACCTGCGGTGGAGGCCAGAACCGACGGATCGGCAGCACCTCAGCGGTCACTGAGGCCAGTAGACGACCCGCCCGACTCCCCCCGGGCGGGTCGTCTCGCGGCCGGGCTCAGATGTAGTCGGCCAGCCCCTCCCACCCCGCCGGGGGAGCCGCCAGGCGCCAGAACTGCTCGGGGACGCGCCCCTCCATGCGGGCCGAGAGCGCGTGGTCCCGCTCGAGCGGTGCGATCTGCGAGGTGTAGCACCAGATGGCGCGGCGCTTGCGCTCCTCGTCGGGGACGTGCGGGACGATGGCGGGGGTGGGCCAGGGGTGCGAGCGCAACAGCTTGGCCACCCGCCAGGCCAGCAGCCCCGGGATGTGCTTGTAGCCGTGGTCCTCGTAGCAGAACCACTCCCGGTCGGGCTGCCCGGTGCGGACCAAGAGGCTGGCCTCGTGCACCATCACGTGGTCCGGGTTGCCGAGGCCCATGGGGAAGAACACGGCGGTGGGATCGAGCTCGGCGATCGTGGCCCCGAGGACGGGGGCCACCTCGTCGGGCGTCGGGCGGTCCTCGGGCAGGAGGTACTGGTGGTCGGCGAAGTCGAGCCAGCGGTAGCCCGACTCGAGCACCGCCATGGCGGCCACGTCCTCCTCCCGGCGCACCGCCACCACGTCGTCGCCCGCCACGAAGCCGCCCAGGGCGTCCCAGTCCGACGGCTCCTCGGGATACGACGGCGGGCGGCCGGCGAGGACGGTGATGACGGTCGTGTTGTGGTAACTGGCGATGAGGTGGCCGGCCCCCATGGCGGCGTCGTCGAAGTGCGGGGACACCACGACGATGCGCGAGAGCGCCGCCGGATCGACTTCGCCCCAGGTCGGCTCCGCGAAGGTGGATGTCACGGCCGGATCATACGGGCACATCGTCGATCTCGCCCGCCAAGTGGTGGCGGAACACCGGCATGAGCGCGCCGATCACGGCGGCGCCCACGATGCAGGCGAGGCCGCCTGAGATCACCGAGAACTCCACGCTGGTGAGCGTGGCCACCGCTCCCGACTCCATGTCGCCGACGCGGGGCCCGCCCTGGACGACCGCCATCTGAATGGAGGACATGCGGCTGCGGAACCGTTCGGGGATGGAGGTCTGCAGGATCGTGTTGCGCAGGACGGCCGAGATCACGTCGGCCCAGCCCGCCACGGCCAGCAGCACGAGCCCGACCCACAGCGTGTCGACCAGGCCGAAGCACGCGATGGCGGCGCCCCAGACGCACACGGCCACGATCACCGCCCACCCCTGGCGGCGCAGGTTGGCGACCCACCCCGTGGTGACCGCACCGACGAGCGCGCCGACACCGGGCGCGGCGTACAGGAAGCCGAGGGTGATCGTGCCGCCGCCGAACACCGAGCCCGCCATGGCGGGGAAGAGGGCGCGGGGCATGCCGAAGACCATGGCGTTGATGTCGATGAGGTAGACGCCCTGCAGCACCTGACGCGAGCGCAGGTAGCGCAGCCCTTCCCTGGTCGACTGCCACGGCGAGAGGCCTCCGGCGCCCTCCGCCGGGGGGATGGGCCGGAGCATGACCGAGGCGACGGTGGCCACCACGAAGGACACGCCGTCGAGCGCGTAGACGAGCGGAAGCCCGATGCCGAGCAGGAGGCCCGAGAGCGCGGGGCCGACGATGACGCCGAGTTGGAAGACGACCTGCATCATGGCCGCGGCGGCCGCGAAGTGCCGCCGCTCGACCATGCCGGGCACGGCCGCCATGCGGGCGGTGTTGGAGAAGCCCATGAGGCCCGCGGCCAGCGAGCTCACGACGTAGAGCACGACGAGGGACGGGTGGGCCACGGCGGCGTTGACCGCCATGGCGGCGCTGGTGAGTGTCATGAGGGCCGCCGTCCACACCATGATGCGGCGCTTGTCGACCGCGTCGCCGATCGGCCCGGCGGAGAGGGCCCCGGCCAGGAACGGGATGAGCTGGGCCAGGCTGATCGCGCCCACCTGCAGCGTGGAGTGCGTCATGGAGTACACCTGATAGGGGATGGCCACCACCGTCAGCTGCGTCCCGATGATGGAGATGAGCTGCCCCGTGAAGAGGAGGCGGAAGTCGCGGCTCTTCCGCAGCGGCGTGATGTCCACCAGGATCCGGCCCGGCATGCGGGCAGCCTACGGTCGGCCCGGGCGCGCGGGGTGGGGCGCGCCCGCGGTCAGGACAGCTGCTGGCCGAGGTCGCGCACGGAGATGTCCCAGGCGGCGGGCCAGTCCCTCGTGCGCAGCAGCGCGTCGCTCCCGCCGTCGCAGAAGACGACGGAACCGCAGAAGAAGGCGCCGTCGGGACCGAGCAGGAACTCCACCAGCGCGGCGATCTCCTCGGGCCGGCCGGGGCGCCCGACGGGGATGGGGAGCATGTCGAGGAGGGGTCCGGCCTCCGGGTCGGCCCGCATGCTGGCGATCATCGGGGTGTCGATCATGCCCGGCGCGATCGCGTTGAGCCGGAACCCGGCCCCGGCCCACTCGGGGCCCGTCGCCTGGCGCCGCACCCAGTGGGCCACCGCCAGCTTGGTCGCCGGGTAGGCGACCATGGCCCCGCGGGCGTCGGCGATGCGGGCACTCAGCTCCTCGTCGTGGGCCAGGCAGGCCTCCACCAGGTCGGCGGGGATGCCAGGCTGCACGGTGGTCGAGTTCGAGCTGATCGCCACCGCCGCGCCACCGGGGGACAGGTGCGGGCGCAGCCCGTCGAGGACGTCCACCGTGCCGAAGTAGTTCACGGCGGAGAGCAGGGAGCCGGCGCGGCTCGGCTCGCCCGCCAGCCCGGCGCAGGTCACGATCCCCGACAGCGCCCCGTCGCAGCGCGCGGCCGCCTCGGCGACGGCACGGGTCCTCCCCTCGGGCGTCGACAGGTCGGCGACCACGTCGGCCGCGGCCTGGTCGATGCCCACCACCTGCCATCCCGCGGCGCGCAGCCGGGCTGCGGTGGCGGCGCCGATCCCCGATGCGGCGCCTGTGATGACGACGGCGGGGTCAGGCAGCGCGGCGCTCCTTCAGGACGGCGAGCGCCTTGTCGGCATGGGCGCCCATGGACACCTCGGTGTGGATGACGTCGAGGAGCGTGCGATCGGTCTCGATGACGAAGGTGACCCGCTTGTTGGGCACCCATTTGGGGCCGCCCCGCTTCGCCCCGAGCTGGTCCGCCACCGCGAAGTCGGCGTCCGACAGCAGCGGGAAGCCGAGCGACTCCTTCTCGTCGAACTGCTTCTGCTTGTCGACCGTGTCGGCGCTGATGCCGACCCGCTGCGCGCCGACCGCGGCGAACTCGGCCTCGAGGTCACGGAAGTGACAGCTCTCCTTCGTGCAGCCGTACGTCATGGCGGCGGGGTAGAAGAAGAGCACGACGGGCCCCTCCGCCAGGAACCCGCTCAGGGTGCGGGGCGTGCCCGTCTGGTCGGGGAGCGTGAAGTCGGGGACGACGTCGCCTGTGCGCATCCGCTCAATGTAGAGCGAAGTGGCGTCGTCGTGCCGGATCAGGGCTCGAAGCGGAAGCCCACGCCCCGGACCGTGACCAGATGGCGCGGGTTGGCCGGGTCGGGCTCGATCTTGCGGCGCAGGCGCTTGATGTGGGTGTCGAGGGTGCGGGTGTCGGTCAGCTCCTGGTCCCACCACAGCCGGTCGATGCACCAGTCCCGCGTGACGACCTGGCCGCTGTGCGACATCAACAGGGCGAGCAGGTCGAACTCCTTGCGGGACAGGTCGACCTGGGTCTCCTCGACCGTGACCTCGCGGCGCCCGGCGTCGAGGCGCACGGGACCCACGGTGAGGACCTCCTCGTGGTGCTCGGCCACGGCCACGCCGCGGCGCAGCACGGCGCGCATGCGGGCGACCAGCTCGCGCAGGCGGAACGGCTTGGCGACGTAGTCGCTGGCCCCGAGCTCCAGGCCGAGCACGATGTCGACCTCGGAGTCGCGTGCGGTGACCATGATGATGGGGACGGGCTTGAGGCTGCGCATCTGCTGGCAGATCTCGATCCCGGACTGGTCGGGCAGCATGACGTCGAGGAGCACCAGATCGGGGTGCACCCGGTGGAAGAGGCGCAGTGCCTCGTGCCCGTCGCCCGCGCTCTCGACCGTGAACCCCTCCCGCGTCAGGCCCGACGCCAGGGCCTGACGGTACGACTCCTCGTCGTCGACGACGAGCACCAGGGGGCGGTTGTCGCGCGGCGGCCCGATGACAGGGGCCCGGCCGGTGGTTGCCGGTGCATTCGCGATCGCCACGTCGGTCTCGGTGTCAGGCAGCGTCGTGGGGGGCCCGGGGTGGTGTGAGGATGCGAAGGTCAGGCGACGACGGCGGATGGGGGGTTGATCGCACCGACGTCGCCTGGGCACGCGGGGAGGCGACTACCCGCGCGACGGTGATCAGTGCCCCGATGAGCCCGGAGCGGTGTGAGCGCGCCGGTCGGAGCATGATGACCTCGGCCAGGCTCTCCTGGCCGTGATGGCGGCCGGCGGCAGGTTCGGAACGGGGAACCCGGCCGGTGTGATCCGTGTGCTGATCAGCGATCGCCATCGAGGTTCACGCTACGGATCGGAGGTGAACGTGCCGTGAAACAGGTGCAACCTGCGGGTGTTCTAAAGATGAACTCTTCAACGTTGCGTTCGTGCGCCGGGCGTTAACCTCCCTGGCACACGAGTGGGAGGTGCCCGATGACCGAGGCCATGGGTCATGGCGTGAACCAGCGCAAGTCCATACAGATGACGGCCGCCGAGGTGGAGGCGTTCCTCGCCGAGCGGCGTGCCATGACGATGTGCTCCATGTCCCCGGACGGGTCGATCCACGCCGTGGCGATGTGGTACGGCTTCCTCGAAGGGTGCGTCACGGTGGAGACCAAGGCCAAGTCGCAGAAGGCCCAGAACCTGCGCCGTGACCCCCGGCTCACGCTGCTGTTCGAGGACGGGGACTACTACGAGGAGCTGCGCGGCGTGGAGCTGGTCGGGAAGGCGGAGATCGTCGAGGACCCCGACAGGCTCTGGACCCTCGGTGTGAGCGTCTTCGAGCGCTACTACGGCGCCTACTCGGACGACCTCAAGCCCTTCCTCGAGACCATGCTGCACAAGCGGGTGGCGATAAAGCTCAACGTGGAGCGCACCGTGAGCTGGGACCACCGCAAGCTGGGGCTGCCCCCGACGCGCCCGGCGACCCCGTGAAGATCGCGGTCCGCCAGGCGGTCGCCGTGCCGCCGGCGCGGGCCATCGCCGCCTATGCCACGCCGGCGTTCTACGTGGGGCGCCCGGGCCGCGACGACATCGCAGTGGTGGAGGTCGTGCGCCACGAGGACCTGGGTGAGCGGACCCTCATTGAGGTGCGCATGGCGTTCACGGGCTCGCTGTCGGGTGCGGTGCGCAGGGTGATCGACCCCGACAAGCTGTCCTGGGTCACCCGGACGGAGGTGCGCACGGCAGAGGCGCGCACGAGCTGGGAGGTCCTGCCCGACCACTACCCGGACCGCCTGAGCGCCAGCGGGAGCTACCGCTTCGAGCAGGGCGACGACGGCCCCGGCAGCACCGTCGTGCACGTCGAGGGCGACCTGAAGGTGCGGGTGCCGATCGTCGGCCGCTCCGTCGAGAAGGTCATCGTGACCGACCTGCACGAGTACATCACGGACGAGGTGGCGCGCATCGCCGACCTGTCGCCGTGACGCTCAGGCCCCCGGTTGCTCGCAGACCTTGAGCATCTGCGTCATCCCGTCCTCGATGCCGCCCGCCAGCACGTCGATGTCCTCCGTCGAGTCGTAGTCACCGGTGATGCCGAAGTTGACCTCGCCGTTGTAGGAGAAGATCGCGATCCCGAGCCGGATCTGCCCGGCGAGCGGCACGTAGGGGAAGGCGCGGATCATGCGCCGCCCGGCCGCGTAGAGCGGGAACTGCGGCCCGGGCACGTTGGTGGTGACGGTGTTCACGTTGCGCTGCCCGGCCCTGGTGGCCAGGCGCATCCCGAGGGCGAGCAACATCGGCGGGGCGAAGCCCGACATGGAGGTCAGCGCCTCCCCGGCCACGGCCTGCTTGGAGTCCTTGAGGTCCTTCATCTGCTCGGTGATGGTGTGGAGCCGCAGGACCGGGTCCTCGATGTCGACGGGGAGCTCGGCGAACATCGCCGAGACCCGGTTGGCCAGTGTGCCGTCCCCCACCGCCTTGCCCGACTCGTCGCGCGGCCGGACCGAGACCGGCACGAGGGTGCGCACCACCCGGTCCACGTCCTCGTCGCGCGACAGGAGGAGCTCCCGGAACCCGTTGGTGATGCAGGCCAGCACGACGTCGTTGAAGGTGCCCCCGAGCGCCCTGCGGACCCGCTTGATGTCGTCGACCGACGTCGTGGCCCAGGCGTAGCGCCGATGCGGGCCCAGCGGGCCGTTGAGGCTCGAGACCGGCGTGGGGCGCACCAGCCCGCTGAGGGCGACGAAGCCGCCGGCCACCTCGAGTGCGGCGTGGGCCAAGCGGCGGACGACGCGGGTCTGCGCCCGCGCCGCGCGCAGCTGCTCGTAGGGCGACCGCACGATGTTCTCGAGCGCGTCCACCACGAGCTGGAAGCCCGACGGCAGCGGGTGAGGGACCCATTCGGTGTGGTCGGGACGCGGGGCGTCGGGACTCAGATCCATGACCACCGCGAGCAGGTCCGTCCCGGAGATACCGTCGACGAGCGCGTGGTGGGTCTTGGCCAGCATGGCCCAGCGCCCGTCCTCGAGCCCCTCGACCACCCAGATCTCCCAGAGCGGCTTGGAACGGTCGAGCTGCTGCGCCATCACGCGTCCGACGAGCTTGCGCAGCTCGCTCTCGCCACCGGGGGCGGGCAACGCGGTGTGACGCAGGTGGTACTCGATGTTGAAGTGCGGGTCGTCCACCCACACCGGCCGACCCAGCTCGAAGGGGACGAACCTGACCTTCTGGCGATAGCGCGGGACGAGGTCGAGCTTGGCGTCGACCATGGCCACGACGTCGGCGTACGGTGGCGGCGGGCCCTCGAAGATGGCGACCGAGGCGATGTGCATGTGGGACACGTGGTCCTCGATGTGGAGGAACGATGCGTCCAGGGGACTCAATCGATCAGGCCTCACCGACCCTCCCTTCAGGGCAGTTCCGGCCGGAACGCTACTACCGGCCGGTCCCGGACCCCCGGGGTCAGCCGGCGCTGGCGGCGGCGATGGGATCGCCCAGCGAGGCCAGCAGCGGGGTGTCGTGGATCTGGTCCATGACCTCCCCGTAGGCGGCCTCGATCACGCGCGTGCTGCGGTCCTCCGCCATGGCCCGCAGCCCCATGGCGCGGCGGGACTCGGCCCCGGGCTCCAGGCTGACCACGGCCGTCCCCGCCTCTTGGAGCCGGGCCACCTCCCGCTCGAGCCGGCGGTGCACCGTGCGGCGCAGGAGGCCGTCGGCCCCGGTCGCGCTGCCCTGGGCGGCGGACATCGACGAGACGATGACGACCAGGTCCAGGCCCTCGGACCGCAGCACGTCCGCATTGGTGGCCGAGTGCACGCCACCGTCGACGTACTCGGTGTCCTCAATGGTGACGGGCCGGAAGTAGCCGGGGATGGCGCACGACGCCAGCACCGCCGGGGCCAGCCGCGCCGGTGGTGCGCCGGGCCGGCCGAAGACGACGCGGGCGCCGTCGGTGCGCCGCACCGCGCAGATCCGCAGACCGTCGGGCCAGCGGTCGCCGATGTGCTCGTCGAGGCCGCGGGCCCGTTCGGAGATGTCGACCAGGCCGCGCGGCATCAGGGTGACGGCAGCCACCTCGGGGCGGAAGGCGAGCGGCCGGCGGGCCACCCGGGTGAGGAGCGCCGGGGACGGCAGGTTCCACGGCCGCAGCAGCGACCGCACCGACGGGGAGGGCAGGGGCCCGGCGTCGGCCGGGAGGATGCGCTGCAGGATGGCGCCGCCGCGGCGCGAGGTGGGCATTCCGTAGAGGGAGGCCGCGAGGTCGGTGGCCGGCACGCCGACGCGCAGCGCCGCACCGGTGACCGAGCCGGCGGAGGTGCCGACGATGATGGACGCGCGGCGCGGGTCCCACCCGATCTCGCGTTGCAGCGCGGCCAGGACCCCGGCCTGGTAGGCCTGACCGACGACACCGCCGGCACCGAGCACCAGGCCGATCGACGGAGCCTTCCGGCCCCCGAGTCCCCCACGGATCAGCTTCACCACCCCTCTTCTTACCCGTTTTCTTACCCGTTCGCCGGGCGGTGCACAGCGGCGCCACCGCCTCATCGCCTCGTCTTCCTGCTGGGGCCGTGTGTGCCGCCTTGCCCGCAACGGGCCTGACAGGCCCGCCGGCCTTCCCGGGTCCACGAGGGCCGCACCGTCGGGCCGCACTGTCGGGCCGCACTGTCGGGCCGCACCCGCCGTTACTCTGCGGAGCTGACATGGGCGCGACGCGCGACGACCTGCACCGCATTGCGGCGCACGTGCTGGGCCGCCGCCGCTCCGCGGTGAGCGGCCACTTCGGCCTGCGCTCCAGTCCCGATGGCGTGGCCACCCCGGCGTATGGGCCCGAGCCCGAGGTCCTGCGCCTGGCGGGGGCGTTCCTGGTCCGCGAGGTGGGGACGCAGTGCCGCTCCATGCCCCTCGACGGCGCCACGGTCGCCGAGCTGGCCCGTTTCGCCGGAGCCGACCTGGGTGCCGACTTCTCCGCGGGCCCGGCGACGCCCCCGTTGGGCGCGGTCGACGTCCCGCTGCGACTCGACGCGGCGGAGCTGGACGGGCTCTTCCACTGGTTCGACCTCGGATGGCGGGTGCTCGACGCCGTCACCTCGGACGCGGCCGCGCCGGGGCGGGCGACGGTGCAGCTCTGGCCGGAGCACTTCGACGCCGCCACCGCCCTCGACCTCGGTGCCGGCGCCGGCGTCAACCTCGGGTTCTCGGGCGGCGACGCCTTCTGCGAGGAGCCGTACGCCTACGTCGGGCCCTGGGGCCCCGAGCGGCCGGGCGACCCCGCCTACTGGAATGCGCCCTTCGGCGCGTTCGTGCCGCGCGCCCGGGCCGGCGACGTGGCGGACTGCGCGGCGTTCCTGCGCTCGGGCCTGACCCTGCTGGCGGGGGGCTAGCGCGCATGCCCGTCCCGCTCCCCAGCGCCGAGACCGTCAACCTGGTCCCGCCCGACGCGGCGGAGACGCAGCTGATCACGGACGCCGTCGCGTCCGCCGTCGCCGCCCGCGACGGGCTGCTCCCCGTGCAGCGCGCGCTCATGGAGGCGTTGTTCCCGGCCATGACGGGCCACCCGGTGACGTTGACCGATCGCCCCGCTGTCAGCGCGCGCGAGTTCGCAGTGGCGCTCGAACGCCGGGACCTCGGGTTCCGCTCGCGCATGCTGCAGGCGATGCTGCTGTGCGCACTCGTGCGGCACCCGCTCCCCGACGACGTGGCCGACAGCGTGGCCGTCTACGCGAGCGAAATGGGGGTGCAGGACGGGATGGTCGACGTGGCGCGCAAGTTCGCCGCGGGCTCACTGGGCCTGGCGGCCTTCGACTTCACCCGCAACGGCTACGAGGGCACGTGGAACGAGCAGGAGGCCTCCGCCGCGCTGCACTCCTCACGGGTGCTGCACGACGCCTGGGAGTTCTCCGTCGCCGATCCCGCGCTGGCGGCGCGCTGGGCTGCCCTCGAGGCCCTGCCCCCCGACACCCTCGGCCGCAAGGTGTGGGAGCTGTACCAGGCGCGCGGGTTCACCTTCCCGGGCACGCCCGGATCGGCGCCCCCGCTCCTGGCCCAGCACGACTGGGTGCACGTGCTGGCCGACTACGGGACGACGGTGGAGGCCGAGGTCGAGGTGTTCGGCCTCATCGCCCGGGCCAACGACGACATGCACGCCTTCTCGCTCCTGGCCATGGTGATCTCGCTCTTCGAGACCGGCTACCTCGCCACGGGAGCCGGGCTGTTCGAGGCCTCGCCCGGCCACCTCTCGGCGAGCCCGGACATGGCGGTCCGCCTGGCCGACGCCATGCGGCGCGGCGCCCTGTGCCACGACTGCGAGACGGGGTCCGACAGCATCGACTTCCTCCGCATGGACTGGTTCGCCGTGGCCGACCGGACCTGCGCGGACGTCCGGGCCCGGTTCCGGATTCTGCCGAAGTCGGAGGCGGCGGTGGCGGCAGGGTCGGTCGGGCCCTGGGAGCCCGGGGGGATCAGCCCCTTCCAGATGAACGCCGGCCGTCAGCTGGCGGCCGCGCGCGGCCTGCCCTACGAGGCCCACGGCGCATCCGTCTGAGGGTCAGGACTCCAAGAAGCGCAGGACCGCCAGCACGCGGCGGTGGTCGTTCTCCGAGACGGGCAGATCGAGCTTGGTGAAGATGTTGGCGACGTGCTTCTCCACCGCACCCTCGCTGACCACCATGGCACTGGCGATGGCCGCGTTGGAACGGCCCTCCGCCATGAGGGCGAGTACCTCGCGCTCGCGTGGCGTGAGCACCGACAGCGAGCCGGTGCGGCGCGTGGCGCCGATCAGCTGGGTCACCACTTCGGGGTCCAAGGCCGTACCTCCTATGGCGACGCGCTCGAGCGCCTCGACGAAGTCGCTGACGTCGGCCACACGGTCTTTGAGCAGGTAGCCGATACCCGCGGCGTCGTCCGCCAGCAGGTCGGCGGCGTAGCGCGTCTCGATGTACTGCGAGAACAACAGGATGCCCAGCCCCTCGTAGCGGGCGCGCAGTTCCAGCGCCAGGCGCAGGCCCTCGTCGGTGAACGTGGGCGGCATCCGGATGTCGATGACAGCGACGTCGGGCGGGTGCTGGGCGATGGAGCTGCGCAACGCGTCGGGCTCCCCGACGGCACCGGTGATGACGAAGCCGCGGTCGACCAGCAGCTGGACGAGGCCGTCGCGCAGGATGGCGGAGTCCTCGGCGATGGCGACCCGCAGCGCGCCGACCATCACGCCGTCAACGGGAGGTCGACGGTGACGACCGTGGGCCCGCCGTGCGGGCTGACGAGGTGGAGCCGGCCGTCCACCGCGTGCACCCGGTCGGTGAGGCCGCTGAGCCCGCTGGACGAGGACCCGACCCGGGAGAGCTCGGCGCCGCCCAGCCCGTCGTCACGCACGACGAGTCGGAGCCACGTGCCCTGCTGCGCGCACGAGACGGACGCCCGCGAGGCCTGCGCGTGCTGGGCCACGTTGGCCAGCAGCTCGGCGACGCAGAAGTAGGCGATGGCCTCGATGGCGGGCGTCGGCCGCGACCGCAGGTCGATGAAGACCTCGGTCGGGACGGCGCTGCGCGCGGCCAGGGTGGCCAGTGCACCTTCCAGGCCGATGTCGAGCGCCGGCGGGTGGATGCCCCGTGCGATGTCGCGCAGCTCGGCGATGGCCTCCTTGGCGCCCCGGTGCGCCTCGTCGACGAGCTCGCGTACCCGCTCGAGGTCGACGGTGTCGGCGTCCTCGAGCTTCTCCTTCGCCATGCCCAGGCGCATGGCGAGCGCGACGAGCTGGGCCTGGGTGCCGTCGTGCAGGTCGCGCTCGATGCGCCGCAGCGTGGCCGCCGAGGCGTCGACCGTCTGGGTCCGGGCCTGCTCGAGGGTGCGGACGCGCGCCGCGGTCGGGTCGGGCCCGAGCAGCGAGCGGATGAGCAGGCGGTCGACGGTGACGAAGCCGCGCGTGACCCAGGGAGCGGCGAAGAGGAAGATGGCGCCGAGGATGAAGACCCCGACCCCGTGGAGGAAGTCCTCCTGCCCGAACCAGGACTGGCTGCCCGGGAAGATGCCCCGGGCCAGCCCCCAGACCGCCGGGCCGCCGCCGCCCCGGTTGAAGATCGGCCCGGTGAGGCAGGCGAAGGCGTCCCACCACAGGCTGACGGCCACGAACACGCCGAGGATGGTCCAGGGCACCTTGACGGCGAGGTAGGCCACGGCGCGCCAGCCCACCCGGTCGCGCAGCGAGGCCTGCAGCCACCCGAGGAAGCCGCGGCGGCCGGCGAAGGGCTCGGGATCCTCGACCGTCTCGTCGAGCATGGCCCGGGCCAGCCCACGCTGCCAGCCGCCCATGCCGCGGGCGCTGCGGATGGAGAGGGCGAGCAGGGCGAGGCCGAAGAAGGTGATGGCGAGCACCACGCCGGCGACCATGGTGACGCCGACGAAGGCGAGGCCGAGCCCGGCCAGGCCGCCCGACACCAGGAAGAACGCGAGCTCGGCCCAGGGCCGCTTGGTGAACGGCTCGCGGAGGATCTGCTGTGCCAGCGCCTTCAGGCGGAGCGCGTGCTCCTCGCTGATGGCCAGCGAGAGCTCCTTGCCCCCGATGCGCACGTGCACCCCCGTGTCCTCGGCCGGCTCGGCCATCAGGCGTCCCGCCGGTTGAGGACCGCGCCGCCCACGATCAGCGCAGCGGCGCAGTACGTCACCATGAACACGGTGCCGATTGTGGCCGATAGACGACGCCCGGGGTGACCGAGAAGCTGAGGCCGTCGACGGCGCGCTTCTTCCCGTAGTGCTTGGTCAGTCCGTCGGTGACGATCATGTTGGCTGGCTCCTCCCGCAGCCCGTGCCGGCTGCACTGCCAGCATGCGGTGCGACAGGCACCGGTGGAATGCCGCTACCGGGCGTCCCCGTGCTGGTGCTAACCCCCCGTTCCCGGGTGCGGTCCGCTCAGCGCGCGGCGGGGGACCCGGGCCAGGCCGGGTACGACGGCGCCCGGTCGGGGGGCGACTGGTAGCTCGTGACCGACCCCGGCAGTGAGAACATCGGGACCGCGCCGGCGGGCACCGTGCCCGCCTTGTAGCGCGCCCCGCCGTTGACGTAGCGCATGAGCCCGCTCCCGGTCACGCCTTCCTCGTCGGGACCCTTGGCGGTGGCGTCGTACCAGAGGAAGGTGTAGTCCGCGGGCGACGAGTAGCTCGGGAGCGGTGCCGCGCCCTGGTAGCCGAAGGCGTACAGCGGGGAGGTCGGACCGCCGCCGGTCGGCGGGGCGCGGAACAGTCCCGTGGTGAAGGTCGAGGGCGTCAGGTCGGGACCGGCCACCTGGACACCTTCGAAGAACTGCTCAATGGGCGGGATGATCGCCGGCGCCGCCAGGGAGGGCGGCGAGGTGCCGGCGCCGTACCACCAGTGGTAGAGCCGGTCGGCGTCGCCCGAGGCGACGGGCGTGGGCACGCCCAGGCTGGTCACCCCGAACGCGTGCGACCACTCCGCCTGGTCGTAGTAGCGCCCCAGGGTCGACGTGTCGGTCAGCACGATGCCGGTGATGATCCACTCGGGGAAGTAGCCGATGTCGGCGCAGGCCTTGGTGAGGTAGATCGGCATGATCGGGTCGCCGGCGAAGATCACGCTGGTGGCGCCCGAGCTCCTCAGCTTCTCGGCGAGGGTGGCGGCCTGCGTGGGCAGGGTGGTCAGGTCGAGCGTGTATTGCAGGTCGATCTGCTGGGTCAGGTTGACGTGGCCGGCCCGCAGCCTCTTCGTGAGCGACGCGGTCAGCTCGGCGTAGCCCGGCGCGGGCGGCTCCGACGTCTCGCTCACGACGATGAACTTGCGCTTCTGGGTGTGCAGGGCGGTGTCGCCGGCCCAGATCGCGTCCTTGCCGTTGAGCTTGGCGAGGACGTAGCCGACGGTCTCGTTGAGCGACGTGTCGGCGGTGGGCAGGTTGGCCCACTGGTAGGGCGCGTTGCGCTGAATCTCGCCATAGGTGGACGAGTCCCCGCACGCCATGCAGAACACGTGCTCACGGGCCAGCTCCTCCTCGTAGGCGGAGGTCTCACCGGGGCCGTTGATGGACGCGAAGGCGTGGAGCTGCTGCGCGACGGTGACGGCGTCGGCGTGGGCCGCCACCGGATCGGTGTCGGCCCCGGACGCGGTGAAGGGGATGAGGTTCACGTGGCGCCCGTAGAGCTCGTAGACCCGGTTGAACATGGCCACGTAGGCCTGGGCAGTGGCGAGGGCCTGGGCGTTGGTGCCGGCCGCGCCCGAGACGGTCGAGGCCAGCCCTCCCGGCTGGGCCTGGTAGTAGACGACGTTGATCGTGTTGCCCGTCACGCCACTCGAGGTCGCGCCGCCGTTGGCACCCGTGGGGACAGGCACGCAGGGTGGGGCGTAGACGCTCGGCATCTTGAGCCGGCCCGTCTTGTGGTCGCACCCGGGGCCCCAGTCGAAGGCGGCGACCTTGCCCTCCTTGGCGGCGACCGCGTAGGTGATCGGCACCGACGAGCGCGTGGAGGGATGCGTGCTCGCGGTGCTCGTCGCCGTGGTGGACGAGGCCCCGTTGTTGTTCTCGTGCACCGTGGCCGAGACGCCGGCGGCCACCAGTGCGGCCACGATGAGCACGACGGGGACCGCGATGCGCAGCCGGCTCACGCGCGGCCAGGGCCGTTCGCTCGGTCGCGGCTCGGGCTCCGGGTCGCTCATGCGGGGTGCACCTCCGTGGTCGTGGCGGCCCGGGCCGAGGTCGGGCCCGAGCGTGAGCGTGCCAGCGGGTCGGAGCCGAGGAAGGCCTCGCCGACCTCGGGCGACTCGAGGACGTCGCGCGGCCGGCCGCTGGCGAGCACGGCGCCGCGGTCCATGGCGACGAGGCGGTCGGCCAGCTCGGCGATGAACGCGATGTCGTGCTCGACGACGAGCATGGTCGCATCGAGCCGGTCCCGTACGTTGCGCAGCAGCTCCACCATGGCCTCCACCTCGCGCTGGGCCACACCCGAGGAGGGCTCGTCGAGGAGCACGACGGTCGGCTGGTGGGCCACGACGGCGGCCAGGTCGACCAGGCGGCGCGAGCCGGTCGAGAGCTCGCTCACCAGGTTGTCGGCGAAGCGCCCGAGGCCGAACAGGTCCATGAGCTCGTCGACCCGGTGCATGACGGCAGCCTCGGTCCGCACCTGGGCGGGGAGGCGGAGGACGGCGTTGAACGGGTCGCGCACGTCGGTGAAGCGCTCGAGCGAGACGGCCAACGCGTCCCGCACCGTCAACCCCGAGAAGAGGCGCGAGTCCTGGAAGGAGCGGCCCAGCCCGAGCCGGGCGCGGGCCGACGCCGTGCGGTCGGTCACGTCGACGCCGCCCAGCTCGACGCGGCCCGCGTCGGCGCGGAGGAAGCCCGAGACGACGTCGAAAAGAGTCGTCTTGCCGGCGCCGTTGGGCCCGATGATCCCGACGATCTCGCCGTGGGCGGCGTGCAGCGTCACGTCGTCGAGCGCGGCGTTGCCCCCGAAGGCGATCGAGACGCCGCGGACCTCCAGCTCGTTGCCGCCGTGCGGCGCTCCGGGCGCGGGCGCTCCGGGCCCGCCGAGCGACTCCGATGCCTTCTGCAGGTAGATCGACCACAGGAGCTCGGGGTGCGCCACCAGCTCGTCGGCCGATCCGGAGAACCGCACGGCACCGGTCTCCATGACGTAGACGCGGTCGGCCACCGACACGGCGACGTTCATCGACTGCTCGACGAGCAGGATGGCGGTCCCGGCCCGGCGCATGGACTCGACCGCCCCGAGCAGCTGCTCGACCACGAGCGGGGAGAGCCCGAGCGAGAGCTCGTCGATGAGGAACAGCTTGGGGCGGGTGATGGTCGCCATGGCGAGGGCGAGCATCTGCTGTTGGCCGCCCGAGAGGTTCCCCGCCCGCTCGCCCCGGCGCGAGGCGAGCGACGGGAAGGCCGTCATCGCCTCCTCGATCATGTCGGCGTCGCGCTCGCCGCGCCGGCGCCCCTGCCACGCCGCGGCGCGCAGGTTCTCCTCGACGCGCAGGTTGGGGAAGATCCCCTCGCCCCCGGGCACCTGCGCGACGCCGAGCCGAGCGGTCTCGTCCGGCGGCAGGTGGGTGATGTCTCGGCCGTCGAAGACGATGGCGCCGTGATCGGCCTCGAGCACGCCGCCGATCGCCCGCAGCAGCGTCGACTTGCCCGCCCCGTTGGTACCGAGGAGGGCGACGATCTCGCCCTCGCCGACCTCGATCTCCACGTCGGCGAGCACCGTGACCCCGTCGTAGCCCACGCTGAGCCCGCGCACGGCGAGGAGCGGCAGCCTCCCCGCGTGGCGGTCGCGGAGCATCTGGGCCCGGGTGCGCATGGAGGTCCACACGTTCTGGACGTCGCGCTGAATCAGGCCGCCCGCGCTGGCCACGATGAGGCCGCCGATGGTGAAGATGGGCACCAGGATGAGCAGGCCGTAGCGGAACCCGACCGCGTCGCCGATGGCGCCGACGCTCGGGAGCACGAGGAAGCCCGGCAGCACGAAGAGCGCGCCGATGGAGAAGCCCACCGAGCGCACGCGGGACGGGATGGCCAGGGAGAGCGAGGCCAGGACGCCCGGGCCGACGATGGCCAGCGACGCGTCGATGCCGGCGTTGCCGATGAAGGCCAGTGGCACGTTCGGGGCCAGCGCGAACAGGACGGCGAAGCCTGCTGCGACGACCGACGCCACGGCCAGCATGCGGAAGACGAGGCCGATGTCGCGCTTGGCCAGGCGGGTGGCGATCACCGCGCCCACAGCCAGCCCGATGAGGTCGAAGACCTGAATCGGCGCAATGAGGTAGGCGCGTTGCACGGCATCGAGATGGAACGTCTCCTGGTACTGCAGCGAGGCGAGCGATGTGAAGCCGGCGATGGCGGCGGCGAGGAAGGGCAGCGCGATGAAGATGCGCCGCAGCACGCCGATCTTCCATACGGTCCGCCAGGCCTCGCCGAGCGACGGCGGCGCCTCGACCGGGATGTCCGGCTCGGGCGCGTCGCCGAGCGGAGCGGGCTCGCCCCGCTCGGAGGCGAGCATCTGCTCGGCCAGCTCGAGCTGCTCGTGGCGCCCCCGCGCGGGCTCGCGCAGGCGCAGGCCGATGACGACGACGATCACGATGGGCACGGCGAAGAAGAAGAAGGGCGCGCGCCACGACCAGACGGAGGCCAGCCCGGCGCCGAGCAGGACGCCGACGATGGCACCGATGCTGATGCCGGAGCGGTGGGCCGAGTAGATGCGCGGTCGGGCCGGGACGGGGTAGTAGTCGGCCAGGAGCGAGTTGTGCGTGGGGAAGATCACGGCCTGCCCCATGGAGACGCCGACGAGCATGATGGTGGCCACCACGACGCCCTGTGACGCGCCGAGGCCGATGGAGAAGGCGGCGCCGACGAGCGCCCCGATCAGCGCGATGCGCACCCGGTTGACGCGGTCGGCCAGCACGGCGACGGGGAGTGTGCAGAGCAGCGCGGCGGCGCCGGCGATGGCGACGATGAGCAGGATGCCGGCGTTGGTGAGCCCGAACGCGTCGCGGATGTTCGGGGTGAGCACGTTGAAGGCGCTCTGGGTGGCCTGGTCCAGCAGCTCGATCCCGAAGAGCACCCCGAGGGGGAACAGGGTGACGCCGCCGCCGAGATCGGAGATGCGGTTCGTGAACCTCATGGCGCCAGCGCCGGGTCGACCGGGCCCCGCGCTCCCGGCACGGCCGCCGCCTTGCGCCGGGTCAGCGCATCGACGGCCCAGGCCCGCAGGTCGAAGCACAGGCCGGCCAGACCCCGTGGGAAGAGGATGAGGACGACGAGCACGCCCAGGCCGGCGGGGAAGAGCTGCCAGCTCGGGGGGAGGAAGGTGGTGCTGCCCTCGACCAGCGCGGCGCCGAGGATCGCACCGAGGGCCGAGCCGAGCCCGCCGACGGCCGTCGCGGTGAACACGACCAGGCTGACGGGCACGAGGAACGACGTCTCCTCATAGGACTGGTTCACCACGAGGAAGAGGCAGCCGGCCAGCCCGGCGATGAAGCCGGAGAGCGCGAACGCGGTCAGCTTCGCCCACAGGACGCGCACGCCGTATCCCGACGCGGCCTGCTGATTGGTGGGCAGCGCGCGCAGGACGCGGCCGGTCCGGCTGTGCCGCAGGCCCTGCATGGCGACCAGCACGAGCACCAGGACGCCGAGGCAGAGCTCGAACACGGAGGACTGCGTGGTGAGCGAGAGACCGAACAGGTAGGGGATGCCGAGCTGGCCTTGGGGGATCCACGAGAACTCGGCGCGGACCAGGAGGTAGCCCGAGGCGGCGAGGGCGAAGGCGAGCGTGGTGACGGCGGCGAACATGCCGTCGAGGCGCAGTGTCGGGAGGCCCACCACGACGGCGACGGCCGCGGTGACGGCGCCGGCCAGGAGCAGGGCGAGGCTCAGGTCCCAGTGCCAGTCGAGGAGCGCCACCGCCCCGACGGCCGCCCCGACGGCGGCGAAGGACATCTGGCCCAGGCTGACCTGGCCCGACCACCCCGTCAGCACGACGACGGAGCAGCCGACGATGGCGAGCACGACGAGCACCGAGGCGCGGATGAGCTCGCCCGGGCCCATCCACAGCGGCAGCGTGCAGGCGGCGCCGAAGGCGATCAGGCCGATGGCGGACGTCCCGACCCTGACCTCGGTGAGGTCGCGGGCTGCCGCGGGGAGGTCGCGCACGCTGCCGGCCAGCGCCAGGGTGGACTCGTCCTCGCGGTCGGTATGGCGCGCCAGCAGCTGGCGCACGACGATGGCGGCGAACACCACGCCGGCCAGGACGGCCAACCCGAGGGCCTGGTTGGTCGGGTAATTCCACGCCACCCCTTGCTGCAAGATGCCCAGGGCGACGGCCGAGGCCGCGATGACGGGCAGCTCGCTGAAGTTGCCCAGCGCCAGCGCGGCCAGCGCCGTGACGAGCGCGGTCAGCCCATAGGTCGGGTCGAGCGGGAGGCCGAGGATGGTTGCCTGGAAGAAGATGCTCACGAAGGACAGGACGCCCGCCACCACCCAGGTGACCGACTGCAGCCGCCCGACGGGGATGCCGAGCATGGAGGCGCGGTCACGGCGGTCGCCCGCCGCCTGGACCGCGATACCGATGTCGCTACGGGTGAACCAGGCCCACACCGCGGCCAGGCAGGCCACGGACACGATGACCGCCACCAGGTCGTTGGCGTCGAAGACGACGGGCGCCAGGTGCCAGGCCAGGTGCCAGGGGAAGGTCACCACCGCGCTGCCAATCGGGGTCTGGCCCCAGATGCGGGGGATGAGCAGACTGAGCACGACCAGGAGTTGCGCCAAGCCGATGGTCGCCACCGTCAGGATGAGCCGGGGCGAGCGCCGGAATCGCCGCACCACGAGGAACTCGACGGTGGCCGTCAAGATGACCGACGCCACCAGGCCCGTGGCGAGCCCCACGCAGTAATTGACGCCGGAGAAGGCGATCAGGCCGACGGCCAGGACGGCGGGCGCCGTGCCGAGGTCGCCCTGGGCGAAGTTGATCACCTTGTTGAGGCGGTAGGTCAGCCCCAGTCCGACCGCCATGAGGGAGCCGAGCAGGCCGAGCACGGCGCCCTGGATCCACACCCCGAGCGGCACCGGGAAGAGGATGAGCTGCACGGCGAGCACCGCCGCCACGGAGACGATCGCGGCGACCGCCGTGGCGCTGCGCTCGGGGAGACCCGCGCCGACCCTCAGCGACTCAGGCCCTTCTCATCGGGTCATGCCTCGTACGACATGGCGAACGTGCCCCCCCGGGTAGCTCACTAGCCGATCTGCACCTGCTGGTCCTGCTCGCGGCGCGCCTCAGGGTAGTGGTCCGGCGCTGGCGCGCCAAGGGACCAATCCCGTCGTTGCACACGGCCGTTGTCCCGTGGAGGGCAGGGGGTGGGGCCACGGCCACCCTGAGGACGCACCCCGGGGAGATCCCCGAGAACGTCGCGACGCACTCAGGGTCGGACCAGGGACCTGCCGGATTCACGGTCGGGTGGCATGCCGCCAGGCTGGCAGCATGGGGTCCGCCCTCCATCTCCGAACGACGAAACGAGGCCGTGTGGCGCTCACCGACCAAGCACTCCCCGCGGCGCGGGCCGGCTCCCCGGCCGCCCGCGCCGTGGACCTTCGCAAGACCTACGGCACCGGGCAGGCGACGGTGCACGCGCTCGCCGGCATCGACGTCACGTTCGAGCGGGGCCGCTTCACCGCCGTCATGGGACCTTCGGGGTCGGGCAAGTCGACGCTGATGCACTGCATGGCCGGCCTCGACCGGCCCACGTCGGGGGAGGCCTGGGTCGGCGACCTCGACATCGGGAAGCTCGACGACAAGGGGCTGACCCAGCTGCGCCGCGACCGCATCGGCTTCGTGTTCCAGTCGTTCAACCTCGTCCCCACGCTGACCGCCGGCGAGAACGTCACGCTGCCGGCCGACCTCGCCGGCAAGAAGGTGGACAAGGAGTGGTTCGACTACCTGGTCGGCCAGCTGGGCATCGCCGACCGCCTCACCCACCGGCCCACCGAGATGTCGGGTGGCCAGCAGCAGCGCTGCGCCTGCGCCCGGGCGCTCATCAACCGGCCCGACCTGATCTTCGCCGACGAGCCCACCGGCAACCTCGACTCGAACTCCTCCGCGGAGATGCTCGCCTTCCTGCGCCGCTCGGTGACCGAGTTCGGCCAGTCCATCGTCATGGTCACCCACGACCCCCGCGGCGCCTCCTACGCCGACCGGGTGGTGTTCCTGGCCGACGGCAACATCGTCGACGAGATGCGCGACCCCACTCCCGAATCCGTCCTGGAGCGCGTCGGCGGACTGGGCGCCTGACGTGTGGCGGGTCACCATCAAGGGGCTGCTGGCGCACAAGCTCCGCCTGGCCCTGACGGGGCTGGCCATCGTGCTCGGCGTCACGTTCATCGCCGGGACCTTCGTCCTCACCGACACGCTGCACAACACGTTCGACTCGCTGTTCGGGAACGTCTACCAGAACATCGACTTCCAGGTGCGCGGGGTGGCGCAGTTCGGCAGCGGCGGGACCGCGACGCGCAACCCGGTCCCCGAGTCGCTGGTGGCCACGGTGCAGCGCGTCCCGGGTGTGGAGGCGGCCGAGGGCTCGGTCACCGGCTACGCCCAGTACATCGCGCCCGACGGCAAGGCGATCTCCACCGGCGGCGCGCCGACCCTCGGCCTCTCCTTCGACCCCAACGCGCAGATCTCCGCGCTCCGTCTCGTCCAGGGCAAGGACCCGACCACACCGCAGCAGGTCGTGATGGACCTCGGCACGGCGCAGAAGTACGGCTTCAAGGTCGGCCAGTCGGTGCGGATCCTGTTGCAGGGCCCGACCCGCACGTTCACCATCGTCGGCCTGGCGCGCTTCGGGACGGCGGACAACCTGGCCGGCGCCACCCTGGCCGCCTTCGACACTTCCACCGCCCAGGCGCTCATGGGCGAGGTCGGCCAGTTCGACACGATCAACGTCGTCGCCCAGCCGGGCGCGGACAAGACCACGGTCCAGCGCGACATCGCGCGGGCGTTGCCGCGCGGCGTCGAGGTGGTCACGGGCCAGACCGTGGTCAACGAGGCGACGAACGCCATCGGCCAGGCGCTCGGCTTCCTCAACACGGCTCTGCTCGTCTTCGCCTTCATCGCGCTCTTCGTGGGCGGCTTCACCATCTTGAACACCTTCTCCATCACCGTCGGCCAGCGCACGCGCGAGTTGGCGCTCCTGCGCATCGTCGGGGCCAGTCGCCGCCAGGTGTTCCGCTCCGTCCTGGGCGAGGCGGCCATCGTGGGGCTGGTGTCGTCGCTGATCGGCCTGGGGCTCGGGGTGCTGGCCGCCATCGGCCTGGAGAAGCTGCTGAGCGGGTTCGGGGTCACGCTGCCGTCGGGACCGCTCGTGTTCGAGGCGCGCACGGTCATCGTCTGCCTCGTCGTGGGCGTCGGGGTGACGCTCGTGGCCGCCATCAGCCCGGCCCGCCGCGCCGTCCGCATCGCCCCGGTGGCGGCGGTGTCCGCCCAGCAGACCGAGGAAGAGGTCCCCTTGCGGCGCCGCTTCACCCGCGGCGGCATCATCTTCGTGGTCGGGGTCGCGCTGCTCGCCTGGGGGCTGACCGCGCCGGCCATCGCGCTGGTCGGTCTCGGTGCGGTCCTCATCTTCGTCGGCGTGGCCATGCTGGCCCCCGCCGTGGCGCGGCCCATGGCGAGCGTCATCGGACGCCCGCTCGCCCGCCTGCTCGGCACCTCGGGCCGGCTGGGCCGGGAGAACTCCATGCGCAGCCCCCGGCGGACGGCGCAGACGTCGTCGGCCCTGATGGTCGGGCTCGCCCTCGTCTCGGCCATCGCCGTGTTCGGCGCCTCCCTGTCGCGCTCGGCCACCGCCAGCGTGGACAACGCCATCAGCGCCGACCTCATCGTCTCGACGACGAACAACGCCGGCAACGGGAACTTCAGCGAGTCGGTGCCCCAGGTGGCGTCCTCGGTTCCCGGCGTCACCGCCTCGACCACCGTCTACGGCGACCAGTTCGAGTTCCGCTCCTCCCTCGAGTCCCTCCTCGCCATCGACACCAAGGAGATGTCGCAGACCGTCATCTTGAGCACGACGTCGGGCAGCGGTGCCCCCGCGCTCGCCGCCGGCGATCTTCTCGTCGACACGACGACGGCCAACTCGGACCACCTCACGGTGGGCGAGAGCGTCCCGGTGAAATTCGCGCTCACGGGCCCGCAGACCATGCGCATCGGTGGCATCTACCAGCCCAACGCCCTCGTCGGCCACTTCCTCGTCGGCGACGCCTTCTTCGTGCGCCACTTCCAGAACCCGCTTCCCGGAGCGGTCCTGTTGAAGACCGACGGCAGCACCGGGGTGCAGCAGGCGGTCGCCCGCGCCCTCGCCCCCTACCCCAACGTCAAGGTCCAGTCCCGGGCCCAGTTCGAGGCGTCCGAGTCGGCCCAGGTGAACCAGCTGCTGGGCCTGGTCTACGCCCTGCTCGCCCTGGCCGTGGTCATCGCGCTCATCGGCATCGTCAACACGCTCATGCTCTCGGTGTTCGAACGCACCCACGAGATCGGCCTGCTGCGCGCCGTGGGCATGAAGCGGCGCCAGGTCCGCGCCATGATCCGCTCCGAGTCGGTGATCCTCGCCGTGTTCGGCGCCATCATCGGCATCATCATCGGGACGGGGCTGGGCATCGCCCTCGTGTCGGCGCTGCACTCGCAGGGCATCACCAACACCGTGGTCCCCACCTCGAGCCTGGTGGTGTTCCTCATCCTGGCCGCCCTGCTGGGCCTGCTCGCGGCCAGCTGGCCGGCCCGGCGCGCCGCCCGCCTCGACGTGCTGGCGGCCATCGCCGCCGACTGACGCACGGCGTCAGCTGCTGACGCGCCACCTGATGGTGGTGCGCTCGAACGCCTGGCCCGTGAACACGGCGACGTTCTTGCGCAGCGCCTCGTCGAGGTCCTCGAGCGTCTCGGCGCGCGACTTGGTGTAGATGTCGACGAAGAGCACGTCGCCCCAGCCGAGCGAGGCGATCGTCTGGTTCACGCGGAGGCGCTCGTCGGGGTTCGCCACCTCGTCCACGGCGGCCCGCACGGCGCGCTGCAGCGCGGTGTCGCTCATGGTGGTGACCGCGGCGGGGGGCGCGACGAAGGTGGGGCGGCCGTCGGGGTCCGGCGCCTCCGGGCGCGGGCGCGAACGCCCTCCGAGGTTTGCGGAGCCGGAGGGAGTCACAGCCACTGCCACGTCTGACACGCCGCCCTTTCGTTTCAGGACTTAGGTCTATCACTCGTCGCGGATACGGGCGCGCTTGAGTGAGTTGTGCGGGATTTGGACCCGCTAGGGCTCCGACCCCGGCGCGAACCGGCCGCCGCCTGAGCCTGTGAGGATCCGGATTGGCCCGGGCCGCAGGCGGCGAGCAGCGGGGCGAGGGCGAGCAGGCCGGCCGCCACGGCGACCGCGCCGACACGGTGCGCACCGCCACTGTGCATGCGACCCCCACCCTCGACGACGGATGACCCTTCGGTACAGTACCGACATGACGACGACGAAGGCCGACCCGCCCCGGGCCTTCCCCCTGCCGGGGTACCCGATCGTCGTCGGCCCCTTCACGCACGTGGCGGCCGAGCGGGACCGCCTGGCCGCACTGCGCTGGCGCGCCTTCGACGCCCGCATGCTGGGCGCGACGTGCGGGGCGGAGATCTCGGGCGTCGACCTGGCGACCGAGCTGCCCGACGACGTCGTCGCCGAGCTGCGCCAGGCGCTGCACGACTACAAGGTCATCTTCTTCCGGGACCAGCCCCTGACCCCGGCTCAGCACGTCGCGTTCGCCCGGCGCTTCGGCGAGCTGGAGATCCACCCCTTCCTGGCGTCGAACACCGGGGAGCCCGAGCTGGTGCGCTTCGAGAAGACGGCGGAGGTGGGCGGCTACGAGAACTCGTGGCACCACGACGTCACCTGGCGGGAGTGCCCGTCCATGGGAGCCGTCCTGCACGCGCTCGAGGTCCCCGAGGTGGGCGGCGACACCCTGTTCTCCGACATGTACGCGGCCTACGACTCGCTGGACGAGGCGACGAAGGAGCAGATCGACGCGCTGGACGCGGTGCACGACTTCACCCAGACCTTCGGGCACTCCATGACGGGGGACGAGCGCCGCGCCGCGCAGGCGAAGTACCCGCCGGTCCGCCATCCGGTGGCCTGCACGCACCGGGGCACGGGCAAGCGGCACCTCTACGTGAACCGGCCCTTCGTCAGCCACATCGAGGGGCTCGAGCCCGAGGCGAGCCGGGAGCTGCTCGACCGGCTGTGCCGCCGCGCCGATGCGCCCGAGCACCAGTGCCGCTTCACCTGGACCCCCGACGCGGTGGCGTTCTGGGACAACCGGGCCGTGCAGCACTACGCCTCGAGCGACTACTGGCCGCAGCGCCGCACGATGGAGCGCGCCTCGGTCATCGGAACCCGCCCGGCCCGCTGAGTCGGGCCCGCGCCCGACCAACGCTGCGGGTGGCTGCGGGCGTACCCTCGCCCCATGGCTGGGATCGGCCCGCTCTCCCGTCGCTTACGAGACCGCTGCGACGACGACCTGCCGCTCCCGGCCGGGCCCGTGTCCAACGGCGAGTTCGTCCCGGCTCCGGCGAGCGCGCGCGACCGGAGCGTCAACGCGCTGATCCGGGCCTCCGTCGACGACGCCGCGCGACGGAGCGGCCTCGACCGCCGGCGCTTCCTGCAGGGGGCGGGGGCGGTGGCGGCGTCCCTGGCCGCCTTCGATCTCGCCGGCTGTTCGACGACGGCGCACCCCGAGGGCATCGCCCGTCCGAAGGGAAAGGGTGGGCGCTTCACCACGCCGGCCCCCACCGACGTGGCCGCCTGCCAGGACGCGCTCGGCGGGAGCGAATTCGTCTTCGACGTCCACACCCATCACGTCATCCCGAGCGGGCCCTGGGTGCAGAGCGCGCCCGAGACGGTCTCGCTCGTGCTCTCCATGCTGCCGGCGGGCTGCAGCGACACCGACCAGCTCGACTGCGTCGACCGGGCGTCGTACCTGCACGACCTCTTCCTGGCGAGCGACACCACCATGGCCGTGCTGACCGACGTCCCGAACTCGGGGCCGTCCAACGCGCCGATCCCGTTCCCCGAGGCGCTCGGCACGAAGGACATCACGGCGGGCCTCACCGGAGGAGGGGCCAGCCGGCTCCTGGTGGAGAACATCCTCGCCCCCAACGTCGGGCCGCTGTCCGCCACGCTCGACGAGATGTCGGGTGCCGTGGCCGCCGGACCACCGGCCGCCTTCAAGGTGTACACCGCGTGGAGCCCGAGCGGCCAGGGGTACTCGCTCGAGGACCCGGCCATCGGGCTCCCCACCGTGCAGCACGCGCACGACCTCGGGGTGAAGGTGTTCGTGGCCCACAAGGGGCTCCCGCTGGTCAACTTCGATCCCGCCTTCAATCACCCCGACGACATCGTGGCGGTCTCGCGCCAGTTCCCCGACATGCAGTTCGTCGTGTACCACGCCGCCTGGGACCCCTCGCAGGTCGAAGGCCCCTACGACCCCACCGCCACCATCGGCATCGACACGCTGCTCGCCGCGCTCGACCGCCACGGGGTCCCGCCGAACGACAACGTGTGGGTCGACGTGGCGACCCTGTGGCGCCAGCTCCTGACCATGCCCGACCAGGCCGCCCACGCCGTCGGGAAGCTGCTCCTGCGGGTGGGCGCGCAGAGGGTCATGTGGGGCACCGACGCCATCTGGTACGGCAGCCCCGAGCCCCAGATCATGGCCATGCGGGCCTTCGAGATCACGCCGGAGTTCCAGGAGGCCTACGGCTACCCGGCGCTCACCGACGAGGTGAAGGCGGACCTGTTCGGCCTCAACGCCGCCTCGCTCTTCGGGGTGGACCCCACCGCCACGCGGTGCGGGCTGACGCAGGATCCCCTCACCGCCAACATCGCCGAGACGGCCTTCCTGCGCGCCGAGGGCGCACTCCCGTCGCCGTGGCGGCCGCACGGGCCGACGACGCGGCGACAGGTGCTCGACTGGCTCGGCTCGCCCCTCACGAGGTGGACCCCTTCCTGAGGGGCGCCCGCCGCGCACCGGCTACGGCAGCACCACCACCGCGCCCTGGCGCGCCGAGGCCTGCGCCGCCTCGATGATCTCCGCTGTCAGCACGGCATCGTCGATGTCGACCGGCGGGGGCGCGCCGTCGAGGAGGAACGAGGCCATGCCGGCGTAGAAGAGCCCGTAGGCACCGGGCCGCGTCGGCACCGCCCGCCGCTCGTCGCCGGCGACCAGCTCGCCCCACGAGGACGCCGGCTCCTCGCCCCATCCGGGCCCGCCCGGGGAGTGCCCCGCGACGAGCAGCGCCTCCTGCACGTCCATGCCGCGCTTCACGTAGGCGGCCGTGCGGCCGAGGAGACGGAAGCGCGGGCCGAGGTCGGCCGCGACGGCGCTCATCCACAGGTGGACCCGCGGCCCGTCCGGATACCCGAGCGCGACGAACACGTCGTCGTCGACGCGGCTGACGGCCCGGCGCACGGCGAGGTCGGCGTAGACGGACTGCGGCCGGCCGAAGAGCACGACGGCCTGGTCGATCAGGTGGGAGCCGAGGTCGTAGAGGAGGCCGGTCCCGGCCCCGGGCCCCGGGCGGTTCTTCCACGCCCGCGGCGACACGTCGGGCTGCCAGCGCTCGTAGCGCGACTCGAACGTGTGCAGCGGGCCGAGAGCGTCGCCGCCGAGGAGGTCGACGACGGTGCGGAAGTCGCCGTCGAAGCGCCGGTTCTGGAAGGGCACGACGGCGGTGTCGGCGGACGCGGCCATGGCGCGCAGCCCCCGGGTCTCGTCGCTCGTCGGCGTGACCGGCTTGTCGACCACGACCGCGCGGCCCTGCGCCAGCACCGCCCCGGCCACCTCCGCGTGCGAGGCGTTGGGCGTGCTCACCACCACCAGGTCGATGCCGTCGAGCCGGGCCAGGAGCGACCCGATCTCCGGCTCCACCCGGACCCCGGGGTAGCGGGCCTCTGCCTCGGCCCGGCGCTCCGGGTTGGCCGTGACCACCGACACCAGCCGCAGCCGGGGCTCGGCGTCGATGAAGGGGGCGTGGAACACCGCGCCGCCCATGCCGTAGCCGACCAGCGCGACCCCGGCGGTATCTCCTGGCGGGCTCATTCTGCGAGGCCCCCCTTTCTGCCATCTTCTCAGGGAATTCCTAGAAGAGGTGCGGGGCAGGACCCCGTTCTACCGTGCCCGGCCACCAGGGGGAAGAGGTCGCCGCTCCTCGGTCGGGGTAGAGGGCCACCCCAGATGTCAGGAGCGGGCGAACAGGATGTGAGGGAAGTGTGAGCCCCCGTGTCAGTGAACCGTTGTCACCGCGTGGTGTCGTCGTGGGAGCTGTGCGTGAACAGGCGCCGCTCGTAGAGCGTGTCGAAGAGGCTCTCTCGGGACTTCGCGAACCCCTGGCGCGTTTCGGCGTGCGCATAGCGGCAGCCCGCAGCGCGCGCGTCGGCCAGGCGCCGGACGGTCAGCGACCGGCGCAATCCCAGCAGCTTGTGACGCGGGTGGGTGGCATCGAACCCGATCCAGGCCAGGTCGTTGTCGATGACGAGAGCGCCGCAGCTGACGAGGCGATCGTCGACGAACGCTCCGTAATGGTGGAATCCGTCCTGCCCGACGGTGGCGGCGAACCACGAGTGGAGAGACGGCTGCTGCCAGGCACCCCACGCCCGGACATTGAGTCCCGCAACCTGGTCCGCGTCGCGTGCCGTCAGCTTCCGGACGTCGACATCGTCGACGGTGAGGTCGAAGCCTTCCAGGTCTCGCCAGACCTTCGTCACGGTCTCCGGAGAAATGAGCAACCCCGCACCCTGGAGCCAATCGCCGAGAGCCGGCGGAGCGGCGATGGGAGCGAGTTCGACCTGAAAGCAGTCCTGCTCCACCCGTTCGAAGAACTCGACGACTCGATCGACGGCGGCCTTGCTCGACGGTGACGGGACGCCGAGGGCGATGACCCTGTTCAGCGCGCCCGAAGCGGCGGCGGTCAGTGCTGCCAATGGCACGGACCCCTCGTGGCCGACGACGGCTCCGAGCGGATTCCCCGGCACCGCCGCGGTGAGTTCCACACAACGCGCCCACACCTCGGCCTCTTGCAGCTCGAACCGCGCGGGGAGCGACGACGCGCAAGCGACCTCATTACCCCTCACAGTCTTCCGATCCTACTGTTCCAAGGCGCCAAGACGGGCACGTCAACTGCTCCTCATCGTCTTCGAATTTCCGCCCGTACCACGGCCCGGTCAGTTGTGCTGCGGTTCCCAGAAGGTCGCATCGCTGGGGTCGCCGAGTGGCGGTAGGGTCGGCTTCAGCTCGGGGTCGACCGCCACCGGTACGGGCGTCTCCGGCCCCGTCGAGACGACGATCCGGTCGCGACCGGCGGCCTTGGCGCTGAGGAGAGCGGTGTCGGCCAGCGAGACGACGTGGTCGAAGTCGCCCGCCTGGTCGGAGGAGGCGAGGCCGAAGCTGACGGTGAACGTCGGGAGCTCGGCGAGGAGGATCCGGTCGGCCATGCGTTGCCGGACGCGTTCGAGCACCTGGCGCGCCTCGTCGATCGGGCAGTCCGGGAGGACGATGACGAACTCCTCTCCCCCGTAGCGGCCCGGGATGTCCGCCGGCCGGAGGGAGTCCCGGAGGACCTGCGCGAACGTGCGCAGCGCGCGGTCGCCGGCCGCGTGCCCGAACTCGTCGTTCACATCCTTGAAGTGGTCGAGGTCGCCGTAGGCGACGGAGTACGGCGTCCCGGTCTCGTGCAGCTTGCCGACCGCGCTCTCCAGGCTCCTCCGCGTCATGAGCCCCGTCAGGGAGTCGCTGTTCGCCTGCGTCTGGGAGAACTCGAAGGCGCGCAGCATGGCCAACCGCTCACTCGCCCGTCGCGCCACGACCTCGACGTTCGCCTGGATGGTGTCCGAGGGCGGCGAACCGTCCTCGGCGGTCACGTGGAAGACGCCCATGGAGTTGCCGCTGATGCTCATGGGGACGCACAGCGCGGAGCAGCCGCGGCCGCGCAGGTTGGGACAGGCATCGAGCGCCGTGCTCGAGGGGAACACCATGGCCCGTGCCCTCGATGCGGCCGGGCAGTCGTCGGGGGACATGACCCCGCACCCGGCGTCGTCCGCCTGCGCGGTGCTGAACAGCACCTGGCGGAAGTTGGCGGTGCTGGAATCGGCCAGCAGCAGCTCCGAGCGCATGCCCGGCGCGGCCTGGCTGAGCGCCTCGGCGACTAGGTCGAAGACGGATGCCTCCGCCTTGGACATCTCGAGGGCGATCTGCAGGCTCGCCTCGAACGCGATCCTGTGGGCGAGGTCGGACTGCACGGCCTCACGCCTGGACTGCTCACGCTCCACCCGCAGCGCGTGCACGGCCAGGACGCTCGTCACGATGCACGCGATCCCGATCCCGATGCCGAGGGCCCACAGAAGGTCGACCCGGGCGCTGTTGGCCGCCGCGGCCGCCTGGTTGGCCGTCTGGTCCAGGCGATCCGCGATCGTCGCCTGTAGGGCGGCGAGGGTGGTATCGAGCTTCGCCTCGGCCGCGCTCTCCACCGCGGCCGCGTGCGCGGTCTGGGACGTCTGCGGCTCGCCGGCCAGGAAGGCGCTCAGGCCCGACTGCGAAGCGGTGAACGCCGCCATGCGGCCGGCCAGCTGCGGAGCGAGGCCTTCGTTGCCCGGTTGCGCGAGGAGGTGCTGCAGGGTGATGTAGGCCTTGTCGAGGGCGTTGGAGGTGCTCACCGCTCCGGTCAGGATCTTGGTGGCCGGCACGGTCTTGCTGAAGGCCTCCTCGGCCAGGAGCTGGAACTCGCTCTCCGACGCCCGGATCTGCCGCACCGGCCCGGCGAGCACGAGGTACTGGTCGGTGAGGCGGGAGTTCAGCTGCTCGGCCCGTGACGAGTTGACCACGCCGAGGATCCCCCCGGCCAAGGCGACCAGCGTCAGCACGGTGCCCAGCAGGACGATGGCGCGGTGGGGCGAGTACCAGCGCCAGCGGTCCCGCGCGTTCGGGTTCGACCCGTTGCTCACAGTGTGAGATATCGGCGCGTTCGTGCCTGTGCCTGAGATGCGAACCGGTTGTAGCGGTGCCCGGCGCGGGCGGCCACGCACGGTCGTAGGGGCCGGTGCCGCACCTGGGATTGCCGGGGATCCGGACACCCCCGGGGCCCTCCCCGCCGGGCGGTCCCCCCGGCCCCGCCCGCATTTCCCTCCCGGCCCTCGGCTCAGGCACGATTCTCGGCCCGGGTGCGATGATGCCCGGACAGCGGAGACGAGGGCGCGCGAGCTGACAGCGGGCCCGACCTGGAACGGAGAGCCTGTGACGACGACGGAAGACACGACCCCGACCATCGCCGACGTGGACCGGCTGGTGGCCTGGATGGACGCCGAGGGGCTCGGCAGCGGGGCGCCGCTCGAGCACGGGTACATCTCGGGGGGCAGCCAGAACGAGATCTACGAGCTGCGCCGGGGCGACCTGCACTGCGCCATGCGGATCCCGCCGCCCACCGCACCGGCCGAGCGCGACGCGGGCATCGTGCGGGAGTGGCGGATCATCGAGGCGCTGAACGGGACGGACGTGCCGCACACCGAGGCCATCGCGGTCTGCACGGATCCGGCGGTGCTGGGCCGGACCTTCTACCTGATGGGCTTCGTCGACGGCTGGTCGCCGATGGGCATGGAGCGCGGCGTCTGGCCGGCTCCCTTCGACACCGACCTCGAGGCGCGCCAGGGGCTGGCGTACCAGCTGGTGGAGGGCATCGCCCTGCTGTCCAAGGTCGACTGGAAGGCGAGGGGGCTCGAGGACCTCGGCCACCCCGACGGCTTCCACGAGCGCCAGGTGGACCGCTGGACCGCCTTCTTCGAGCGCATCAAGGGACGCGAGCTGCCCGGGTTCGACGAGGCGTCGGCCTGGCTGCGCGCCCACAAGCCGCTCGACTACGTCCCGGGCATCATGCACGGCGACTACCAATTCGCCAACGTCATGTTCAAGGACGGGGCGCCGGCGCGGCTGGCCGCCATCGTGGACTGGGAGATGGGGACCGTGGGCGACCCCAAGCTCGACCTGGGCTGGGTCGTGCACTCCTGGCCCGAGGACACCAGCGGCGGCGAGGGGAGCGTCGGCGGCTACGTCGACATGACCGGCATGCCCTCCCGGGCCCAGGTGCTCGAGCACTACTCGAAGCAGTCGGGCCGCCAGGTCGACGACATCGACTACTACTGCGTGCTGGCCAAGTGGAAGCTGGCCATCGTGCTCGAGCAGGGCTACCAGCGCGCCGGGGACGACTACAAGCTGCAGGGCTTCGGCCCGGTGGTGCTCGACCTCATGGCCGCCGCCGGCGAGCTGGCCGAGTCGAGCGACTACAAGGGATGAGGCCGCCCGCAGACCTGTTCGATCTGACGGGCAAGATCGCCGTCGTCACCGGGGGGAGCCGGGGCATCGGCCGGGCGGTGGCCGAGGGCATGGCCACGGCGGGGGCGGACGTCGTCGTCGCCAGCCGCAAGCTGGAGAATTGCCAGAAGGCGGCGACCGAGATCGCGGGTGCCACCGGGCGCCGCACGCTGCCCGTCGCCTGCCATGTCGGCGAGTGGGAGGACTGCGACCGGCTGGTCGAGACCGTGTACGAGGAGTTCGGGCGCTGTGACGTGCTGGTGAACAACGCCGGCATGTCGCCGCTCTACGACGGCCTCCCCTCGGTCACCGAGGCGCTCTACGACAAGGTCCACGCCGTCAACGCGCGCGGGCCGTTCCGCCTGAGCGCGCTCGTCGGGTCGCGCATGGCCGAGGGCGACGGCGGCTGCATCATCAACGTCACGACGGCGGGGACGCTGCGCCCCGGGGCCGACGACCTGCCCTACGCCATGGCCAAGGCCGGCCTCAACGCGCTGACGCTCGGCCTCGCCGGCGCGTGGGCGCCCAAGGTCCGGGCCAACCTCGTGCTGCCCGGCGCCTTCGACACCGACATCGCGAAGGCCTGGGACCCCGACACGAAGGCGCGGGTCGCGTCGATCAACCCGATGCGGCGCATCGGGCGGCCCGAGGACATGGTCGGCGTCTGCGTCTTCCTGGCCAGCGACGCCGCCAGCTACGTCAACGGGGCCCAGGTGCTGGTCGACGGCGGGTTCTTCCGCACGCTCTGAGGCCCGCCGGCGCAGCGCTCCCGCTCAGCTGGTGGCCGGCCCGCGCCACAGGTCGATGTTGCCCTCGACGGCGTAGGCGTCGATCTCCTTCAGCTCCGCCTCGGTGAAGTCCATGGTGTCGAGGGCAGCGACGTTCTCCTCCAGCTGGGCCACGCTGCTCGCCCCGATGACGAGCGAGGTGACGCGCGGGTCACGCAGGGCCCAGGCGAGGGCGAGCTGGGAGACCTTCTGGCCCCGCCGGGCCGCGATCTCCGCCAGCGCCCGCACGCGGGAGAGGTTCTCCTCGCTCACCATGTCGGGCAACAGCGACGACCCCTCCGTGAGCCGCGACCCGGCCGGGATGTCGTGCAGGTAGCGCTCGGTGAGCAGTCCCTGGGCCAGCGGCGAGAAGCCGATGCACCCGACGCCCTCTTCGCCCAGGACGTCGAGGAGGCGGTCCTCGATCCAGCGGTTGAACATGGAGTACGACGGCTGGTGGATGAGCAGCGGGGTCCCCAACGAACGCAGGATCCCGATCGCCTCGCGGGTGCGCACGTCGGAGTACGAGGAGATGCCGGCGTAGAGCGCCTTGCCCTGGCGCACGGCCGAATCGAGCGCGCCCATGGTCTCCTCGAGGGGGGTGTCGGGGTCGAAGCGGTGGTGGTAGAAGATGTCGACGTAGTCGAGGCCCAGCCGGCCGAGGCTCTGGTCCAGGCTGGCCAGCAGGTACTTGCGCGAGCCGTGGTCGCCGTAGGGGCCGGGCCACATGTCCCAGCCCGCCTTGGTCGAGATGATCAGCTCGTCGCGCAGGCCGGCGAAGTCGGTGCGGAGGACGGAACCGAAGTTCGTCTCGGCGCTCCCGTAGGGCGGCCCGTAGTTGTTGGCCAGGTCGAAGTGCGTGATGCCGAGGTCGAAGGCGCGCCGCAGGATGGCGCGCTGGACCTCGAGGGGCCGGTCGTCACCGAAGTTGTGCCAGAGCCCGAGCGAGAGCGACGGCAGCAGCACCCCGCTCCGGCCGCAGCGGCGGTAGGGCATGGACTCGTAGCGACCGGTTGCCGGGTCGTAGTGCGGCATTGGGATCCACCTCCTGAACTGGTTGGACGGTCTCAGTTCGGCTGATGGCGGTCAACCTAGCGGCAGGGCGGGAGCGGCAGGCCGTGCACCGCACGCCGAGAAGATGGCGCCTCGCCACGGGCTTGGCTGGACGGTCCTCTGGGGAACATTCACCTGCGACTCACCAGGCTCGTAGTTCCAGGCCCCATCAGCTCGGACCTGATCCCGTCGGGCTGCCTCCCGAGCTGAATCAGAGAACCTGACTCCAAAATGAATCGCAATCAGCAGTTCAAGCACAAAACCGAAGAAGGCAATTGCAGCTGCCGCGACCACGCTCCCACCAATGATTCCCACGACAACAGCTGCGGTATCCCCACCCGCACCGTCGGCATGCAAGGAGCGACCGACCAGAACCGCTGCAACGACCCCTGCGGCCACCACGACCACTGCGAACACTTTGAAGAAAGCAGAGAGCGCTGCAGCACCTCGAAAATCGGCATAGGTGAGCCAATCGGGATGCCAGCGACCGTCGGTCCCCTTTTCCCATCCTGGCCCCGGTATTGATTCCTTCATCCACCGCTCCTTATCAAGATTGGAACCGGAACCCTACGTCCGAAGTCCCGACCGAGCCGCCTTCCTGATGCACATGAATCGGCTTCGCGGCGCACATGCGAACCGTGAGCACCCGGTGCGATGATGCCCCCATGACAGAGAAGAAGAGGGTCGTCGTCTGGGGCACGGGATTCGTGGGGAAGATGGTCATCCCCGAGGTGCTCCGCCACCCCAATTTCGAGCTGGTCGGCGTCGGCGTCAACGACAAGGACAAGGTCGGCCGGGACGTGGGGGAGATCTGTGGCATCGGGAACACGGGGCTCGCCGCCACCGACGACCTGGGGACGCTGGTGGCCCTCCGGCCTGACGCCCTGGTGCACTACGGCCCCACGGCGGGCCTGGCCGACGCCAACATCCGGGACATGGGTGCGTTCCTCCGGGCCGGCATCGACGTGTGCTCGACCGCCATGACGCCGTGGGTCTGGCCGCACATGACGCAGAACCCGCCCTCGTGGATCGACCCCATCACCGAGGCCTGCGCGGAGGGCGGCGCCACCTGCTTCACCACCGGCATCGACCCGGGCTTCGCCAACGACCTCTTCCCCATGACGCTGATGGGCCTGTGCGCCGAGGTGAAGAAGGTGAAGGCGCTCGAGATCCTCGACTACCTCAACTACACCGGTGCCTACGAGGACGAGATGGGCATCGGGCGCCCACCCGAGTTCACGCCGCTGCTCGAGCACACCGACATCCTCGTCATGTCGTGGGGCGCAACGGTGCCGATGATGGCTCACGCCGTGGGCATCGAGCTCGATGAGATCACCACCACGTGGGAGAAGTGGGTCACCGATGTCCCCATCACCACCGCCAAGGGGGTCATCAACCCCGGGGAGGTGGCCGCCATCCACTTCACGATCGACGGCATCTACAAACGCGAGCCCCGCATCTGCCTCGAGCACATCAACCGGGTCGGCACCGACGCCGCGCCGGACTGGCCCCGGGGCACCCAGGACGACGTCTACCGGGTCGAGATCGAGGGGACGCCCTCGATCACCCAGGAGACGGCCTTCCGTTTCACCGACGGCTCGGGGCGTGACGCGGCTGCGGCCGGCTGTCTGGCCACGGGGCTGCGCGCCCTCAACGCGGTGCCGGCGGTGAACGATCTCCCTCCGGGGTGGGCCACCGCGCTCGATCTGCCGCTCATCCCCGGGGCGGGCACCATCCGGTAGCAGCTCGCGACCACTCGTCGGAATGGGAGCGGACCGTCAGCGCCGAGGGGCCACGGATCCCGCCAGCGAGTTGGCGAGCACGTCCATCCCGCCGTTGCGGTTGACCTCGTCGACGAAGTCGTCCAGTGCCGCTTGGTCGGTGACATCGATCCCGCGCTCTTGGAGGGCGAGCGCCATGGTCTTGGCCGGTCCCCACTCCTCGGGGTCCTGGGACAGCTCGATCATCTCTGGCGCGTACCCGTAGGCCGCTTCGACCGCGACCTTGATCGACTCCCCGGGGATGCCCCGCCGCCGGCCCACGAATCGGATCCAGGCCGCCAGCACGTCGGGCAGCAGAGTGAACCCGTCGCCGTCGACGGCGATCTTGCGGGGAGCCCAGTCCAGGCAGAAGATCTCCACCATCACGGGGCTGAACCGGAGCGGCGTGCCGCGTACGTAGTCCAACGAGAAGCTCAGTATCTGGTACGCCAAATCCTCGACGGTCTCGTTCTCGTCGCGGTCGGGGTCCCAGAGCACGGCTGCCTCGTCTGATTGGGAGAACTCGGCCAGGAGCTGCTTCCTCTCGCCCTCCCCCAGTCCTGTCGGCTCGGGAACCTTCCCACGGTCCGGCAGCGTGGCGAGGCGGGCCATCACGAGGGCACGAAGGTGATCGAGGTCTTCACCCGTCGGTGGCTCGAAGGTCACGTCGGTCATTTCGAACGCTTCCCGCCAACGCGCGGCCGCCTCGTCCAGCGAGATCTCGCACCACTCGAGCGCCTCCGAGTCGTTGTGATCTTCCTGCAAGTTGGCGACCACCTCGTCGACTCCGGCCGGTACGGCGAAGGCGTCCTTGGCCATCCCGCCCAGGTTGTGGTCGACGTAGACCCCCACCGTGCTCGGCTCACCCGGGCCGTCGAGCCCGACAATGACCGCGACGCCGTCGTCGTCGATGGGGTCGTAGGACAGGTAGGCACCCGTCGGCCGCCCTGTTCCCACCACCGCAGCCCAACGCCGCTCGGTGGCGCCGGCGGCAGCCAGGCGACCGGCCTCGCGCCGGGCCCGCGACCCATAGGGCTCTGGAGCCACTGCCCCCAGGGCCCGCAGCACCATGAGTGCGCCCGGCGTCGCCCGCCTGGCCGCGTACTTGATGATCCCGCCGGCAAACACCTCGATCGCGTCGGCACCGATCAGCTCCGACGTGGCCCAGATGGACCACATCTGCGACGCCCACATCTCGACGGCCACCGGGGGCAGGTCGTCAGTCAGAGCTTTCGGGGCGGACCGGAGAATGCTCTCGAAGATCTCCTCCAGCCCGGCCTGCTCGGCGGGCGTGAACCGACCGGTGCGAGCAGACCCCTTGGGTGTGACCCGGCCGCCCTTCTTCTTGCGCTGTCCGCCCACGGCGTCGACCTCCCTCCCTCGCTCTGGCGCCACCGTACCGCCCGCTATCCGAACGGTCGCGGACAGTCGAGATCGGGACATCGACCCGCTCATCGTCGAGCCCAGGGGTCGGGCGAGCAACCTCTTCACCGGCGCCGGGTTCGATGTCGCCGTGGCACTCCTGCTCGCCCCGAGGACCCGACCGGACCCACTCCGTGGGGGATGGTCCCGTTGCACGGGTGCTGATCGGACAGCTCTTCCTGGCGTCCGACCAGGGTCATCAGTCGGTGTCACAGCGTCGGGCATGATGCGAGGGTGCGCGTTCTCCACTCGGCCTGGCTGATCGATGCCGAGCGCCTCGTCGTGTGGGCCGAGGACGGCAGCGGGCCCCGCACGGCCGCGCCGCGTCGCGGCCGGCCACCCCGGCACCGACGCCCGGTCCCGCACCCGTTCGCCCTCGGCCACGACGGCATCCGCCTCGCTGCCGCCGAGGTGGGAGGCGTCGAGGCGGACGACCTGATCGTCAAGGCCGACGAGGTCGAGCTGCTTCTCCGGCTGCCCGGCGGCGCGGCCGGTCCCACCGCTTCTCCGCTGCTGGAGGACGAGCCCGCGACCCCCGACGGCCCGGGCTCGTCACCGTCACCGGGGTCGGGCGAGCCCCGGCCGGGGTGGACGGCGCCGGGACTTGCCCTCGAACCGGGCGACGCGGGGCGTCTGGCCCTCGCCCTCTGCGCAGCGGACCCGTGGAGCGCGGTGGTCACGGGCGAGCCGGATGTCGCCCTCGCCACGGACCTCCGATTCGCCGCCAGGGCCGCCGACCTGGTCCTCGAGTTGATCACCAGGGGTCGCATCCTGCCCGATCTGGAGCTCACCACCACCGGTCGTCGGGCCCGGTGGCGTCCGCTGGTGGACCGCAACGACCGTGGTCGCATCGAGGCCCTCTGCTGGAACCTTCCCGAGTCGTTCACGTGTGCCGGCATGGCCGACGAGGGCCACCGGCCCGGCACGGCGTCGGACCCCCCGGCGCCGCCCGATGTGGTGCGCTCCTACATGTGGAGCGTGACCGACGCGCTGACGCGCCGCTTCGTGGCCGATCGGCCTCCCGCCAAGCCACCACCCGGGCGCCGGCGCCGCCCATCGAGGGCCGATGCCGTCGAGGCCTGGCTGGCCGGCCTGACCGCGCCGGACGGCCCTGCCGGTCCGGTCGTCCCCGACGACCTCGACGTACGCGCCGGCGAGGAGTCGCTCGCCGAGGCGCTGCGCGCCTGGCATGCCACGGCGGACACGGCCGCCGAGGCGGTGCGCACCTGCTTCCGCATCCAGCCCCCGACTGTCGGCGACGAGAGCGACGGCGAGGACTCCGGCAAACGGACCGGCGACGAGGACGATGTCGATGCCGACCCAGGTCCGCCCCGGAGCCGGGAGCGAGGCCGCCGCCCGCGCGAGCCGGCCGGGGCGGACGACTGGCGGATCGAGTTCGCGCTCCAGGCGGTCGACGACCCCAGCCTGTTCGTCGCGGCCCCGGCCGTATGGGCCGACGGCCCCGAGCTCACCGCCTTGGAACGCCACGTCGCGCACCCCGACGAGCTGCTCCTGCGCGGCCTCGGGCTCGCGGCCCGGCTCGTCCCCTCGCTCGGCTCGGCGCTGGCGACGGCGACGCCCTCGGAGCAGGTGACCGACGCCGCCGGCGTGCTGACGTTCCTCCGCGAAGGGGCGCCGCTCCTGGAGGAGGCCGGCTTCGGGGTCCTGGCGCCTCCCTGGTGGCGCTCGCCCCGGACCCGGCTGGGCCTTCGCCTCAAGGCCAAGACCCGCTCCGCCGGCGGGTCGTCGACCACGGCCATCGGGCTGGACGGCCTGTGCGACGTCCGTTGGGAGGTCGCGCTCGGCGACGACCGGCTGAATCTCGCCGAGCTGCGCGCGCTGGCGCGCCTCAAGCAGCCGCTGGTCCGGGTGCGCGGCCAGTGGGTGGAGCTGCGCGAGGGGGACATCGAGGCGGCGATCGCGGCCGTCGGGAGGAAGGGCACCGCGACCCGGATGCCCGCCGGCGAGGTCCTGCGCGCCGCACTGGGCCTCGTGCCGATCTCCGACGGCGGGGGCGCCCTGCCCGTCACCGAGGTGGAGGCCGACGGCTGGCTCGGGGACCTCCTGGCCGGGGCCGAGGACCGCCGGCTGCAGTCCCTGCCCACCCCGGATGGGTTCGCCGGGGAGCTCCGTCCCTACCAGGAGCGCGGCCTCGGGTGGCTGGCCTTCCTCGGCGACCTCGGCCTCGGGGCCTGCCTGGCCGACGACATGGGGCTCGGGAAGACGGCGCAGCTCCTCGCCCTGCTGGTCGACGAGCGGGCCCGTACCCCCCGTTCCGCCGGCCCGACCCTCGTCGTCTGCCCGATGTCGCTCGTCGGCAACTGGCAGCGCGAGGCGGCGCGCTTCGCCCCGGACCTGTCGGTGTACGTGCACCACGGGCCCGATCGGCTCGACGGCAGGGCGTTCACCCGGCAGGCCAAGAAGGCGGACCTGGTGCTGTCGACCTACGGCCTGGCCGCGCGCGACCAGCAGCTCCTCACCACCGTCCCCTGGCGGCGCCTGGTCCTCGACGAGGCGCAGCAGATCAAGAACAGCGCGGCCCGCACCACCCAGAGCGTGCGGGCCATCCCGGCCGAGCGGCGGATCGCCATGACCGGGACACCGGTGGAGAACCGCCTGGCCGAGCTGTGGTCGATCATGCAGTTCCTCAACCCGGGCCTGCTGGGCTCGGAGAAGTCCTTCCGCGAGCGCTTCGCCATCCCGATCGAGCGGCTGGGCGACGACGAGGCCGCCGCGCAGCTCCGCCGCATCACCGCACCGTTCGTGCTGCGTCGGCTGAAGACCGACCGGACGATCATCGCCGACCTGCCGGACAAGATCGAGATGAAGGAGTTCTGCACGCTGACCCGCGAGCAGGCCACGCTGTACCAGGCCGTCGTCGACGACATGCTGGACCGCATCGACAACTCCGAAGGGATGGAGCGGCGCGGCCTGGTGCTCGCCACCATGATGAAGCTCAAGCAGGTGTGCAACCATCCGGCGCATTTCCTGGCCGACGGCTCCGCGTTGCCCGGCCGCTCGGGCAAGTTGACCCGCCTGGTCGAAGTGCTCGAAGAGGCCGTCCAGGAGGGCGACCGGGCCCTTGTGTTCACCCAGTTCACCGAGATGGGCGACATGCTCGAGCGCTACCTCCGTCGCCACCTGGCCCGCGACGTGCTCTGGCTCCACGGCGGTGTCTCCAAGAAGAAGCGCGACGCCATGGTGGAGCGCTTCCAGGGCGCCGACGGCCCGCCCGTGTTCCTGCTGTCCCTGAAGGCCGGGGGCACCGGGCTCAACCTGACCGCGGCGACGCACGTGGTGCACTTCGACCGCTGGTGGAACCCGGCGGTGGAGAATCAGGCCACGGACCGGGCCTTCCGTATCGGGCAGCAGCGCAACGTGCAGGTGCGCAAGTTCATCTGCGGGGGCACGCTCGAGGAGCGGATTGACGTCATGATCGAGGCCAAGCGCGCGCTGGCGGAGCGGATCGTCGGCTCGGGCGAGGGCTGGATCACCGAGATGTCGACCGAGCAGCTGCGCGAGATCATCGCCCTGTCGGCCGACGCGGTGGGGGAGGACTGATGCCTTCACGGCGACAGCCCGAACGGCGGCCCACTGGCCGACGGGCCCGTTCGCCAGCGCCCCACCGCGACGGCTGGTGGCCGCCCAGCTCCACTCCGATCCCGGTGGAGGGCGGCCTGCAGGCCCGCAGCCGGCGCGGAGCGATCGGTGACACGTGGTGGTCGCAGCGTTTCATCGCGGTGCTCGAGTCCTTCGGGATGGGCAGCCGCCTCCAGCGCGGCAAGCGCTACGCCCGCACCGGTCAGGTGCTCTCCATGGAGATCGCGCCGGGGCAGGTGACGGGGTCGGTCCAGGGTTCGCGGACCCGGCCGTACCGTGTCTTCATCGAGACGCGCGCCCTCACCAAGTCCGAGTGGGATGCGGTCGAGAGCGCCATGGCGTCGAACGCCGCCTTCGTGGCCCCCCTGCTGGCCGGCGAGATGCCTCACGACATCGAGAAGGCATTCTCGGGCCCGTCGGGCTCCCTGTTTCCGGCGTCCGCCCGAGACCTCGATGCGGCGTGCTCGTGCCCCGACTGGGAGAACCCGTGCAAGCACATTGCCGCCGTGTTCTTCCTCTTGGCAGAGGCGTTCGACGACGATCCCTTCCTCATCTTCTCCTGGCGCGGCCGGACCAAGGACGAGCTGCTGGCAGGGCTGCGGGCGCGCCGCCGGCGCGCCGATTCGACCGACGGCGACGTCGGCCCCGACGCGGTCGAGGAGAGCGGGGACGGAGAGGCGGGGGCGTTCGGGTGGCCGCTGACCGAGGAGGACCCTGGTCCGGCCCCGTGGTCGCCCGACACGGAGGAATGGTGGGGACGGGCCGCCGAGCTTGCTTCATTGGAGATCCGTCCCCGGCTGGCCGTTGCCCCGGATCTGGTGCTCCGCCAGCTCGACCCGGCTGCGCTCGGTGACGACGGAGAGCGGATCCTTGACGCGCTGCGCCCCCTCTACGAGGCGATCACTGCGGGTGCGGCGGCTCTGGCCCTCGGTGAGGAGTCATAGAGCTCCGTGCCCTGAGGGCGACGCGCTACGGTCCCCCGGCGTGGAGGCCTGGCAGGTCCAACGACACGGCCCACCGGGCGAAGTGCTCCGGCGCGTCGTCGTCGACGAGCCGGTCCCTGGCCCCGGTGAGTTGCGGCTGCGCGTGCGCTGCGCGGGGGTCGGGCTCCCGGATGCGCTGATGTGCCGGGGCTCCTACGCGTTCTCCCCGACGCTTCCGTTCGTCCCCGGTCAGGAGGTGTGCGGCACGGTCGACGCCGTCGGACCGGGGGTGGAGCTGCCCCTCGGCAGGCGGCTCATGGCGGTGACGAACTTCTTCGATGGCCGCGGTGGGTTTGCCGAGGCCACGATCGCGCGGTCGGACAGCGCCTTCCGTGTGCCCGAGGCCATGCTCGACGAGGACGCCGCCGCGTTCCGGATCGGCTACTCGACGGCCTACATAGGACTGGTAAGGCGGGGCGCGTTGCAGCGCGGCGAGTGGCTGCTCGTGCTGGGGGCCGCGGGCGGTTCGGGTCTCGCCGCCCTGCAGCTCGGGGCGGCGCTCGGGGCGCGGGTCATCGCGGTCGTGGCGGGGGAGGCGAAGCGGGAGCTGTGCGCGCGCTCGGGCGCGGACGTCGTCGTCGATCGCACGGTGAGCCCGGTGCCCGACGCGGTGGCGGAAGTGACGGGGGGCGACGGGGTCGACGTCGTCTATGACCCTGTCGGTGGTGCTTTCGCCGGGGCGACGGCGCGGTGCCTGGCGACGGGCGGACGGCTCCTCGCCGTTGGGTTCGCCAGCGGAACATGGGTCGACGCCGACATCGGGGAGTTCGTCCAGCGCAACGCATCCATCGTGGGTGTCTATGCCGGCGGCCAGACGCGTGCCGAGGCTGAGGCCGATCACGAGGTGTTGCTCGCCCTCGCGGCGGACGGCCGGCTGGGCGGCACCACCCGGGTGGTTCCGTTCGACGGGTTGCCCGAGGCGCTCGGTGCCGTCGACCGGGCGGAGGCCGTCGGGAAGTCGGTCGTCAGTGTCTCTTAGGTTCGCGTAATGGTGACTGGCGAACGCGGGGTGGATGGCGTGGGATCGCGCACGGAGTCATCACCGTCGGTCCTGTCGTCCGCCCCGTTCGCACCCGGATCGGTGTCCATCCGGCTGTACCCGCACAACGAGCTTCCCGCCGATGCCATCGTCAGCGAGCTCTGCGCGCAAGCCCGCCTCGCCCTCGGCAGCGGTTTCGACGGGGTCATGACGAGCGAGCATCACGGTGGCTTTGCCGGCTACATGGCGCAGCCCCTGCAGATGGCGTCCTTCGTCCTCTCCGAGCACGCGACCGGCTGGGCCGCCGCGGCACCGCTCCTCCTCCCACTGCGGGCCACGGCGCTCGTTGCCGAGGAGGTTGCCTGGCTCCAGGCGCGTCATCGCGGCCGCGTCGGGCTCGGCGTGGCCGCGGGCGCCCTGCCCCTGGACTTCGAGGTGGCTGGCGTCAGCCAAGCCGATGCAGTGGAACGCTTCAAAGCGGAGCTTCCCCGGCTCGTCGCCATGCTCCGCGGTGAGGATCTGGGCGAGCTCGAAGAGGACCCGGCGCTGCACGCCTGCCGGGAGGCGCCGGTCCCCGTGCTCAGCGCGGCCGTGTCGGTTGCCGCCGCCGTGCGGGCGGCCCGCTGCGGGGCCGGGATCCTCATGGAGGGAATGTCGGCGCCCTCCAGACTCGCCCACCTGACCCGGGCCTTCGACCAGGCCGGGGGCACGAGCGCCAAGGTCCTGATCCGCCGGGTGTGGCTGGGCAGTGTGCAATCGGAGCTGGTGGACAGCCAGCGCGCGATCTACGAGAGCTATGCCGCAGGCTCGTTCGGCGAGGACCAGACGATCGCGTGCGATGACCCGGACGACATGGCCGAGCGGCTCGCAGCAACCGTGCAGGTCGTCGGCGCCGACGCGCTCAACCTCCGGGTGCAGCTGCCCGGCATGTCGCCCGAGCAGGTGCGCGAGCAGATCGCACGGATCGGGTCCACCGTCGTCCCGTCGCTGCAGAAGGTCTGGCCCGTGCCGGCGCGAGGCGCCCCGTGACTACCGGATCGGTGTCCAGCCGCTCGAGAGGTGGTTCCCCCCGTCGACGTCCAGCGTGATCCCGGTGATCTGCCGTGCATCGTCGGAGAGCAGGAAGCACACCGCCGCGGCGATGTCGTCGGCTTCGGTCAGGCGGCCGAGGGGGAGATTCGAGCCGGCGGCAGCGCCGTCGTCGGATTTCCACATGGACCGTGTGGCCGTCGTGCGCACCAGGCCGGGACTGACCGCGTTCACCCGGACCCCCTTCGGGGCCAGGTCGGCGGCGATGGTGCGCGTCATGGCGTTCAGCGCCGCCTTGGCCGAGGCGTACGCCACCATGGCCGACGTGGTCTTGCGCGGTGAGCCGCTCGAGATGGTGACGACCGAGCCGCCGGCACCGAGCCCTCGCGCCAGCGCCGCCCGGATCAGCGCGACCCCCGGCCACGTGTTAAGTCTGATCGTCTCGAGCAGCTGTGCCTCACTGATGGCGTCGAACGACAGCGGGTAGGGGGCGCCGCCCACCGTGCTGACGATCAGGTCGATGCGGCCGAACGCGGCAACGGCCCGGTCCGTGAGGACAGCCACGGCGTCTTCGTCGTCCATGGACCCGACGACCCCGACCGCGGCCAACCCCTCCGCGCGCAACGTGGCTTCCGTCGAGGCAACCCGATCCTCGTCGCGGCCGTTGATGACCACCGACGCGCCCTCACGGGCGAGGCGGAAGGCGCAGGATCGGCCGATGCTCGGGTCGGCGGTCGAACCGGTGACGACGGCCACCTGGCCGGAGAACCGTTGCGCTCCGCCAACGAAGGCCGCGTCAGTGCGGGTAGTCCGATCGGCTGGACCCATGCGCTCATCTTGTCCCACGACGCCGAGCGTGTGCCGGTGCAGTCCGCAGCGCTCACCCGGAGGTGGCGGCCAACGGCATCAGTGGTGTGCTCGGAGGGCAAGCAGTGGGGCAACCCGTTCGACGGACCGACGTGGGCCACCGGCTTCCTGCGGCCGTTCCCGCGCCAGCCCATGCTGGGCGGCGCGTCCTTCGGTCACGACGGCGCCCGTGGCGGAAGGACGCCGACCCCGGCGTCGAGACGGCCGTCGCCAGGTCCTCGAGTCCGCTCGGGTCCTGGGAGCGCAGCACCACCGAGACGTGGACCGGGGTGGACGCGGACACCTGGCCGAGAGCGTGGGCCACCGCCGGGACGGCCGCCGGTGTCCCGATGACCTCCGACGTCGCGGCACCGGCCGGCGTCGACAGCTCCATGCCCACACCCAGCGTCGAACAGACCGCGAGCACTGCCGCCCCACAGGCCAAACGTGTGCGCCCCGCCACCCTCGTCCTCCTCCGCTCGTTTCCTCGTGCGACCGCGGAGGCCATCGACCTCGCGCCGAGGAAGAAGTTAGGCCGACGGCCCGCGGGCCACGTGGATCGTCGCTGTGCAGATGCCCTGTTGCACTACACGGATCGGAGCACCCAGATCCGGGCGGTGCAGGGCTCGCGCAGCGGCCACTGCAGCCCCTCCTCCATGAGCGCCGCCCCCTGTCGTCGTTCGCCGCCGGTCGCAGTCGGATCGACGTCCGCCGCGAGATCGACGGCCGTCACCTCGTACGTCCGCTCCGCGTCGAGCCCACCCGGGCGCAGCGGTGCCGCGTCGCCGGTCGGCGCGGTGAGCTGGAAGCCGAACACGACCGCCCCTTGGCCGTCCGGGGCGACGTATTCGAGGGCGGAGCGTTCACCCGGTGGCACCAGGCGCCACAGGTCCCCCTGTTGGACGAGCGGCCGGACGTCGCGGTACAGCGCCACCGCGCGGCGGCAGACGGCCAGCTCCTCGTCGGTGAGGGCCTCGAAGTCGAGGTCGAAGCCGAACCGCGCGCTCATCGCCACCGCACAGCCGAAGGCGACCGGCCGGTCGCCTTCCCGGGTCACGTGGGCCCCGACGACGTTGGCGGGCAGGAAGTGCGATGCGGCCCACTGCATCCGCAGCCGGTCGAGCGGATCGGTGTTGTCCGAGAGCCACACCTCGTGGAACCAGCGCAGCGACCCGAGGTCGACCCGCCCGCCGCCCGAGGCGCACAGCATGAGCATCTGCTCGGGGTGACGCTCGGCCACGGTCTCCATCAGGCGCCAGGTGGCCCGCGCCTGGTCGACCCAGTAGTTGGCCTGCCGGTCGGGGCCGAGCGCGGGGGACCCGGGATCGGTCAGGGGCCGGTTGGCGTCCCACTTCAAGTAGCTGATGCCTGGGTTCTCGGCCAGGACGCGATCCACCACGCCGGACACGAAGTCGGCGACGTCGGGCTGCAGGACATCGAGGACGAACTGGTTCCGCCACCGGCGCCGGTGCCGTGCCGGCTGGCCCACCACCCAGTCCGGGTGTTCGGCGTACAGCGTGGAGTCCGGGTTGACCATCTCGGGTTCCACCCACAGCCCGAAGCGGACGCCGCGCTCGGCTGCCCGCGCAATGACCGGACCCAGGCCGCCGGGCAGCTTGGCCTGGTCGACCTGCCAGTCGCCCAGGCCCGTGGTGTCGTCGTCGCGGGGGTGGCTCTCGCCGAACCATCCGTCGTCGAGCAGGAAGAGCTCCGCGCCCAGGTCCGCCGTGTGGTCGATGAGCCCGAACAGCCGGTCCGTGTCGAAGGAGAAGAAGGTGGCCTCCCAGTTGTTGACCACGACCGGCCGCAGCGCGTCGCCGTCGCGCACGGCGTGGGCGCGGACCCAGCGGTGGAAACGCCGGCTGAGCGGGCCCATGCCCTCGGTCGACCACATCCAGATCTGCTCGGGGGTGACGAAGGTGGCGCCGGGGTCGAGCACGTACTCGGAGGCCGCAGGGTTGTGCCCGCACCAGAGCCGCACCCCCGGGGTGGTCGTCCGCTCGAAGGCGAAGCGGGTGTTGCCACCCCAGGCCAGCGCGCCGGCGACGACGGTGCCGTCCGATTCCTCGGGCGCCCCGTCGGGGGCGAGCAGGAAGAACGGACAGGACCGTAGGTGGGGCTGCACGCCGCCACGCGACTCCACCACCTTGGTCCCCGGTGTCAGCGCCTCCGTCGTCGTGGTCCACTCGGCGGACCAGTCGCCCCCGCCGAAGTGGGTCAGGTACGGCGCGGGCGTGGCGAGCAGTGGCGAGGCGGCGGCAATCTCGTGGAGGGTGACGGCCCCGGGCTGGCGGTTGGTGACGCTGACCCACTGGCGCAGCACGCCGTGGTCGTCGGCGTGGAACGAGAGCGTGACCTCCAGTGGGCAGTCGGGGTCGACGAGGAGGATGTCGGTCTGCGGGTCGGCCACGCGGACGTCCTGCACCTTCAGGCGGGTGGTCGTGGTGCCATCGCCGTGCGTGACCCGCAGCGCGGGCGCCCGGGTCGGCTCCTCGTCGTAGGCCGGATAGGCCAGGGGGTAGAGCGCCAGTGGGATCCTGTCGGGCAGCCGCTCCATGTGGGCGTCGATGTCGGGCCCAAAGCCCGCCTGGTGCAGCCGGCCCTGGTTGTCAACCAGGAAGCCGTAGCCGGCGCCTTCGGACGCCACGACGATGGTGCTCACCCGGCCACCATTGCAGAGCGCCGGCAGTGCGCCAAGCGCCGCTGGCAGGACGGCTTCCCGGGTCCGTCAGAACTCATCCGGATCCCGCGCAGGAGGCAGCACACCCCGCTCGCGACGATGGGCGCTCCATGCTCATCGTGTGTTTCGAACTGAGCTACACGGTGTCCACCTGTCCGGCTGGTGTCGCGAAGCGAGAACCCGAAGTACGACGGCTGAGCCTGCGCGTCATCCCGGGACCTGCAGGCGCGTCCGGCCGGGCCGCAGGAGGTTGCACCAGCCCCGGATCACGGGATGTCGGTTCTGTGCATGCACGCGGTCCAGTGCCGTCTGCATGGAGCCGGTGATCTCCGCGTAGCACGCGGCCACGGTTGCCTCATCGTCCGCAGCGTCGGGGCCGTAGCTGGTCCAGTCGAGTGGTGGCAGGAACTCGACGTTGATCGCCGAGGGCATCGGAAGCGGCGGTGTGAGGATGGTGGTCAGGCCGTAAGGGGCGAGCAGGATGGGGAACACCTTGATCCGGATGCGCTGCAAGCCGAGGGTCTTCGCCAGGCGCTCGCCGCTCGAGACGACGACGACCGCGTCCTGTGACCCGTGTGCCACCACCGGCACCACCGGCACGCCGGCACGGAGTGCCAGGCGAACGAACCCCTGATGGCCACCCAGGTCGACCTTGTTGCGCTGGGTCCAGGGCCGACACGCCTCCCGGTCGCCTCCCGGGTACACGACAACGAGGCCACCTTCCGCCAGGGCCTGCTCGGCGGCCTCCCCGCCGGCGGGGATCGCTCCGATGCGGCGCAGGAACGGACCGACGCCCGGGATGCCGAACAGAAGGTCGTAGCCCATCGCGTACGCGGGCTGGTCCAGGCCGCGCCGCCGGATGATCTCGAGCCCGACCACCCAGGCGTCGGGCATGTAGAAGAGGCCGGAATGGTTTCCGACCACGAGCGCCGGACCGCTGGGGGGGAGGTACTCCTGCCCCCGGACCTCGGGTGAGAAGTAGTTCACGTAGCGGGTCACCGCCGGGAGTTGGCGCCGAAGGAACTCCGGATCCCGCTGGAAGAGGGGCTGGTCGCGCACGTGATCCACCCGTGCCGACAGCCCGCGCATCAAGGGCGCAAAAGCCCCGCTCGCTTCCCGCCCCCCTGCGGACTCGGTGACATGCTCCGACGTAACGGCCATTCTTACTCCCGTTCCACCCTCAACCCTCTCCGTATCCGGACTCTGAGGGAAGGGTCGTTTGGCCCAACGTTCCGAATGACCCGCCGACACGGCGAAATGGCAGCACGATCGGGGGAGGCGAGGCGCGGCGGGTCGCCCTCCCAGGAGGCCGTCGCCGTGTCGGTGAGGCTGCCCTGCTCAATTTCCCCCGTGCGGTGGCAGGCATCCAAAGCCGGATGCCGAGAGGGAGTCCTCGAGGAAGGTGGCAACCTGGCGGGACCAGACGTAGCCCACGTGGGACCCCCAGTACCAGCTGATCTGTGGGCGTTCCCAGTGCTCCCACAGTCGATGCGCATGTGCGGGAAGCGCGAGACGATCGCCGTGGCCGGCGAAGATGAAGCGGCGATCCTGTGGCACCTTCGGTGCGAAGCTCAGGGGCGACACCGCCGCGAAAACCTCCTCCACCGGACCGCCGATGATGTGGTGCTCAATCGATCGAGCTCGGATGTGTGCGGGGCTCTGCTCATGGAACAGGGCCGGGAGGTCCACCATCGGGATACCGGCCACAACCGCGTCGAGCCCGTCCTCGATGCCCGCGAGGAGCGCCACCACATAGGCGCCCAGCGAGACGCCATACAGGCCAATCGACGTCGCTCCTTGAGCTCGGATCCACGACAACAGGCGTCGGATGTCCCAGACCGCCTGCGAGAAGCCGTGCACGGTGTTCATGAGGTCGAACGAGAGAAACGGTTCGCCGCTCACCCTGGTCACCTTGCGGGGTCCGTGCAGCGGGAGCACCGGCAGTGCGACGTTGACCCCGAGCCTACGGTGGAGCTTGGTGGTGTGCAGTCCCGTGAAGTCCAGGAACGGGTAACCCATGGCGAAGCCATGGACACACACGAGCCAAGGGCGAGGCCCACCGGCGTCGTCGGGTCGGCGCACGATGGCCGCTACTGCCTCGCGGTTCGGCTCGTACCCCATCCACCGCTCGGACCCTGGCTCGCCGGTGCGGGGCGAGAACCCGCTCTCGTAGGTGATCCGTTCGTAGCCGAGGCCCATCGCCCACCCGCGACTCGTCCGCACGTCCTCATTCGCCAGGGGCGGAGGCGTGCGATGGTAGGAGGATGGACGGGTGATCCAGCCGCGAGACGAGAACATCTGCTTCGCGTCGGCCAGCTCGGTGCTCACACGCGCATAGTCCGCGCGTCGGGGAAACCTGCTCGGCGCCAAGGCCATCGCCAGGAAGGCCTCGTCCGCGGCCACACCGATCGCCAACCCGAGAGAATGGCGGTGGGCGCGCACGGTGCCGACCACCGTGCCGGTGTTGATGGGTGTGCGCAGAAATTGCAGGGTCCGTGGCACCGCGCGGGCGGCGCGCACGAGGGCGCGCCGCTCCAGGAATCTCGTGATCGTCCGGTATGGCCCCGTGATCCGATCGACGAGAGATGGTGCGTGAGATGCTGCCGTTTCCGGTTGCGCTGAGCCTGTCCGAAGCGCGTGCTGCCACGGTTCCGCACTGTCCGAAGCGCACGCGGTGTACGTCATGAGCCTCCTACGGCGCTGTGGTCAATCCCCTGACCGGGAAATCGAGCGGTCGAGCACACGCTACTGCGGGGTACGGATCCCACGGACTCCCATCCTGGTCACGCGTCTATAATGCACATCACTTATCCAGACGAGCTGAGACACCTGGGTCGATGACGCTCACCAACCGGCCGCGAGGCACGGTGGCAACGCCAGGTTCGATGAGGAGACCAACATGGTGTCGAAGACACTCGCGTCGCTCGACGCGTGGCTCGCCCTGGCCGAGGACGTGCTGGCCGAGCAGAGCGCCTACCGGGAGAAGGAAGCCGAGGCGAGCAGATCGCAGGGGTTCGACCAGCTCTCGCTCTTTCCGAGTGAGTCCGCATGACGGCGCGTGGAAGCGGTGATCGAGGTGGCAGCGAGGTCGGAGGGCTCAGGCGGCCACGACCCGAGTGCGACCTCTACATCCCCGGGCACATGGTCCACTACATCCAGGCCAGGCTGGCCTGGGAGCATCCCCGTGAGTGGGCCGTGCTCGAAGGCGTGCACGAACAAGTCATCACGGTGCGTTTCTCCGACCGTAGTGCCCGGTACCGGAACCACGAAGTGGAGGCACTGCTCGACATCGCGGAGCCCGGCACGTCGGTCCTGGTCAGCGAACGGTACGGCACGCTGAGCGTTCCGACGGGTCGTGGGACGCTGGGGTGCTTCTGCATCGCCGACGCCGACGAACCCTGGAGGGGATGCAGCGTCGCGCCCTGGGATCCCGTTTCGCACGAGGACCTCATAGACCGCCTGGAGGATCGCGGCGGGTTCAGCATTTCGGGCGCGCTCCTGGCCCTCGACTGACACCGCTCCCAAGGGAGCCGACGACAGTGCCAGAACCTCGGTGCTTCGGGCCGCCATCCTCTGGACTCGAAGCAGCCGCGCGGGCCGGCTCACGCGGGCGCGGAACCACCGAGACACATAGGGTTGCCGTCGCAGACCGGAAGGAGTGGGGAAGATGGCAATTGTTGAGACCGTCCGGGGTCCGATCGACACCGCCGACCTCGGGCCGACCTACATGCACGAGCACGTCTTCGTCCTCGACCCCGACGTGCAGCAGAACTACCCGGCCGAGTGGGGTGGTGAGGACGACCGCGTGGCCGACGCCGTCGGCAAGCTCAAGGCCCTCGCGGCCCAGGGGATCCGCAGCATCGCCGACCCCACCGTCGTGGGCCTGGGCCGCTACATCCCCCGCATCCAGCGCGTCGCCGAGCAGGTGCCGGAACTGCACATCATTCCCGCCACCGGTTGCTACACCTACGACCAGGTGCCGTTCTTCTTCTCCTACCGGGGCCCGGCCCTGTCGGCGGCGTTGGGAGCGGAGGTGCCCGACCCGATGGTGGACATGTTCATTGAGGACATCACGGAGGGCATCGCGGGCACCGGGGTGAAGGCCGCCTTCCTCAAGTGCGCCATCGACCACCAGGGCATGACCGACGGGGTCGCCCGGGTCATGCGGGCCGTGGCCCGGGCGCACCGCCACACCGGCGCTCCCATCACGGTGCACACGCACCCGGGCTCGCAGTCGGGCCTGGACGTGAAGGCGCTGCTGTGCGACGAGGAGGGCGTGGACCCGACCCGCGTGGTTCTCGGCCATGCGGGCGACAGCACGGACGTCGACCATCTGAGCTTCCTGGCCGACGAGGGCTTCATCCTCGGCATGGACCGTTTCGGGCTCAACGTGGAGACGACCTTCGAGGCGCGGGCCGACACCGTGGTCGAGATGTGCCGCCGCGGCTACGCCGACCGCATGGTGCTGGCGCACGACGCTGCCTGCTACATCGACTGGATCGACCCCGACGTGCGGGCGATGATGACCCAGTGGAGCTACCTCCACATTCACGACGACGTCCTGCCCCACATGCGCAAGCAGGGTGTGACCGAGGCGCAAATCGACACCATGCTCGTGGAGACGCCGCGGCGCTACTTCGAGCACGCCACCGCCTACTGAACCGGCCTCGACGAAGAGCGGCGTCAGCCGTTGGATGAGCGGGACCGGGTAGGCACAGCGTCATCGATCGAGGGCAGCAGGCCGGCGCGCTGGTCGAGCCACTCACGTAACGCCGCCGTGGCCCGGACATCGTCCTCGTTGTATTCGAGGATCCACCGCCGGGCCTCGTCGCGGACCGGCTCATCCGCAGCGGACGTCGCCTCGATGTAGCGGACCATGGCCAGGTCGCCGCCCACCTCGGGACCCCGCCAGGTGAATCCTGCGATCGGGGCCACCGTCTTGAGGCCCATCCCGTGGCCGGTCACGAGCTGTTGCTTCACGATCGGGTACAGGTCGACCCACTGGTCGGAGTGCAGCAGCTCGTCGACGTCGTCCGTCAGTCCACAGAGTGCCGCGAGGCGACGCAGCTGCCCGTTCTCGGCGCCCTTGCTGTAGCAGTAGGCGAGCAGCGACGTGCGTCTCTTCGCCGCTTCCCGCCGTAGGTCCGTGAGCCACTCCCAGAAGGCCAGGAACGCCTCGATCTCCCCCCGCGCCGTATCGGGGTCCCACGAGACGAAGGGCACGTACTCGGAACCCACCGCATCTGACGCGTCCCGCTCGTTGAACAGCGTGCCCCAGAGGTAGCAACCCGCGGCCACATTCTCCATGTCCACATCGATCTCGATGTCGGCTCGGGGGACGGTAACGCGGTCGGCGCCCCGCCGGCGGTAGGCGGGCTGCGGCCCGAGCCGGGCCCGTGCGTTGTCGATGTGCGTGGGGAGATCGGTGAGGCGCGCATCGCCGAACGTGCGGGTGCGCTCATCGATGTGGGCGGCGTCGGCCGCGGTCCGGATGCCTTCTGCCTCGAGCGTCGCTACTTGCTTCGGGCGGCGGGACAGCAGGTCCGCGACGGGTGTCGACGGCGCACAGGCACCCGCCTTCGCCAGGAAGCCGTCGAGGTCCACCCCGGCCGCGAGGAGCCGGGCCGTGGTGGGGTCCAGGGAGGCCATCTCCTCCATGGTGGTGACGCCCCGGTCATAGCATCTCCGCCGTTTCACCATCGCCATCCCCGGTAGCAGGCTGAGATCGCCGGTCTCCTCCATCCGTCCGAAGCACCACTCCCGCCAGCCACACTCCGGGCAGCCGTCGACGGCGATGGGTTGGGCCTGGAGGGGCGCGGCCGGATCCGACGTGTGCACCAGGGCGGCGTCCACGACCGCGAGACGGTGGCCGAACTCGAGGTCGTAGGCCTCCATGGTCGACAACGGCTGACGCGGACGATCATCGATGTACTCCGTGAGGCCCCACCGAGGTGCGTCGAGGTCGTGCCACACCACCAGTCCCTCGCGTCCCACGACGCCGGCCCAGCGGCCCCGCCGGGAGGCGTGCCCGCACGCCTCGAGCATCCGTTGATAGTGGGCGAGCTGCATGAGATCGGGCCAGCGCCACTGGGCCTCGAGCTCGGTGTCCGGGCCGGACGGTCCGAGGAACAGCGCCTCGGGGCTCGAGGTGACGGCGCCGTCCGCATCCTCGTTCTTCTTGGTCTGCAGGGTCCCGTGATGCTTCACCTCCACCGGCAGGTATCCGCGCTCCGTCGTGCTCGGGTCGATGGCGTCGGAGCGAACGAGGAGATCGGGCTCACCGGTGCGGTGCGCCGTCTCGTCGACGGGCAGCCTGCCTCCGATCACCAGCGGGACGCCGCGCTCCAACGCGCCGAGCGTCGATGCCTCCCGCCCACTTCTGGAGAGGTCGCGGTCGACGACGACGGCACCGGGGACGGCCGCGACGAGCATGTCGACGACCTGGGTCTCGAAGTCCCGGCCTTCCTGGCCGAGCATGGCCATGAACGGGGAGCGGGGCAGCGGCTCACACGGGTGCAGGACCTCCAGTTGGACGGCCTGCGGGCACGTCTTCGCCAGGTAGGCCCCCTGCGGGGGGATCTCGCTCATGGCGACGAGCGACTACCCGGCACGTGCCGAATGCTCGGGGCCATCGGGTCGATCGGCCCCGAGCACCCGCCGCAACGCGGGCAGGCCGACCTTTTCTTGGGCCACCCGGCCACGGGCCAGGCGGACCGGAGCCAACGCCGTCCACGCCTCGGTCCCGAGCCAACCGGAGTCGACCTTGTCCCAGCGGTACCGGCCGGGGTCCTGGCCCTCCAGGCCGGCCATCTCGAGCCACAGCGCGACGGCGGGACGCACGGGTGGTAGCCCGAAACGCTCGGCCGTGGCGGCGACCCCCTCGGCGATGTCGATGCCCTCGGGGTCGAAGTCACCCCAGTACCAGATCACGCTCGGCCGGCCGCCTCGCTCGGCGCCGCCGATGGACGCCTCGGCACAACGGCCCCACCCGCACCCCACCCGACCGATCGGCGAGTCGAGAACCCGGAGCACTTCGACGACGGCCCAGAAGGGGTCGGCGTTCTCCACGACCAAGAGCTCGTCACCGGCACCGACCCGCTCGACGTACATCGGAGGGGCAAGTCGCCTGGTGGCGAGCAGCTCGTAGGTGATCCTGCCGGGTCCGAACAGGGCTGGAGACCTGACGAGCTCGTCGATGTACTTCTCCTGGTCGAAGATCTCCGCGGACCGAAGACGCGTGGACACCACCTCGCCGTGACGAGCGCCGGTCCCGAGCCAGTCGTTGAGGCGCTTGAGCATCTCGAACTGGTTCGGGGTCAGCGTGGGGAGCGAGGCCACGAAGGCGAGGTCGTGGCGCCACGGAAACCGCTTCCATGCTGTGTCCCGCCTCCGTGTGCGCGCCGCGGGAACTGTGACGAAGAGCGGCAAGGGTGGTCGGGTCGTGCGATCCCACGACCGCGGAGCGGGGAGCACGACGTCGCCGGCGCTCGCCAGCGCCTCCAGGGCTCCGGCGAGTTCGCTCAGCTGATCGGCCCGCCCCAGCAACTCGGGGACGGTCTCACCCCAGGTGGCGAGGAGTTCGTCGAGGGAGATGCGGACCTTGCCCCGGGCACCCAGGGCCACCGACAACGACGCAGTGCGCCCGTCGAGGGAGGTCAGCGTCACGGCTGGGGCCCCTGGGTGCCCGTGCTCGCCGCCGGGGGCGTGATGATCCGGTAGGTGGTGGCGCTCAGGTAGTTGGCGGGGTCCTCGGGATCGCGCCCGGTGCCGAGCTTGGCCTTGATCTCACCGTCGCGCTCGTCACGGATGCGCAGGTAACGCAGCGCCCGCCTCTGGTCCTTGTCGTTGCGCAGGAAGAGGATGCGGCCGTTCTCGCCCTCGAAGGCGGTGATGACCGAGGCGTCGGTCAGCCCGGTGGCGCAGAGCAGCTGCACGTCGGAGCGCTCGGCCAGTGACTGCTGGATCTTGATCAGCGCCGGGTTCGACGCCGCGCCGAAGGGGTTGTCCAGGATCAGGGGCATGGGCGGGCGCTGCCCGGTGGTGCGGTTGTGGGCGCGCACCCGAGAGAGCGTGAGGTAGAGCAGCACGGCGAGTGTCAACTCCTGCCCGCCGGAGAACTCGACGTCGATGCGGTCGGGTGAGCGGTACGCCGGCGTGTAGTCGACGGAGGGCTTGAGCACCTGGACCGTCCAGGGCCCGCTGCGCTCGCGGTGACGGACGGTGTCGGCCAGGGCCTCGGCGAGGCGGTCGGTGCGCTCCTTGTTCGAGCCAGCGGATCCGTTGGCCCAAAGGTCGACCCGGGCTGCCAGCTTGCCCCGTGCCTCGGCCTCGGGAACCGTGTCGAAGGTGATCTTGAAGGCCGACTGGCCGCTCAGCTCACCGAGTCCCTCGGGCAGCATCGAGCTGGCCGTCACCTCCCGCAGCATGCGGCGCTGCGACTTGCACAGGTTCACCAGCTTGTCGACGAGCATGGACCGGTGGCGGTCGAGATCCTCGAGGTCGTCGGCCAGTGAGCGTGTGCGGCTCTCCAGCTCGACGACGTAGGCGGCGGCATTGACGGCGAGGTCGTCGAGCAGCCCGATGCGGCATCGCTCGCGGATGGGGGCCGTCAGGGTGTCCCATTTGCTCTTGTTGGCCTCGCTCGTCACCCTCCCGTGGGCGCTCACCCGGGCGTCCTTCGCCGCCTCCTGGCGCTGCGCGGCCTGGCGGTGGGCCACCTGGAGCTCTCGCATCTGGGCCTGCGCGTCCGACGGGGTGCCGATGAAAGCGGGCACGGCGACGGTCGCCTCGTCTTCGACGATCCAGGTCCCCGCGGTCTGCTCGAACGAGGACCGGGCAGTCTCGACCGTGTCCCTCTCGCCTTGGAGGCGGTCGATCGCGATTCCCAGCTCGTCGCGGCGAGCCCGGTGACCGTCGAGGAGTTCGTCCACCCGGCCGAGGAGCTCGGTGGCGCTGTCGGCGTCGCTCGGCGCCCACTCCTCGGGCAGCAGCACATGGATGCTCCTCCCGTCCTTGGGGAGGCGGCCGTCGTACAGGGCCTGCGCGGCCCCACGACGGGCCTCGGCCTTGCTCAGGGCGGTCTGGGCGGAGCCGTGGCGCTCCTCGGCCCGCCGTGTCGCCGCGGCGACGAGCATGGGGTTGGATGCATCGAAGGTCCCGAGCCGCTCCGTTCCGGCCACTTCGAGCGCGGACCCGAGCCGGTCGACGTCCGCCCGGGCGTCGGCGCAGTACTCCTCGGCCTGCTGGAGCCGGGTGGCGTGGTCCGAGCCGGCTTCCTCGTCGCGCAGGCTCTTCTCGAGCGCGTCGTAGGCGGCGGTCAGTTCGCTCAGGGCGGCGGCGGGGACAACGCTGGCGGGCTCCACGCCCACCTCTCCCTGCTTGACCCGGTAGCCCTCCCCTTCTGCGGCCGCCTGGTAGGACGTCAGGCGGGCCTCGATGTTGCGCTCCTCTGCAGTGCGCAGCTCCTCGCCGGCCTCGACCCCGGCGGCCCGGGCCTCTTCGAGACGCTGGGTGATGCCGGGCCGGCGCAGCACGGCGGCGGAGTACTCGGCCTCGAGCTTGGCCACCTCGGAGGCGTGGAAGGCGTGGGTCTGCGCTGCGTGGTGCTCGTCGCGGGCACGGGCCGCCTCGGCGGTCAGGGTCTCGTGGTGCTCGGTGGTCGCCGACAGGCGCGCCTCGTTGTCGGCGTGCGCCTGCTCGGTGCCGGCCAGCGTGGACTGCGTCGCACGGAGCTCGGCGCAGAGTGCCCCATAGGCGTCCTCGGGCCAACGCCCGACGAAGGACTCCAGCTCGACGACCATCCGCCTGGCCGCCTTGGCGGCCCTGGTGGCGCTCTCGGAGCGCTCGGTGAGCCGTGCGAGCTCCTCACGGAGCTCGGCCATGGTGGCGGTGCGCCATTCCTCGTCGTAGAGGGCCCGGTGCGGCGACACCACGAAGCCGGACTCGACCGGATCGGTCCCGAGCGCGTCGATGTCGGCACCGCTCACCAACACGGCCATGCGGGGGGCCACACCAAGGGATTCGAGCGCCACCTTGGCGGCGCCGATCCGACCGGGGTCGGAGAGCACCACGCTGTTGGCGATCTCGGGGTGTGCGGTGATGAGCGCGTCGGCCCGGGCGGCATCTCCGCGCTGGGCCAGCCAGCTCCATGCGGTCAGTGCGCCGATCCCAGCGTCGTTGAGGTGGGCGCACACGGCCTCGATGTCGGCCGCCGTCGCCAGGGTGGATCCGCTCTCGAGCGGGTCCAGCTCTCGGCGGACCTCGCCGAGTCGGCGGCGGGCCTCGTCGGCCGTTTGCTCGGCCACGCCGGCCGCCTCGTCGAGCTCGGAGATCGCCCGCCGGGCATGCTCGGAGTCGATGAGGTCGCCGTCGAGTGCCTCCTGGGCCTCCTCCATGGCGTTGATGGCGGCGAGGTCGGCCCGGTACGAGAGCTCCTGGGTCTCCATCGTGGTGACGCGCTCACGCTGAGTCTGCAGGGCTCCGGCGAGCTCGTTGCGGCGAGTGGTCAGCTGCGTGATCTCGGCCCTGGCGCGCTCCGCCTGCGCGTCGACGGAACGGCGATGTGCGTCGAGCTGCTCGGCAGAGTCTTCCCACCGGGCCACCGCGTCGGCGGCCTTCTCGCCCGGCTCTGCGTGGCCCTCGTCGCGCAGTCGGGCTCGACCACCCTGGGCGCGGCGTTCGAGCTGGTTGATGTCGCCCAGCTCGGCCTCGAGCCGGTGCGCCCTCTCGGAGTGCCGGTCCCGGTCCCTCTTGGCGTGCTCGGCATCGTCGGCGGCCAGCCTCGCCTCTTCGTCCGCCTTGGCCATCTTGGTCTCGGCCTCGTCGGCCAGGGCGGAGTACTTGGCGGCCAGGGACGCCCCGGCCGCCTGGCGCTTCGCCCGCAGTGGAGCCAGACCGGCCTCCTTCTCCTCGTAGACCGAGCGGGCCGTCTCCACGGCAGATCGGGCCTTGACCCACTTCGTCAGCGTCGGCACGGCGCGCCACGCCTCCCAGTCGTCCTTGGCGCCATTCCGCTCATCGCCGAGCCGCTCCACCTCGGCTTCGACATCGGCCAGGCGGAAGCGTGCCTGTTCGAGGTTCAGCTGGGAGCGGAAATCCTCGAACCGCCGGATCTCCTGGAGGAGGGGATCACGTTCGGCAGCCGCCACTTCGATCTGCTCGGACAGCGCATCGATTCGGAGCGCATCCTCGGCGATACGAGCCTGCAGGCCGGTGGCGAGCTCGGCCCCGAGTGCGGCCGACCCGTTCACGGCCTCGGTGGCCCGGGCCCACGCCGCCTGGGCTCCCGCGAGCTCGCCGAGGCGCTCCACGATGGAGGCGCAGAAGTCCCGTTCCAGCTCGAGGTCCTGGCGCGACCCGGCCAAGGTGGCGTAGCTGTCGAGGTTCCTGGAGAACTCCTCGAGCGCGCCCTCGTCGTTGAGGGCGCCCACGAAGAAGCGGATGAAGGCCGCCTCGTTGGTCAGGGTCTTGGTGAGATGGCCCGCCCCGCCCTCGTTGTCGTTCATCCGCATCTGGTACGTCACGAGCTCGGGGTCGATCGGGGTGCGAGTGTCGAGGATCCCGGCCCACTCACGCTGGTCGGTCGCCCAGGCGTAGAGCGAGCCGCTGTGGCGGCTCGTCAGCTGGTCGAGCTGACTGCGGAACTCGGTCATCCGGCGCCGGCTGGTGCCGTCGTCGAAGGGGAGGTCGTCGATCCCGAGCTCGTTCGAGCGGAAGAAGTACCAGGCGCGGTTGAGCGAGCCCGTCCCCCCGCTGCTCGCCGGGGTGCGCCCGGGCCATTCGTAGACCGCCCCGGTGACGAAGCGCTGGCCGTCGTCGGACTCCCACTCCATGGCGACATGGCTGGTGTCTCCCTTGAGGACGTACTCGCCGAGCTTGGCCCTTCCCATCTGCTGGGTGGCCCGGGGCACGAGCACCGAATAGGCCAGCGTGATGATGGTGCTCTTGCCGCCGGTGTTGGTCAGCTCCATCAGGGCGCGCTGAGCGACCGCCGAGCGGTCCGACTCGAAGCGCAGGTCGAGCGGGTCGAGCCGGGCGTCCGAGGGGCCGACGCTGCGCAGGTGGAGTCGGGCCAGGCGCAGGACCGGCTTGGCACTGAGAGTGGGTGTGGTGGTCTTGGCGCCGGCGTTCAGGGTCATTGCTCCCCGCCCTTGTCGTCGTCTACGTCGAGGGGTGCGGCCATTGCATCCGTCGTGCCGTCCTGGGCCTGCTGGGTCAGCAACATGAGCCTGGTGAAGATGGCCGAATCCTCGATGACGGACTTGGCCACGATGCGAAAGCGTGGCGTGACCCGCCACGTCCCGCCGTCTTCGGGGCCAGGCCGGGTCAAGAGGCCTTCGTTCTCGAAGTGCTGGCAGACCTTGTTCACGAGCCCGGGCCGGTCCTTGGTGGAGGACCGCACCAGCTCGCTGCGGGCGTGGCGCAGAGCGTTCCACGCCCGGAAGAGCTCGCTGTTCTCGGGGTGGTCGGCGTCGGGGTCGCCGGCAGAGGCCGCGATCCCCTCGACGAGGCGGTTGACGTAGTCGGTGACGGCGTAGACCGACACCCGAGGCACCCGCTCGGCGTCGTCGATCTGGCCTTCGAGGGGATAGGCCGTCTTGACGATGGCCAAGATGACCAGCCCGGCCATGGCCCGGCTGACGTTGGCCTTCTTCATGAAGGACGACAGGGGCTCTCGCAACGGGGAGTCCTCCTCGGCGATGGCCACCACGCCGACGGCGCGGTCCACGATGATCGTCAGCCCGGCCCCCACGGCGACCTGATCGACGAGATCGGCGAACTCTTGGTTGTCCAGGTACTTGTCGACCACCTCCCGGTAGCTGACGGAGCGGGCGGGGCGGTCCTTGGGCCGGGCGGCCCAGCCGATGAGGCGACCGGCGTCCGCGAGATCGGTGGCGGTGGGTGGGCTCATGGTGCTGTCCTGTCGTCATGGGTGGGCTCTCGGGGCGGGCGGGTGCTGCGTTCGATCGTGGCGGGCACCACGAGAAGGTCGTCGCCCTCGACCGCGGGGTCGCAGAGTTCTGTCCCACTCGGCACGGCGAGGAGGATCGCCCCGTCGTCGGCGGCCTCGAGATCAGGCGAGAGCAGCTCGTGCGCGAGGTGGCACAGCGCGACGGCGACCTCATCGGGGTCGAGCGGACGGTCCTCACCGTCGATGCGACCCGCCACGTCACGAGAACGCGCCAGGAGGCCGGAGAGCTGCGTCGGCTCGCGCACTTCGGCGAGAACGCCCTCGGCGGCGTCCCACGATGCCTCCCACCACGGCGAGGTCTCGGTGTCGTCGAAGTCGGGGTCGGGGAGCTCGACTCCGGGCTCGGGTTCAGGGGGTGGCTCGAAGAGGTTGGCGATGAGCACGGCGCCCTCGGGACCGATGGGGCGACACAGCGACGTGGCCCGGCCAATGAGGTCCTCGCACCACGGGGCGACGAGGACGACCGGGGTGCCGAGTGCGGGGACGATCAGGTCCTTCTCGACATCGGCGCGGCGGATGCCCGTCGACGGCCGCCGGAAACGTTCGTCTTGGGCGGCCCGGAACTTCGAGCGGGCGGTGATGAGGTGGTCGGCCAGCTCGGAGTGCCTGCGTGAGCAGTCCCGTAAGAGCGCCACGAGCCGGTTGGCGCCACGCCGTGCGTCGGGGTCCTCGAGCGTGCTGCGCCGTTCCTCGATGGCGTCGATGAGGGCGTCCTCGATGTTGCGCCGCCGCTCGATGTGAGAGAGGGAGGCCCTCAAGATGGCCGGGACCTGCACGGCCCAGTCGTGGGTGGACGGGTCAAGTTGGGTGTCGCGCACGATCTGGCGGATTCGCTCGATGTCGTTGATGCTCCGGAACCGAGCATGTTCGGCGGCCGTCACGGCCGACTCGAACGCGCCGGAGTCGATGGCGCGGCGGATCTGGATCTCGTCGGCCGCCTCGGCGGAGTCCGAGTCGAAGTCCAGTGCGCTCACCAGAACGTTGACGGCCTGGGGAGTGGCGCGCAGGTGGATCGTCTCGTCCGCGTTCCACTGTTCGTACAGGAGGTCGAAGGTGTAGGTGTGCCGGACGGGTGTGCTGCCCTCGTGGTCGACGTAGACGTACTCATGAGGCTTCTCGGTCACCAGACCGTCGAGGACCTTCGCGGCTACGGCCGCCCGCTCCTCTTCACTCGCACCGGGAGAGTGCCGGCTGGCCTGCTCGGCCAAGAACGCATGAGCCTCGTCGAGCGACATGCCGGCCGAGACCGTCATCGCCATGGCCACCTGGTCGATCACGGCGATGCCCATTGAGACGAGGTCGTAGCGATCCCAGAAGTCGCCCTCGTACAGCCCCTTGTTCCTCTCGAGGTCGTGCAGTGGGCGTGTGGCCGCCACCGCCTTGGTGCGCCGCACCACCGCGGAGTCGTCGGTCGTGGGCCGGAAGGGGACGTCGTCGAAGTCGAGCTCCGGCACCTCGGGCGGTTCCACGCCGATGGACCCGACGATTTGCCCGATCGGAGCGCCCGCCGCGTCCGGCACGCCGTCGAGCCCGATGGGGAGCTGCGCCATCAGGGGCGTCCCGGGGCAGGGCGGTGGGCGTGACCGCCGGCTGGTGTCATCGGGGTAAGCCTACGGAGGGGGTGTTACCGCGTGGGATGCATACAAGGAGCATCGGGTCGTGCTCGACGGCTGGGACTGCCGTCAGCCCCCTTTCTACGGTCTTCTAACTACAAAGCTAGAAAGTTGCAATAGGCCCGGCTACGGGGTGCTCTCCAGGTTCACCGGGGCCGCGGAAGGTACCATCGATAACGTCGTTTGTTTCGTCTGTTACGTTTCCGGCGTTTCCTGCGATACGCTGCTCCGAGACTCACTTGGAGGTCGCCGTGAAAGAACCTCTTACGGATGACCTCGTCATCGTGCCAGCCGATGACGAGATCGAAGGACTTCGGGAGCTGGCTGACGCTTTGGAGGTTGCCAGCAAGGTTTTCGTCCGGTGCGATGACGGGGACGACTTGCAACTTTCCCCGTCCGCCCGTGAGGGCTTGATGCGTCTGGTTTCGTACCTGGCGGCGGACGTAGCCCTGGCAATGAAGCCGTACGACGAAGTTCTCACGACGCAAGAAGCGGCTGACCTGTTGGGAATGTCGCGCCCGTACCTGGTCCAACTTCTCGACACTGAGGCGATTCGCATCCCCGTTCAGAGAGTGGGGCCACGCGCCGGAGGTCACCGCCGCATCAGGCTGCGTGACGTGCTCGCGTACCGTGTCGCTCGTGATGCCGAAAACGACGCACAGATCGATCGGTCGAACGAGGCCGGATCAGCCGAGAGCGCCGACCCCTCTCTTTCGGTTGAACCGTCGCAGTCGTTCTAGCTCAAGTACGAAACCTTCACACGCCGCCTGAGTTCGACTGCTCCCAGCCTGACTTCTTCCAGGCTTGCTCGTAACGCTTCGGGATCTGCTCCCGTCTCCCACAGCTCCACGAAATTCTCGTAGCGCTGCTCGACGAGGTCATCAAAGTCGTATCGCAGATCCTTGAATTTCTCTTTGATTCGCCAGTCAGCAATGAGGTCGATTCTCTCTATGAGACTGCCGGCGTCATAGATGGACCCCTGGGCTGCGATTTCATCACCCGCAAACAAGCTCAGGGCGCTCCTGAAGTAGCCATCGGCAGCGTCGAAGTACGCCCGAGCGACCTCGCGCTCTTCGCTCCTTTGCGCCCGTCTTTCGGCCTCGTCCGCACGCTGCGCGATCGTGAGAGTGGCACTGGCCACCATGAGCGGGCGGAACCCATCGATCGCGATCAGGGCGTCGTGCAAACGCTCTGTGTAGTTCGTCGCCAACCGATCTGCATCGGCGTGTTCGAAGTACCCCTTGTTCATCCACTCATTGATCAAAGTCTGCGGTTCAAGCGGTGCCCCAGCAGTCAATAGGCGCCTGAGCTCGGCGGCTATCGCCGGGGCAGAGGAGGCCTGCATGGCGATCCCCGCCCCGGGGAACTCGGCGACAAACTCCAACGAGACGCGGGCAACGGTCTTGTTGAGGGCTTTCCTCAATGCTCTCTTCTTGATGGCATTGACAACCGGATCGCTGACTGCGGTCAGAATCTGGACGACGTTCGCCGCGAGGGCAGCGGCGCTCGCTGGATCCACCGGTGCCCCCTTTCCAGATCTTCGGCCGACCCTGCTTGCGGCCAACTACTGCCGCTCGCCGACGCCGACCCCTTGGCGCACCGCGGTCGCTGCTCATCCCTGCTCTACGACCGCCCACCGGAACCCTAAACCCCGGTGCACCGCTCTTCCGCATCTACCGCTGTACCAGACCCCCGGCGGGACGGCTCAGGATGACGGCCTCTCCCGTCTTCTAAGAACGGAGTTAGAAACACCTAGAGTTGGAGGAGCGTGAACAAACGGGACAACCCCTACACCCCGGGAGCCGGGAGGAAGCCGAGGACCCTGGCCGGGCGGGACCAGGATCTCGAGTCCTTCCAGTCCCTGGTCGAGCGGCTCGATGCAGGAACCTACGAGCGCAGCTTGGGAAGCCCTCCAGGGCAAAATTAACTCCCTGGTCAAGACCACTTTTTTCCAGGTGAACGGACAGATCGCAAAATTCGATTACACGTAAGTACGCGCTAATACGCCCTATTTCTCGTGGCGTGTTGCACGGAAGAGCCCGAATTTCCCAGTTGCATGCTGTTGCACGGGCGGGATTTCACCGTCCCGCGAGTCCTCGACCTGGGGCCCGGGGTCCGGGGGCGATTTCGCGGCTCCTTTTGGACCGAGAAGCTGGGGACGGCCGCCGGCTCGATCCCGCTTCTGAATGTTTCTAAGGCGGGAATGAGAAAGGGAACCTCGAGCACGCGCCGAATTCCGTCACCCTGACGTCCGCCCGCTCGGGTCTTCGAACTCGGCTATGGGGATCCGGTTTCTGAGGTCTTCTAACGGGTACTTTAGAAAAATGCCGGACGGTGGGGGAGCATGAACAAGCGCGACAACCCGTACACGCCGGGAGCCGGTCGCAAGCCCAGGACCCTGGCCGGACGGGACGAGGAGCTCGAGTCCTTCGTCTCCCTGGTCGAGCGGCTCGGAGCCGGCACCTACGAGCGGAGTCCTATCTACACGGGCCTCCGCGGTGTCGGGAAGACGGTCCTCCTCATGGAGTTCGACGTGTTGGCTAGTGAGGCCGGGTGGGCGACGACCGACGTGCAGGAAGTCGGGACCAATGCCGACTTCCGAGCCACCTTCGCCCGCATGGCGGCCCGGCTGCTGGTCAACATGAGCCGACGGCACCGGGCCAAGCAGCGGATCGAACGCGCGCTGGCGGTCGTCAAGGCCTTCAGTGTCGCGATCCCTGGGGCGGTCGAGCTCAAGCTCGACGTCGACGCGGCCACCGGCGTCGCCGATTCGGGTGATCCCGAGCAGGATCTCGCCGATTTGTTCTGCGAGGTGGGGGAGGTGGCGCGGGCCAACCGCATGGGGGCGGCCTTCCTGGTCGATGAAATGCAAAATCTCAACGCCGAGTCGCTCTCGGCGATCTGCATGGCCGTGCAGGCCATCAGCCGGGCCGGGCTGCCCGTGGCCGTCGTGGGGGCGGGACTGCCCGAACTGAAGGTCCGATTGCTTGCTGCCAAGCCGTATGCCGACCGCCTGTTCTCCTATGCCGAACTCGGCCGTCTGTCAGACGTGGCGGCACGCTCGGCCCTCGTCGGTCCCGCGGCGGCGGCCGGTGTCGACTTCGACGAGGCCACGGCGCGCCAGGTGGTCGACGAGGCAGCGGGGTTCCCGTACTTCATCCAGGAGTACGGGCGGGAGCTGTGGAATTACGCCGAGTCGGCGCCCATCACGAGCGCCGATCTTGAAGCGGCCCGGGTGATCGTCAAGGACAGCCTGGCGCGAAACTTCTTCGGCACGCGCTTCGAGATGGCCACGGACACCGAGCAGCGCTACCTGTCCGCCATGGCATCGCTCGGGCTCGGACCGTACCCGGTTGCCGCGGTCGCTCGGGCCTTCGGCGTCGATGACCAGCGAAAGGTGTCGGTGCACCGGGAGTCGCTCATTCAGAAGGGACTCATCTGGAGTCCCCGGCGGGGTCAGGTCGACTTCACGGTTCCGCTGTTCGCCGAATTCCTGATGGAGAATCGGTCGAGCCTGCCTTTGTAGGGCCAGGGAGCCGAGCTTGTTACGACTACCGATGCAGTGCGCGCGCTGTTGGCGAAGAGCCGCATGTCCTAATGTCGTTGCACTTCCAATCGCAATTAGTCAGATCAAATAGATTCGGCTGTCGCTGTTTGGTGCTGTTGAATCCGCCGCCACGCTTCTCGTCGCACCTGAGAATCTACGCTCTTCGCCTCCGTAAAAGAGCACAGCCAACGGTCGGCGTCCGCACCCATAACCACCTGGTTTCGTCCTACAAGACGGATCGGTTCTTCTGGAGTGGTCACCCGGAAGCCCCAGTAGATGACCAGGGGAATGACAGGTGGTGGTATGTCCATTCCAGCAAACAAGCCGCGAACTCGCTGAGCGTTCCGCGCTACTTGTTCAGCGGCTTTTGGAACCTGCGGCCTTAACCGCTGGGCATCAAGGTCGACCGGATCAGACGAGTATTTCGTCTCGACGACAAGGACGCCCCCGGGACCGACGGCGACGTGATCGACGTCTACGACCCATGTGTCAGGTTCATCTCCAACGGTGAATTCGAGGTTGTGGGCAATGTGCCAGTCGGGTCCTAAGCGGCGCAGGACTTCGTCAGTCCACCGCTCAGCTCGGCCGCCCGTCATCCAATTCACTCCGCCTGAGTAGACGGCCACCAGACCGACGAAGACAAGAACTGTGGCCGTGACCAACGCTCCCAGAATGAAACTGACTGCGATGTCGTTCGTTCGGATTCCAGCGGCCCGTTCCAATGCGGTCAAGCCGAGCATCACAGCGACGACCAGCACGACGGTTCCCCCGACTATTGCGAGGACCTGCGGACTGAGGAGCGCGCCTCTGACCCTTTGTTTGCCTCGTTGACTGGTCCGAGCCCCAGCCTGTTGCTCCATAAGTCAGCCCTCTTCGCTTGCGTCACCTGGCTGAGGTGCTGTTGGCTCGAGCGACAAATACGCCCGATCCAGGTTGTCCGGGTCCGAGGGAACGACGAGCCGACGCTCGAAGAGGTCCTCGTAGAAATTGCGGAACGCCTCCCCTACGTCGAGGTGAGCCATGGCTACGGACTCAACAGGTAGGGGTCGGACTGTTCGCCGATCTGTGTCGGGGAAGAGGTCCCGGAGTTCGGCCAGTCGCCGCCACGCAGCCTGGTGCTGGCGCGGGGCGCACAGGGCATAGGTGGCGAGGTCGGCCCCACGACTCTCGAGGAGGGCCTCGGCGAGCGCCAGGGAACGCATGGGTTGGTACATCTCCCCTCGAACAAAGCACCCGCCACAGTTTGCAGCACCTTGTGGTGGGGACACGGGAACGCCTGCAAGCGAGGCATCGTAAAGGCGCTGTTCGCCGGGCGATGGTTTGAGCTTGAAGCACCGGGCGGGGTCGGATCCAAAGAGACCAGGTGATCGGCAAGCCTCCCGGTCATCGTTGGAAGGATCGAGGTAGCCGCTGCACCGGCTGAAACCTTCAGTGAACTTGCACTCCACGAGCCCGATCCAATGGAGCCTGTCGAAGGTCTCACCATGGAGAATGACGTCGATTTGGGTCTGGTGACGATGTCCGGCTCGGCGCTCACCGAGGTGGTCGTCCGGATCTTCGAACTCGAAGGTCACGCCGTGGAAGCGACGCAACGAGACCTGCAGGTACTCCTTGATGAGAAGGATTATGGCGCTCTCAGGGATGTCCGAAAACAGGTTCAGGCACAGCGCCTGGGATGAATACTTCTGGTGGATGTGCTGATGGAGACGGTGCCGACGCTCCAGGTCGGCATAGTGCGGTAGTGCGTCGGGGAGCAGGAGCGCATCGGGCTGTTGCCGTGCTCGTCCGAGCACTTCCCTGACATGGAACGCCCATCGCCGCTCACCGAGTGCAGGCTCGGAGACGAGCGGTCCTTCCGGCATCTGTCCCGTTCTGCCCGAGGTGGGAACCGGGTGATCGGGATCCTCCACGAGCCACACCCGCCACGAGTGCTGCTCATGAGAGAGCGCTTCCAGCTGCCCGGCCATATAGGGCCCGACCGCTCGATCCCCCGGCTCTTTCGGAGCGCAGACGAAATCGAGTACCGGGAACTCGTCGCTCGCAGAAGCGAACTTCGGATGCTTCCGGATCCGGTGCACGTTCGCCTGCACCCACATGGCGTAGTCGAGCACCTGGAGCACGATCTTCGGGTCGTCGGCATTGGCCTTCGTCTCGATGATGTGCAACCGATCCCTACCGTCGATCCCGAGAAAATCTATGAGCCCCGGCTTCCCGGTCGGGTGACCGACCACACCTCGCCAGGCGGGAAACTCGCGCGCTGCGTAGGTGAGACCAAGTGCTCGAGTGAGGGGACTCGGTTCGTCGGGGTTGGGTATGAGGCCGGATTGGAGGCGGTGTTCGACGTCGGGTCGACCCATGCCGGAGTGGATCTCTTCCATTGCAATCTCGACACCGGCTCGAACGGCATCAAGAATCGGGAGCAGAACCGTGTCCGGGGTTATCTCGTAGTGGGTCGGCTCACCCGCTGACCCGGCGATCTTCTGCGAGCCGGCGACGATCTCGATTCCGGCGCGAGTCGGGCGGACCTTGAGGACCTGGCTGCCGCGGTAATGCCAGGACCGATAGCTCGGACGCGAGCGATTGACCAGCCGAGGCGCCTGGGAATCAGCCCACGTCGTGAGATCCTCCACGAGTTGGTATTTGTCGTCTTTCGAGACCTCGAAGGAACGACGATGGTCGTCCTCATCCATGGTCAGCGCGGCAAAGACTTCGTCAGGTGTGGGGATTGGTACAGCCGACAACTCGAGGTCGCCAGCGTTGTACCCGAAGACCCGCACGGGAGTCGCCACACAGGTCAGTCGCATCATGGTGGTCGAGTCGGGTCCGACCAGCTCCGAAGGTGCGACCAAAATCAGGTCGGCGTCGCCCTGCCAGGCCAACCCGTAGGCGAGGACCGAGTCCATTGAGTCGGGTATCGCCGAGGGGGCGACGACGGCCACGAGGCGACCCGGTGCCTCTACGTCATCGACGAACCAGAGGGCCAGCTTGCTCAGCCGCTTACCGCTCAGCCGCTCGATATCGTGGAAGTTGCGGAGGAGTTTGCCGACCAGCGTGCGTGCTTTGGTGCCGAAGGATTCTCGGGCCGCCTTGGCCTGCCGGCGCCCGGCTCCACGAAGGGGTTGTGATTCACTCATGAATGCTTCCGCCTAAACATCCCTGGTCTTTCGACCAGGCCAATGGGTAACTTTACATAGGGGCAGTATCACCCCTGGCCGAATGGTCGTAGCAGGGCGGGCTCCTGAGGACGTGTTGAGGCGCAGAACGCCCACGATCTCACCCCGTCCTTCGCCGAGTTCTTGAATGAGAACCACTCGTTGTTTTGAGGCGAACCTGCTGGGCGACGAAAGAGGCAGGCAGCCATCTGAGGAAAGTTGCTCGCTGGAAGCGGGCCGGACAACGCTCTCGGTGCATGAAGACCACCACGCGCAGCGACATCACAACGATCGAGTTACTCGAGTCGTTCTGGAAAATCCATTGGGACAGCTATTCCCCGGGCTCCCGCCTGGCGCGGCGTGGGCGCCTGATCGTGATGGCGGGGAGCCTGCTCGACGATCGGGTTTCGGCGCCCGGAATCATCGCCGAACTGAAACGCCAGAACGTGCGTGGCAATCGGCGGCCGGACGCAACCACTTTGGTGGCATGGGTCGCCCGCTACCTGCTCGACTGCTTCTTACCGGCACCCGAGCACAGCGGCAACGTCTGGAAGTCTCCGGACTCCGCCGAGCTCCTGGAGGCGGCAACGTGGATCCGGAGTCACTCGAAACGAGCCCGAGATATCACGCACGAAGATCTGGTTCGGGTCCGCGCCTTCATGAGCGGTACGGCGTACCGCACCCGCCGGAGTTACTCGGCCCATATCGAGAAGGTCATCCACTGGGGGATCATCTCCGGCTACCTGGAGGAGGGATTCCTGGACGGCTTGCCGTCGATAGCCCGCAAACTGGACGCCGAGCGAATCGACCCGGAGCGTGTCCCCAATGAAAAGCAGGTCTGGGCTATTGCCAATGCCGGCGGAGAGTTGGAGGGCGAGTGGTTCAAGGTCGCCGTGCTACTCGGCACCTTCGGAGCAATGCGCATCGGGGAGCTCGTCGCTTTGCGCCGCCGCGCCATCCGCTGCGTCGTGCACGAAGGGCTGTGGCTGACCATCGACAGCCAGATCCGGAGGTACCCGAGGCGATACTCGGACGATGGCAAGACCGCGACGGATTTTGCTCCTCCAAAAGGAAGGCCGACCGGATCAACGGGGCGCCGGCGCTGTTACGTCCGCAAGCGGGTTGCTCTGGAGACTCTGGAGTACGTGGACAGCCGATTGCCTGATCAGCTCCTCTTTCTGAACTCCTACGGCCGGCCGATGAGCACGTCGTCCTTCCGGGAGGCGTGGAACCGAGTCATCGAGACCCAGCCGGCCGGTCCTCGTTTTGCCGGCATCACCCCGCATGTCATGCGTCGTGCGGGGATGTCGATGTGGCTACGGCAGGGAGTGGACCTCAAGCTGATCCAGAACTGGGGGGGATGGCGCTCACTCACCGTGATGCTCGACACCTACGCGGCCATGTTGCCGGGAGCTGAGGAGGACTCAGTAGCCCTGCTCGAGGGTCGACAGTTGCCGTCCGGGCGTCGATCCGCAACGAAGGCGCTACCTCGACTGCAAGGGCCCGCAAGGTCGAATCGACGGACCTCACGACGGGATGGAGCTGTCTATGGGTGAGCGTGACTTCACGGAGGGCCTCATTTCCGAGGTTGTTAGCCGAACCTTCTGATCCGAACCATCGGCGCGACCCGCAGTCGCCGGCAGGGGCGCGAGCTCGTCCCAGCCAACCGATAGTGGCTTTCTGATGCGTCGGTGGCCTTGGTAACGGTGCTGGTCATAGTCTGCACTTGACCTCCTAGGCCGCTATGGCCGGCCGACCAAGAGAGACGACGGGAGAAACGATGACTCCGACCTTGTATAGAGACACCGGATATTCGCTAACCCACTTGATCGAAGACATAAAGCACAAGAACATTGCACTTCCAGATATTCAGCGTCCTTTCGTCTGGTCATCGAGCAAGATCCGCGATCTGTTGGATTCGATGTACCGGGGCTACCCCGTCGGCACTCTGATGTTTTGGGAGACGGGTGCCGAAGTCGGTACACGCCAGATCGGTGGCGGCGAATCAGATCGCGTCGCGAAACTCCTCGTGGTAGATGGCCAACAGCGGCTCACATCCCTGTACGCAGTAATGACTGGCCACAAGATTCTTACCAAGTCTTTCGAAGAGAAACTGATCCGTATTGCATTTAGGCCCTCGGATGAGACGTTCGAAGTCACCGATGCAGCAATTGAGCGAGATCCAGAATTTGTGTCCGACATCACTTCACTGTGGGACGGCAGTTACAAATCTACGGTCCGCCAGTTCCTGGCAGGACTGGCGGAACGTCGAACTGAGCCAGTGGATGATGCCGAGCAGGACTACCTCGAAGAGCGAATAGACAGAGTTCGAGATCTTCGGGATTTTCGCTTTCAAGTGATCGAACTCAATGCCATGGCCAACGAGGAACAGGTGGCCGAAATCTTTGTCCGAATTAACTCTGAGGGAGTAAAGCTTAACCAAGCTGACTTCATCCTCACATTGATGTCAGTACATTGGGACAAGGGGCGCTACCAACTAGAGGACTTCTGCCGGTCGGCGATCGATTCGAAGATCGTTGGATCCTCCGCAAGGAATCCATTCATCGATCCCAGCCCTGCTCAATTGCTTCGAGCGGGCGTCGGATTAGCCTTTCGCCGTGGGCGACTGCACACTGTATACAACATCCTTCGGGGAAAGGACCTTGAGACTGGAGAGGTGAGCCCAGAACGTCGAGATCAACAGTTCGAACGCCTTCGAATCGCCCAAGACGAGGTCCTTAGTCTTACGAACTGGCACGAATACCTGAAGTGTCTCATCCACGCCGGCTTTCGAAGTCGAAAGATGATCACGTCAGAAAATGCCTTGATCTACACATATGTCCTTTGGTTAATCGGCAGGTGCGACTTTGGCATCGATCTGAAGACGTTGCGAGGTGTGATCGCGCGTTGGTTGTTCATGGCACACACCACTGGCCGATACACGTCATCCCCGGAGAGCCAGATCGAGTCGGATCTCGGGCGTATCGTTGATTTGGACCAAAGCGATGGCAATGCGTTCTGCGCCGAGCTTGACCGGATCGTGGCGGGTTACTTTACCGGTGACTACTGGGATATCTCCTTGCCAAATCGCCTTGACACCTCATCTCCTCGCTCGCCAGAGCTGTTTGCATATTGGGCCGCCCTCAATCTGCTCGATGCCGAACTCCTATTCAGCTCGATGCGTATCCGGGAGCTACTTGATCCCGTCGTTATCGCTCCACGATCTATCGAGAGACACCATTTGTTTCCTCGATCGTTCCTTGAAAAGAAGCAGATAGTCGGCGTGCGGCAGATTAATGCCATTGGGAACATGGCCTTTTTGGACTGGCCAGAGAACATGGAAATTGGCGACGACGATCCCCGAGTGTATTGGCCGATACTCGCTGGGACGGTTCCAGATGAACGCCTAAAGAAGCAGATCTATTGGCATGCACTTCCCGTTGGCTGGGAACAGCTTGAATACACGACGTTTCTGGAGCGACGCCGTCTGCTCATCGCTCAGGTTGTCCGGGATGGGTTCGCAGTACTAACCACTGGACATGACCTTCACCAGGCACCGCATACGGTTTCGGATCTCTTGGGCATTGGAGAATCAGAGACAGTGGAGTTCAAGTCGAGCGCTCGCTGGAACCTGAAGGCCGGTTCGCCCGACAAGAAGATGGAACAAGTGATCGTCAAGACGGTTTGTGGCTTCCTAAATGCTCAGGGCGGGACATTGCTTATCGGAGTCGACGATGATGGCGCTGTGGTCGGTCTTTCCAGCGACTACATGACACTCGGCTCAAAGCCGAACGCTGATGGGTTTGAGCTGTTCCTTCGCCAAAAGCTTGATGGCGAACTCTCCATCCCGACCGCCGGGATTGTGAAGATCAGATTCGAATCTGTTAATGGTCAAGAGATTTGCATCGTGTCAGTTGCTGCGTCTGGAAAGGCGGTATTTTCCAAACCCCTGGAAGGTAATCAGCCACCATCTGAATTCTGGGTTCGAGTTGGGAACGCCACAAAGCAGCTCCATGGCGACGACATGGTGGACTATCAGGAAGCTCATTGGGGTTGAACTGGGGAGATCAGAACTCTCGACCAAGCACCAGTCGGAGATCACAAATGCTGGCGAAGGAGTATTGGAGGCCCGGGCTGCGCTTAGAAATGGTGCCCTGGCAGACAAGTATCCGACCGAAGGTCTCGATTTCAAACTTCCGGCAGTACACGATGGCCTCGACGAGACCGTCGACAGGGTTTTCGGACTCAAGTCAGATCACGCGGCGACCGAGTTGGAACGACAGGACATCCTCTTCGCCAGTTAGGGTCCACGCCTGATTAATACGCGCGTAGTAGCGTAGCCATGTGGAGGTTACCGACGACGGCCTCGCGCGATTCTTCGACGTGGTGTTGCCCCACATGAACGAGGTGCAGCGCCGGGTC
>Ga0181538_10000164_pt1 | contig 75831 bp, 54 predicted proteins | sample PEATcosm2014_Bin_40_FD_119773 | JGI IMG/M metagenome (GOLD analysis project Ga0181538, IMG submission 119773) | Peatland microbial communities from MTU Mesocosm Facility, Houghton, MI, USA - PEATcosm2014_Bin23_30_metaG | ecosystem: Environmental > Terrestrial > Soil > Wetlands > Peat | place... | reverse complement strand
CCAGTCCCGTCCGCGCTGCCGAGGACCCCTGCGGCGCCCGCAAATGTGGTGAACGTGTAGGGTGTCGCGTAGTCGCTCTGGGCGCCGGCAGGCCCGGCGAGATGCACAAGAGCGGCAACAACCAGGAATGAATACGCAGCTTTCCTCATGGCATTTTCCCCTCTTTGATCAGTTTCATGGTTCCAGGGCGGACTCAGAACATCCGATTTTGCGCTGTACGCATGCTGCGGCCCCAATCTTTCAAAAAAAAGCGACTTCTTGCCTCCGGCACGTAGCTTTGTTGAAAAATCCGGCTGCCCGCCGCCGTATAGGGCTAGCATGAGCAACAATAAGAAGGGACTGGGCTCCACCCTCAAAACCCGCCCAACCCTGCTCTTTCGCATCCGCGAAAGCGAGGATGGTGCCAGCTGGGAGGAATTCCACCGGCTCTACTGGCGGCTCATCCATGGGCGCGCCCTGCGCGCCGGATTGTCACACGTCGATGCGGAGGAGGTGGCGCAGGATGTCTTCAAGCGCGTGGCCGAAACGATCGGGGGGTTCTACCATGACCCCAATCGTGGCTCCTTTCGTGGATGGCTGATGAAGCTGACCCACTGGAGGATCGCCGACAAATACGCTAGGCGGCCGAAACTGGAGCAACAGACGCCGCTGCGCCGGGACGAATCCCCGGAACGGACCTCGACGATCGACCGCATTCCCTCGCCAACGGCGGAGGAGGACGAATGGGACGTCGAGTGGCAGCGCCACATCCTGGCGGCGGCCGTCGAGCGCCTCACGCGCAGGGTGAAGCCGCGGCACTTCCAGGTGTTCGACCTGTATGTCCGCCAGCAGTGGCCCGTGCTGCGCGTCGCGGTCGAGCTCGGAATCAACCCGGCTTCGGTCTACCTGATCGCCCACCGGCTAACACGGCAGCTAAGAGCCGAGGCGAAAAAGCTTCAGGAACAGATCGGCTAAAGGGGCAAAATACGGGGGTTTTCGGCTGGATTGGCGGTGCCTTAGGTGCCTCCATTGGCTCGATGGCGAGCCAATCGGCCACGGGTCGTCCCGCGCCCGTGTTTCTAAGTTACGCGCGCGAGGACGCCGATGTGTCACGTCGCATCGCGGAGGCGATGCGGGCTGCCGGCATTGAGGTCTGGTCCGGCCACGACGGGCTTCGCGGCGGCGACGAGTGGAATCTGGCGATTCGGAGGCGCATTCGCGACTGCGCGCTGTTCGTCCCCGTGATCTCGGCCAACACCCAGGTACGAGCCGAGGGTCACTTCCGGCTCGAGTGGCACCTCGCTGAGCAACGATCGCTAAACATTGCCAAAGGGCGGCCGTTCATCGTGCCGGTGGCCGTGGACGGCACTTCCGAGGGCGATGCGCTGGTGCCCCAGGCTTTTCTCAGCGCACCGTGGACCCCCCTGGCCGGCGACGAATCGTTCGCGGTCTTCGCCAAGCACCTGCAGGAGCTGATGAGCGCAAGCGCCTCGGGGCCCCCTTTCGCGTCTGCCTCCCCGGTTCCGCGCATCGCCGATTACGAATTGTTGCGGCTCATCGGCCGCGGGAGCTACGGTGACGTGTGGCTTGCGCGCGGCGTCACGGGTATCCTCCGGGCGGTCAAGATCGTGTGGCGGGATCGCTTTGCCGACCCGCAGCCTTTTGAGCGCGAATTCAACGGGCTGAAGGAGTTTGCGGCAGTGTCGCTCGACGAGCCCATCCAGCTCGCCCTCCTCCATGTCGGCCGCGACGAATCCGCCGGATTCTTCTATTATGTCATGGAGCTGGCGGACGACGCGGACCGGGGCCGCGACATCGACCCGGCGCACTACCTGCCGCTCACACTCACCGAGCTCCGCTCGCGCCGCGGCCGGCTGCCGACGCGCGACTGCATCGATTTTGGCGTCGAGATGGCCCGCGTGCTCGCCTGCCTGCACACCCGGGGCCTCGTCCACCGCGACATCAAGCCCTCAAACGTCATCCTGGTCGGCGGCGTGCCGAAGCTCGTCGACATCGGCCTCGTGTCGGCAGCCGCGGAAGCCCGGACGTACGTCGGCACGGAGGGCTTCGTGCCGCCCGAGGGGCCGGGCACAACCGCGGCGGATGTCTATGGGCTCGGAAAGCTGCTTTTTGAGCTCTCGACGGGCCTTGACCGCCAGGAGTTCCCCCAATTGCCGCCCGGGGTGAAGGAGCTGCCCGATTGGCGGGCCTTCTTAGAGTTGAACGAGATCATCATGCACGCCTGCGACCCGGCGCCTGAAAGGCGCTACCGGGATGCCTCCGCCCTCCTCACGGATCTTCTTGTGCTGCAATCGGGAAGCTCGGTGCGGCGGCGGCGCGTGAGCGCCGTGGTGCGACGCGATGTGGGTGTGCTGGCGGTCGTTGCGGCCGTCGCGTGCGCAGTGCTGGCTTTCTGGAAGCCCTGGCGCAGGGCGGGGGATGCCGCGGCGTCTGCGTCCAAGGCGGCAGCGCTCCAGCATGCCGCGTTGCTCTCCGAGGGCCGCCAGCTTGTGCAGCGAGCTGAAGCCATTTGGGGAAACCTTGTCGAAATTACAAATGAGAAGGTGGGGGCCGCCGATGAGCTTTGCGCCCGCGCGCTCGCGATTGATCCCGCCGATGCCGAGGCTTGGGCGGAAGCGGCCCGGCTCGACGCCTGGATGGTTTACATGCGTTTCGACCGTTCAGAGGACCGTCGTCAAAAAGCACAGAACGAAGCGGCCCGCGCAGTCTCCCTGGCGCCCAACTCGGTTGCTGCCCGCCGTGCCCAGGCCTGCGTTCTCGCATTTGCATTCGGGTCGGCAGCCAAACGAAGCGAGGCCGAGACGACGTACCGCGCGCTGGTCACCGAAAACCCTGACGACAAGTCCTTGGTAGAGGAGTTCGGCATCATCCTCCGCGACAATGGCCGCTACGAGGAGGCTGCGGCAGTGTTTGAAAAAAACGGCCTTCTTCAGGAACTCGGATGGGACTACTTTGTGGCAGGCAGGTTCGATGATGCAAATAAGATTGCGGATCGCGTGCTCTCACAAAAACGAACAAGCGGTGCCGTGTATCTGAAGCTCATTATCGAGCTAATGGGATTCGAGGACCCGGTGGCTGCGAAGGCCGCCTTCAGCCGATTTACTTCGGAGGAGCTTCTCACGGATTTAGGTGTGATGCTATCCGTCAATTTATTCTTGGCTCGCCGCGAACCCGATGAGGTCATCCGGCTGCTTAATGAATTTCCCCGTGACATCATTTCCGACTACGTTTTTAGCGGATCGAAACAGCTGGCGTTGGGTGGGGCGTACGAGGCGGCGGGGCGCCCCGAAGCGGCCCGAGCCGCATGGCAGATCGCGTTGACGCAGGCGAGGGAACGCCTGAAGGCAAAAGCAAACGACCCGCTGCTCCTGGGCGAGGAGGCATACTTGCTGGCATGCCTCGGCGACTCAGAAGGGGCAAAACGGGTGCTGCAGCTCTACCGGAACCTCAAAGTGCCTGACTCCGATTCCCTCTTTGACCAAGCCGAGGCATATACCCTTTTGCGGTTGGGCCGTAAAGATGAAGTCCTCGCCAAGCTCTCCTCGTGTCTAAAGGAGAAACGCACCGGCTGGGAAATGCTGCACGCCGGCGCCCGATTCTGGCCCGAATATGATCCTCTGCGCGGCGATCCGCGTTTCGAGAAGGTGCTCCGCGACACCCTGCCCAAGTGCGCGAAGCCTTTCGACGAACCCGCCGCCAAAGCTGCACCTGAGCCGAAGTAAGTTGGGTGCCGGTTTCGGCTCTTTAGGATCGCAGACAAGGCGGCTGATTACTGTCGGGCGAGCCCAAGGGCATCATCAGCGGGAAGTTTGTTAGCGGGAGCGAATCAATTCGCATTCCGAGTTCGCTCTGAAGCAGACGCCGTCGGCCCTAGGTAAATTCCTGTCCGATTCCTGCCAACAATCGTACCGCTTTGTGCAGGTTCCTGCCGTATCCTGCAAATCAGCCCGGTTTTGCAACGCAGGCAAACTGAAGTAAGTTATTTATCGCTCAACAGAGTACGTAGCCCGCACAAGCCGATTTCGACTCCCGGCACTCGCACCATCTACTGGGTCCAGTTCAAAGTTTGGGGTCTAGTGCAAAGTTTCTAGCACTCGTGCACATCTTGGGGATTCAGCGAGACCCTCCACTGCTCCGCATCATCAGGTCTTCCATCAGCCTCCAGCCCAAGGGTGCTTGCTCTCGCCGTGCCCACCAACACCCTTCCCCACTTGTGCTGAACTCTCGGCCATTCGCATTCCCCGTGCCGACGCGATGGCATATGACTTGAATCCGAAAAGCATAGGATTTCGTCAGCCATTTCTCTTTGCTGCGGCATCTGCCCCGTTCTTGAGACCATCCCTCCAGCATTTTTCGATGAGGAGACCGTCATTTAGAGAGCACCGGTTTCGCTTCCCAATCAAATCGCTCCGCATAGCCGTGTTTGCGACGGGCTTGGCTCCGCTATTCAGTTCGGCAGATGCTCAGATCTTTGTTGGAAGTATCAATGGAGGTGGGATCGGCGAATATTCCCTCACTGGTGCGACAATAAACGCATCACTCATCCCGGAGCCAAACATGGATCCCAGTTCCGGCATTGTCGGCATCGCTATCTCGGGATCGGACCTTTTTCCCCTGGATCTTTTCGGCCTCGGCTCAGTTGGCGAATACACGACTTCCGGTGCCACGGTAAACGCCTCGCTTATCTCAGGACTAGGCTCTGCTAAGAGCTTCGCAGTTTCGGGAGGTAATCTGTTTTTGGCGGCACCAAGCGGAGAGGTTGTTGGGTATGATACGACATCCGGCCAGGCTACAGGATTAATTATTCCGCTAGAAGCAACTATCGAGGGAGTCGCTGTGTCGGGTTCGACCCTGATTGTTGCATACGGAGCGGGGACGATTGGCGAGTTCACCACCTCAGGTGCAACGATAAATTACTCATTGTTTTCGGGATTGGGAAATGTCACCTGCATTGCTGTGTCGGGACCAGATATCTTTGTGGCGTCCTATAGCGCCAGTGGCGGCGTCATCGGCCATTACACCACGTCGGGGTCCATCGTGAATGCCGCCCTCGTCTCGGAGCCGAATGAGATCTTGGGAATGGCGGTCTCGGGGACGAATCTGTTTGTTACAAACTCAGACAACACAGTTGGCGAATATACGACTTCCGGGGCAACCGTTAACGCCTCTTTGATCTCGGGCTTGAACGCGCCATGGGGCATCGCTGTTGCGGATTCCGGGTCGTTGCCGACGCCAACGCCCACTCCGAGTCCAACACCAACGGCAACGCCTTCTCCAACACCCACCCCGTCGCCGACTCCTACACTCACGCCTACGCCAACGTCGGCACCGACTCCGACTCCCGGTCTCACCCCGACTCCGACTCCTACGCCAACGTCGGCACCAATTCCCGGGCTCACTCCTACGCCGACGCCCACGACGACACCAGCCACTTCGGTTACGCCAACACCCATTCCGACCTCAGGAGATTCTTCGGCGCGTCTTATCAATATCTCCACTCGGGCTCAGGTCGGGACTGGTGGAAGTATCCTGATCCCTGGATTGGTGATTAGCGGCAGCGGTATCGAAACACTCCTTATTCGCGGTGATGGACCTAGTCTGACCGGCTTTGGCGTCCCAGGAGCCCTGGCTCAACCCAGTCTCAGCGTTTTCAGCGGCCAGACAGTGATCGCTTCCAACACGGGCTGGGGCACGAACCCGAACCCGTCCCAGATCGCCAGCGTCGCTGCTCAGGTGGGAGCCTTTCCCTTCGCTTCCGGCAGCGCCGACTGCGCCGTGATTGTCAGCCTGCCCGCGGGCGCATACACCGTTGAGATTTCTGGCGTAGGCGATGCTACGGGCGTCGCCCTTGCCGAGGTCTACGAGGTGTCGTCGAGCGGAACCCGGCTCATCAACATCTCCACCCGGGCCCGGGTCGGGACCGACAGCAACATCATGATCGCCGGATTCGTGATCTCGGGAAGCGGCACCGAACAGCTGCTAATCCGGGGCGACGGCCCCAGCCTGACCCAGTTCAACGTCACAGGGGTCCTGGCCCAGCCAAACCTGAGCGTAATCAACCAAGGTTCAGGGGCCACAATCGCCTCAAACACGGGCTGGGGCACCAGCCCCAATCCCTCCCTGATAGCGAGCACCGGAGCGGTTGTAGGGGCCTTTGGCTTTGCGTCGGGCAGTGCAGACAGCGCCGTCGTGGTCAACCTGGCAGCGGGCGCGTACACGGCGGAGATTTCCGGCGTGAATAGCACGGCCGGGGTAGCCCTTGCGGAGGTCTACGAGGTGCCGTGATCTGATCTACGTTGCCTTCACCTAGGACCTAGCCCCCAGGTCGCTTGGGCCCATCAACAACCACGCTCAACGCGTGTCCGAAATATCCGGGGAAGCACACGATGATTCCTGGCCGGGCTGCCAGAGCCTTCGGTCATCAGGACAATTTGCCGCGCCGACCGAAGAGACACTGTGCGCTTGCGAACCTCCGCCAGAGACAAAAAGAATCCGCGCACTAAAATTTAACACTTCATCATGAGCCCCAAGATTGACCGGCGCGATTTCATAAAGGGCGTTTCCGCGGCGGCGGCTCTGGGAATAGCGGGCCGCGGCCTGGGGGCGAACATCGCCACAGCCTTGGCGATGCCGGAGCCGACGCCTGCCAAGCTCCCCCGCTGGAGGGGGTTCAACCTGCTGGAGAAGTTCATCGCGAGCGAGGAGAACGCGCCCTTCCGGGAGGAGGACTTCGCGTGGATCGCAGGGTGGGGCTTCAATTTCGTCCGCCTGCCGATGTCGTACCGCTGCTGGTCCAGCCCCGGGAACTGGCGCGAGATCCGGGAGCCGGTGCTGAAGGAGATCGACGATGGGGTCGAGCTGGGCCGGAGCTACGGGGTCCACGTCTGCCTCAACTTCCACAGGGCGCCGGGCTATTCCGTCGACCGGTCGCTCAAGGAGCCGTTCAACCTGTGGACCGATCTCGAGGCGCTTGAGGCCTGCACGCACCACTGGAGGCATTTCGCGGCGCGATACAGGAATGTCCCGAACGCGTTCCTGAGCTTCGATCTTCTGAACGAACCGGGGGAGAAGAACTCGGAGACCGGGGAACTCCTGGACGACGCGACCTATGCCCATGTCGTGCGAACCCTGGTCGAGGGCATCCGGACCGAGAGCCCGAACCGGCTCATCATCGCGGACGGCTTGATGTGGGGCAACGTCCCGGTCCCCGCTCTTGCGGGATTGGGCATCGCCCAGAGCGGCCGGGGTTACAGCCCGATGGAGGTCACCCACTGGAAAGCAGAATGGGTCAGGGGCTCCGATGCCTGGCCGCGGCCCGAGTGGCCGCTGGTGATCACCCCGCAATCTGTCGAGGCTGGCAAGAGACGGCTCGCGGGGCTCCGCCAAGTATTCAAGGACAACCCGATCTTCATGGGTTATGCCCGGGACGAGGACCTGACGATGCCGTGGGGACGCGAGCGCTTCCGGCATCAGTTGGTCGCGCCCTGGAAGGAACTGGAGCGCATGGGCATCGGCGTGCACATAGGAGAGTTTGGCGCGCATAACCGGACCCCGCACGACGTCGTGCTAGGCTGGATGGGTGACTTCCTGCCATCGCTGGCCGAAGCAGGGTGGGGCTGGGCGCTCTGGAATCTCCGGGGCTCGTTCGGTATCCTCGACAGCAAGCGCACGGACGTCGCCTACGAGGATTTCCACGGGCACAAGCTGGACCACAGGATGCTGGAGCTGCTGCGCGCCTCCTAGGACCGCAGACCCGGGGATGGTCGGGGGTCGACAGCCCGTGCGGTCAATCCCGAGCACGAACACGACGGCTGTCCGCGCGGGAATGACCACGGTGCCGGCGGCGGCGTCAAAATGGATGTCGCGGGCAGGCGGATCGCCGGCGCCGGGGTCCGCCTGGACCGGATGCAGACCACAGGGCTTGGCTGCCTCGGCGGGCAGGGCACGTGTCTGGGTGGCGACGTCGGCGTTGAGCGCATACGTTCCAGTTACAGAAGCAAATGTTTTGCCGGTAGCCTCATGAATCTCCTGGATCAATGCCACCGCCTCGCAAGCAACCCGCGCGAACGGCCCCCAGCCAGCGGTTCTGTTTCCATGAGGCGTCGGTTGACTGTATGTTTGTCCCTTTCAGCGGCCTTGCCATCCTTCTGTGCGCTCGCCATGAGCCGCCGTTCCGAAATCACTCTACCGCCAGATGCAACGAGTCATCGTACCAGCTCGAACCCTGCTCGCCCACCGCGACCTTACAATCGTGCTGGTTTGCAACCTGGTGCTTGGGCTCGCCTTCTCCTTCGTCGGCCCGTTCTACTCGATGTTCGGCACCATCGAGGTCGGGATGTCGAATTGGACCTTCGGCGTGTTCATGACGATCACCTCGGTCGCGGGCATTGTCCTGAGCACGGTGCTCGCGAGGTGGTCCGACACCAGGTACAGCCGCCGCGCCATACTTCTTCTGGGCTGCGGGTTCGGCGTGGCGGGCTACGCGGGCTACGCCTACGTCCGCAGCGTTCTTTGGCTGACGGTGATAGGCTCTATTGGGCTAGGCATCGCCTCGATCACGTTTTCGCAGCTGTTTGCCTACGCGAGGGAGGCCATCGGGAGGCACGGCATTCCGGACGACGAGGCGCCCCTGTACATGAACATCTACCGGCTGACCCTGTCGCTGGCCTGGACCATCGGGCCGGGGGCCGCCGCCTGGGTGATGATCCGCTATTCGTACAAGGGCACGTTTCTCGTATGCGCCGGCTTCTTCCTCCTCCTGATGATGATTGTTTGGTTCTATGTTCCCGCAAGGCCCCCTTCCGTCGCCGTATCGGCAGCCCGGGTCCCGCTCTTTCGCCTGCTCAGGAGGCCCGACCTCCTGTGCTACTTCTGCGCATTCGTGCTGGTATTCGTCTGCATGACCATGGGGATAATGAACCTTCCCCTCATGATCCTTCAGACGCTCGGAGGGAACCAGGAGCAGGTGGGCATAACCTACAGCGTTGCTCCGTTCTTTGAGCTTCCGTTCCTCCTGCTCTTTGGGTTGGCCGCCTCCAAGGGTGGAAGGCCAGAGCCGTTGATCCGCCTTGGAGTGATCATTGCCGTCGCCTATTACGCGCTCCTGTCTCAGGTGCAGGCGCCGTGGCAGATCTATCCCGTCCAGATCCTAAGCGCCGCAATGATCGCCATACTATCCGGCATCGCCATCACATTCTTCCAGAGTTACATACCCAACCAGCCCGGCACAGCGACCAACCTCTACGCAAACGCGAACCGTGTTGGAACGACCGTCGGCTACCTGTGCTACGGGTCGCTGGCCACCGGCCTGGGCCACCGGGCGGTCTTCCTTTTGTGCACGGGGGTGTGCGCCGCCGCCTTCCTGTTGCTCTGGCTCTCCCGCGAGGAGCACGAGCATCACGCCGCAGCGGGAGCCTGAGGCGGCCATGGGGCACCCGCCGGGATTCCGATGTGCCCGCGCATCGATCCGAACTCCGAAAACGACGCGGGGGGCGCACGAAACGGCGTCGCAAGCGGTTGAAGGAAGAACGCTCGATTGGCCGGTCGGCGCGAAAGCTAAATTTCTCGCTTTTGTTGATCCGGATACTTGGGGCTGAGGTAAGGCAGGCTAAATTCCCCCTTCCGATGACCACTCGTCCGGAAAGGGAGCAATAATCCAAGCCGAGTATTCTGGATCGGTTGGATACCTCATCAGCAATAAGGCCAATTGAAGGTGAAGGCTGCAGGTTCACCTCCATGCGCCGCTTCTTCCCGACGTGGTGCGCGCTGGTCGTCTGGATGTCGCAGTGACCCAGGTGCCAGCAACGACGAAGCCATTGGTTAGATTATTGCCCGATTATTGGCTACCCCTGTGCCATTGTGTGCCGATTCTTGCCGCACGGTGCCAAATGGCTCATCAACGCAAGACCTCGAATCTCATGACCTTGCCTTTAATGCAACGGGTTGTGAAAATCGCCTAAAGCGGTCTCGAATCCCGGCACTCGCACCATGCCAATACGACAAGTGGCGTCACTTGCTAGCGTCGACGTTAAGTGCCTAAACAGCCAAGAGGAGAATATCGGCTCAAGGTTGCCGCGCCTATGGCAGAGCGTGGCTTTGGAAGACAGCATCAACCGATTGACCGGATACTCAATGCCGGATCGCGTGCTATCAGCATGAGCTGGCTTAGAAGAACGCAACACGGCTCTCCCGGATTCTAGGGCCCATTCAATCACCGGCCCGTCTTCGGCGCAGATGCGGCTTTTGCGGCAACGGGGTTTCGCGGGGCATCCCCTCGACGAGCCAAGGGCCGGACATCGGCCAAATCCCAGGGCTTCGCCTGCTTGACTCCCAACTGGCCGTAAACGATGTCTCTCGCGTGGAGAAAGAGAAAGACCTCGAGATTCCCGGTCACACCTTGCTCGTGGACTGCCCGGATCGCCCGGGTCTGGTTCATGCGATCACCGGAATCCTCTTCCGCGCCGGCGCCAACGTGACCTCGAACCATGAGTTTGTTGATGCGGATACCCAACGCTTCTTCATGCGCACGGCCTGCACGGGCTTGCCAAACGGCGAGGCCGTGCGATCGGCGGTGCTGGAAGTGCTGCCCGCGGGGGCGTCCGTGCAGATCAGGCGGGCGGAACCGCGCCGCATCCTGGTTCTTGCCTCGCGGGAGCACCATTGCCTGGCGGATCTCCTCATCCGGCATGAGTATCACGAGCTCGGGGCGGAGCTATTGGCGGTGGTGAGCAATCACCAGAACCTACGCCCGCTCGCGGAAAAGTTTTCCGTGCCGTTTTACCACGTCCCCCACGAAAGCATTTCCAGGGAGGCCCACGAGGAGGCCCTGCTAGCGGTAATTGAGCCGCTGAAACCGGATTACATCGTGCTGGCAAAATACATGCGCATTCTAAGTCCCCGCTTTGTTGCCGCATGGCCATATCGCATCGTGAACATCCATCATTCATTTCTGCCGGCATTCGTCGGCGCGCGACCCTATCACCAGGCGTTTCACCGAGGCGTGAAAGTGATTGGTGCAACCTCACACTTTGTCTCCGACCAGCTGGATCAAGGCCCAATTATCATGCAGCAGGTAATTCCGATGGACCACTCGTATACACCTCTTGACCTAGAAAGGGCGGGGAGGGATATCGAACGCACGGTTCTCGCTAACACACTCAGGTTGTTGAATGAGGACCGCGTATTGCTCTGCGCAAACCGGACGATCATTTTCGACTGACGCGGCTGAAGCATAACCCGGGTATCGAGAATCGCATGAATCCACATCTTGGGTTCTTGTAGAGCGTCAACCTCCCTCGGCAGCGGATTATCAGGCGATCCATAATGGCAGACGGTTTGTCTGAGCGTTGGTGAAACCGATCCGGCCCCTGGGTGGCCCGCCTAGGGTCGAGTGGGCTCTATAAAGTGCGAAGTCACGCGTTTGGAATGCAAATATGGTGCGGGGCCATAAGCCCGCAGTTGGTGCGAAGGCTGGCGACGTGCAGGGGCTTCATCATGCAACAACGCCCTCCCATATGACCTGCACTCGAAGGCGTGGCGACCTAAGTTGTGCGCACCTCTCCCTTGGGGACCTCCTAAACTGCGTCGGAACAGAGGCTCGTTTATTGCTGAACCCAGCAACACTCTGCTAGAGCCACTCCTGTTGCGCCGTTTAATCCAGATACTTTTGCCGTGTACGTGGGCTTGCTTCGATAAAGTGGACACCGATTTAGGCGGCTTTGATGTCCTTTTGACCTGCCCCCTTTGATTGGACACCGCAATTCTCGGATTTCGGGTGGTTAGACGGTCGGGTTTTGGTTGCCGCACAGCTGCCTGGCAAATCGGCCTCCGGCCGAGTTTGCCATGCAGCTGCGCGGGCTCGCCGGCCCGCGCTGATGCCGGTCACGGCCCGGCCCTCAACGTCGGCTGCTCCGAGCCGGGGCCGGTGCCCCAGGCGGGGTTGGGCTTCGGCCCCATATCGAATTCCAGGGTCCCCCCAGCCACCATCTCGTCGTGGTAGATCCAGGCTCGCCCAAGGGGGCGGCCGTTGAGCCGGGCGGACTGCACGTAGACGTTCTGCGGCGAGTTGTTGTGGGCCTCGATCACGAAATCCCGCCCGCCGTAATACTTCGGATCGAGGTGGACGACGATCCGGTCGAAGATCGGGCTACCCAGGTCGTAGTACGGGCGCACGGAGCAGCCCCCGTCCATCTCAAACAGCCCCATCGCCCACAGGACGTAGACGGCGCTCAGCTGGCCCTCGTCCTCCTCGCCGATCCAGCCGCTCAGGGGGTCGATGTTGTACATGCGATCGATGGACTGGCGCACGTATTTCTGGGTGAGCCAGGGTCTTCCGGAGTAGTTAAACAAAAACGGGGCCTGGAGGTTCGGCTCATTGCCCAGGTCGACGTAGCCCTTCTCGAATCCCTCCTCGAGCCTGCGGTTGAACTCGTCCTGGCCGACCAGGCGGACTAGGCCCCCGAGGTCCTGGGGCACGAAGAGCGTGTAGATCCACGCGTCCTCCTCGACGAAGCCCGGCCCGTTCCAGCCGCCCTCGGTCCCGAAGTGGAACACGTCGAACGGCTCGACCCAGCTGCCGTTCCGGTGCCGCCGCCGCGCGTAGCGGAGCGCGGGGTCGATCTGGTTGCGGTAGTTGCCCGAGCGGGCGAGGAAGTAGCGGTAGTCGTCCTTCTTGCCCAGCGCGAGCGCCAGCTGGGAGGCGGCCCAGTCGTCATACGCGTACTCGAAGGTGTTGGAGGCTGGCCCCTCCTCGTCGGGCACGAAGCCGAGCTCCGTGTAGGACTTCAGGTTGCGGTCGCCCGCGTAGCCCTTGTCCGGCATCGGGACGCCGGGGGTCGTCAGATCGTGGCGGATCGCCCGGTACGCCCGCTCGGCGTCGAAGTCGCGGATCCCCTTCTGGTAGCTGCTCACGATGAGCGACTGCTCGTGCTGCGCCACCATCACGGGGGAGTAGCGCCCGAGCACCGGCGCCTGCGGGATCCAGCCGCCCCGGTCGGCCGCCTCGAGCAGGAAGTGCACCCAGGAGCTCGCCACCCGCGGGCTCACCAGGGTCCAGAGCGGGAACAGGGTCCACTGGCAGCCCCAGAGGCCGTCGCTGCTATAGACGGCGCCGCCGTCGCCGACCTTCCGGACCTGTCGGCTCGCGTCGACGTACGCGCCGTCCGTGTCGTAGAGGATGCTCTTGGCGGAGTAGGCCCTGTACAGGCAGGTGTAGAACATCCTGCGTTCGGCCTCGGTCCCGCCCGAGACCTCCACCGATCGGAGGATCCCCCCCCAGGTTCGCCGCGCCTCGCGGACGATTCCGTCGAAGTCCCAGCCGAAGGGCTTCATCTCGGTCTCGAGGTTCCGGCGCGCTCCGGCCTCGCTTACCAGCGAAAGGCCGGTCCGCACTCGCACGACCTCCCCAGCCGCGGTCCGGAAGTTCATCGCGACGCCGCAGCGGTCGTGGCCGGTGAAGGACCTCACGTTCCTCCGGTAGTCGACGGGCGTCCTCCAGTCGGTCCCGTAGTTGGTGTCGGTCCCGGTGTACACCCCGCGCTGCCACGAGTCGAGCGAGTCGATCGGCTTGTCCGCCTGGATCACGAAGTGGAGCGTGTACTCGCCGGTGTAGCCGTTGGTCTGCCGGATGTGCCCGGAAAGCTCCGCCGGCCCGGTCCGCGAGACGGACGCCTCGAGGATCCGGCAGAGCTCCTCGGGCGGGAAGGCGAAGTCGAGCAGCAGGTGGGCCTCGTCGGTGGCGGGGTAGGTGAGCCGGAGCATCCCACAGCGCATCGTGGCGGCAGCCTCCGCCTTGACTCCCCAGTCGACCAGCTCGACCGAGTAATAGCCGGGCGAGCCTGCCTCCCCCTCCTTGCGGATCCGCGAGCGGTAGCCCGAGGTCCACATGATGCCGTACGGGCCGTCGGGGGAGCCCGGGTACACCCGGAAGAGGCCGGGCATGTACTCCATCGGCCCGGTCAGCGGCATCAGGCTGACGCCGCTCAGGGAGAACGCGTGCATGTGGCTGAAGCCGGAGATGCTCCCGATGGTGTACTCGTAGCCTCCGTTCCAGACGTTCGCCTGGTTGTCGGGGCTCAGCTTCGCCATTCCGAACGGCAGGGTCGCGCCCGGGAAGAGCATCCAGCGCGAGTTGGAGGTGCCGGTGAACACGTCGACTTGGTCGACCGGGTCCGGCGACGGCGCCCCGATCGAACGGACGCAGGCCACGCAGGAGACGAGGAGGATCCGGGGGATTCGCATAAGGGGGTTTCCGGGGGGCCGGGGTTCGGTGCGCGGGGTCGGCAGGAAAGCACGGGCGGGCCCCGGGGCGCAACCCCCCATCTCCGGCGGCCTTGGTTAGGGCTCGCGGCCGAACCTGGACTTGAACCCTCCCTCGCAGTTCCAGGATGTCGTCGCCAAGGGTCCGCCGCTCGGGCCCCCGCCCTCGCCGTGGTGGAGCCGGGTCCCGCGGTTGAGCTGGTGGAGCGGAGCAGGCTGCCCGGCTTGCGTTTGGCGGGGCAACAACCGCGTAAAACGTCGTGCAGCGCCACTCGACCTGGTCATGGCGCCCCGGAGATCTTCGGCAGCGTGTCTTCTTAAGGAAGCTACTGTATCCGAATCGCTTAAACAAAGGCGAACGCGGTCATGCCTATCGTGCTGGCGGTCATCTTAGTCTGGGCCTTGGCGGTTGCGAGCATCGATGACGCGCAGGCAGTGGGCGCTATGCTTGCATTCTGCGATGGGTTTGAACGCGTGTCCCAACCTCTGTTGGGGTCGATCCCATTCCCGCTGTTCTCGAATGCGCTAAGGCTGGGCTAGGGGACTGCTGTGGCATTGAACTGGGTCAGGCGGGGCTCGGATCGGGCCCGCCTATCCGGGCGCGTTCCCTCCGCCAGAGATGGACAATCAGCGTCAGTGTTATCAACATCTACCGACCATCCAGATTGACCCCGAGGGTGGCTCGAAAAGGTGGATCCGTTCAAATCGAATTCGTTGTCGTGAACCACCTGCGCCGATTTGGAATGAACCCTTCACCCACCAACATCGCCCTCGCCGGCTGCGGCTTCATGGGCTCGATGCACGCGCAGATCTACGCCCAGCTCCCGGAGGCCCGCCTTGTCGCAGCAGCTGACCCGCGCATAGGCGTTGCTCGCGCCAAGCTGGAAAAGGCCGGATTCCCGATCCCGGTGTATGGCACGACCAAGGACCTGCTCGCCAGGCATCCCGAGGTTGCCGTCGTGGATATTTGCACGCCGACCGATGCACACGAGGAGATCGCGCTGCTCGCGCTCGATGCCGGCAAGCACGTCTTCTGCGAGAAACCCCTCGCGCTGACGCTCGAATCCGCGAACCGCATCGTCGCGAGGGCGGGCTCGGCGAAGGCGTTCGCCCAAGTTGGGCACTGCATCCGCTTCTGGCCGGAGTACCAGGCGCTTCGCGATTTCGCGCGCGAAGGCAAGGGGGGCAAGCTCCTGAGCCTCGGGATGCAGCGCCAGGCAGGCCGGCCCGGGTACAGCGACGGCGACTGGCTGAACCAGCCCTCGCGTTCGGGCGGGGCGGCGCTGGACCTGCACATCCATGACACCGACTTCGCCATCGCCCTCCTCGGACTGCCGTCCGCTGTCACGTCATGCGCCACCTTCGACTACAGCGGGCCGGCGCATATCTTCACGGCCTTCGATTTTCCGGGCGTCGCGGTGTGCGCGGAGGGGGGGTGGAATTATCCGGCGCGCTGGGGCTTTCGAATGGCCTATCAGGCCGTTTTCGAGAAGGCCTGCATCGATTTCGACTCCAACAAGGCGCCGTCACTCAGCATCACATGGTCGGATCGCGCGCCGGAGCCAATGCCATTCACCGCGCCGTCCGCGGGCCATTCCGCCACAGGAGAAGGCAATATCTCGTCGCTCGGCGGCTATTACAATGAGCTTCGGCACTTCGTCTCAAGCATAGCGGCTGGTCGGGCGCCCTCCGATGCCACGCTGGCCGATGCCCGGAACTCGCTGATGGTTGTCCTTGCCGAAATCGAATCCGCCAGAATTGGCCGAGCCGTCGCCATTGGCGCTCGTCAATGAAGAAATCCATCAACATCTGGTCGTTTTACGGCCCTTGGTCGCTCGAGGAGAAGATCCGGCTGGCGAGGGACGCTGGCTTCTCCGGTTTCGAGATCGACCTCAGCGAATCCGGGCCGGTCGCGTTGGCGAGCACCCCCGCCGAGCTCGCATCGGTACGAAAGCTCGCGGATCGCGCAGGGGTTGAATTGAGCGGCTTGGCGACGGGCCTTTATTGGGCCGCCAATCCGGCAAGCGGCGATTCCGCCACACGCGCGAAGGCCCAGACTATCCTCGAGCGCCAGATCGCCGTCGCTGGCGGGCTCGGCATCGATGCGGTCCTGGTCATCCCCGGCTCCGTAGGCGTCGACTTCATTCCCGGCTGCGAGGTCGTGCCCTACGGCGTTGCATGGGAGCGGGCCACAGCCTTCATACGCGAAGCCTTACCCGCAGCCGAAAAGGCGCGGGTCCAGCTTTGCGTCGAGAACGTCTGGAACAAGTTCCTGCTCAGTCCGATCGAAATGCGGCGGTTCGTGGCGCAGTTCGGAAGCGAATGGGTCGGCACCTACTTCGATGTGGGAAATTCGCTCGCGGTCGGCTATCCCGAGCATTGGATCCCTGTACTCGGATCGACGATACGGCGCGTTCACGTGAAGGACTACCGGCGGGCCGTCGGCACCACCGACGGCTTTGTCGAGCTGCTTTCAGGCGACGTCAACTGGCCGAGCGCAATGGGCGCCCTTCGTTCGGTCGGCTATGACGGATGGCTGACCGCTGAGATGATTCCGCCTGTGCCGTTCTATAAACACGGTCCAGAGGTGCTGATCCACAATACGTCGCGGGCGATGGATGCGCTGCTCGGCATGTAGCCGTCGCCAGATCGCCAGGCATATGCAAATGAGCGAGGATGTAATGAAATCCGTCGTTTGCTGCGGACCGGAAGCTCTGGAATGATGTAATGAATTGCTGCGACGCCGCCTGGAGTGGTCCAGGGCTACGCCCTTAGGAGACAGAGCCCGAAACCAAATGTAAGGGGGGCGCTGTAATCCCGAAGCCAACGCCAGGGTCCATCCTAGGCATATGTGTTGCCGATTCTTGAAGCATTCTGAGCCAGACCAGAGTCGAGCCAAGACATGCCCCCGGGAATCGCTCATTTCCGGACGAACGATGTGAGCCCGGGCTTTGGCGGCGGTGATCGGAATATGCGAGGCGCGCGCCTCTATCTGCTTCCGAATGCTCTGACCCCGCTCATCTCTTCCCCGGATTTCGCTCTGGCCTCACCGGGCCTTGTCCCTGTGTGCGCAGAGCCTCGCACAGGAGCGCGGCCGCCTTTGTGTCTTGCGAGGCATTTCTTGAGAGGACAGCCGATTGACTTGCCGCGCAAGACGGCGCGATGATCCCCTGGCACGGAGGTTGACATGCCCAGCCGAACAAAGCGGATCGTCACAGCGCTCTTCAGCGAAGCCGACATCCGGATGGACGGGGCGCGCCCCTGGGATCTGCGCATTCACGACGAGCGCTTCTTCCCGCGTGTGCTCGCCCGTGGAACGCTCGGTTTCGGCGAGGCCTACATGGACGGGTGGTGGGACTGCGACGCGCTCGACGAGATGTGCTTCCGCGCCTCGCGCGCCCGCCTCGACGAACGAGTTACGGCAGGCTTCAAGACAGCGGCGGCCACTCTCGCGGCCATGGTGTTCAATATGCAGACTCTCCGGCGCTCCCGGCGCGTAGCCGAGGTGCACTATGACCTCGGCAACGAATTCTTTGCGGCGATGCTCGGCCCGGACCTCCAGTACTCATGCGGCTATTTCCGCGATACCGGCGACCTTGCCGAGGCGCAGCGGCTGAAGATGGACCTGATCTGCCGCAAGCTCGGGCTGCGGCCGGGCATGCGCCTGCTGGACATCGGCTGCGGCTGGGGCGGACTGGCAAGGCACGCGGCCGAACGCCACGGCTGCACGGTTGTGGGCGTCACAATCTCCCGCGAGCAGCAGACCTACGCCTCGGCTGCCTGCCGAGGGCTCCCAGTCGACATCCGGCTGCAGGACTATCGCGAAGTGACGGGCGCGTTCGACCGCGTTGTCAGCGTCGGCATGATGGAACATGTCGGCTACAGGAACTACCGCGCCTTCATGGCGGCCGCGGCCCGGTGCCTGCGCGACGGCGGGCTCTTCCTATGCCACACTATTGGCGGCAACGCCTCGCGAGTGCGGTCCGATCCGTGGATCGAGCGCTACATCTTTCCCAATTCCATGCTGCCTTCGCCCGCGCAGGTGACCCGGTCCGCGGAAGGGTTGTTCGTCCTCGAGGATGTGCACAACTTCGGGGCCGACTACGACCGGACGCTGCTGGCTTGGGAGCGGAATTTCCGCGCGGCGTGGCCGCGGTTCAGTTCGGTCTATGGCGAGCGCTTCTACCGGATGTGGCGCTTTTACCTGCTCAGCTGCGCCGGGGCGTTTCGAGCCCGCGCGATCGAACTCTTCCAGTTCGTCTTCTCCAGGCACGGGGTGCCCGGCGGGTATGCGGCAGTGCGCTGAGCGGAGCGGCCGCGTGGATTCAGGGATACCTTGAATCGGCAGCACCGGCCCTATCTTTGGGCCGCTATCGCTGGCGGTTCGGCCCCGTTAGCGAATCCCCGCGCACATCCCCGTCCAATTTCGGTCCGAGCCGGCAACCGAAGCGCCTCCTTACGGAGATTGAGTTCGCGTTCCGCCAGCCGCGATGCCCGCAGGCCAGGTACCGCGCACCTCGGTGACCGCGCATTTTCCGACGACTAGAGCATTTTAAATAATACTGTAGCCGCAGGCGGCAAAAAAATTGATGGCGTCCTGCGGGCTGACGGCCCTCAGGGCCCGTCCAATGGCGTCGGTCAGCTCGGCCTCGGTTCTTGCCTCTGCGGCACGCAGCAGGCTCTTCACCTTGCTCCACATCAGCTCGATTGGATTGAGGTCCGGTGAGTAGGCGGGCAGGAAGCGGACGGTGGCTTTGCGTTGCTCGATCAAGGTCAGGATCGTGCTGTTCTTGTGGGTGCCGAGGTTGTCCATGACCACGCAGTCGCCGGGTCGAAGCGTGGGGCAGAGGATCTCGCGCACGTAGGCCTGGAAGACCTCGGTGTCGGTGGGCCCGTCTATGGTCATGCAGGCCGTCGAGCCGTCCAGGCGGATGGAGGAGATCATGGTCGTGGTGCGCCAGTGGCCGTGCGGACACGGGCAGTTGAGGCGCTCTCCCCGGGGCGCCCGGCCATAGAGGCGCGTCATGTTGGTCTTCGCTGACGACTCGTCGATAAAGACGAGCGTTGCCGGCTCGAGGCCTCCTTGCCCGCGGACCCATCGCCGCCGGGCCCGCGCTATGTCAGCGCGGTCCTGCTCAGCAGCCCGGAGCGTCTTTTTTTATATGTCAGCCCCAGCTTCACGAGGGCGTAGTGGATCGCCGGCAACGTGCACTCGATCGATAGGGCCCGGCGCATTTGCTCAAGGGTAAGTCCCGGCTTGTGTTTTAACATCTGCTGTAGCCGCTGCCGGTGCTCTTGCGTGATCAGCGGCTTGCGTCCGCAGCGGTAGTGCCGAGGCCCGATCTCCCCCGTCCGGCGTCTTTGCGCGAGCAGCTTCTTCACCATCCCGAGCGACACCCGGAAACGCCGCCCTATCTCCTCCCGGCTGCCCTCTTCGGCATCGTACGCCGCCAGGATCCTCTCCCGCAGGTCCAGTGATAAGGTCTTCATGGCGCCACCATGACGACCCAGCTCAAAAAGGCTACACTATTATTTAAAATGCTCTAGCCGGCTACGGCGACCGGCCTTCGGCGGCGTCGAGGCGCGATGGCCGGCGATGGGTTGGAGGATTGCGCAACGCCGGGGATTTCCTCCGGTGTCGGCAACAGGTAGCATCCGCAGTTCTCGCAGAGGTAGATCTCGTCCGATATCGCCAGGCTTGACGCGGTCGTGGCCGGAACGCGGAGGTGGCATTCGCCGCAGACGCCGTGGCTCACAAGGGCGACGGAGTTGCGCCCACCTTCGATGGCCCGCATGAAATGGGCCATGATCTGAGGCGGAACAGCCGCGCGGAGCCGTTTGAGGACCGCCTCTTGTTCCGCGCCGTCCGTGTCTCGTCGCCGGAGCAGGGGCTGGGCCTTGTGCAGGCTTTTGATGAGGGAGTTCATTTGGATGGGATTTGGCCCACGAACCAGCGGGCCGCAGCTCGGCCGCGGTCCGCCGTTCGGATAGACGTCCACGAAGCGGGCGCCGAGTTTAGGCTTTAGGCGGGATCGGCGAGGGCGTCGGCTTGGCGGCAGGCGCCTTCTTCCCGAAGCGGTTCTTCCGGGTGTTGCCGATGCTTGCCGCCTGCGGTGCGGCCGCTGTCGGTGCGGTCGCGGTCGATGCGGGTGCGGATGGCGCCGGCGCAGATGGTGCCGGCGCGGGAGCCGGAGTCTGGACCGCCGGCGAGGCGCCGGGAATTGGATCAAAGTTCATGACGTTTTGTTTTGGATTTTAGTTCTGATCAGGCATCCGGGACGGATGCGCCCATTTAAACGCATGGGGCGTGCCGCGACCGCCGGGCGGTCCATAACGAAACCGGCCGCAATATCTTACAATCATCCTCCATGCTATTTGCATCTGCGGGGCCGGTCGGATTCGAGGGTTTTGTGCAATCCTTGCACCCCGCCGCGCGTCCTTGTGCAACGCGCCTAGGCCGGCCTGCAGGGCCGGCTCACGGTTCCAGCAGGCCGTAGTTCTTGAGCTTGTACTGGAGGGAGCGCCTGCTGATTCCAAGGAGGCGCGCGGCCTCCTCGCGGTTGGAGGTTACATGGGTGAGCGTCTGGCGGATCAGAAGCTTCTCCGCGTCGGAGATGCTCATGCCCGGCCTGACGTCGAATCCCGGTGCGCTGCGGTCGTGGGCCTGGAGGAAGTCGGGCAGGTCGGCGACCTCGATCGTCGGGCTGGCGCAGGTCACCACCAGCCTCTCGATAACGTTGCGCAGCTGGCGGATGTTGCCCGGCCATGGAAACCTTTGGATCAGCTGCATCGCATCCGGCGACAGGCGCTTGCCCCGGCGCTTGTGCTTCGCACCGAACTGGCCGAGGAAGTTGTCAACGAGGATCGGTATGTCCTCGGCGCGCTCCCGCAGCGGCGGGACCGTGATCGGCACGATCTGCAGCCTGTAGAACAGGTCCTCGCGGAACTTGCCGGCGGCCACCGCATCCTGAAGCTTCTTGTTCGTGGCCGCTATGAGGCGGACATTCACGCGCACAAGCGCGGTGCCGCCCACCATGCGGAATGCGCCGTCCTCAAGGACGCGCAGGAGGTCGCCTTGCCCCTTCGGGGCGAGGTCGGCAATCTCGTCCAGGAACAGGGTCCCGCCGTCCGCCAGCTGGAAGCGGCCCGGCTTGTCGGCCAGCGCCCCCGTGAACGCGCCCTTCACGTGGCCGAACAGCTCGGCCTCGATGAGGGACTCGGGAAGGGCAGCGCAGTTCACGAAGATGAAGGGCTTTGCCGCCCGGGCGCTGTGCGCGTGAATCATCTTGGCGACAAGCTCCTTGCCGGTGCCGCTCTCTCCCTCAATCAGCACCGTGACGTCGCTGCGGGCGACCTCCTCGGCGATCTGCACGACCCTCCGGTTGAGCTCGCTGTTGCCCAGCAGCAGGCCCGGCTCCGAGCGCTTCTTCAGGCGAAGCCGAAGCTCGCTGTTCTCCGCGACGACCGACTGGACTTCCAGCGCCTTGACGACGAGCGCCCGCAGGCGGCGCATGTCGAGCGGCTTGGTAAGGTAGTCGTATGCCCCCTCCTTCATCGCCTCCACAGCGCTTTCCACGGTGCCATAGGCCGTCATGAGGATGATCTGGGTGTCGCGGCTTTTTGCGCGGGCGGCCCTGAGCAGCTCGAGGCCGCCGGTGCCCGGCATGCGGATGTCGCTCAGTACGAGGTTGTAGAGCCTCTCGCCCATCATCCTCAGCGCGGTCGGCACGTCGTGGGCGGCGTCGACGCTATAGCCCTCGCGCCGCAGGGCCTCCTGGACGCCCGCGCACAGCACACGCTCGTCGTCGACCACCAGGATGCTTGCCCCCGCCCCGCTCATGGGTGCGACCCTCCTTCCGCCACAGGCAGGCTCATTGTGAATACTGCCCCTCCGCCCGGCGCATCCGTCACGCCGACCGTCCCGCCGTGCGCGGTCGCGATCTGGTGCACGATCCAGAGCCCGAGGCCGCTCCCTTCCGCCTTCGTCGTGAAGAACGCCTCGAAGATGGCGGCGCGCCTCTCGGCCGGAACCCCGGCGCCGCTGTCCGTCACCTCAAAGATAACCGTCGTCCCGTCTCCGCTCGCCCCCGCCCGGACGGAGACTTTTCCGTTCCGCTCGACCGCTTGGACCGCGTTGATCACGAGGTTCACAAGGGCCTGCGTGAGCTGCACCGCATCCGCCCGCACGGTCGGGGCCGGCGACGGGACCTCGCTCTCTATCGCTACGCCCCGCGCGGCCGCCTCCGGCCGCAGCAGTTCGCAGACATGCCGGACGACACCGCCGGCGTCGACCGACTGGAGATTCGGAGAAGTCGGCCCGGCCAGGTTGAGGTACTGCTGGACGATCCCGTCCAATCGCTGGAGTTCGCCCCGGATGACCTTCAGCCGGCTGGAGAGCCCCTCGCGGGCCGGCGGCGAGAGCCCGGCTAGGTCCTCCTCCAGCAGCTGAACGTGAATGTCGAGCGAGCTCAAGGGGTTGCGGATCTCATGGGCGAGCCGCGCGAGCAGCCGCGTGATGAGCCGCTGCCTTTCCTCCGAGCCGGACGGCGCACCTTCCGGAGCCAGGGTAATCTCATGAACCTCGTCCACGCCGGCGAGTTTAGCCCATGGGCCCATCCTTTGACCAGTCCGTTAGATGGAGCGCGCTGTTCGCGCTGGTGGCCCCGGTAAACGCCCGGGCGCGCACCAAATGCCGGCGGCGTCGCTAGAAGCGAGAATCGGACAGGCGGATAATTCTCGCCCTAAGGGAACATTGAATCGAAATTGCCCCACTGCGACGCCGACCCCCGGCAACCCCACCGGGTCCTTGCATGGGAAAGGTGGACCAATACTCTACCAGTACCCCCGACTGAACGAAGGAACGGCCCGGCAAGGCAAATCCCCTCAAACCCCGAGACACCGCGCGAAATGCTCTCCACACACCCGCTCTGCCGCGAGCATCTCAGGCCGGAGGAACTCGAGTTCCTCCGGGCGACCGCCGATTTCTGCGCCGCCGAGATCACGCCGCACGCGGCCGAATGGGAGGAGAAGGAGGAGCTTCCGCGGGAGCTCTTCATGAAGGCCGGGCGCGCGGGGCTGATGGGCATCATGGCGCCCGCGAGCGCCGGCGGACGCGGCCACGGCAAGCTGTGCTATGCGCTGGCCGTCGCCGAGGTGGCGCGGCACTGCGGGGCCTTCGCGATGAACCTCGCCGCGCACAACGCGCTTTGCGTCGGGCACCCGCTGGGCTTCGCGAGTGACGCGCTTAAGAGGAAGATCTTCCCGCGCGCGGTGAACGGCGACTGGATGGTGGCTTGGGCGCTCACGGAGCCCAATGCCGGCAGCGACACCGGGGGCGTGGCTACCACCGCGACGCAGCGGCCCGACGGCGCTTGGGAGCTCAGCGGCCACAAGCTCTACATCACGATGGGGCTGCACTCGGACCGGATGATCGTGATGGCGGTGACGGGGACGACGGAGAAGGGAAAGAAGGAATTCTCGGCCTTCTGGGTCGAGACGAAGGACTGCACGCCGGTCCGCAAGGTGAAGACGGCGGGCGTGCGCGCGAGCAACACGAGCGAGCTCAAGCTCGAGCGGGTGCGCGGCGAGATGATCGGCGCGCGAGGCACCGGCCAGAGCGCGGCGCTTACGTGCCTTGACGTGGGGCGCATCGGGATCGCCGCGATGGCGATAGGTCTGGCGCGCGCCGCGGTCGAGGTCGCGGCGCAGCGGATGCTCACGCGAGTCCAGTTCGGCAAGCGGCTCGCCGAGTTCCAGGCGCTGCAGTTCAAGCTTGCGGACTGCGAGGTGGAGCTGCGAGCCGCGGAGGCGCTGCTGCTGGAGGCGTGCCTGCTGTCGGACCGCGGCCAGAAGCACACGCTCGAGTCGTCGGTCGCGAAGCTCTACGCGAGCGAGGCGGCGTCCCGCGCGTGCGACCGCGCGCTGCAGATCTGCGGCGGCTGGGGTTACACGCGCGACACCCACGTGGAGCGCTGCTGGCGGGACGCGCGCCTGTGCGAGATAGGGGAGGGGTCGTCCGAGGTGCAGCGGATAGTGATCAGCAGGGCGCTGCTGAAGACCTGGGAAGAGACGCTGGCGGGCGCCGGACTCAAGGCATGAGACCGGCCTCCCCACCAACCCCTCCCGCGACGAGCGCCGACGACGGCCGCTCGGTCATCGACATGTCGAGAATGACCGAGGGGCAGCGCGCCGCGCTGCAGGTCACTGAGGCGGCACGGGAATCGCATGACGAGATGAGCTTCGTCGCGCACCTGTTCATGGGGCGCTTCCGTCCGGGGAAGCTCTACCCGCTGACCGACGTTGATCCGGAGGAGCGGGAGCGGGCGGACAAGTTCCTGGGGGAGCTCGGGGCGTTCCTGCGCGCGCAGGTCGACGCGGACCTGATCGACCGCACGGGCGAGATCCCGGAAGCGGTGATGGCAGGGCTTGCGCGGCTTGGCGTCTACGGCATGAAGGTGCCTCGCGCATACGGCGGCCTGGGCTTTTCGCAGACGACCTACTGCCGGGCGTGCATGCTGATAGCGAGCCACTGCATGAACACGTTCGCACACGTGTCGGTGCACCAGTCGGTCGGCGTTCCGCAACCGCTGATGCTCTTCGGCACGGAGGAGCAAAAGAGGAGGTTCCTCCCGCGCGTCGCCGGCGGCGAGCTGTCGGCCTTCGCGCTCACCGAGTCCGGCGTCGGCTCCGACCCCGGGCGCCTGTCCACGAAGGCCGAGCCGGACGGCGACGACTTTGTGATCAATGGCGAGAAGCTCTGGTGCTCCAACGGCACCCGCGCCAGCCTGCTGATCGTCGCCGCCCGGACACCGCCGAAGATCGTCGACGGCAAGCCTCGCACCCAGATCACCGCGTTCGTCGTCGAGGCCAATTCGCCCGGCGTCGCCGTGGTCCACCGCTGCCAGTTCATGGGGCTTCACGCCCTGTACAACGGCGTTATCCGCTTCACGAACGTGCGCGTTCCGCGCGCGAACATCGTCGGCGGGGAGGGCCGGGGCCTCAAGGTGGCCCTCACCACGCTCAACGCGGGGCGGCTCTCGATCCCCGCCTCGAGCCTCGGCATGGCGAAGAGGTCGCTCGCGATCGCCCGCGAGTGGGGCGCCGAGCGCGTGCAGTGGGGGGTGCCCATCGGGCAGCATGCTGCCATAGCCGAAAAGATCCGGCGCATAGCGGCCCACACGTTCGCGATTGAGGCGATGCTGCTGGTGACCTCGCGGGTCGTGGATCGCGACAAAAAGGCGGACATCCGCCTCGAGGCAGCGATGTGCAAGCTGTGGGGCACGGAGAAGGCATGGACGTGCCTCGACGACGCGATGCAGATCCGGGGCGGGCGCGGCTACGAGAACGTGCAGTCGCTCGCGGCGCGCGGGGAGAAGCCGCATCCGGTCGAGCGGTTCATGCGCGACAACCGCGTGGCGACGATCTTCGAGGGCTCATCCGAGATCATGCGCCTGTTCATCATGCGCGAGGCGCTTGACCCGCACCTGAAGGTCGCCGGCGTGGCGCTGAACTCCGAGAGGCCGTGGGGCGAGCGCCTCCGAAGCGCCCTCCGGTCGGCCGGCTTCTACCTGGGGTGGTATCCGGCGCAGTGGCTGCCCGCGGGGCGCGCGCCGGACGACATGCACCCGAGGCTGAGGGCCCACTTCTCGCGGGTGGCCCGTCTGGGACGGAAAATGGCGCGGACCCTCTTCCACCAGATGTTGAGATTCGGCACCAGGCTCGAGAAGCGGCAGGTGCTGCTCGGGCGCATCGCCGACATAGGTGCCGACCTGTTCGCGGTCGCCGCGAGCTGCGTTTACGCGCAGAAGCTGATCCGCGACGGTGAGCCCGAGGCGAAGGTGCTGGTGCTCGTCGATGATTTCGCGGCTCAGGCCCGCCAGCGAATCGAGCAGAACTTCCGCGGCGTCGGAGCGAACTCCGACGGGCACGGCTACGCGCTGGCGCAGGAGATCGTCGCCGGCGAGCACACCTGGCTTGAACGCGGGACAGTCTGAGAAGGTCGATCCCGGTTTGCCTCGGACGTTGCCACCCCCCAGGCCAGCGGCCCGAGTTTCCTGATAGAAGAATATTGAAAACGGGGCAGAAGCGAATACCACTGCGCGCACACCCACCAATCCAGTCTCTGCTAAACCCGGAACAGACATGAAGAAATCGCGTCTCCTTGCACTTGCCTTGTCCTTTGTGCTGCCTGCTCTTGCCCGGGCAGACGCTCCCGCGGCCCCCGCCGCCCCCGCCGACGCCGCGAGCGGCGGCCTTCGGTTCAGCATCGCGGTCACCAAGTTTGAGAACCACGCGAACTACAGCGGCCGGTTCCAGCTCGCGGACACCTGGGGCGCCATGCTCACGGACTCGCTCCAGCAGTCCGGGCACTTCATCGTCCTCGGCGAGGCCGACATGCGCGGCGCCGCGATGCAGGAGCAGGATCTCGCGAAGAGCGGCCGGGTTGCGGGCGGGGACAAGGCCCCGGCGACTGGCTTCATGACGCCGGCGCAGCTGCTCATCAAGGGCGAGATCACCAACTTCCAGACGACCTCGGGCCAGCACGGCGGGATCGGTGTCCGCGGATTCAACATAGGGGTGGGGGGCGACACCGCCGAGATCAACGCGGTCATTTACGTCGTGGACTCGACGACGGGCCAGGTCGTGGCGTCCAAGAAGGTCATAGGCACGGCGAAGAGCAGCGCGCTTTCGGTCGGCTTCTCGGACCGCGACTGGGGCGGCGACCTGGGCGGATTCAAGAAGACGAACGTCGGAACCGCGGTCGAGCAGGCGATCGACAAGGCGGTCGCATTCATCATCACCCAGATCCCGAACCTGCACTGGACCGGGAACGTGATCCTTGTGAAGGGACCGCAGGTCTACATCAACCGCGGCTCGCGCGAGGGCGTGGCCGTGGGGCAGGTCTTCAAGGTGGGGACCTCGGAGGTCCTCCGGGACCCGGCTACGGGCGAGACACTCGACGTCGCCTTCACGGAGAAGGGCCAGATCAAGGTCGTCAGCGTGAAGGAGAAGGTAGCCATCTGCTCCGTCTTGTCGGGTGAGGGGCTGGCAAACGGAATGTCCGTGGCGCCGCTCACTCCCTGAGCCTGCCCGCGGGCCGGGGGGCCTTCACCACGAAGGGCCTGAGCACCCCGTCCTGGGACGGCGGAAACCGCCCGGTCACCAGGATGCCGTCCTCGCGGTGCTCCTGGGCCTGGACGTGCCCGAGCTCGTGCAGGCGCGCCACGACGTCGTAGCGGTCGAGGGGGACCAGCAGCTGGACCGTCCCGAGCCCGTGGGCGATCATCTCGCGGCACCGGTCCTCCAGGGCCGCGATCCCCTTGCCAGTCCTTGCGCTCACGAACAGCGCGTCGGGCACGGCCTGCCTTGCCGCGCGTATCTCGGCCTCGTCGGCTAGGTCCACCTTGTTGAAGACGTTCAGGGCCGGGCTGTCGCCCGCGCCCAGCTCAGCCAGCACGCTCAGGGTCGTCGCCCGGTGCTTCTCGAAGTGGGGGCTCGTGATGTCGACCACGTGTATCAGGAAGTCGGCGACCAGCACCTCCTCCAGGGTGGCCTTGAAGGCCTCCACAAGGTCGTGCGGCAGCCTCCGGATGAACCCCACCGTGTCGGTGAGGAGGAGCTTCTGGTTGCCCGGGAGCACCAGCTGGCGGGTCGTCGGGTCGAGCGTGGCGAACAGCTTGTCCTCCACGTGGACCTGCGAGCCGGTGAGCCTGTTGAGCAGCGAGGACTTGCCCGCGTTGGTGTAGCCCACGATCGAGGCCGTGGGCACCGGCACGCGCACCCTGCGCGTCCGCTGGACCCCCCGCTGGCGAACGACGGCCGCGAGCTCCTCCTTGAGGTGGGCGATCCGGTCCCGGACGACGCGGCGGTCCTGCTCGAGCTGGGTCTCGCCCTCGCCGCCCATCGCGCCCCGACCCCTCTGGCGCGAGAGGTGGGTCCATGCGCGGGTCAGGCGGGGCAGGGAGTACTCCATCCTCGCGAGTCCGACCTGGAGCACGGCCTCGCGCGTCCGGGCCCGGTCCGCAAACACCTCGAGAATCACCTCCTGGCGGTCGATGACGGCCATCCCGGCGAGCTCCTCCCAGTTGCGCTGCTGGCCGGGCGAGAGCGCCGAGTCGAAGACGATCACCTCGGCGCCGTCGGATTTCGCGACGGCGGCCAGCTCCTCCGCCTTGCCCCTGCCGAGGAAGAGGGCGGGGGACGGCGACCGGAGCCTCACCAGGGTCGCCCTGACGACCGACAGGCCGAGGTTTTCGACAAGCTCGGTCAACTCGGCCAGGAGCTCATCGCCTTCCCCCTCGGGCATGTCCGGAGCCTGTATCCCCACCAGAAACGCGCGCTGCGCCTTGGGAAGGGTGGGTAAAAGTACGGGCATTTAAAGGATTGCGGAAGGTAGTTTGCAGACATGGGCTTCCCATGCCAGCCACATTCGTAAACCGGCAGCCCAAACATGGCAACGTTATGCCCGCCTCTTCGATCCTCATCGTTGACGACGAACCCGGGATCCGGGAGCTGCTGGGCATGATATTGGAGGCGGCAGGCCATTCGGTTGCCGCGGCGGAGGACGGCGTTGAGGCGCCCAAAGTCATGGCGTCGCGGGATGTCGAGATAGTGATCACGGACCTGCTGATGCCCGAGCGCGACGGGCTCGAGTTCATAGCGGAGCTCCGGTCGAAATACCCCAAGGTGAAGATAATCGCGATGTCAGGCGGCGGGCATATCGCGCGCGACTCCTACCTGCGGATCGCACGGAACTTCGGCGCCCACTACCTGCTGGAGAAGCCTTTCAGCCAGGCCGGCGTCCTGAGCGCGATCGAGAGGGTGCAGGCAATGCCCTAGCAGGGGCGCCGGGTCCGCCTCAGTCCAGGAACAAGGCGCACACGGGAGTCGGCACGGGGGCGCACCCCGGAATCCTGCGCAGCCGGCCGGTGCCGCCGTCGGCGCGGAACGCGCACAGGGTGTCTGAGTCCTGGTGGGCGCACACGAGCCATTCCCCGTCGGGCGAGATAGAGAAATGCCTCGGGCCCCTTCCTCCGCAGGGCACGGTCTCGACGGGGGAGAGCGCCCCGGTGGGCCCGTCGATTGCGAACACGGAGAGGATGTCGGGGCCCCGGCACGAGCAGTAGAGGAACCGGCCGTTGGGATGGATCGCGATCTCGGCGGCGGTTGCGCCGCCTTCCCACCCGTCAGGGATCACCGACACGGCCTGGCCCGGGCCGAGGGCCCCGGTCGAGGGATCGTAGCGGTAGCCGACCACCGTGCTGTCGAGCTCGTTGATCGCGTATGCGCGCCGCCCCGTCCCGTCGAATGCCAGGTGGCGGGGTCCCGACCCGGGCGCCGCCGAGACGTAGGGCGGGGATCCCGGGACGAGGGCCACGGCATCCCGGTCGATAGCATAGGTGTAGATCCGGTCGAGGCCCAGGTCGCAGACGACCGCAAAGCGGTTGTCGGGGGAGAAGTTCGCGGAATGGACGTGGGATGACGTCTGGCGGGACGGATGCGTCCCCCTGCCGGTGTGCGCCACGACCCGCGGAATCCCGATGGCCCCGTCTGCGCTGAGAGGGATCGCCGCGGCGAGGCCCAGGTGGTAGTTGGCGGCGAGGGCGATGCTGCCGGTCCTGTCGACGGCGACGTGGCAGGGCGTGGGTCCGTCGCCAGCCGCCGCCTGCTGGACGGGGATGAGCCGCGGCGAGGCGGGGTCGATGCGGAACGACGAGGCCCACGCGGGGCCGGCGCACACGGCGTATAGGAGGTCGCGGCCGGGCGAAAGCGCGAGGAACGTGGGGTTGGGCGCCTTTGCCGCGAGCCCGGGCGCGCCCAGCGCACCCGTTGCCGAATCCAGCGTCACGGAATAGATCCCGCGGCTCGCACCCCTTGTGTACGTGCCCACGAATATCCGGTGGCTGCCGCCCCTTGCCCCCATCCCGAAGAAGAAGGGGCCCGCGGGCGCGAAGACAAGCCATTCACGGCCAGGCGGCGCCCGCAGCCTCCGCTGGCGGAGGCCGGGGCCGCGGGTGCGCCCCGGGCCCGGCGGTCAGTCCCGTCCGCAAATCACTTCTTCTTGGCCTTCAAGTCGGCCACGGCCGCCTGCGCCGCCGCGAGCCGGGCGACCGGCACGCGGTACGGGCTGCACGACACATAGTCGAGGCCGATCCGGTGGCAGAACTTGACCGACTCCGGATCGCCGCCGTGCTCGCCGCAGATCCCAAGCTGGATGCCGGGGCGCGATTGCGAGCCCTTCTCGACGGCGATCCGCATAAGCTGGCCGACGCCGTCCTGGTCGATCGTGGCGAACGGGTTCTTCTTCACGATCTCGGCCTCGGTGTATGCCGAAAGGAACAACCCTGAGTCATCGCGGCTCATCCCGAGTGCCGTCTGGGTCAGGTCGTTCGTCCCGAAGCTGAAGAATTCGGCCGTCTTGGCGATCTCGTCGGCGGTTAGGCAGCCGCGCGGTATCTCGATCATGGTGCCGATGGAATACGAGAGCCTCACCTTCTTCTCGGCCTGGACGGCCTTGGCGACCTCGTGGACGATCGCGGCCTGCAGATCGAGCTCCTTCTTGAATCCAACGAGCGGGATCATGATCTCGGGATGCGCCTTGTACCCCAGCTTGTCCGCGTCGGCCGCGGCCTCGAAGATCGCGCGCGCCTGCATGGCGGTGATCTCCGGAAACTTTATCCCCAGGCGGCAGCCGCGCAATCCGAGCATCGGGTTGAACTCGTGCAGTTCCTGGACTCGGCGGACGATCTTCTCGACTGGGATGCCGAGCTTCTTTGCCAGATCGGCCTGCTGCTCGGGCTGGTTGGGCAGAAACTCGTGAAGCGGCGGATCCAGGAACCGGATGGTCGCGGGATACCCCTTGAGCTCCCTGAAGATCCCGAAGAAGTCACCGCGCTGGTAGGGCAGGAGCTTCGCGAGCGCGGCCTGGCGCTCCTCGACGGTCTCGGCGAGGATCATCTCGCGCATCGCGTCGATGCGGTTGCCCTCGAAGAACATGTGCTCGGTGCGCGTGAGGCCGATGCCGGTCGCGCCGAAGGCAAGGGCGATGCGCGCCTGGTCGGGCGTGTCGGCATTGGTGTGGACCTCGAGCTTCGTGACTTTGGCGCACCACTTCATCAGCTGCGCGAAGTTCTGGAAGGTCCGGCCCTTCTTCGCCTCGGCGTCTCCATTGATCAGACCCTGGATGACCTCCGCGGGCGCCGTCTTGAGCTCGCCGGCGTAGACGGTTCCGGCTGTTCCGTCGATGGAGAGGTAGTCCCCCTCGTTAAGCGTTTGCCCACCCACCGTGAGCGTGCGCTTGTCGTAGTTGATCTGGAGCGCGGCTGCGCCGCAGACGCAGACCTTGCCCATTTGCCGAGAGACGAGCGCCGCGTGGGAGGAGACGCCGCCGCGCGCGGTTAGGATCCCCTCGGCGGCTATCATCCCGCGGAGGTCCTCGGGCGAGGTCTCGATGCGGACGAGGAGCACTTTTTGGCCCTTTGCCGCCGCTTCGACGGACCGGTCCGCGTTGAAATAGATTCGGCCGGTGGCCGCCCCGGGGCCGGCGGGGAGGCCGGTGGCGATCGTCTTGGCGCCCTTGACGGCCGTCCGGTCGAAGACCGGGGCGAGGACCTGGTCAAGCTGGTCGGCCGGGACGCGGGTGATGGCGGTCTGCCAGTCGATGAGCTTCTCCTTGACCATTTCCACGGCGATGCGGACGGCGGCGACCCCGGTCCGCTTGCCGTTTCGTGTCTGGAGCATGTACACCTTGCCGTCCTGGATGGTGAACTCGAAGTCCTGCACGTCCTTGAAGTGCGACTCGAGCACCTGGCGGATCCGCTCGAGCTCCCTGAGCGATTCCGGCTGCATCTCCCCGAGCCTTGCGACGGGGATTGGCGTGCGCACGCCCGCGACGACGTCCTCGCCCTGCGCGTTCATCAGGAACTCGCCATAGAAGACCTTCTCGCCCGTTGCGGGGTCGCGCGTGAACGCGACGCCGGAACCGGACTGGGTGCCCGTGTTGCCGAACACCATCGCCTGCACGTTGACGGCGGTGCCCCACTCGGAGGGGATGTTGTACTTGCGCCGGTAAACGATCGCCCGGTCGTTCATCCAAGAGCCGAACACGGCGCCTATCGCGCCCTTGAGCTGGTCCCAGGGATCCGACGGGAAGTCACGGCCGGTGCGCTCTTTGACGAGCGCCTTGAAGCGGGCGATGAGTTCCTGGAGGTCGGCGGACGAGAGCTTCGTGTCCTCGATGTGGCGGTCGTGGTATCGCTCATCCTTCAGCTTCTCTATGGCGGTCTCGAACGGCTCGTGGTCCTCTCCCGGGCGCTTCTGGACGCCGAGGACCACGTCCCCGTACATCTGGATGAAGCGGCGGTAGCAGTCCCATGCGAACCGCTCGTTCTTCGTCGCTGCGACAAGGGACAGGACGGTCTGGTCGTTCAGGCCCAGGTTGAGGATAGTGTCCATCATCCCGGGCATCGAGTCGCGCGCGCCCGAGCGCACGGAGACAAGGAGCGGGAAACCGACGGCGTCGCCGAACTTGAGCCCCATGATCTCCTCGATCCTCGCCATCCCCTTCTCGATCTGCGCCTGGAGCGCCGCCGGGTACGTTTGGCGTTTGGCATAGTAGTAGGTGCAGACCTCGGTCGTGATCGTGAATCCGGCCGGGACGGGCAGCCCGATCCGGCTCATCTCGGCGAGGTTTGCGCCCTTTCCACCCAGGAGCGGCTTCATCCCGCCATTCCCGTCGGCCCTGCCGGATCCAAACGAGTACACGTATTTCGGTGCCTTCGCGGAGGCGGATTTCCTGGACGAAGTCCCGGCTTTCGCGCGGGCCTTCAGGGATTTGGACTTTGTGGCCATTGGTGTGATTCTGGGTTTGAAAGGGGCCGGTTCGCGGCGTGCGTAAAACATTGATCCAACGTTTCCCGCGGGGGCCTGTCAACCGTCCATCCGACGCCGGGAAGAAAAAGGTCGCATCCCGCGGGCACCCATTTCAACACTTCGGGACGTGCTTCCCGACGCCGATCATCGCATCAAGCTACAGGTCTTCGAGGGCCCGCTCGACCTGCTGCTTTTCCTGATCCGCAAGAACGAGATAGACATCTACGACATACCGATCGAATCGGTCACGAAGCAGTATGTCGCCGTCCTGCGTTCCATGCAGCAGCTCGATCTGGAGGTGGCGGGGGAATTCTTCGTGATGGCGGCCTCGCTAATGGAAATCAAAAGCCGGATGCTGCTTCCAAAGGGCCAGTACGCGGTGGATCCCGAGGCCGAGGGCCAGGACGAGATCGATCCCCGGTGGGAGCTCGTCCACCAGCTCCTCCAGTACAAGAAATTCAAGGATGCGGCCTCGCGGCTGTCGGAGATGGCCCGCCTGCAGCGCGACCTCATGGACCGGCTGCTTTCGTCCCGGCCGGCCGACTCGCCCGACCGCCCGCTGAAGGGCGTGAACCGCATCGAGCTCTGGACTGCCTTCAACATGGTGCTCAGGCGCCTTGCCGAGAAGCTCATGGTCGGCGAGATCCACGACGAGGCGGTGACTGTCGCCGACCAGATGGAGTGGCTTCTGGAGAGAATGCGCGGCGAGAGGAGGTTCGTCTTCTCGAGCCTATTCGGGGAGGGAGTGTCCCTCAGGCGCCTCATCGCGACGTTCCTTGCGGTCCTCGAGCTAACCCGGCTCAGAAAGATGCGCCTTAGCCAGAGCGAGGCGTTCACGGACATAGTCTGCGCGTCCGCCGACGAAACTTCACTTGAAACTCCTGCGCCCGTGAGCACCGTTAAGTCGTGAGCAAGAAAAGGCCTAAGCGCGGATACGGCGCACTTCTGGGGCTTGGCCTCGACAACGACGACGGCCACCGGCGCATCACGACCGGGGAGCAGTTCGCCATCCTCGGGGGGTCGGCAGAGACCCACGAGCGGATGACCGAGACCGTGGTCAAGACGTTTGAGGAGCTCAAGCAGAGGGGGAAGCACCTGGACGAGGTCCGCCCTGTCGAGCTCGCCGACATCATCAAGAAATCTTCGCCCAAGTAGGCGGCGGATTTGCTTTTGCGGCAGTCCCCGTCAATTTATCGGTCCACATGTCAGACAAGATCACGCACCTTACCACCGACACATTCAAAGCGGCCGTGGCCTCGTCGGCCACGCCCCTGCTCGTCGACTTCTGGGCTCCTTGGTGCGGGCCGTGCAAGGCCATCGCACCGGTGCTGGACGAGCTGGCAACCGAGTTCGACGGGAAGATATCGATCGCCAAGGTCAACATAGACGACAACGAGGCCATCGCCGCCGAATTCGGCATACGTGCCATCCCGACCATGCTGCTCTTCAAGGGAGGAAGCGTCGTCGATCAGATCGTGGGCCTCGTGCCTAAGGCGGCCCTAAAGGCAAAGCTCGCAGCCCAGGTCTGACGGGCGCCGCCGTCCGTCGGTCAGATGAGGATGCCTGCGGCGAAGAGGGCGGCATAGACGCCGATCAGCCGTCCGGTGTCCCCCAGGAGCGCCACGTGTTCCCCGGGCGCTCTGGCCGCCGCCATTCGCCGGATGTGCGACCATGCGAGAGGGGCGGCCAGGAGCGGCAGAAGGCTCCACGCCCCGAATCCGGCGGCGGCGTATAGGACGGGCACGGCGAGCGCCGCGCAAAGCGAGACGGCGTGTTGCCTGCGGGCGAAGCGCCGTCCAAATCGCACGACAAGCGTGCGCTTGCCCGCGGCGGCGTCCGTCTCGGAATCCCGGTAGTTGTTGACAACAAGGATGTTGGCCGCCAACAGGCCCATCGGCACACCCGCGAGCAAGGCGTAACCCGTGATCCTCCCCGCCTGGACGAAGTAGGTGACCGAGACCGCGACAAGCCCGAAGAAGACAAAAACGAGGGCATCGCCGAGGCCGCAATAGCCGAGCGGCCAGGGTCCGCCCGTGTAGGCGATGCCGCAGACGATGCAGGCTGCGCCCACGGCCAGCATCCACGGGCCGCCCCAGTGGACGAGACCCAGGCCGACGGCGAACGCCGCGACGAACGTGGCCGCCATTGCGCGCCGCATGGCCGCAGGCGGAACGAGGCCCGACGCCACGGCGCGCCTGGGGCCGACCCGGGCGGGGGTGTCGGCACCGTGGGCAAAGTCATAGTAGTCGTTTGCGAAATTTGCCCCGATCTGGACGAGCAGCGCGAACGCAAGGCACAAGCCGGCTGCTGCGGGAACAAAGCGGTGGTCGTGGCCCGCCATGGCAGATCCCACGACCACGGGCGCGACAGCGGCGGGAAGGGTCCGCGGCCGCGACGCGGAAATCCAGATGCGCCAGGCGGAAGGACGGGCGGTTCCAGGCACGGGGCTCACCGGACTGAGAATCCCGCGAACTGCGCCTCCCGCACGCGCGACTGGCGCTCCACCTTGCGCACGTAACCCTGCATCCTCTCATGGAGCGCCGCGATGAACGCCTCGACCTCCTCCGGCCTTCCCTCGACCTCCAGAAGCACCCTTCCGTCCGGAAGGTTGCTCACGAACCCTGAAACCTCGTATTCCCTTGCAACCTGGAGCGCCGTATACCGGAAGCCGACGCCCTGCACGCGCCCGGTGAAGACCGCGGTCTCATGGTGAATCTCCGGCATGGTTCCGCGAAGCCTATGTGCGGGCCGGCGCAACCTTCAACAAACAAACTCCCGCGGCGCGTTGCGCCGCCGCATCAGGAATTTATTTGCATCAGCGGAGCTTCTGACGGAACTTTGCCGACAACAGATGAGCGACTTTGATTCTGACAACCTCTCGGAGAACGAGTGGGAAGAGAATGGCGATCTGGCCTGGAACGAGTTCGATTGGGAGCTCTATCTGCGCGAACAGGAGGTTGCGATCCACCACTACCTCGGATTCTACGAGGCCCTGAAGGCCAGCCCCGAGCGCATAGACGAGGTGGCCGACAAGATGGGCTGGGACCGGGGCGATGCGGACGATGCGGATGAGCGCGAGAATCCCGAGAAGGTCCTGTTCTCCGACGAGATCTACACGCTGCAGAAGAATCCGGTCTACATCGCGACCAAGGCGCTCTTCCTGAGCCTCCGCAGGACTTGGGAAGCGATCGCCTCGAGCCCGGGCAGGATCCCGCAGGCCTTGGCGCTGTCGTTCCTTTCCTCCCTGCACCGATGCGAGGAGCAGGCGGTGATGGCGATCCATGCCCTGGACTTTGGCGACTACTCGATGGCAATCTGCCTTTTCAAGAGGGCGCTCGCGGAGCTCAACGACTGCTTCGCCACCATCGGGTCCGAGGAGGCCGGCGGCTATGCGGCGATCCGCGCGTGCCGCGACGACATGCGAATGCGGCTCTTCGACCTCCGCGAGATCTGGCTCCGGGTCATCAGCGACTGCCGGGAGGATTCGAACCGCCCCGCGGACGAAGAGGATTGACGGTCCCGGTTCGCGCGAGCCGCCGTCCCGTGGCCAATCGGCCGGGCCGCGAACAAGTCCTTTCATAATAAGCCCCAACGCCGTCACCCATGCCCTCCGATTCCGCCACCAAATCCGTCCTCCAGCCAGCGCCGCGCCGCCGCCTTGCCTTCGCTCTCCTCGCCGGCGCCCTTGCGCTCGCGCCGGGATCGCTCCGAGCCGACGCAGCGGCCCCGGGGACGCGGTGGCAGCACATCAGGACGGCGCTTTTCTTCACGAGCGAGGACGTGAAGGAGCTGCTGTCAACGCCCGAGGACCGCAAGGCGACCCTCGCCTATTTTGCGCCGCTGCGCCTCACGAAGGTCTACCTCGACAATTCCAGCGTTGATCCGGCCGCGGTGGCGCCCCTGCGCGAGATCGCGGCCGACTTGAGGGCGCAGGGACTCGAGGTCTCCGGCGCCGTCGTCCCGGCCAACCGCGGTCCGCTTTGCTACAACAACCCGGACGACATGGCCCTGCTCGAGGGACGGGTGCGGGTGCTGGCCCAGGTGTTTGACGAGATCATCGTGGATGACTGGCTCTTTACGACCTGCACGTGCGCAAAGTGCCTGGAAGGCCGCGGCAGCGACTCCTGGGCCGACTACCGCAGCCGGCTCGTGGCGGAGCAGTCAAAGCGGCACCTCATCGACGCGGCCAAGCAAGTGCGCCCGGGAGTGCGGGTCATCATCAAGTATCCGAACTGGTACGAGGGCCATCGCCAGAACGGCTACGACGTCGCGCGGCAGACACCCCAGTTCGACGGGGTCAGCGTCGGCATCGAGACACGGCAGCCGACCACCCAGGACCAGCACATCCCCACCTACTCGGGCTACGTGTTCCAGCAGTGGATCGGCGGAAACGCCGGCGAGAAGTGGCGCAGCGCCTGGCTTGACAACTCCCAGATGCAGGGCGCCGTCAACGACTTCGTCGCCCAGGTGTGGCAGGCGGTCCTGGCGCGGGCCCCCGAGATCATCTTCTGGTGCGCCGGCGAGCTCCATCCGCCCAACCCCTCCTGCGACGTATACCCGCCTCTCTGGGGGACGATGCCTGAATTCGACAAACTGGCGGGCATGCTGAGCGGTCCGGCGCGGGGCATTCCAATCCACCTTCCGCTGGGCGCGGTGGGGGAGTACAACATATTCGGCTACCTAGGTATGGCCGGGCTGCCGATGGCGCCGTGCACGACCTTTCCCACCGACTCCAAGACAGCCATCTTCACGCAGCACTCGCTCCGCGACCCGCAGCTTGCCGCGGAGCTGCTGGCGCGAGTGCGATCGGGCAAGGAGGTCTTCCTCACTTGGTCGCTCCTGCGCGACCTCCGGGGAAGCGAGCTGTGGCGGGCGCTCAGCGTCATCGGCGAGGAAGGCACCGTCACGTCTTCGGCCTTCCGTGTCCGCGAGATGTTCTGGCGCAACACGGCGGTCGAGGCCACGCGTCCCTTCACTTTCCCGAAGATCGAGCTCACGACATGGCCGTACGTGCGCCAGGTGGCCCTCGTGCGCGAGGACGCGGATTTTGGCGTCCTGCTGACGACGCCCTATCTGGAGGGCCAGGTCGACGTGCTCAACATGCCCGACAACAGCTACGACCTGCAGCGGCTGCCGGAACCCGTGCTCAACTCCATCCGCAGCCTTTTCTTCAAAGAACTTGGCGTGCGCCTGCTCGGCAGGGGCGGCGTCGCTCTCTATCCCTTCGGCGAGCGGCAGTATGTCCTCTACAACATGAACGACGGGCCAGCGAAGGTGGCGCTTCGCCTGCCGGCCGGGAGCCCGACCCAGGGGTGGCAGGAACAGATGCACGGCGCAGACCTGAGCGCCAGCGAGGTCCAGGAGGGCAGGGGAACTTGGACGCGGCGCGAAACCGAAGTGGCGCTATCGCTTGGCCCATTCGAGCTCGTGCTTCTGGAGCGCCCCTGAAGGCGCCGGTCCCGGCCGCAGGGAACCGCAGCGGGAACCATCCGCGTGCTGCGGGGCGGCCGCCGAGGCGGGACTCCGGCTGGCCGCCCCTTGCGCTCGGCTACGCGGGCCCGGACGCTCCGCCCGGCTGGTCCCTTGCAGCCTCCAGGGCTCGGCGCTTCCTTAAGTCGGATGTGATCTGCGACATCCTCGCCTCGTTCAGGGGATAGAAGAGGACGATGACAAGCGACAGGGCGCCGAGTGCCGCCGGAAGCAAGCTCATCAACAGTACCAGGCCGTGCAGCGAACTCGGGGACTGGGCGGCGTTGGCGACGAAACCCACGCTCTGCATCAGGGCGAGGGCCACCCAAGCCCCGATCGCCCAGCCCTGCTTTTGGGAGAATATGGATGCGGAAAAGATGAGGCCCGTTGCGCGGCGGCCCCTCTTCCATTCGGCGTAGTCGGCCGTGTCGGCGTACATGGCCCAGAGCAGGGCGGACAGCGGGCCGCCGGTGACTGATCCGATGAGGTTCAGCCCGAAAATCAGCGGAAGCTGTTCGGGCCTCAGGAGATAGAAGGATGCGGTCGAGGCAATCGCGATGACGAGCAGAACCAGGACCGCGGTCTTCCGGCCCACGATCCTTGCGAAGGCCGGAATCATCATGACGCCGACAAGGGACGCGACCTGATTGCTGGTGTTGAACGCGGAGACCAGGCTCTCCCAACTCCAGGTCTGCGTGCCGGCGGCGGACCGAGGCAGGAACGCGGGCAGGGTAAGCGCCTGCGAGCCGACAAAATATTTGAAGTAATACGCGGTCACGCTGCTCCTGATCGCCCCGAAAAGGATGAAGGTTATCGTCGTCCCGAGCACGATCAGCCACGGTCCGTTGGAGAGGAGGTCCCCGAGATCGCGCAGCACCGACGTCTTCTGGGCCTTCGAAGGGCCGATGCGTTCGCGGACGTTGAAGAACGTGAGAAGGAAGAAGACGACCGCGGCGATGCCATAGAGCACGAACGCCATCTGCCATCCGCGCTCGACGGTCCTGGCGCCGAGCCATCCGCCAACCTTCGACATCGGGAGCAGCGTTGCCGAGACGATGACGCCCCCGGCAAAGGCGCCCACGAACTGGATGGATGCAAGCACGGTCCGCTCGTTGGGATTGGGCGAGATGACGCCGAGCAGCGCAATATAGGGGATGTTGATGGCTGTGTAGAGCAGCATCAGCGCGTTGTAGGTGACATAGGCCCAGACGAGCTTCCCCGAGGCGCCGAGGCCCGGCACGGTGAATGTCAGCACGCCCATCGCCGCCATCGGCACGCAGAACCAGAGCAGGAAGGGCCTGAACTTTCCCCACCGGGAGCGGGTGCGGTCGGCGAGCATGCCCATGACCGGGTCGAGGAACGCGTCCATGCTCCTGCTCAGGCCGATCATGGTTCCCGCCGCGGCGGCCCCTATCCCGAATACGTCGGTGTAGAATATCGTCAGGTACACCATGAACGTCTGCCAGTACAGGCAGGACGCCAGGTTGCCGAAGCCGTACGAGAACTTCTCGCGAAGGCCCAACAGCTCGGGCGCGGGCTCTTGCGGTGCCTGGACTTGGGTGGAGGACAATGGCGTGGACTGCGGCAACTGGGCTGCCTGGAAATCGCAGGCGCCGTCCGGCGCGCCCCTACTGCCCGGATCGGCGGCTCATGTCACGCGGACCGCCATGGACTGGGCCCGGAGGCAGAGCTCGGCGGCCTTGAAGGCGTGGGCCTGGGTCATGGCGTTCTCGGTGCGGTTGATGCAGTCCAGAATGAATTCGCCGAAGAACCGGTATCCGACCTTGCCCGCCACGCTCAGGTGCCGCTCCCCCTTTCCGTCGGCTATGTACAGGTGGTCTCCGGCGGCATCCCTGGCAATATCGAGGTACTTGCGCAGCTCGATCGTGCCCTCGGTGCCGAGAATGAACGTCCGGCCGTCGCCCCAGGAACTGAGCCCGTCGGGAGTGAACCAGTCGACGCGCACATAGTTCAAGGCGCCCGAGTCGCCCACAAGACACGCCTCTCCGAAATCCTCGAACTCCGGATGGTCGGGGTTGGCGAAGTTCCCGACCGCGGCGTGGCTTATGGTGGCGTCGCTCGAGCCGGTGTAGGCCAGGAACTGCTCGAATTGGTGGCTGCCGATGTCGCACAGGATGCCGCCGTATTTCTCCCGCTGGAAGAACCAGTCGGGGCGGGAGGCTTTGCTCAGCCGGTGGGGGGCCAGGCAGACGACTTGGATGACCCGGCCTATTGCGCCCTTTTGCACGAGATCCGTTGCAAACATCGCCGACTCGTTGTGCAGCCGCTCGCTGTAGTAAACCATATACTTGCGGCCCGTCTTGGCGACGACTGCCTTGGCCTGATCGAGCTGCGCCATCGTCGTGAACGGCGCCTTGTCGCTGAAGTAGTCCTTGCCCGCCTCCATGACTCGGCAGCCAAGGGGGCCCCTTTCCGAGGTCACGGCCGCGGCCGCGACCAGGCGGACCCCGGAATCGGCCAGGATCTCATCCATGGAGCGCGCCGTCCTTGCCTGGGGAAACTTGGCCCTGAAAGCCTCGGTCTTCTTCGGATCCGGATCATAGACCCACTTCAGGGTCGCACCCGCCTCCAGCAGACCGTTGCACATGCCGTATATATGTCCGTGGTCGAGGCGGGCGGCGGCAAAGAGGAATTCACCGGGTTTGACGACCGGGTTCGGTTTTCCCTGCGGGGCGTAGTTCATGCCATCTGCCTTCTGAGCTGCGTCGGCGGACAAGGCTCTGGGGATGAAAGTGCCGGCTGCCATGGTTGCAACGGTGGTAGATAGGAATTCACGACGATTCATGGGAAAGGGAGCTCGTGGGTAGCCGGGATCTCAGAATCTATGCCGGATTGATGCCGCGGGGCGCGCATTGGGTCTGGAGAACTTGGCGTTGGCTGCCGGATCGTTCACGGGTTGTCGCCCCTCGGGGAAGCCCCCGTGGGCAGATGGTCGAGTTTCATCGCGATCCAGCGAGCGACACAAGCGGTATCGCCATCATAAACGGCGCCTGCGGACGCGCAAGGCAGCCCTGTCGGCGGACGATTACGTCCATTTACCGAGCGATTCGACGTATGCGGCGGAGCCATCGCGTTGCCAGACGTCGAGCTGGGCCTGGTCCTTGAGCTGTTGGCCACGGGCGCGCGGCACGGCAGCGAAGACGTTGGCGCACTCTGTCAGGGTGGTCATGTCTCCCCAGAGCTTCTCGAACTGGGCGACGGGATAGACATCCTCCTGGCCGTGCCCCCAGCGTTTCTTGACCTCCTTCAAGGTTACGTACGTGGGCATCCTAGCGGCGATCAGGCGGACGGCCGCCGCCGTCCTGCCGGCATCCGCCAGATCTGTGCGCCGCAGCCCGAATACCGCCAGCAGGTGGTCTATGTCCACCCAGCAGGAATTCGTGTTGTAGTAGGTGAGCGTGAATTCGTCCTCCTCGCGGGGGAGGGCCAGACCCTCGACAAGGCGGATGCGCCCATCGATGCGCGCCAGACCGCCGCCGTGGTCCTCGACCCGCTTGCTCATGACCTCCCAGCCAAAAGCGGCGCCGGAGGCGCGGAACCAGCCGAGCATCGTGGCGTCAACGGTTGCGCCGAGCGTGTCGATGTTGTGCACGAGCAGCGTGCGCAGCTGGGGCCGCGCGGCGAGCAGGTGTGCGAGCACGCCATTCTTGAGCAGGTTCGGGATCTCAAACCAGTGGCCCACGGGATGCAGGCACTGGGCGGGCAGGTTGTCCGCGTAGTCGCTGGCCTCGCCGGCCTGCTGGGCCCATGCCGTCAACGCTGCGCGCACGCTCTCGCGCATCTTCTCCTTCTGCTCGTCGAGCTTCTGCTGCGCAGTCTCCTGCCACGCGAAATGCAAGTCGCGCACCGTGGGTACAAGCCGCAGGCCGATCGATCGTCCGGGCGAGACCCAAACCGTGCGGTCGAGCTCCGCGCCGACGGTCTCGCGGAGAAAGCGCTCGATCGGCGCATGCGTGAGGTAGCTGGTCGTAAAGACGTGCGGGATCTCAATCCCGGCGGCGCGCTCCGCGCTCCGCGTCTTCGCCAGGTGCACCTCGATAAAGCTCCTGTGGCGGCCGCCCAGCTTCGCGAAGGGATGCAGGCCCTTCACAACCCCGGCGCCCTGGGTCCAGCGGCTGCCCACGCCAGCTGAATAGGTCACGACCGCCACCTCGCCCGCCCGCAGTGCTTCCTCGCCCCGCTGCCGGATGGCGGTGGGTGCCGAGTCCGGATTGAAAAGGGCCTCGGGGGGCACGTCGTCGATCTTCGTGCTCGGCGGAAGCCGGTTCATCGCCAGGCCGATGCGCCCGTTCCGCAGGTCGGCGCGGATCTGCTCGTGCTGGACGCGATCGAAGCCATTCTCGGCCAGCAGGGCGTTTAGCCGCTCGGCGTCCTGCGCGGGCACTGCGGATGGCAGCATGCGGTCGAGCAGCGTCGTTAGCACGGCGCCATACTCCGGCTGACGCCGTGCAGCCTGGGTGAACTGCTGCAGGTCCGTGCGCTCGCGGGGAGTGAGATTGCGCGTTTCCTGGCGAAGGCAGCGCGGCACGGACTGCTGGTAGAACCCGGCGGGAAGCAGCGCGTCGGCCCCGGTCAGCAGCTTTCCGACCGAGCCGTGCTCATTGATGGCAAAATCATAGACCACGGGATCCATCGCAAACGGCAGAGCCGTCTCCAGCTCCCGCTTGGCGGCGACCATCATCTCCTGGAGTCGCGCCTGCCCTTCGCGCCGGCGGTTCGGTGCGAATATGAAACCCATGCCGCCGCCCGACATTCCTCCGAGCATCCAGAAGCCCCAGAAATCGTTTCCGAAGGCGATGCGCGTGCGCTCAATGAGGCGTTCGGTGTACAGGTTGCTCACCCAGGGGATGATCGTCTGCAGCGGCCCGAAGAAATTGGCCGTCAGCGAGCTTCCCAGCAGGCGCACGTCGCCGGCGGCGAGCTGGCCGAGGATCTGCTCCAGCGTTGCCACCGCCTGGTGGCGCGCAGCCCACTCGACCTCGCCGCGCAGGAGGTATTTTTCCGTCACCATCTCGAGGATGGGACCGACATTCTGGGCCATTCCCCCGTGCACCAGCACCAGCGATTCCTGCAGCCGGGCGCGCGCCGCCTCCGGCACCCGGTCGGTTCCCAAGAGCGTATGGCGGGGGAGCAGACAGCCGCGGCTGAGGCCGTGCTCGACATCGCCGGGCTGCGCCGCGACGCCCTCGATTAGCTTGATGCCCGGCCAAAGGCCGCCCGAGTCCTGCCAGCCGCCGCCCGAACCGCCGAGCCATTCGCCGAGAATCGCGCGCGCCGCCACCATGCGCCGTTCGGGCTCTTCCATGGGACCGCTCAGAGCGCGGATCTGTCCTGTGGCGCGCATGCAGGCGCCTATCAGCGCGCCGAGCAGGGTGGTGGAGACGGCCAGCCGCGAACCCTTGGGAATGCGGTTGACGTTGCTGACCAGCTCGAACCCGCGGCCGGGCCCGAATATGATGCCCAACAGGTCCTCCAGCTTTGCACCGGACCGTTCAATGCCCGGCGGCACGAGCCCGCCGGCGATGATCGCGGCCTTCAGGAGCCCCAGGTAATCGCGGCCGAAGTCGAACACTTCGTCGAGGTCACGCACCTCGGCGACCGCCTCGAGGTCGACGCTGGCCAGGCGAATGACCGGTTCGTCGATGACCCGGAAATAGGCCTCCACCGGCGGGCATGGCCCTGAATCGCGACCGTGCACGCTCAGGTCGATAGACACGTTGAGGACCCGCGCACCCTCGGGGAAATCCATGCCGAGAAAGAAGATATCGCTCCAGCCGCAATGGGTCAGGTCCATCCTGACCGGCGTGCGCTCGCAGAGGATTGGATGAGGCGCGTCGCCGTTGCCGGCGCGCAGCAGTTCAGGCCGGACCCGCAGTGGCTGGTCGAGCGGGTGTCCGAGGCGGAACATCCATGCATTGCCGCGCGTGGCCCTGACGGTGTGGCGTACCTGGTCGGCAAGGGTCTGAAAACCGAGCTGATGGTATGCCGCCGCAAGGGCGCTCGAGAGCGTCTCGCTGGCGCCCTGCACGGCCTGCGCCCGCAGGAAACCGCTGATGGCCTCCTCGAAGCGCCGCTCCAGCATGCGGCTGAAGCCGTCGTAAGGCACCCGGCCCGTGCGCCGGAACTCGGGCCTCGTCGGCAGGTGATACCGGTGAATGGCCGCGAGGAAGAACAGGGCGCGGACGCGCCGGTAGAGGTTCGCCTGCTGCCGGCGGTACCTCTCCAGCTCGGCGCAGGCGTCCAGAAGCTCGGCAGCCGGCCTGCCGGCGCACCAGCGTTCAACCGAGAGGTCCCTTGTTTCCGGCGCCTCGGAATCGATGATGTCGGTGATCCGGAAGCTCATGGGGCGGTGTTTCTCGGTCTCCGGCAGCCTGTCAGTGGATCGCGAGCAGTTCCACGAGTTGGGTCAGGATCCGGTCGCGGTCGCGGCCGACGAGGGTCAGCGCCAGCTGTGCAAACAGCAGGCCATAGGTCGCGCCGATGTCGTAGCGCCGGCCCGCGACGCTGAACGCCAGGTAGCGGCGTCGGCTGGCCAGCGCATGCAGGGCGGGGGAGAGCCCCAGGGGCCGGTCGGTGGCCTTGGCCTGGTCCTCGAGCAGTTCGAAGATCTCCGGCGGCAGCACGTGCATGCCGAAGAAGCAGAGGTAGTAGCCCGCCCGCAAACCCGGGACCAGCAGCAGCTGCTCGGCGACCGTGGGCGTCGGTTTCTCGATGACGGTCTCGATCTGGTATAACGGGCGCTCGCCGCCGACGAGCCGGCCGCCGACCGTTCCGTAGGACGTCAGAAGGCCCTCGTGGGTCGGCTGGACGGCGGATACGGGGGTATCCTCGGACTCGGCAACGCCGATGAGCTGCCGGGCGCAGCTTGTCGCGCCGTGCGCCACGTGCAAATGGTCCCCCACCAGATGAAGGAAGGATTCTCCGCCAATGAACTCCCGCCCGCACAGGACCGCATGGCCGTAGCCGCGCGGATTGCGCTGGGCGACAAAACGCACGCGGTCGCGCAGCGCCCCGCTGGCGCTGGCGTAGGTGGATTCATCGCCCGGGCAGACGACGATGCAAAACTCCTCGACCCCCGCGCCAGCCGCCTCCTCGAGAATGATCTGCAGGGCTGACTTTGCTTCGCCCTGTTGGTCGATCAGCACTTGGAGCGGCAGCTTGCGTTGCTGGGGATTGGCAGCAGTGATCAGGGCTTTTCGGACTTTCATGGGAGAGGGGCAGCACCCGTGGACAACAGCCACAGGGGGATCTTGGCCCACAACAATCGCGGTGATAAACAGAGACAATCAGAAAGGGTGCCTCCGGCCTGCAGTGGCCGGCGGGCGCGCCGCGGTCGGACCGTGGCTTGGGCTAACGGTCCCCTTGCGGATGTCGGACCGAACCCGGAGGCAGCTTGAAAGGAATGGGCCGCTAAATCCTGGGCAAATACTGCCTTGCCCTAACACTTCGACGGGCATTTGCTCCAACCCCCTGAATCGGAGAGATGCCTGAGTGGCCGAAAGGGGCGGTTTGCTAAACTGCCGGAGAATCCTGGGCATCGTCATCCATTGGGCGAGTATCGAGAAGACGACATCGGGAAGGGCAATTCCCCCGCCAGGCACGCTTATGGTGTCGGTTCAATTGCGGGACGAATTCTTCCGAATCTCTTCCTCCGCCTTCGCCCAGTCCTGAGCCGCGTGGCCATCGTGTCGGCCCGCCTGCTCATACAGCTCATAGGCACGCTTGGCGATCCGCGGCTCCAAATCGGACGATTTCTTGGGCTTAGCGGGGTCGAATATCCGGTACGCGAGCAGTTTCACTCGGTCGTTCACGAGGAACCATGCGAGCGCATAACCCCAAACAAACAGTGTCCAACCCCAGCCGAGGGGTGTCATAAACAGTCCATAAGCCGCGATCAACGTCGCCACGATCTGCGTGCCGAGCACGGCCGCCCACAGGACCCGCGCGGGGCGGATGGACCAGAACGGGCCGCGCGTGCGCGTCAGGAAAATCGTCAAATGTCCCGCCACGGACAGCTTCAAATACATCAACGTCTGGATATGAGCGCGATCGAGGTGGAAGACACGCTCGCCGAGATAAAACAACCCGAAGGCGGAGACGACCCCGATGACGCCGAGGACCGTGGAGATGCCCAGCACCATGCGCATGTTCCAGGCCTCGGGCTGATCCTTGTAGTGAACGTTGTCGTAGGCAATGGACAGGATGGCGCCGTCGTTGAGCAGCGCCAGCATCACGATCATCACCGCCGTCAATGGGTAAAAGTTGAAGATCAGGATCGCCAACGTCATGAAGAGGAGGACGCGGATCGTCTCCGCAATGCGGTAGATCGCGTAGCTGTTCATCCGCTGGAAGATTCTCCGGCTCTCCTTGATCGCATCGATGATCACGGCGAGGCCGGGCGTCATCAGCACCATGGCCGCCGCCGCGCGCGCAGCGTCCGTCGCGCCCGAAACGGCGATGCCGCAGTCGGCCTTCTTAAGGGCGGGGGCGTCGTTCACCCCGTCGCCTGTCATACCGACGATGTGGCCGCGCTTTTGCAGGACATCGACGATGTGAAACTTGTGTTCGGGGAAGACCTGCGCGAAGCCGTCGGCCTGCTCGATGGACTCCGTCACCTCGGCAGTCTCCTGCTTTTTCGCATCACCCAGGCTCACGGCATCGAGGATATTCGTGCCCATTTCCAACTTTTTGGCGGTTTCCTTGGCGATGGCCAGGGCATCGCCCGTCACCATTTTGACCTTTACGCCCATTGCCAGAGCGGTCGCGATGGTCGCCTTCGCGTCCTCTCGCGGCGGATCAAAAAGCGGCAACACACCCCTAAACTGCCATTGCCCGTCGCCCTCGGCCCGCGCCACGCCAAGCGAACGAAAGCCGCGCGCCGCGAATTCGTTGACGGCCTGCTCTACCGCGGTTTTCACCTGTGCGGAATTGGGTGACAGCGCCATAATCACCTGTGGCGCACCTTTCGTCACCTTGAAGGTCTTTCCGTCTTTGGATTTGACGGTGGCCTCCGTGCGTTTGTGTACCGGGTCGAACGGCTGGAAATGAATCACTTCGTATTGCTGTAACTCATCCTTGTTCTTCAGGCCGCCGATAACGGCCAGATCAATTGTGTCGTTATTGTCCGCGCGCGACGCCAGTGCGCCATCGAGGATGACCTGGGCGACTGGGGTATTGTTCGCGCTGAACGGATCGCCCAGCGTCAGCTTGTTCTGGGTCAAGGTGCCGGTCTTGTCGGCGCACAGTACGTCCACGCCGGCCAATTCCTCGATGGCGACCAACCGGCTCACGATCGCCTGTTTCTTCGCCAACAGACGCGCGCCGACCGCCATCGTGACCGACAACACCGTCGGCATCGCCACGGGAATCGCGGCTACGGTCAACACCAAGGCAAATTGCAGCGTCGTAAGGAGCGGGTCGCCACGATAGATTGCGAAGCCAATGATCACCGCCACCAGAGCGACCGCTAGAATGATCAGGTAATTGCCAATCTTTAGGACCGCCTTTTGGAAATGGCTTACAGTGTGCGCCTCTTGCACCAGTTGCGCCGTCTTCCCAAAGTAGGTTCTTTCGCCGGTGGCATAGACCATTGCGCCGATTTCGCCCTGGCGGATGATCGAGCCGGAAAACACCGCGTCGCCCGTTTTGCGCTCGGCGGGCAACGATTCTCCCGTCAGCGCGGATTGATCCACCTCCACCGGGTCGCCGTCGAGCAATCGCGCATCCGCCGGCACAATGTCGCCCAAACGCATGCGGATGACATCGCCCGGCACCAGCTCGCGCGCCGCGGGCGTGATCCATTTCCCATCCCGTTTCACCCGGGCCTTGATCGCCAGCTTGGCTTTGAGAGCAGCGATGGCATTGCCCGCCTCGCGTTCTTCCCAGAATCCGACCACGGCGTTGGCCACCAGCAAAAGGAGAATGATAAAAAAATCCGGCCAGTGCCGAACCACTCCCGACAAAATCACTGCCACCTCAATCATCCACGGGATCGGGCCCCAAAAATAACTGAGAAATTTCAGGAACGAGTTGGCCTTCTTTTCCTCAATCTCGTTGGGCCCATATTGGACGAGACGTTTCTGCGCCTCCGCTTGACTGAGACCTTCCGGCGACGACCCCAATTTCTTCTCCACCTCCGGCAGAGGCAGGGATTTCAATTCGTCTTTGGAATTGGGCTCCGAGCCCGGCTTCGGTTCGGAGGCCTTGGATCGGTCGGTGATGGGATTCATAGTGGGGATCTGGCATCCTTTGCTGGGTATGGCGTCTCGCTTCCTTTCCGATCTTTATTCACCGCTGCCAATGAATCGGGTCAACTTCCAAGGCGGCAAGTGGGCTGGTTTTCACTTTCCTCAAACTTTCTTTGGATGGCCTTCCAGCAAGTCCCGGAATTCCGGCAGTATTTCATTACCTTCCACGAGATCGGCCAATAGCCGGCTGCCTACGGCCGCCGGCGAGAAGACAAGATCGGCTCGGGCCAGCTTCAAACGCCGAATCGAGAGGGCCGAACTCGCGACCGCCATGACGCGCACTTGCGGGTTGAGATCTTTGGCCCCCAGGGCGATGAAGGCGTTCTCACCGTCGTCCTCGCGTGCGGCTATTACCATTCGCGCATGTTGAATGCCGGCTTGCCGCAGCACGGCATCGTTTGTGGCGTCGCCGACAATGAATCGGGGGTCGGGTGCCTCCGCCGTTGCCTTGGTGACGATTTGAACAAACGCGACACCTCTTTGCTTCAGTTCCGTGGCTGTGTTGGTTGCAATTGAGCCGTCGCCGACAAGAATGACGTGATCTTTAGGTTCCATTGGTTTTACTCTTGGATTCAATAGACGGTTGAGTTCACCCGAGATCTTTGGTCCGACCGCCGAGGCTATTGCGCTCACAAATACGCCTAAGCCCATAATCACCAGCGAAACGGCGAACCAACGCGCTTCTGGCGTTACCGGAACAATGTCACCAAAGCCGACCGTCGATAGCGTCGTGATCGTGAAATAGAACGCCGTGTCCAGATCGTGAATCGGCGGCTGGAACCCCTTCCCCATTAGATAGCTGCCAAACACGCCGTAAGCTACCGCGGCGAAAACGCCGCCCAATGAAAACAGAAGGCTGGCCAGAACAGTCCGGCGGGTAAAGGAGTGCCGCTCCCACAGAAGCGTTGCTAGGAGGATGACCTGAAAGGCTAATGTCCCGCCCCACCGTTCCTGGAGCACACTTATCCCAACGGCGACGAACAATAGAAAAACCGACAACGCCCAAGCCGATACCATCCGCCACAACAATCCCGCTGCCGCCAGCACGAGCATTGAGCCCAAGATGACCTGGATTGTGCCGCCTAACGCCGAAAGCGACTCTGCTAGTCCGCGGAGAGCGTGACTACGCTGCAGCATCACAAATGGCAGGCTCAATCCATCCAGAATGTTGAGGCCGCCCACCAGCGCGAGAGCGACGGCCAGCGGCCAGTGCGGCCACAGAGCCGCCAACCGTCTCGGGCCAGCGTGGTCGGGGCTGCGCCTCTGGAAGCCCTGGTGGGAATTCATATCCTTCATGGGGCCCATTTCAGCTGGGCCTGAGATGGAGACGCGACGGGCATATCCGGCATAGTCGGGACTACTTGCTCAGCACCGGCTGGTCGGGACTCATCAGAACAATGGACGCGGCCGCGAGGGCGTTACCCGAATTTGAAGGTTCCTCGGAAACATTCATGGTTGCACCCTCCCGGCTGTCCGCGCTCAGAGATACGGACTGTGAAGGCCGATGACCTCAATGAGCGAATGGGGCACCGGCAAGATGATGAGCAAGAGCAACAAGAACGAAAGATAGCCCACTACGCTTCGCCGGATGCCAACAGGCGTCACGTCGTTGGCCGCGGGGGCGTCGTGTGTTCCAGCGATGAAGAATACGATGAAGGCCCAAAACATCAGCCCCGGCCAGACAAACAGCGCCAAGACGAACAATGCTGCCAGTGCTACCATGCTGAGACCGTGGGCGTGGCGGGACCCGAACAGGGCGTGGGACATGTGGCCGCCATCTAGCTGACCGATCGGTAATAGATTCAGGGCCGTCACGATCAGTCCTAACCATCCGGCGAAGGCGAGCGGATGCAAAAGCAGGTGATCGCTCCCTAGAACGGAGGTGCCAAGGGACAGCTTGGCGAGACAGGCCAGCAATACCGAAGAGTCCACATTGACGCCGGTCATGCCCAGGGCCTCGGGCACATGGCCCGGAATAACCTGCGAGAAGCGCAATCCGACCAACAGCGCGGGAATGGCGAACACTAAGCCGGCCAGTGGTCCGGCCACCGCAACGTCAAACAATGCGCGGCGATTAGGCGTGAGCGATTTGATCTTGATGAATGCGCCGAACGTTCCCAGCGCAAATGGGATCGGGATGAAGTAAGGTGGGGTTACTCGGACGCCGTGGGCTTTGGCAGTAAAGTAATGTCCAAGCTCGTGAGCGCCGAGAATCAGCAGTAAACCCAGACTGTAAGGCAAACCCACAGCAAAGCGTTCGGGTTGCTGAAGCAAGTTGACACCGGAGTGCAGCGCGCCGGCCCACGTCGTTGTCACTAGGGTGGCGAAAAAGAGCAGCCAATGAAGCGCCCAGTTTGGCCGCTCAGCCGCCTCAGGCTTCGCGTTGACCCTTGGAATAAGGAGAACACGGGTCTGGTCCCCGTCGCCCTCCAGGAGCATCGGCGAAGCGGGCTCCTGGGAGAAGGCTTCCTTAATCTTTTGGAAGACTTCGTCGGCTTTGCCTTTCAACCGGCCGTCGAATTCGAGGATCTCACCGATGGCCCGGTGACCAGTGATCAACATCAGAGGAGCTAGCTTGGCTTCGCACGCGGTAAGTTTCTCCGTTGGAATGATCGGCGGCGGTTGCAGCACCATCGCGGCGGCCCGTCTGGCTCCGCTTCGGGCGCCCAAGGCATACATGACATAGAAGGCGGACAGCAGCAAGAACCAGAGCAACAAGGCGTTGATCATGAAACCTCCTTTGACTATCGGCAGTGCGCGGCGCCAGCTTGTACCAACCAGGCCCGTGCATCGTCAGCCGCACGATCGAAATAGCGAACTTTCGCAGTAGTGAAAGGCATGCAGACCATACTCATGCCTTTCTCCCACCACTTGTCTTCCACCATCGCTAGCCGGTCGATGTCCTGAAGATGTTTCAAGCCGAGCTTGATGTCGTTCCAGATTGCCCGTTCTTCCCAGCCGTGAAAATCGACCATTTCAAAAAGTATGCGGATAGTGCCGTTCTGTCTAACGAGTTGTTCAACTTCAGGAACGAAGCGTTAGTAGCCCTCATGCACCAGTTTGCCACTGACCTGCACTTCCAGCACTCTTCTCGCATCCTTCTCTTCGAGCACAATTGACACGGTCCTTCTCCTGCTGTCCCGTCTTAGATCATTACATCTTGAGTGGGATGTTCGTGTGCATCAATTATTCTTGCGGCACGGAAACTCTAACGCAGGCTCCCTTCATTCACTTCGATGCGAGGCAAAGAAAACAGCCACAGAATAACCCCAGAAAACACCAAAAAAAATGGCCCAAATCGGCCAGTTTTTGGATTTCTGGAAATGTGGTCAATTTCAGCTTCAAGCCATTGATCTAGAATGACACGGAGAGATGCCTGAGTGGCCGAAAGGGGCGGTTTGCTAAACCGTTGTACGGGTAAAACTGTACCGAGGGTTCGAATCCCTCTCTCTCCGCCAATCTTAATCGGAATGTACACGAGTGAATACCCCATCCAGCATGCATGAGCGGGAACAATTGAAGCCATCGCGTCCCCGGCGCCGCCGATATTCTTGAAACCATGTCCCCAATCACTCGTCGAGCATTCCTCAAGACGTCCGCCCTGGCCGCCGGCGCCGGGCTTGCCTCAAAGGTGACAAGCTCGGTATGGGCGAATCCGGGAGGCGCGAGCGATGATGTGCGCATGGGCATCATCGGTCTCCGGAGCAAGGGCAGTGACCACCTGAAACACCTGCTGGATCTTCCCGGGGTGCGCGTGGTTGCGCTTTGCGACCTGGATCCCCAGATCCTTTCCCGCGCGGTCGAGGGGCTCAAGGGGCGGCAAGTTGCCCCGTTTGCCACGACCGAGGCGCGCAAGTTGCTCGCCCGGTCCGACGTGGACGCCGTCGTGATTGCGACGCCCAACCACCTGCACGCGCTGTTCACGCTCTGGGCATGCCAGGCCGGCAAGGATGTCTATGTCGAGAAGCCCATGTCGCACACGGTGTGGGAAGGCCGGAAGATGATCGAGGCCGTCAGGAAATACGGCCGCATCGTGCAGGTTGGCACCCAGCATCGGTCCGATCCCGGGCTTCTGGCCGCCAGCAGATACCTCCGGGAGGGGCATTGCGGGAAGATGCTTCACGTCCATGCCGTGTACTTCAACCTGCGCAGGGATATCGGATACAGGCTGCCTTGGTATCCGGATTGGCTGGACTACGACGCGTTCTGCGGTCCGGCGCCGATGGCGCCGCTGGAGCGCGCGAGCCTGCATTACGACTGGCACTGGACCTGGGCAACGGGCAACGGCGACCTCGGGAACAATGGAGTGCACGTGCTCGACATGGGCCTCTTCTTTGCAGGGCACCAGGCCCCGCCGCCCCGGATCATCTGCCTCGGAGGGCGGTATGTGGTTGCGGACCGCGCGGAGACCCCGAACTCGATCCTCGCGGTCTACGATTACCCGGAGGTTCCCTTCATTTTCGAGCACCGTGGACTGCCGGCAAAGCCCGGCGTGGAATACATGGACCAGACCCGCGGCGTGCGGTTCGGGATCGTCGTGCAATGCGAGGGCGGGTATTTCGCCGGCATGAACGGCGGCGCGGTTTACGACAATGATGGCAAAGTGGTGACTAGATTCCCGGGCGATGGCGGTGCCGGCCACATGCCCAACTTCCTCGGCGCGGTCCGCAGCCGCCGGGCGGCCGACCTGGTCGCCCCTGTCGATGTCGCCCACACCGCGGCGTCGCTCTGCCATTTCGGAAACATTTCGTATCGCATCGGGGAGACGGCGGACCTTGGCCACGTGCAAGACGCCCTTGGGGCCGTTCCGGCGGCCGGGAACTATCTTGAGGGGCTGGCGAAGAACCTTGGCGCCAATGGCGTCGATCTGAACCGTGACCCCCTGAGGCTCGGCAAGTGGGTCCGGGCTGAGGGGGACGGCATTACGCAGGTGGAGTCCGGCGGCGAGGCGGACCTAGAGCGCGCACGTTTTCTCCTTCGCGAGACGCACCGACCGCCTTACGTCATCCCCGATCAGGTTTGAAGGTCCGGCGCGAGCCTTGGTCCAACCCTGTCGGCGGCCTTTCTGCGGCCCGTGGCGGGATTCCCTGTCCCGGCCCCCGGCACCTTGAATGCCTCGCGATGCCCGCCCGTCTCAGTCCCTCAGCCAGTAATACGCCGCCGTCGCGACAAAGGCAAATGTGACCGTTGGGGCGATCACCCACATTGGATTGAACGGCATCGCGAAATGATGGACGACCCACACCACCACGAAGCTCTTGAGCACAATGAGGCCCCAGCAAAAGTATATCAGCACCTCGACGCGCCGGCGGTGCCGCATGCGCCTTTCCTCTTCGGTCAGACCCGCCTCGTCGTGGAGGCGCAGGGCGCGCCGGATGAGGTCGCGCAGGGTCGGGCGTGATTCTTCGTTGTTCATGATGCGCCTCCTGGGGTTCTCGCTGGCCGGGGCGCCAGCCCTTCGCCCACAGGGTAGATGAGCACCGGCCGGCGCGCTCCGCATCTCTTGCGAATCCCGTCGCATTGTTTGCCTTCGTGCCGCCTCCGGCTCCGGGCGGGCGCCGTCCGTCCGCTGCGCCTTGCACCAGGTCTCGGGCCGCAGCGGCCTACCGATGGCCCGGCGCCATTTCAGGGCCTGGTGGCCACCAGCCGAAGGGCGGGGCCGTTCGGATTGGCCTCGAGATCGAAGATCTGCCTGGAAAACCCGAAGTGCGACAGGGCGCCCAGGACCTCGTCCTTCTGCATCCAGTTTGAATACGCGCTGGGGCCTCCCCAGAACTGGCTGTAATCGAAGCCGGATCCGTACTCGTGCCGATGGAGGGTGTGATGGAAACCCGAGTGGACGCGCTCCTCGGCGCCGGCATTCCCCGCCGCGCCGCCGGGCCCGCCCAAGGCGGCGCCCGCGTCCCAGTAAACGGTCCAGATGAAGACGGCCCTGGTCCTCCTGCAAAGCAGCTCCAGGAACTCCACTGGGTTCACGAGGTGGTAGAGAATCCCGCTGGCGAAGCCGATGTCGTATGAATGCCCGATAGAGCGAAGGAACTCCGCCGCGTCGCCGTACAGGAAATTGACCCGCTCGATGCTCAGGAGCTCCTTCACCGCAAGGCATTTCAAGAAGGCCTCGGGATGAGCCTCCACGGCCGTCACGGTCTTCGCGCCGGACCGGATGAGCCGGTAGGTGTGCCCGCCTTCGAGCGGGCCTATCTCGAGCACAGTGCTCGACTTCAGCTCGACGCCCAGCTTCGCGAGGTTGTCCACCGCCCAGTCCACCCGGGGATCCTCGAACAAGGGGGTCTCGCCGGCATCGACCCCCTTGTCCGACGGCATCCGGGAGGCCCACTTTCCCTTGAAGATGTCGAGAGTCTGCTGGAAGGAGGGCGCCTTCGTGGCATAGGGGGATTTCATCTTAGGTGGGTCTCCCGGGGCCGCCCGGATGGCGAGGCGCTCGTCAATCGTCCAAGGCCTGGTAAGCCAGGACCTCGACCTCCTTTTCGAGCGCAAAGCCGCCCGTGGGGTGCAGCTGCGCCATGAATATGACGATCATGTCCTCCTTCGGGTCGACGACAAAGGAGGTGTAGAAGAAGCCGCCCCAGCTGAAATCCCCCGCGGAGCCGAGCTCGGTCAGCGGCGCCTTGACGCCGTCGACACCGAAGCCGAGGCCGAAGCCCATGTCGCGGCTGACCTTCCCAAGCTGGTCGTGGGTCATGAGCTCGACGGACTTGCGGCTCAGGATGCGCACATGATCCAGCGTCCCGCCGTTCAGCATCATCTGGCAGAAGCGGGCATAGTCCATTGCCGTCGACGACAGGCCGCCGCCGCCCGAGAAGAGCTTCCGCGGCCCGCGGTACGGGTAGTCGGCGGAGTAGGCAAACGAGCCCTCGACGATGGGCCCGTCGGGGAATCGGCTGAGCCCCTTCTCGCTGTAGTAGGTGTAGGCCGTGGCGAGACGGGGCACCTTGTCGGGGGGCAGGAAGAAGTACGTGTCCTTCATGCCGAGGGGCTCGAATATCCGGGTCCTGAGGAACTCGTCGAGCGGCATCCCGGAGACGACCTCGACGAGGCGGCCGAGCACGTCCACGGAGAGGCTGTACTCCCAGCGGTCGCCGGGGTTGAACAGCAGAGGGACGCCCGCCAGCCGCCTGACGCTGTCACCGATCGTCCCGTCGTACTGCAGGAGGCCGCTTGCGACGTTCGCGTCGCTGTACATCTGCCCGAGGTCGGTGTTCCAGTTGTAGGTGAGCCCCGAGGTGTGCCGCAGCAGGTCGCGGATCGTGATCTCCTGGGCGGCGGGAATGGAGTAGGGCTGGCCGACCGCGGGCTTGACGAGGACCTTCGGGTTCCGGAACTCGGGGAGGTATTTTGAAACGGGCTCCTCCAGCAGGAACCTTCCCTCCTCATAGAGCATCATCACCGCCGTGCTCGTGATGGGCTTCGACATGGAGCAGATCCGGAATATCGCGTCCCGCTGCATCGGCTTGCCCGCCTCGCGGTCTGCCATGCCCCGGGCGTCGAACCAAGCCACCTGGCCGCGGCGCACGACCATCGATACCGCGCCGGCTATTCGCTTGTCGTCGATTCCCCTCTGGACGGCGGCGGCGATTCGGCCAAGGCGCTCCGGCGAGAGGCCCACGGATTCGGGCTTGGCGGAGGGGAGCTCCTGCGCGAATCCGGCCGCGCATAGAATGAGGGCGCCCAATGCGGATGATATGGAGTTCTTTCGGTTCATGGTGGGTTGTGCGACGCGCCGGTGCCTCCCCGGGCCGACCTTGCTTCGCTGCAGCTAATCGCCGGCGGGGGAATTTCCGGACTGCGATCGCAAGGTATTGTGGCCGTGGTGCCGGGACTCAAGTATTTCCCTCGCCCCAAAGGGCCGGCGAAGGCGCCGGACGGAGGGCCGGCCAAGGCCGGCCCATGCCGGTCCGTTCGCCATCGTCATCGACGGGTGCGCCCGGGCGTGCTACCTTTGGCCTGCTTCCGCCCATGGCGCACCCACGACCCCGCCGCACCGCCCCTTTAGGCCCCCGGGCTTTTGCGGCAGCATTTCTCCAATGAAAAGCGAGTTCATATACATTTGCTCGGTGTTCGCGGCGCTCCCGCTTGCCGCGGCGGATCTAGCCCAGTTCAGCTCAAGGATCAGCGACAAGGCCGAGCCCGTCGCCCCCGGCAAGTTCCAGCCGACGTGGGAATCACTCAGGCAATACGAGGTGCCCGAGTGGTATCGCAACGCGAAGTTCGGGATCTGGGCGCATTGGGGCCCGCAGTGCCAGCCCGAGCAGGGCGACTGGTACGCGCGCGCCATGTACCAGGAGGGCAGCGATGACAACAAGTACCATGTCGCGCACTACGGCCCGCCGTCGGAGTTCGGCTTCAAGGACGTCATCAACACCTGGAAGGCCGAGAGATGGGATCCCGACCGCCTCGTGGCCCTCTACAAGAGGGTGGGCGCCCAGTACTTCTTCGCCCTGGCGAACCACCACGACAACCTGGACCTCTGGGACAGCAAGTATCAGCCGTGGAACTCGGTGAGGGTCGGGCCGAAGAGGGACATCATCGCCGGCTGGGCGAAGGCCGCGCGCGCACAGGGCCTTCCCTTCGGCGTGAGCGTGCATGCCGCCCACGCGTGGATCTGGTATGAGCCGGCCCAGGGGGCCGACAAGACCGGCCCCTTCGCGGGGATCCCCTACGACGGCACCCTCACGGCGGCCGATGGCAGGGGCAAATGGTGGAACGGGCTCGACCCCCAGACCCTGTATGCGCAGCACCACGCCCGGAGCCTCAACAACGAGGACCCGTGGGGGATCAGCCCCCAGTGGGCGTGGGGCAACGGGGCCAGCGTCCCCGACGCGGCCTATTGCGAGAAATTCTACAACCGCACGATCGACCTTATCAACAGGTACCACCCCGACCTGGTGTATTTCGACGACACGGTGCTGCCGCTTTGGCCGGTAAGCGACGCCGGCCTGAGGATCGCGGCGCATTTCTACAACAGCAACATGCGGCTGCACAACGGCCGGCTCCAGGGCGTGATGCTCGGCAAGATTCTCAACGAGGAGCAGCGCCGGTGCCTGGTCTGGGACATCGAGCGCGGAGCGAGCAACCAGATAGAGCCCCTTCCGTGGCAGACCGACACGTGCATCGGCGACTGGCACTACAGGCGCTCGATCTACGACCACGACGGCTACAAGAGCGCGAAGACCGTCGTGCAGACGCTGGCTGACATCGTGAGCAAGAACGGGAACCTGCTGCTCAACATCCCGGTGCGAGGCGACGGCACGATCGACGACAAGGAGCGGCGGGTCCTCGAGGGCATCGCCGCGTGGATGGACGTCAACAAGGAGTGCATCTTCGGCACGCGCCCGTGGAAGGTCTTCGGCGAGGGTCCGGCCGCCGAGGGCGCGGCCCTCGTCGCGCAGGGCTTCAACGAGGGCAAGGGCAAGGCTTTCACCGCCGAGGACGTCCGCTTCACCACCAAGGGCAGCGCGTTCTACGCGATCGTCATGGGCTGGCCGGTGAAGCCGCTCGCGATCCGGTCGCTCGGAGGCTCGGCGAGGCTGCTCGACAGGCCGATCGCCAGGATCGATCTCCTCGGGAGCGACGAGACCATCCGGTGGAGACGCACAGATGACGCGCTGGTGCTCGAGCCCGCGAAGGCGAGGCCCGCCTCCGATTTCGCGGTTGTCTACAAGATCAAGCTCGAGCCGGACGGGAGGCTGGCGCTCGCGGGCGAGTAGCCCAGGGAGCGCGTGGCGCTCGCCCGTCTCTCGGGCGCCCGCTTGGAAGCCTCCTGGGGAGGCGCCCAGGAGTCGAAATCCCGGGCTTCCTGCGCGCGCCGCGATGCTGTAGTCTGGGCGCACGTTGGAATACCCGCCCCTTCGCATCGGACTGTTCGGCATCGGACTGGATGCCTATTGGCCTCAATTCGCCGGCCTCAAGGAGCGCCTCGAGTACGGCATCGGATGCGTGGCCCAAAAACTCGCGCGCCCGGGCGTCGAGGTCGTCAACCTCGGGCTCGTGGACAGCCCCGAGGGGGCCCATGCCGCCGGCCGCAGGTTCCGGCGCGAGGATGTCGACCTTATATTCCTCCACGCCACGACCTACGCATTGTCGTCCACGGTGCTGCCGGTGGTGCAGCGAGCCAAGGTGCCGGTTGTCGTACTCAACATCGCTCCGGCCGCGGCCATCGACTACAAGGCTTTCAATCGGCTGGGCGACCGCACAAGGATGACCGGCGAATGGCTGGCGCACTGCTCGGCGTGCCCGGTTCCGGAGATCGCCAACGTCTTCAAGCGAGCCGGGATACGCTTTCACGAGGTTGTCGGCGTCATGGATGACGACCCTGCGTGCTGGCGCGAGGTCGACGGGTGGTTGGACGCGGCCCGAGTGGCCGCAGCGATGGGATGCAACAGGCTGGGACTGATGGGCCACCCGTACGGCGGGATGCTCGACATCGAGTCGGACGCGACCCTGCAGGCCGTGACGTTTGGCACCCACATCGAGCATCTCGAGGTGGACGAGCTGACCGGCCTGCGCCGCGGCGTCCCGGCCGGCGCGGTCGCCGACCGCGTGGCGGAGTTCCGCAGGGTGTTCGACATCCAGCCCGACTGCGCCGAGGAGGACCTCGCGGACGCGGCCCGCACATCCGTCGCGCTCGACGAGATGGTGGCCAGCCACCGCCTCGGCTCGCTCGCCTATTTCCAAAAGGGGGCCGGGGTGCCGGAGAACGAGGCGACCATGGCCTCCATCATCCTCGGGTGCTCGCTGCTGACCGCGCGGGGCGTGCCGGTCGCGGGCGAGTACGAGGTGAAGAACGCCCAGGCCATGAAGATCATGGATCTCCTGGGGGCCGGCGGCTCGTTCACGGAGTACTACGCCATGGATTTCAACGACGACGTCGTGCTGATGGGGCACGACGGCCCGGGCCACATCGCCATCGCGCAGGGCAGGACGAAGGTGCGCCCGCTGAAGGTCTACCACGGCAAGATCGGCCGCGGCGTCTCCGTCGAGATGGCGGTGCGCCACGGCGCCGTCACGCTGCTCTCGGTGACCGAGGGCGCCGGGGGCGGGCTGGCGCTTCTCTGCGCCGAAGCCGAGTCGGTCGCGGGCCCGATCATGGAGATCGGCAACACCAACAGCCGCTACCGCTTCGCCTGCGGCGCGCGGGAGTTCGTCCGCCGCTGGAACTCACACGGGCCCGCGCACCACTGCGCCGTGGGCGTCGGCCATGTCGCTGACAGGATCGACAAGCTCGGCCGCCTTCTCGGGCTCGAGACGATCCGAGTCTGCTGACCGGGGGTCAGATCTCGATCATCGCCTTGATGACGCCGGTCTCCGGGCGGACCCACGCGGGGAATTCGTCCGCGGCGCCGGCCAGCGGAGCCCGGTGCGTGATCCACGGGGCCGTGTCGATCCGGCCGGCCTCTATCAGCCCGATGATCCGGGTGAAGTCGGCGGCCTGAGCGTTGCGGCTGCCCATCAGCGCGAGCTCGCGCCTGTGGAACTCGGGGTCGCTGAACGTCACGTCTCCCTGAAAGAGCCCCACGAAGACCAACCGGCCGCCCGGCGCGGGGTAGGCGAAGGCCGAAGACATGGAGGCCCGGCTGCCGGTTGCGTCGAAGACCGAGGTGGGCAGGTCGCCGCCGGTGAGGCGCCGCAGGGCTTCCAGGGGGGCCTCGGCCGCCCCGTTGATGGCAAGGGGCACGCCGAGCTGGCGCCGGCAGAAATCAAGCCGCCCCGCGTTGACATCGAGGGCGATGACCTTCGCGCCCCTCTCGACGGCGAACTGCATCACGGCGAGTCCGATGGGCCCCGCGCCGATGACGAGCGCGAATTCGCCTTCTTCGAGGCCTGCGCGCTCAACGGCGTGGCAGCCGATCCCGAGGGGCTCGACGAGCGCGAGCTGGTCGAGCGAGAGGGCGGCGGACGGATGGAGCTTGCGCGCGGGCACGGCGAGCTGCTCGCGCATTCCGCCGTCGATGTGGACTCCGAGGACGCGAAGGTCGGCGCAGCAGTTGGGCTTCCCGCGGCGGCAGGCGACGCACTTCTGGCAGTTGATGTAGGGTTCGACCGAGCACCGGTCTCCCGGCTTCACGTTGTTAACGCCGGCTCCGACGGCGATCACCTCGACCCCCAGCTCGTGGCCAAGGATGCGCGGGTATTCGAAGAACGGCTGGTTCCCAGCGAACGCATGGAGGTCCGTCCCGCAGACGCCCATGCGGCGGACGCTCACGAGCGCCTCGCCGGGCCGCGGCGGCGCTGGCGGTCCGGAGTCTATCGGGACGAATCGCCCGGGTTCCTCAAGGCGTATGGTGGTCACGAGGGGAAGGGCCGGGGGGCCCGCCTATGGGGCGTTGCCCGCTTCCAGGTCGCCCGGCCCGGCGGCGGTCCCTGCGGGTCCGAAAGAGGACGGGCGCCCGCGCCCTTCCCGCGGCTGCCGCCCGACGCGCCCGCCCCCGGGGCGCCCGGCAGGGCCGCCGGGGCAATCATCAGGGCGCGGCATGGAGCCTGAAACTGGAGCCTCATTAACCCACCTGCAGTGGCCCCGGATTGAAATGACGCCAAGGCTAAACCGCTTGGCCGGAGGCGCCGCGCGCGGCGAGCCCCACCAACCGGCTATGAGAGCGGTCTTGACTCGGCCGCGCCGTGATCGTCCTTCTTCCGTCCGTTGAGGCTGGCCGGAAAAATGCCCCGTCGTTTCCAAGCCGCGATCCGCAAGACATTCGTGGCGATCGCAGCGGCCTGCGGCGCGGCCTCCGCGGCGCGCCGGTTCCACCGGCGGGCCGGCGGGGTGATCTGCCTGTTTGCGCTCGCGTCGGCCGTGGACGCCGAGCCGCTCGCGGTGACCGTGCGCGACGGGCCGGCGGCGCCCTCCGGCGGTTTCTCCATGGGAGCGTCCCGTCGGCCCGACGGGTCGACGCTGACGATCGATGGCGCCAGCCTGCGTCTTGACGGGCGCCCGTGGATTCCGGTGATGGGTGAGTTTCACTATGCCCGCTACCCGGCGGGCGAGTGGCGGGAGGAGTTGCTCAAGATGAAGGCCGGCGGCATCACGATTGTGTCGACCTACGTCTTTTGGATCCACCATGAGGAGGTCGAGGGGCAATGGGACTGGTCCGGCGACCGCGACTTCCACGAGTTCGTGCGGCTCGCCGGGAGCGTCGGCCTCAAGGTCATCGTGAGGTGCGGGCCATGGTCGCACGGGGAGGTCCGCAATGGCGGTTTCCCCGACTGGCTGGTCGCGAAGGGCTGGAGGCTGCGAAGCCTGGACCAGCGGTACCTCGGAGAGGTGCGCGTGCTCTATGGCGAGATCGCGAGGAATCTCCGGGGCCTGCTCTGGAAGGACGGCGGCCCGGTCGTTGGAATCCAGCTGGACAACGAGTACGGCGGCCCTGCCGAGTACCTGCTGGCGCTGAAGCGGATCGCCCGCGAGGCGGGCCTCGACGTGCCGCTCTACACGCGGACCGGATGGCCCCGGCTGGCGACACCGATGACCTTTGGCGAGATCGCGCCCCTGTATGGCGCCTACGCGGAAGGCTTCTGGCCACGGGAGCTCACCTCGATGCCCGGTCAGTTCTGGGCGGCCTTCCGCTTCTCTTCACGCCGTGTCGACGACGACATCGCCCAGGAGCAATTCGGCCGGGGCGGCGCCCATGACGCTCCCGATGTCGCGCGGTACCCCTACCTCACGTGCGAGGTGGGGGGAGGCATGATGAGCAGCTACCATCGGCGCATCCTGATCGACCCGCGGGACGTCGAGTCGACCGTCCTCGTGAAGCTTGGCTCCGGGAGCACCTTGCCCGGCTACTACATGTATCACGGCGGCACCAACCCCTCCGGGAGGTTGACGACCCTGATGGAGGCGCAGGACACGCCGACGACCAATTACAACGACATGCCGGAGATGAACTACGATTTCCAGGCGCCGATAGGCGAGTTCGGGCAGCTTCGCCCCCAATACCACCTGCTGCGCCGGCTTCATCTGCTTCTTGCGGATTTCGGCCCGGCAATGGTGCGCATGCCTGCGGCGATGCCGGACGTTCGGCCCGGCGGCCGCGGCGACACTTCGACCCTGCGCTGGGCCGTGCGGTCCGACGGCACGAGCGGCTGCGTTTTCGTGAGCAACTACGAGCGATCGCTGCCGATGCCGCCCAAGCGGGGGGTGCAGTTCACGGTCAACCTGCCTTCCGGGCCGACGACCTTTCCCTCGGCGCCCGTCGACATCCCGGCCGACAGCATCTTCATCTGGCCGTTCAACTTCTACTTGGGCGACGGGATCCGGCTCGCCTACGCCACGGCGCAGCCGATCTGCGGTGTCGACGACGGCGGCGCGCGCTCGGTCTTCTTTGCCGAGACGCCGGGCGTTCGGGCCGAATTCGCGGTCGCGGGCGAGCCCGCAGTCCGTTCCGCATCACCCGGCCGCGGCGCGGCGTTCGAGATCACGGGCCGGAGCGGACGGCCGGTGCGTGTGGTGCTGCTGAGCGACGCCGACTCGCTGGCTCTGTGGAAGGGTGCTTGGCATGGGAGCAGCCGCGTGTTCCTGACGCGGGCCGGGCTGGTGATCGACGGCGACACTGTGCGCATTGAATCGAGCAGCCGGTCCGAACTGTCCGTCGGGGTCTATCCTGCGCCGGCAGGCCTTGCTGGCGGCAGGAGCGACGGGATATTCACGCGCTACGCGCCGCAGGCGCCTCCCCCGGCAGAACCCAGGGCCTCTGTCGAGGAGCTTCAGGCGGCGGGCCCCCCGCGGGATATCCCCGTCGGGAGAATCTCGGCGCCGGTCGCATCGGAGCCAAGCGACGCCGACTTCGCGAAGGCGGCGGTGTGGCGCATCAAGCTTCCGGATGGCATCGACCTGGGCACGAACCCGATCCTTCGCGTCCACTACGTCGGCGACGTCGCCCGTTTCACCCTCGACGGCCGGCTCCTTGTCGACGACTTCTACAACGGGAACGCCCTTGACATCGGCCTTCGGCGCTACGCCCCGGGGATAACCCTCGGCGAACTGCGGATCGCGGTCCTCCCCCTGCGAAGGGACGCGCTCGAAGGTGACAGGCGGCGCATCTTCGTGGCCGACTCCGCGCGCCCCGTCTTCGGGGCTTCGTCGAGCGTGGCTGAGCTGAAGGGTGTCGAGATTCTTCCTCGCTACAGAGCGCAGCTCTCGGCGGCCGGACTGCGATAGCCGCGGCGCGCGCCGCCGGGACACCCGGGGGCGGGCAGCCCTCCTTGCCAGGCCGCCCCGGGGGCCGGGGATTGCACCGGCTCGAGGCTCGACGCCTCAATCGGGAGGCTGCCTGCCCCGGCCGACAAGCTGCGCTTCGATCTGCTCAAGCGTCCTTCCCCTCGTCTCGGGAAGCCTGGCGAGGATGAAGAGGAAACCCGCCATGCAGACGGCGGCATACAGCCAGAACGTGCCGGTCGGTCCGAGCCGCGAGTTCAGGATCGGGAACGTGTAGGTGAGGATGAAACACGCTATCCAAAGGGAGGCCACCGCCGCCGACATCGCGGCGCCGCGTATGCGGTTCGGGAAGATCTCGGAGATGACCACCCACGTCACCGGGGCGAGCGACATCGCGTAGCATCCGATCGCGGCCAGCACGAGTAGGAGCATCGGAAGGCCCTCGACTCCGCGGGCGTAGCAGGCGCCGAGCGCGGCGTAGATGAGCGCGAGGCCCCCGGCTCCGATGAGCATCAGGGGGCGGCGCCCGCGGCGGTCGACCGCGCCGAGCGCCACGAACGTGAAGGCGAGGTTCACCGATCCGGTCCAGGCGATGTTCTTCAGCACGCTGGAGACGTCGTAGCCGGCCGCCTTGAAGATCTCCTCGGCGTAGTTGAAGATCACGTTGATGCCGCACCATTGCTGGAACACCGCGAGGACGACGCCGAGGACGAGGACCCTTCGCATGCTTGGCTCCAGCAGGTCGCCTGCGCGCGCGCGCAGGCTCCCCTGGGACGAGAGCGAGAGGTTGATTTCCCCGATCGCCGCCTTCGCATGGGCTTCGCCTCCGATCCTGGCGAGTATCGCGAGGGCTTCGCCGCCGCGCCCGTTCGAGGCAAGCCATCTCGGGCTCTCCGGGACCAGCAGCATCCCGGCGAGGAAGAGCGCGGAGGGAGCCGCGGTGAGGCCGAACATCCAGCGCCAGCCCTGCTGTCCGAACCAGGAGCCGCGGATGAACTCGTCGGTCGCCCCCGAGGGAAGGCCTCGCACAAGAAGCCAGTCGATGAACTGGGCGAGCAGGATGCCGACGACGATCGTCAGCTGGTTAATCGAGACCAACTTCCCCCGCATCGGCGCCGGAGCGACCTCGGAGATGTACATCGGCGACAGGCTCGACGCGAGGCCGATGGCCACGCCGCCAAGCATCCGCCACGCGATGAACACGGCGAAGGTCGGGGCGAGGGCGTTTCCGACGGAGGTGGCGGCGAAGAGCACGGCCGACAGGATAAGGAGCCTCTTTCGCCCAAACCTGTCGCTCATGCCCCCGGCCAGGAGGGCCCCCGCGAGGCAGCCGATCAGCGCGCAGCTGTTCGCCCATCCGACAAGGAGCGGGTCTTTCAGCCCGAAGAAGCGCTCAAAGAACGGCTTCGCCCCGCCGATCACCACCCAGTCCCAGCCGAACAGGAGTCCGCCCAGGGCGGCCACCGAGGAGATGAGCCACACATAGCGCACGTCGAGGCGCTGGACCGGCGTGCAGGGCGCCGCAAGGGCCTGCTTGCCAAGGCGCCTGTTCTGCCGGCCGTCGTTCACTCGCGCTCGTACTCTATGATCGTCTGGTCGAGGCCGCGGTCCGACGCGGGCCAGCGCAGGGCGGCTTTGCCGATCCTCGCCTCGATGTGGTATTCAATCGCCGGGTTTGCGGGGCCGAGCGCCGGCAGCGAGGCCTCGTATACCCTGCGTGCGACGCGGGTGAGCGGCACCCTGCGGTAGTCCGTGCCTCCGAGCCGCCGCCAGCAGAGCTCGATGGGGCCGGGTTCCTCCTCGGCGGCCACGAGTACCCGCAGCCTGACGGCCTCGCCTGGCGCGGCGCAGGTGCGCACGGTCGGGACGATGAGCCGGGCCGGGCCGGCGTACTGGCGGGACGGGGAGGCCGCGAGGGGCAGGTCGCAGCCGAGGAGCTTCACGAGCGCTGCATCGTGCTTGGAGAGGATGGCCTGGTGCAGCCGGCTGTGCTGCTCGAGGTTGGCGATGGTGCCCAGTTCCCCGAGGCTGGATGCCCCGGCCACCTCGGTTCGGAGCAGGCGGGTCCAAAGCGCCGCCAGCTGCAGGCGAAGGGGCAGGGCCTCCGCGCGCGCCCGCTCGCCCGCCTGGGCCGGGTCCGTCAGCGCCGCGATGGCCGCCATTTCCCGGTCGAGGGCCCCTGCGGTGCAGCCGATCTCGGCGATGAGGCGCATGGCCCGGAACTGGTTCAGCCAGTAGTCAAAACGCTCGAGGTTGGCGCTTCCATTGACGCGGGGACGCAGCGCCTCGAGTTCGTCGACAAAGGCATAGGACGCGGAGACGGAGGACCAGGGCTCGGGGTTGCGGCGGATGTCCCCCGGGCCATCGATCCAGAGGGACGGGACGGGGAGCTTCACCCCGTCGATCGCGCCGAAGACGCGGGCGATGGAGTCCACCGGACCGGCGCCGAAGTTCGCGGCGGCGAAGTCGCGGTAGAAGGCCTCGATCGGCATGGTCCGGTCGTCCGGGGGACGCGGCTGGCCGGGAAGCTGGTCGGCCTCATAGCCCTCCCAGGCGGGCCCGCCGCAGTTGATTCGCTTTTCGTACCTCGCCTGGCCGACCTTGGTGGATCCCTGTATCTCGATCGTGGCGACCGATGGCTGGCCGGCGTGCGCTGCGAATCCTATCCTAAGGTGTCCGTCGGTGATCTCGACATCCTTGAATTCGTGGACGACAGCCTGGTCGAGGCCGTACTTGGCTGCCAGGTCGAGGCGGCTTAGGGCGACGGCGCCCTGCAGCGTGACGCTGAACACCCGTTGGCCGGGCGCGGCATCCTGGAGCTCGCTGAACCCGAGCCGCACCCGGTAGGTGCCGTTCGGCACCAGCAGGTCGTAGGAGCCCATGCCCACCCGGTTCGTCTGGAACAGCACCGGCTGGCTGGTCCCTGCGATCGGCGACAAGGTGGCGACGACGGTGCCGCCGTCGGCCCCCGACGCGGTGAGGGGCGGAATCCGCGACAGGTCGAAACCCGGGGGCACCCATGACTGGTCCCATGCGGCGCCGGCGAGCGCCGCGATCGCGGGCGCAAGGATCCTGGTCCTCCAGTGGATGCCGATCAGACCCGTGCAGCCGAGGCGCCGGGCGTCCGCCGCGTCGAAGCGCATGCGGCCCGCCCACAGCTCGGGGCTGGTCAGGTCGCCGTCATTCTCAAGCCACGGTATGGCCCAGCGCGGCCGGTCGCTCAGGTTTGCGAACTGGCGCTCGATCGCCGCGTAGCCGACCGCGGTGTTGATCGCGCTCATCGGCGAGGAGGGCGGAAGGAGCCGGTCGAGGGCGGCGCGGTCATGCTGCGGGCCGAGCACCCAGCCGCACGTGGCGAGCGTCATGGGGCTGTGCAGGTCGCGCAGCGCCTCGAGGGCAGCCCGAATGTCGTCCGCCGTGGCCTTGAAATGCTCCGGCTTGTTTCCTTCCCATGTCCACGACTCCGGGGTCCAGAGCCAGTAGTAGTCGGCGGGGCAGGCGCGGCCGATGCGCTCGAACATCGCGGCGTAGATCTCCCTCGCCAGGGCCGGATCGCCCGGGTCGCGGCCGCGGCGCCGGAGCTCCGCCTGCACGGGGGCCGGCAGGGTGAGGGGGGTCTCCGTGCCCACGCAGGTGAGCACCCCAAGGCGGCGGGCCTCGGCAAAGGCGGTGCCGAGCATCTCCGCCGTGCGGTTGAACACGGCGGCTGAGCCGGCTGGAGCCTGGTCCTCGAAGCTCTCCCCGCGCATGACATCCGAGCCAAAGTCGTCGCGGTCGTACAGATCGGCCGCCCCGCCTAGGAAATCACCCGTCCGGAGCGGGGCGTAGCCCCACCAATACCTGCCGCTCCTGCCGGTCGTCTGGTAGGAGGCGGGATAGGCGCTGCTCACGCTCCCGCGCCCGTCGAAGCCCCCGCGCGGGCCGATCCAGACGGTGGGTTCCGGGCCCACCATGCCGTCGGGATAGGTGTGCAGGCCTATGAAATTCATCCGCAGCTTCGCCAGCTGGCCCACCGCGCACAGGTAGTCGTCCGTGCTCCACCAGTCGGGTCCCTCGGCGAAGTCGTGGAACGGCTGGATGCCGCGCACGCTGAACAGCGCGTGGCCGTCCTCGGCGAACGCCGGAAAGCCTGGGGGGGCGGGCGTATCGGGGACCACGTCCCCGTGCAGGTAGAACCGCACGCCGAGGCGCTCGGCAAACCGGTAAACGCCGTAGAGCGTGCCGACATCGTCCCCCCCGATTATCGAGACACGGAGAGCGCCGCTGCGCAGGCGGTAGTCCCCGGGCGCGAGTGGCTGGCCGGGCTCGCCGTCGATCCGGGCCAGCAGCCGGCCCTGGGTGGCCACGACCAGGGACCTCCCGGCGGGAGGACCCGCCTGGGACCCGACCGGGAGCAGCGCCCCGGTGCGCGCGTAGACATATCGCTGCAGCTCGCGGGCGGCGAAGCGCTCAAGGGCGCTCGCGCCCGGGTCCACGGCGATGCGCCACGCCTCCGGGGCCGCGGGCTCCGCCGTGGAGGAGACGGCGCAAAGCGCCGGGAGGAGGGCAAGCCCGAGAAGCCGCCAGCGCGCCGGCATGGGGTTCATCGCCGGGCCCCGGCTTCGGGCCGGGATTTTGCATGGACAACCCGGAGCGGTCTGCGCTTGCTTGGGCCGGTCATGCAGCAGCAGGAGAACAAACTCGTCACGCCCGGCAGCCTGGCCGTCGATGCCGTCCTTGTCATTGCCTTTTTTGTATTCATGTACGGCGTCTGCTCGTCGCATGTCCCCTCAAGGGACCATCGGATGATCCTGCTCTGGGGCGGGGTGTGCTCCGTCTGCCTTACCTGCCTTTTCTGGCTCGCCCTGCAGATGCTGCGGGTCGTCGTCCGCGCACAGCGCAATCCGCCGAAGGAGTAGAGTCATCCTCAGGCCGGCGGCCGGATCCGCCTGAACGCTGCGACGAAGAATCCGTCGCCGTCGTGCCACTGTGGCAGGAGCCTCCCGCCCGGGATGGCCCGCTCGAAGCCGGGCGCTTCCCGGAGGAAGGCGTCCACAACGGACTCATTCTCGGTGCGGCACAGAGAGCAGGTCGCATAGACCAGGAGGCCGCCCGGGCGGACGCGCGGGGCCTGCTCCCGAAGCAGCTCCAGCTGGCGGGCGGCCGCGGCTCGGACCCCCGCCGGCGTGGTCACCCATCTCAAGTGCGGCGAGCGCCGCCAGGTCCCCGAGCCGGAGCACGGCGCATCCACGAGGACGCCGTCGTAGCCTCCCGGCGGGTCGGCCCGGGACCCGATGCTTATCCGGCCCGCAAGGCCGGCCCGCCTTGCGCGGACGCGGAGCGCCTCTAGAGGCTCGCTCCTCAAGTCGCGGGCGCAGACCCTGCCGGAGGGCCCGAGCATGCAGGCCAGCTGCAGCGCCTTCCCACCGGAGCCCGCGCATGCATCGAGCCAGCGCCCTGCCGGCTCCACCCGCGCCGATTCCAGCACTAGCTGCGAGCCGATGTCCTGGATCTCGACCAGGCCGGCAAGATAGGCGTCCGTCCTTGAGACGTCGGTGTCGGGCGGCAGGGCGATCGCGCCCGCCAGGAGGGGGCTTCGCCGCCAGGCCCATCCGAGGCGGTCAAATTCCTTGAGCGCGGGCGCCGGGTCGGCCGCCTGGAGCCGCAGCCACAGGGGCGCGCGCGACAGGAGCGCGTCCCGAAGCGGCGCGGCGGACGCCCCGGGGCATTCCTCGCTGAACCAAGCCGGGGTGAGCGCCCCGGGATCGGCGCCGAGCACGAGCGCCTTCCCGTCGACGCCCTCGGGGCACGGCGGAAGGTCGCCTGAAATCTCCATGCGGAATGGCCGGACCGAGGGGATGTCCGCGGCGAGCCATGCGATCCGCCGCACCGCGCCGGAGGGGTCCGATTCCAGCAGGGGTTCGATCCAGGGCAGGTAGCGCACGGCCGAATAGATCAGCTCCTTGTAGAGCCGCCTGTCGCGCGACCCGAGCCTGCGGTCGCTCCCCAGGAGCGCGTCGATCCTCGCCGGGAGCCCGGCATCCCGCCTCCAGTGGGGGCGAAGCGCCGTGAGGAGCTCGACAAGGGTTCGCTTCTGGCTTCCGGCGCGGCTCACGGACTCGGTTCGAAGCGGATGGTCGGGAGGCCCATCAGAACCGCATCATGTTTAGGGAGACGTTGAAGCCGAAGTGACCCTGGCCGTTGTTCGGGCCGCGCGAAAATGCCAGCTCGTATTCGACATCCCAGGTGTTCGAAATCTTCTGGGAGACCCCGTAGAACTGATCGACAAAGAAGTGGTCGCGGGAGTCGTAATCGCCGCGCGCGAAGACCTCGTACACCTCGTTCAGGCGCGCACGGGCTTCCACGTGCAGTACATCGAGGCCGACTATAGGGTAGCTGCCCAGTCCGGGCAGGGAGTACGTCCCATATTTGTCTGACAGGTACCCAACGCCGAAGCCCGCCGACCAAACGTCCCCCTCGCGGAAGGTGATTGTGGTGTCCATTGCCCTTTGCGCGGCCCTCGCCGTCGAGACCGAGTCCTCCACCCGCAGCTCAAGCCAGCGAGCCGGGGTCGCGGTGAATTCGGCGTGGACGTCCGAGAAGTCGGTCTGTCCCAGCGAGCGGTGAAAACGCAGGTCTTCCGCCACGTCGAACGTCAACAGGTCCCTCGACCCGTAGGTCTTGTCCCGGGTCTGCAGCGAGTTGTTCAGTCCCACCCTCACCACGTTCTCTGCCTGAAGCTGGTCTAGCGCCCTCATATCACCTAATTCCATTATAGGGAGGTAGTTGGAAAATGTGCTGCGATCGATCGGCGGTATCCAGTCCGCGGACTTGTCGGCGTCGGGGATGTACCGGTAGCTGAGCGTCGGCGTCAGGAGGTGGCGCAGCCCGTCGATGTGCCAGAGGGGGTTCTCGTAGTCGAACGTCGCGCTCATCTTCAGGTCCGCGTCGAGGCCGACCTCGCCCAGGGCGCGGCCTTTGCCGCCGACGTTCGTCGCCCCCGCCGTGTCCCAGTACTCTGTGAAACGGCCGCCGACGACGGGCGTCAGGTCCAGGAACCCCTTGTACGAGAACGGGCGCGAGAAGCCGAGGAATGCGTCAAAACGGTCGCTTTCGAGATGGGCGCCGCCGTCGGGCGGGTTCTCCTCCAGATGGGCGAGGCTCGAGTTGAACCGGGCGTAGATCCCGCCCCCGATGGCGGTAGGCAGGAGGTCGAACCGGATTTCGGGCAGCCGCTCCTGCACCGGGTAGAACGCGTCGGGCTGGAACCGCGTGAAGACCGAGCCGACAAAGTCAGTGCCGGTATAGACCGCCTCGAGATAGTTGTCGGGCTCCTGCACGGGGACGAACTCCTTTGCGTGGAAATCGCGGATCACCTCGGAATCACTGGACCAGTTGATGTCGCCGTTCAGGGTCAGGTCCGGCGTGATCTGCTGGATGTGGTGCCATTCCGCGAAGGCGCGGTTGGGCGGCACCGGGTTGTCCAGGATGTCCGTCAGCCGCTTGCCTAGGTCATAGATGTAGCCGGCCTTGAGGGACCCCTCCATCGAGCCGTCGCCGATCGCCACGTCGTAGTTTGCAATCGGGCCCACCATGATGCCCCTGAAGGTGTAGATTCCAATGTCGGGCCCCAAGCTGGCCCCGGTCGCGATAGGGATGTGCATGCCCGCGTCGACATACGCCCCGAGCGTGTGGCGGTAGCCGCCCTCGACCGTCGTGTTCCACAGGTTGGACTCGTGCGCGATGTCCTCGCCGAGGCGCGCTATCGGGAAAGGAAGGTAGTCGCCGACCCCCACCTTGGCGGTGACCAGGCGCAGATAATGCCCCGGGGAGTAGATGACCTTCTTTGCCTTGATGGTCGGCTGCCAGGGTCCGGGTTCGCGGTAAACGACCGTTGCGTCATGGACAATGACCTCGTTCTGGGTCCCCTCGGCCGTCGGGCCCTCGATGTAGAACGGAAACCTGCCGGCCCGCAGGTTCTGGGCCGTGAAGGACCCGTCGTTGCCGTTGTAAGTGAGCCGGTCCGCGAGCAGCCGGTCCCCGATCCGGGTCAGGACGACGTGACCGATCGCGACGGCGACCAGCGTCCTCTGGTTGAAGCGTATCTCGTCGGCGGTCAGGAGCAGGCTCTTGTCGACGAGCCGGGCGTTTGGCCTGGCGACGGCCTCGCCGGTCGCCTCGTCGAACGTAATGGTCGAGTCGGCCGAAAGATCCGCCTTGGATTCGGCGCTCAGCATCGCAGCCGGAGCAGCTGCAAGGGCGAATAGAATGGCGAGGCGGCGCATTACTCCGCGCAAGCAAATGCCCCGGGGCCCGCCCAAGCAAGCCTCGCTAGCTTGGCGGTAATCGGCGCCGAATTGCATCCGGGGCGCACTTTAGGCTTCTTCGGCGGGCCGGCGGGCCCCATCGTGTCGGGCCGGCATGCCCAGCAAACGCCCCATCCGCAGGTCCAAAGCAGCGCGCGACATGGCGCCGCTGCGCGCCGAGGTCCGCGGGCTGGGCGCGGCGCTCGGCCGCGTGATCACGAGGATCGAGGGCCGCGAGACATTCGACACGGTGGAGTCCCTGCGGAGGCTCGCCAAGGCGCGCCGCGCGAACGACGCCGGCGCCGAGCGGCTCCTCGGGAAGGCCGTGGCGGAGCTGGACCCCCAGTCCGCCTTCAACCAGGCGATGGCCTTCACGCTCTATTTCGAGCTCGTGAACCTGGCCGAGGAGAACTTCCGGATCAGGCTCCTGCGCCGGCGCCGCGTGGCCCGCGCCCTCGGGAAGGATGAGGGGCGCCCCATCCGCGAGTCGATCGAGGCCGCCGTCATGGAGCTGAAGGCGGCGGGCGTGGGGGCGGAGGAGATGCAGAGCCTCGTGGACCGGCTCCGGATCGAGCTCGTGTTCACCGCCCACCCGACCGAGACGAAGCGCCGCACGCTCCTCGCGAAGCTGAGGCGCCTAGGCGGGATCCTGCGCGCCCGGGCGCAGCCGGAGTCGACTCCCGACAGCGCGGTCCTGGACGCGGAGACCGTCGAGCGGGAGATCGCGTCCCTCTGGCTCACCGACCGCAGCCGGACGGCCAGGCCGGGGGTCAAGGACGAGGCCCGCACGGGGCTCTGGTATTTCGACACGACGCTCATCGAGACGCTGCCCCGCCTCCAGCTGGACATGGAGCGGGCCCTCACCCTGCACTATCCCGGCGTCCGGCCCCCCAGGCGGTGGCTGACTTTCGGGTCCTGGATCGGGGGCGACCGCGACGGCAATCCTGAGGTCACCGCGTCGACCACGGCCGACATTCTCCTGCTGCACCGCCGGCTGGCCATCGAGAAGCTCCGCGCGACCTCGCACGAGCTCGGCCGGCTGCTGAGCGTGAGCGACCTGCGCGACACCGTCGTTCCAGCGCTCAAGCGGGAGCTCCGCGAGAACCTCCACATTTCCGAGCACCTCTCGGAGCTCGAGAAAAGGTATCCCCACGAGCCCTACCGCCTGCTCCTCGGGGTGCTGCAGGAACGGCTCGGGCGGGCGAGGGAGGAGCTTCGCGAAGGGGGCGCCCTCCTCGGCGGCGCCGCAGGCTCGTGCCTGTCCCGCTCAACGGTCGCCGACACGTTTGACACGATCCGGGCCGGCCTCGAGGCCGGCCGGGGGGCGATGCTCGCGGGCGGCGACCTGGCCGCGGCGGCCAACCAGTTCGAGGTGTTCGGCCTGCACACGGCGCGACTGGACCTCCGGCAGCATTCGTCGCTTCACGAGGCGGCCGTGGCCGAGATCCTGGGACGCCCCGACTATCCCGGGCTGGGCGAGGGGGAGAAGAGGCGGGTCCTCCTGGAGGCGGTCGCGGCGGCCGCGCCGCTTGACCCGGGGGCGCCCGCAGGCTTCACGGCCGCGACCCGCGACGTCCTCGAGCCGCTCGCCCTCTTTGCCCGGGCCCGCGCGGCGATCGGGGCCGAGGCGCTCGGCATCTACATCATCAGCATGACCAACGGCCTCTCCGACATCCTCGAGGTCGAGCTGCTGCAGAGGCTTGCCGGGTCATCGCTCCCGATTGCGCCGCTCTTCGAGACTCTGGACGACCTTGAGCGCGCGCCGGGCGTTCTCGCGGAGCTTTTCGGGCTCCCCGGCCGCCGGACCTCGCACCAGCACGTGATGCTGGGCTATTCGGACAGCAACAAGGACTGCGGCTACATCACGGCGAACTGGGCTCTGTTCAAGGCCCAGGAGGCGATCGCGCGCGTGTGCCGCGGCGCCGGCGTCGCGCTGACGCTCTTCCACGGGCGCGGGGGCAGCATCGCCCGCGGCGGCGGCCCGGCGGCGAAGGCCATCCTGGCCCAGCCCGCGGGGCTGGGCGACGGCGGGATCCGGGTGACCGAGCAGGGGGAGGTTCTCTCGACGCGCTACCACGACCCCGACCTTGCGCACAGGATACTCGAGCAGATGGCCTACGGCGTCATGCTCGGGATCCACGCGGCGGGGGGCGAGGCGCCGGCCCCGCAGGAGTGGCGCGACGCAATGGAGGAAATGAGCCTGGCCGGGTTCGAGGCGTACAAGGCGCTGGTCCACGACGACCCGGAGTTCCTGGTGTTCTGGCGGCAGGCGACGCCCATCGACGAGATCAGCGACCTTAAGCTCGGCTCACGGCCGACGTACCGGAAGGCGACCGAGGACGTGGCGGATCTGAGGGCCATCCCCTGGGTGTTCTCCTGGATGCAGAGCCGGTTCAACTTCCCGGGTTGGTTCGGCCTGGGAAGCGCCCTCGACTCGATGCTGCGCCGCGGGCCGAAGGCCAGGGAGCGCCTGAGGGCGATGCACGCGGGCTGGCCGTTCTTCCAGACGCTCATCGACAACGCCCAGCTGACGATGCGCAAGGCGGACATGGGCATAGCGGCGCTCTACGCGGGCCTCGTCGAGGACCCCAGGATCCGGCGCCGCGTCCTCGGGATCCTGGGCGCGGAATTCGAACGCACGGAGGCGGCGATCCTCGCCGTCTCGGGGCAGAGGCGCCTCCTCAGCCGGGAACCCGTGCTCCTTCGCTCGGTCGAGCTGCGCAATCCCTACATCGATCCCCTGAACTACATCCAGGTGGACATGATGCGCCGCCTGCGCGGCCCCGTCCCGCCGCAGCCCCGCGAGGCCGAGGCGATCCACGCGGTGATCGAGCTCACAATCAACGGGATCAGCGGGGGCCTGAAGAACACGGGCTGAAGCCGCCCGATCTTATTTGCCCCGCCGGCGGCAACCCGTGCAGTATTCCGAAAACATATACGCCGAGAAGTGACGCTCCTAAAGACTGACATAAAGGCCCTCCTGAACGCCCGCCACGGCTCGCCCCATTCCGTTCTGGGGATGCACCCGTGCACCTACCGCCGCAGCCCGGGCCTCGTGGTGCGGGCCTTCCTGCGCGACGCCGCGGGCTGCGAGGTGGTCCTGACGTCGGAAACTCCGCCCGCGGTCTTCCCGATGAAGTCCCTCGCGCCCGAGGGCCTCTTCGAGGTGCTCATCCCGAAGCGCGAGCAGGTCTGCGCATATGAGCTCAGGGCGACCTCGGCGGACGGGCGGGTGCGGCAGTTCCGCGACCCGTACTGCTTCCTTCCCACGCTCGGCGAGCAGGACCTCTATCTCTTCAACGAAGGCAACGAGCACAGGATCTATGACAAGCTGGGCGCGCACGTGCGCGACCTCGGTGGGGTGGTGGGGGTCGCCTTCGCGGTATGGGCCCCCGCGGCGGCGCGAGTCTCGGTGATCGGCGACTTCAATGGCTGGGACGGGCGCTACCATCCGATGAGGGGCCTTGGCGCCTCGGGCGTCTGGGAGATCTTCATCCCGGGCCTTGCCCAGGGT
>Ga0181538_10000163_pt1 | contig 76070 bp, 62 predicted proteins | sample PEATcosm2014_Bin_40_FD_119773 | JGI IMG/M metagenome (GOLD analysis project Ga0181538, IMG submission 119773) | Peatland microbial communities from MTU Mesocosm Facility, Houghton, MI, USA - PEATcosm2014_Bin23_30_metaG | ecosystem: Environmental > Terrestrial > Soil > Wetlands > Peat | place... | reverse complement strand
TTCGCTACTCCTTTCTTGTGGGGCTCTTTCATCCCCGACTACACGCCGGTTTATCCCGACGCTTGCACTCCCTCGCGGTCGTGGCTCATCAATTCTTCACAGCTTCCGAGGGAGCGGTGCTTTTGCGGTGCGGAAAAGCGAATTTCCGTTCGTAACCCAGCCGCCACACGGTCGCCGCGAAGACCAGCGCCCCCAAATACGCCGGCGCAAGGTGCGTGGAATCGGTGTACCCGATCGCCGGGTGCACCCCGATGGCCGCGCCGAATCCCGCCAATCCCATGAGCGCGACAATCTGCACGAAACTCCTGGTGAGCTCCGCGTGCCTCGCCAGGAACAGCAAAATGATCCCCGTCGCGAACAGTCCGCCGCCGAATCCCGCGCGGTCGTGCGCGATCACCGGCACCAGCCTCGACGACACTTTTTGCAATTCAGCCGGGGTCATGCACATAAAGGCGAGATCCTGCGGCACGAACACCACGGTCATCCCCACCGCCATGATCGTCGCTCCGGCGGCAACGATACCCGCCGCCAGAAACGCCAACCCCCAGCGCCCCAGACTCATCGGTTGCCCGGCGGCCCACACGTCCACCGCGCGAATCCGCGCCGGGCGCGCGCGCCACAATCCGGCGAGAAACACCGGCAGCAGCAGGAGCGTCGCCGCGCCGTGCCACGTGTCCAGGTAGCCGTAACTGAGATACGCCAGGAAGCTCGCGAACCCGCAGACACCGGAAACGCAGAACGTCCACCACACCCATGGCTCGCCCGCGCGCAGCGGAAACTCCGCCAGGTACCAATAGGCGAATCCCACCGCGATCAATGCCCCTCCGAAAGCCACGCGATCGTGAAACATGAACCGCACCACCCGCATGTTCGCCGCCGCCGCGAGTTGCCGGGCGTCGAACCCCAACGCGTGCACGTCCTGCGGGAGGAAATAGCCCGTGAGCGACTGAAAAATCGCGAACCCGCCGCTGAGCACCAGCACCAGCCCGGTGATGGAGAGCAGAAAACGCCCGTCGCCGAGCAGCGCTTCTGGAATTCCGCGCTCGTCGCGCATGAATCTCAATATACCCGCTTCGTCCTCACGGGCGGAGCGGATTCCACCCGTCGCTGCCGTTCAAAAAAATCTCGGGGGCGAAACCGGCGGCCAGTTCCGAAGTCACGCTACGCGCCCATGCTACCCGCGCGGAGGAATTCGCGCCCGGCCCCGATGACCCCAGTTCGCCGAACCACGCGGTCTTTTCGCGCGCGGGAATGCCCCAATCGTCCCAGCCTTCGGGACGAATGTGCGCTCCCATCCAACAGTTGAGGTATACCGTGCGGGCATAGTCGCGCCATGGGCGGCCTAGGAATACACCCTTTCCGGAATCCTTGGCCGGGAACGGCGCCTCGGCGCTGCCGGTGTCCTTTTGATTGCCGCGAAGCAGCCCCGGTTCGCCGGTAAGCCGGCAGTCGCGGAAGATGAAGCCGGTGGGCTCATCTGGCGTTGTGCGGCTCACGGCCGAGATGTATCCGCTGCCGCGGCTGTGGATTTCGCACCGGTCGAATACCGCGGCGGCATCGCCGAAAATGAAATCCACGTGGCCTTCGATGTAGCAGTCGCGGTAGTAGTGCCGTCCCCACGCGGCGTAGAGAGTGTCCTGCCATCCGCTGAAGCGGCAATTCCGGAACGCTGCTCGATCAGAGTGGATGGAAAGTGCTACGGCCTGAGATCCCACGCCGAAAGTATTATCGAAGGTGATGTTGCTGGCTTCAAATCCATCGCCATTTACTTCAACCACCGGACTGAAGAATGTCCCGCCCGCCGCCGCCGCGCTCACGGACGCCGAAATCGTAGTGGAGGCGGCGTCCCGGCCCTCGAAAGTGAATTGCCGCTTGTCCCGCGGGACTTTCACCCTTTCGCCGTATACGCCGGGACGAATCTCGATGATGACGCGCGACACATCGCCGGGCGCATGATCGAACACATGGTCGACCGCGCGCTGGATGGTCGGGAAATCACCGCTGCCGTCGAGAGCGACGACGGCGCGGACCACATCCCCATCACGCGCCGACTGCGCGTCCAGGGACGCAGCAGCCGCCAAGCCGGTAGCCGCAAGAAAAGCTCTTCGTGTCGGCATAGAAACAGCTTGTCAACACGGGGCAAGCCAGTCAAGCTGGGCGTCGCAATTTCAGTATTGAAGGTATGATACTCTCGTAAAACAGGCTCAACAGGAGACTTCACGATGCTCGCTCTCGATCACAACAACTACTACCGCCTGCCGTGGAATCTGCCCGACAACGCCATTTCCTGGCTCGAAGTCACCCGCGCCTGCAATCTCTACTGCGAAGGCTGCTATCGCGAAAACGCACCCAAGTGCCACAAGTCTTTGGACGACATCAAACACGACCTCGCGATCTTCCGTAAATATCGCAAGACCGACGGCGTCTCGATTGCCGGCGGCGATCCGCTCATTCATCCCGAAATCGTCGAGATCGTGCGGCTCATCGCGCAGGAAGGCCTCAAACCGATCATCAACACCAACGGTCTGGCGCTCACCAGGGAATTACTCCGTGACCTGAAACGCGCCGGCGTGGCGGGATTCACTTTCCACGTCGATAGCAAGCAGCATCGCCCGCATTGGCGTAATAAGACGGAAGTCGAACTGAACGCGCTCCGGCTCACGTTCGCCGAAATGCTCGCCGAAGTGGGCGGCCTCTCGTGCGCCTTCAACTCCACGGTGTACGCGGACACGTTGCAGTACGCTCCGGACATCCTGGCGTGGGCGCAGGAGCATATCGATATCGTCCATGTGGTCGTATTCATCGCCATCCGCGCGGCGGTCCTCGAGTCGCAATTCGACTACTACGTGGGCGGCGAGAAGATCGACATGGGCCGCATCGTCTATTCCACCCCGACGGAAAATCAGCGCTTCGATATTTCCTCCAACGATGTGGTGGAGGCCATTCGCGCGAAATACCCGGATTTCGAGCCCTGCGCTTACCTGAACGGCTCCGAAAAACCCGACGCGTTCAAATGGCTGCTCACCGGGCGCGTGGGAACGAAGAAAGCGATTTACGGATACACCGGCCCGAAGTTTATGGAACTGGCTCAAACGCTGAACCATCTCCGCAAAGGCAAGTACCTGGCGTACACCAAACCATCCGTTCAGCGCAACGCGAAATCCATGCTCCTGCTGGCGCCTCTCGACCGCGGTTTGCGCGCCGTCGCCCGGAACTATTTCGGCGCTGTCGCCAGGAATCCGTTGGACCTCTTTCGACCTCTGCATCTGCAATCGGTCACCATCATCCAGCCCGCGGACGTGTTGTGCAGCGGGGCCATGAGCATGTGCGACGGCTGCCCGGATATCACCGTTTGGAATGAGGAACTCGTCTGGTCGTGCCGGCTGGAAGAGCAGATGAAGTTCGGCTGTTTCGTCCGCGCCGTGCCGAAGCGCGAGTCGCGCAGCACGGAAAGTGCGCCGCTAGCCCAACTTTAGCGTTCGCGTTTCCCGCTCGGCCTGTCCCTGAGATAAACTCTAATGGGGGCAGCGGCAATGCAACTGACTCGACGAGACCTTTTCAAGGGTGCGGCGGCTGCCGGCGCTCTTGCCAGCCTCGCCGCCGGTGAGCCCGACCCGGCGCATGGCTTCCACCTCGGCATCATCACCGACGAAATCTCCACCAACCTCGATGAAGCCGTTGATTTCATTACGAGCTATCATCTCCATTTCTGCGAACTGCGCGAAATCTGGGGCAAGAATCTCATGATCGCCCCGCAGGAAGACCTCGATCGCGCCAAGAAATTGCTGGCCGCCCACAATCTCACGGTCAGCGACATCGCCAGCCCGATTTTCAAGTGGAACATTCCCGGCGAGGCCACCAAACCGAACGAGAAGCACGATTTCGCGCTCGGCCGGTTCACCGAGGAAGACTCGGATAAAACGCTGCTGAAATCTTTCGAACTGGCGCGCTTCTTCGGCACCAAGAAGGTGCGCATCTTCAGCTACTGGCGTGTTGCCGATCCCGAGAAGGTCTATCCGCAGGTCCGCGACCGCCTCGCCAAAGCCGCAAAACTCGCCGAGCAGAACGATATCCTGCTGGTGCTGGAGAACGAATTCGAATGCAACGTCGGCACCGGCAAGGAACTCGGCCGCATCCTGCGCGACGTCAATTCGCCCGCGCTGCGCGGCGTCTGGGACGCCGGCAATGGCGTCATGCTGGGCGAGACGCCATTCCCCGATGGGTACGAGGCCGTCAAAGGCCTGTTTCCGCACATGCACATCAAGGATGCACGCAAGAATCCCGCGACCGGCAAGATCGTCTGGGCGCCGGTGGGCGGCGGCTTCATCGATTTCAAAGGGCAGTTCGCAGCGCTTCACCAGGACAAATACTCCGGCACCATGTCGCTGGAGACGCATTACCGCCGGCCCGATGGCAATAAAGTAGAGAGCACGCGCGAATCATTGGAAGGTTTACTCAAAGTTGTGTAGGAGATTTTATGTCAATCGATATCGACCGTAGAGATTTCCTGAAGACCGGCGCCGCCGCCGTCGCCGCGTTTCAGGCCAAGAACGTTTTGGGAGCGAACGATCGCGTCCGCGTCGCCGTCATCGGACTGCGCGGCCGCGGGCTCAACCATATTCAATCGATCCACGGCACCGCGAACGTGGAATTGGCCGCCATCTGCGACATTGACGAGAATGTCATCAACGAGCGTCTGGGCAGCATCGAAAAGCTCGGCATGCCGAAGCCGCAGACGTTCGGCGACGTGCGCAAGTTGCTGGAGGACAAATCCATCGACGCCGTCACCATCGCCACGCCGAATCACTGGCATTCGCTGATCGCGATTTGGGCCTGCCAGGCCGGCAAAGATGTCTACGTCGAGAAGCCCTGCTCGCACAACTGGTACGAAGGCAAGCAACTGGTCGCCGCCGCCAACAAGTATAACCGCATCGTGCAGCACGGCACGCAGAGCCGTTCGAGCGCCGGCGCCAAGGAGGCCGTCCAGCACCTGCGCGACGGCCTCATCGGCGATGTCTACCTGGCGCGCGGCCTCTGCTACAAGTGGCGCGACACCATCGGCCGCACGCCCAAATCGGCGGTGCCCGCCGGCGTGAATTACGACCTGTGGCTCGGCCCAGCGCCCGATCGCGGATTCAGCAAGAATCGTTTCCACTACACCTGGCACTGGTTCTGGGACACCGGCAACGGCGACCTCGGCAACCAGGGGATTCACGAAGTCGATACCGCGCGCTGGGGGCTCGGCGTGGGATTCCCGACCAAGGTCTCGGCCATCGGCGGACACGTGATGTTCGATGACGATCAGGAGACACCGAACATCCTCAACGTGGCGTACGAATTCAACTCCCCCAACGCGCCGCGGCGCCTGATGGAGTTTGAGGTCCGCCACTGGATGACCAATCACGAGGCCGAAATCGGCACGTGGGGCCGCAGCACGCTGCCACCCGCGGGTCTCGATGCCGCGGCCGCCAAGCCGGCCGCCAAATCGTCGGGCGCGGCGCTTGGCCCCGTCGGCGGCAAGCCCGGCACCATCGGCAACATTTATTACGGCCCGAAGGGATTCCTGGCGATCCAGGAATACGAGACTTATAAGTCCTGGCTGGGAGATCACAACACGCCCGGTCCGGAAGGCAAGGGCAAGGAGAACCACTTCGCCAATTTCATCGATTGCGTGCGCAGCCGCAAGAAGGAAGACCTGAGCGCGCCCGTCGAGGAAGGCCACATCTCCTGCACCCTGGTGCACCTGGCGAACGTGTCGTACCGTCTTGGCCGCACGTTGAACTTCGACCCTGCGAAGGAAGAAGTTATCAACGATCCTGAAGCCAATCGCATGCTGCGCGAAGCCGAGCGCGGCTACCGCAAAGGCTTCGAGATCCCCAAAATCGCGTAAGACGATCGCGTGAGCCGAGGTCGTGGTCGATCGCGGTGAGCCGCCTGAAAGACGCCCCCAGAGGGTACCCCGGGCAGGATTGAGGCACTTGCAAAATTAGTCGTTCCACACGAAAGGTCTGCTCTTTCAGCGCATAACTGCAGAGTCGCGACCGCCAGCGGCGCCGTTTTATTCGTGTGCATCCGTGGCGGACTGAAGTCCGCCGCAGACTAGAGTCTGCCCCACAGGAAACCATCGATGCAGTCAAAATACTAATCTATCTTCCCCGAAACTTATTGATCACTCGCCGATCCCGCTTGGAGGGTTTTCCTACCCGGAATTGTTCGAAGACTGGCATCGACTTGCGCTCTTCCGCTGCCTTTGCCCGCAGCGCCTTGCTCTCCTCCGTCTCGCGATAAAGCGTCTGCGCCACAGGAGCCGGTCCGCGAATTTCACTCAGCGCCAGCACCTCTACATGAAACTCGCCACTGTCGTTCTTCACGCGCACGAACTCCCCCACCTTAACGTCGCGCGCCGGCTTGGCCGCCTGTCCGTGCAATTCCACGCGCCCCAGTTCGCAGGCCCGCGCGGCTAGCGATCGCGTTTTGAAGAATCGCGCGGCCCACAGCCACTTATCGATTCTCATATATAATCGTGCCGCCGCGAATTACTAAGTGAACCTTCGACAGCGCCGTAATATCTTTTGCCGGGTCGCCATCGAGCACCACCACGTCGGCATCCATTCCGGAGGCAATCCGCCCGCTATGGCCAGAAGCTCCGAAACGCCGCGCCGGGGCCGTCGTGAGCGACGCCAGAATCTGCGGGAACGTCATCCCGGAGCGCGACATCAGGGTATATTCCAGCTCCGTGTCGTAATGGTCGGTGTAGCCCACGTCCGTGCCGAAGAGAACCTCGCCCCCGGCCTGCGAAAAGGCGCGCAGTTCAGCTTCCATTGCAGCGATCCAACCTTCGCGATCGGAGTCCTTCAAATTCGCCTTGCGCGCTTCGAAATCCCATAGCGTCATGGTGGGCATCAGCGCCATGTGCGCATTCTTCAGTCGCGCCACGAACTCCGGAGTCCACGGCGGCGACTGCGGCACGGTGTGGGCAAGAATATCCACCCCGCCGTCGATCGCCGCTTCCAGCCCGGCGGTGTTTTGCGGGTGGGCGAACACCGGTAAATGATGGCTGTGCGCTTCGTCATCCGCCGCGCGAACCATGGCCACAGTCATGTTGTCCACCGGCCCGCCCTGGTACGATCCCGTAAACAGCTTAATGCCATCGGCGCCGCGTGCGGCGAGATCGCGAACGCGCGCCACCGCCTCTTCGGCTGTCTTTACCGTCGGCATGACCAGGTGCTGGGACGCTAAGAAGTCCACGATATAAATAGGTGGCTTGGTAAACAGCGGCTCCCCCACCGTGAAAACGCGCGGCCCGCGGACTTCGCCGCTTTCGATCCGCCGCCGCAGCGCCAGCGTGTTGTCGAGCACCGAGGCGATGTCGAAGACCGTAGTGAATCCCCAGCGCATCAGCATCGCCTCCAGTTCCGAGCTCAGCGTGGCTGCGCTCCCATCGCGGGCGTGCAGAAGACCAGGCGTGAAGATGTGGACGTGGCTATTCCAGAATCCCGCCGCGATGAATTTGCCGGAGCAGTCAATTACCTGGGCACCCGGCGGAATTCGAACCGTGGCGCGCGGCCCGGCGGCGGCGATTTGTCCGTCATGCAAGGCCACCACCGCCGCGGCCACAGGTGGCGCGTCCGGCGCCGTATAAACGGTCGCGCCGGTGAGCACGATGTCCGCCGCGTCCAGCGAAGCGGCGCCGAGGAGGAGTAGAGCCAGGACTTCTCGCGTCATCTCCCCCTCAGTGTCGCACGCACGTTAGTGCTCGTCAGCGGACGGTCCATACATTCCCGGAATCGGAATGCCGTTCAGCCGCAGATAGACTCCCAACTGCGCGCGATGGTGCACCATGTGATTGAGGAAACTGCGGATCACTTTCGGCCGCGGTTCGGTCATGGAAAAAACATCCCCGAACTTGAACGTCCAGTCCTTCGTCATGTCCTCATCGGTAGCTCCGGCGATGGCGGCGCGTCCTTCGGCCGCGGCCTTGTCGAACATTTCGAGCAGTTCCGCGGAGGAAGCAGCGATGGTCGGCTTGAAATCCAGCGGTATTTGCAGGAGTTCGCTTTCCAGCGCGTATTTCGCCCATCCCGGCAGTTCCGCCACGTGGGTGGCGAGCCGGTCGAGCGTCATGGATTTGGGGTGCGGTTGATAGTTGCGATGGGCGTCGTCCAGCGGGACGCGCTCCAGCAGTTTGCGCGTATTCTGTACTTCTTCGTCGTAATCGAGGGTGATGGTTTGGCAGAGCGTCATGCCGAGAAGCCTATCAGGCATTGCGGACAACTACTGTCCTCGACAAATGGCAGACTGGTTACATGTTGGAAACGTCCGCCCGGCTCCTGCGGCTGCTCTCGCTGTTTCAGGGGCGCCGCTATTGGTCCGGCCCCGACCTCGCGGACCGGCTCGAAGTGACCAGCCGGACCCTCCGCCGCGACGTCGATAAGCTCCGCACCCTCGGCTATCCCATCCACTCCACCTCCGGCGCCGAGGGCGGATACCAGCTTGGCGCCGGCAGCCAGATGCCGCCACTCCTGCTCGACGACGAGGAAGCCGTGGCCGTCTCTATGGGTCTGCGCTACGCCGCCACGGGAGGGATCGTGGGCGTGGAGGAAGCGTCGGTTCGCGCCCTGCTCAAGATCGAGCAGATTTTGCCGCCGCGGTTGGGACGCCGCGTGGCCGCGCTGCAATCGGTGGTGCTGAGCGCCGCCGGACCGGCCGCCGCGGTCGATGCGCGCGCGCTTTCCACTATCGCCGACGCGTGCCGCGAACATGAAACGCTGCGATTCCGCTACCGCGATAAGGCCGGTGCGTTCACGGCGCGATCCGTCGAGCCGCACCGTCTGGTCAACACTTGGCGCCGCTGGTACCTGGTGGCGTGGGACATCGGGCGTAACGACTGGCGGACCTTTCGCGTCGATCGCATGGAGCGCTCTGCCGCCGCCGGACCCAGCTTCGTCCCCCGTGAACCGCCGGCCCGCGACCTCGCCGCCTACGTGACGCAATCCGGAGTCAACGCCCGCTGTCGCGCCAGAGTGAAGCTGTTCGTGCCGGCCTTGCAGATCGCCGAACGTATGCCGCCCTCGATGGGCCTTTTCGAACCCATCGACGAGGGCAGCTGCTTCTACGAAACCGGCGCATCGAGCTTCGAAGCGGTCGCCATGCATCTGTCCTTGGTAGGCGCGGATTTCGAGGTCATCGAGCCACTGGAACTCGTCGAAGAGGTCCGCAAGCTGGCCGAGCGCTATCGCCGCGCAGCATCACGCAACGCTCATTAATAAGAGCCGCGACAAATAAAGAGCCGCGACCGCAATGCAAGGGAGCGGTGCCGTTCCAATAGCCCGCCCGAAAAGCACCGCTCCCTCGCTCGCGGTCGCGGCTCAGTAAGCTGAGGCGCTAGAATCAGAAGCTATGGAACCCAAGCCCGACGCGACGCTCGCCGAGACCGTTGTGTCCCACAGCGCAGCGAGCGGCCCCGCGCCAGAGATTTCGCGCGTCAGTTCCACCACCGGCATCCACGAAGAGGAGGGCCGTTTTCTTCCCGGCACGCTTCTCGGCGGCCGTTATCGCATCCTTACTCTGTTAGGCCGCGGCGGCATGGGGGAAGTCTATCGGGCCATGGACCTGACGCTCGGCCAGTCCGTGGCGCTCAAATTCCTGCCCGAGGAGGCGGCGCGCAATCAATCCCTCCTCGAGCGTTTTCACGGCGAGGTTCGCGTTGCGCGCCTGGTGTCCCACCCCAACGTTTGCCGCGTCTACGACATCGGCCAGGTGGAAGGCGTGCCGTTCATCTCCATGGAGTACGTGGATGGCGAGGACCTCGCATCGCTGCTCACGCGCATCGGACGCCTGCCCGCCGACAAGGCCGTCGAGACCGCCCGCAAACTGTGCGCCGGCCTCGCCGCCGCGCACGACCGCGGCGTGATCCACCGCGATTTGAAGCCGCAGAACATCATGATCAACAAGCGCGGCGAAGCTGTGATCATGGATTTCGGCCTCGCCGCCATCGCCAACGAATTGAGCGGCGCGGAGGCGCACCTGGGCACGCCGGCCTACATGTCGCCCGAGCAGATCAGGGGCGGCGTGGTCACCGCCAAGAGCGATATCTACGCCCTCGGCCTGGTGCTCTACGAGCTATTCACCGGCAAGCGGCCGTTCGAGGCGCACAACCTGCAACAGCTCATCGATCTGCAGGAATCCGCGCAGCTCAGCAGCATGACCACCATCGCGGCCGATATCGACCCGACGGTGGAAAAGATTATTCGCCGCTGCCTCGACCCCGATCCCGCCAGGCGCCCGGCCTCCGCCCTGGGCGTTCTGGCCGCGCTCCCTGGCGGCGACCCACTGGCCGCCGCGCTGGCCGCTGGAGAAACGCCATCACCGGAAATCGTGGCGGCGGCGGGAAAACTCGAGGGCATGCCCCTGCGCTATTCCGTGCCCTGCCTGGCGCTGGTAGTGCTCTTTCTGATGGGCACGATCCCGATGCGGCAAGCGCGCACGGGCATGGTCCACGGCGGGCTCGACCAGACGCCCGAAGTGCTGGCGCACCAGGGCAGGGAGATCGCGGCATCGTTTGGATATCTACAAAAACCGGCCGATAGCGCCGTCTGGTTGGAGCATCGCGTCAACGCGCTGGCCTATTTGCGCCGAAAACCGGCGCCGCGCCACTGGGACGAGTGGCTTTCGTGGGAGCCTGCGATCCAGGCGGTCTATCGCGAGAGCCCATTGCCAATGTTGGCTGAGCCCACCGGGCAGATTCACAACCAGAATCCGCCTCTCAATGTCGCCGGGATGACCCGGACCGCGGTCGACGGAAATGGCCGGCTCTTGGAATTCGCCGCGGTGCCGTTGGCGAGCGATTCCGACTCTGTTCCGCCGGTCGGGCCGGACGCGGTGTTTCGAGCCGCCCGGCTGGACTTGTCGCAGTTCTCCGAGACCAAGCCGGTGAAGCTTCCGGCCGCTCCGTTCGATCGGTGGCTGGCCTGGAAAGGTCCGCACCCGCATTTCCCCGATACCCAACTCCAGGTGGAAGCGGCGTGGTGGAAAGGACGCTTCGTCAGCGCGCGCGTGCTCTATCCGTGGGCGCAAAAACCCGACACGCCTCCGGTCCAATCGGCCACCGACATGCGCGATATCTGGCTCTCGGTGATGATCGCGATCGCTACATTTTTTGTGATTTTGATGGCGCGCCGCAACTGGATGCGCGGGCGCGCCGACCGCGTAGGCGCGTTTCACGTGGCGTTGGCGAGTTTTCTATTGCAGGCCGTGGCGTGGGCCGGCAGTTTTCATCCCGCGGCCGACGAGTCGATCCTCGAGATTTTCGTGAACGCGGTCGCCGAATGGCTTTTCGGAGCGGCGGTGCTGTGGTTCGCGTACCTCGCCCTGGAACCCGAAGTGCGCGCGCGCTGGCCGCACTCCATCGTCACCTGGAATCGCCTGCTGGCGGGCCGCTGGTTGGATGCCCAGGTGGGCTCGCACATTCTCATCGGCGCGGTGGCCGGTTCGGGGCTTTGGTTGTTTTTCAAGGCGGTGACGGTCTATGTTTTCCATAACCGGGAGCCGGGCAATTGGGACGTTTCGCTGCATGCGCTGTTGGGCGCGCGCCATTGGATCGGGGCGCAGGCCGGGTTTGCCAATGAAGCTTTGAGTACCGGGCTGTTCGTCTTTCTGACCATTTTTGCTATGCGCCAACTCTTGCGCCACGAGTGGCTGGCGGCATTAGCCGCGGCCGCGATGATCACCATGGCGCGGGATGAGGTCAGGGGCCACGATTGGTGGGTGGTAGGCCTGCTTTATCTGGTGGCAACCACCGGCTTGATTTTTGTGCTGCTGCGCTTCGGACTCGTGGCCACCATCGCCGCCGACTACTTCATCGACGCCGTCAACGCCATGGCGCTCGGCGCCGATTGGAGCGCGTGGTACATTCCCGCAAGCCTTGCCACGCTGCTGTTGCTGGTGGGAATTTCGGTGTTCGCGTTCTGGCGTTCTCTGGGCGGCCGCACGCTCATCGAGGACGCTAATTCTCCGTAGGCAGCTTGTCGACCGAATCGACCACCACCACGTCCATCGCAGCTTTCTTGCCGACCATTTGCAGGCCGAGTTGTTGCCGCAATGCCACGGCCAGATCGGGGGCCGGCGGAGTGCCCGCGGAGCCGCTCACTCCCTGTTCGATCGTGTAATCGAGTGTGAAGTCGTAGATGCCGGTGAGGCCCGTTCGATCGAAAAGTGGCGGTTCGCCGGGATTCGGCAGCATCTTTGCCAGTAGCTCCATCGAGGCTCGTTGCGCCCGCACGTGGACCACTTCGAAGCCTCCCTGCGCGGAGAAATTCGATGAAATGCCGGGCTGGCCGGAATCCGCCGCGTCCGATTCTTTCAGTTTCGGGCCACCCTTCGCGACCACCAGATCGAAAACCGGGAGCTCCTTCGAAACGACATGCGCCTGCAAATGAAAGCGCTCCACCAGCAGCGCCCACATCATGGCGCGAAACTGCTCCTTCGTCGCGCCCTCCGGTATTTTCGCCACCAGGTCGAAGCGGTGCTGGTCGAGCGGGACCGCGCTGGAAATCCGGGTGTTTTGGTCGACGTCGTAGGCGATGCCGATGAGATCGGGCAGCGTCGCCTGCCCGAAGCTATATCGTCCCGGATCGCGCGTTCCCGGACCGCCTTCCCACCCGCGCACGCTCCGCGGCCCCGACAGCTTGATCGACGCCGCCTCAAAGGCCGGAGCCTGAGCCAATGCCGCGGCGACAAAAACTCCGACGTAGAGAACCAGCCTGCGATCCATCACAGAATATAGCGGCTCAAATCCTGATCCTTCACGATCTCCGAGAGTTGCTTGCGCACGTACGCGGCGTCCACTCTCACCGTCTTCTTCTTCAGATCGGGACCTGCGAACGACACGTCTTCCAGCATCTTCTCCATAATGGTGTGTAGGCGGCGCGCCCCGATATTCTCCGAGCTTTCGTTCACCTGCGCGGCGAACTTCGCCACTTCTTCGAGCGCATCGTCCGTCAGCACCAGTTTGATGCCTTCCGTCTCGAGCAGCGCGGTGTACTGCTTGGCGAGCGCGTTCTTCGGCTCCTTCAGAATGCGGATGAAATCCTCCACGCTGAGCGATTTCAACTCCACGCGGATGGGGAACCGGCCCTGTAGTTCGGGAATCAGATCGGCCGGCTTGGACACATGAAACGCTCCCGCCGCGATGAACAGGATGTGATCGGTGCGCACGAAACCGTAGCGCGTGTTCACCGTGGTGCCTTCCACGATCGGCAGAATGTCCCGCTGCACGCCCTCGCGGCTCACATCCGGCCCGTGGCCCGATTCCCGGCCCGCAATCTTGTCGATTTCGTCGAGGAAAATAATGCCGCTCGATTCCACGCGTTCCAGCGCCACACGCGTCACCTGATCCATATCGATGAGCTTCTGTTCTTCTTCCTGCACCAGGTAATCGAGCGCTTCCGCCACCCGGATTTTGCGCTGCCGCGTCTTCTGGCCGAAAAGATTAGGCAGCATGTCCTTCAGGTTGATGCCCATCTCCTCCACGCCCATGTTGGTGGTGACTTCGAACGAGGGCGGGCGATCCTTCACTTCGAGCTCCACGATCCGCTCGTCCAACTTCCCCTCGCGGAGCCGCTCGCGCAGCTTTTCGCGCGTCCGCTCCACGCTCTCGCTCGGCTCCGGCTGCGGCGGCATCAGCAGATCGAGCAGGCGCTCCTCGGCATTCATCTCCGCGCGGTCGGAAACCTCGTCGAGCCGCTCTTCCCGCACCATATCGATCGCGATGTCCACCAGGTCGCGGATCATCGATTCCACGTCGCGGCCCACATATCCCACTTCGGTAAACTTGCTGGCCTCCACCTTCATGAACGGCGAATTCGAAAGCTTCGCCAGCCGCCGCGCCAGTTCCGTTTTGCCGACGCCCGTGGGCCCGATCATGAGGATATTTTTCGGCATCACCTCTTCCGCCATCTCGGGCGCGAGCTTTTGCCGGCGAATCCGATTCCGCAGCGCAATGGCCACCGCGCGCTTGGCTTCCGCCTGTCCCACCACATGCTTGTCCAGCTCGCGGACAATCTCGCGCGGGGTCAGCTCATCCAGAATCGGCTCTTCGTCCACCGATTGGCCCGGAAGGTAGATCACCATGTCTTATCCCAGCTCCTCGTAGGTCACGTTGTCGTTGGTGTAGATGCAGATTTTGCCCGCGATCGCCATGGCCTGCTCGGCGATGTGCCGCGCCGAAAGCTTGGTATTGCGCATCAGCGCCAGCGCCGCCGCGATCGCGAACGGACCGCCGGAGCCGATGGCCGAAATGCCTTCATCCGGCTCGATCACATCGCCGTTCCCGCTCACCAGGTAGGTATTGGCCGCGTCCGCCACCAACAGCAGCGCCTCCAGATGCCGCAGAGCGCGATCGGTGCGCCAATCCTTGGCCAGTTCGACCACCGAGCGCGGCAAATTGCCGTTGTACTGCTCCAGCTTCGTTTCGAAGCGCCCAAAAAGCGCGAACGCGTCGGCCGTCGAGCCGGCGAATCCGGCCAGAATTTTGTCGTTATAGATGCGCCGCAGCTTCTTGGCCGTGCCCTTGAGCACCTCGCCGCCAAGCGTGACCTGTCCATCGCCGGCCATCACCACCTTGCCGTCCCGGCGGACACAAATCACCGTCGTCGATCGTATTCTTGGTTTCATTTCCTGGTGTAACCCTATCTTAATCTACCGCGATAAAGCCCGGCGCCCACTAGCGTCGTCCTTTTGGCCTCGCCAAGCGTTTAATAGAAGTGAAGTTCCCGGGGCGTTCTCTCGCCATCCTCGCGCTGGCCCTCTCCGGCCATGCCGCCACTTTCGGCGTCTACTCGGGCGCGAGCTATCAGACGGTAGTGGCGCCGAATTCCTGGGCCGTCGCCTTCGGCTCGCAGATGGCGTTCACCACCGTCACCGCCACGCTCAGCAGCGCCGGCCAATGGCCCACCACCCTGGCCAACACCAGCGTGCAGGTGGATGGCCAACCGGCCGAGCTCTATTACGTCTCGCCCACGCAGATCAACTTCCTCGTGCCCGATGTCACCGATTTCGGCTCGGTGAGCGTCGTCATCACCACCGCCGCCGGCGCTACCCTCACGTCTACCCTGAATCTCCAGAACACCGCCGCCGGCGTTTTCACTTCCAACTCCAGCGGTTCCGGACCCGGCGCCATTCTCAACGGCGTCACCAACGCCGGTCCGCCGTTTCTAGTGGTGACTCCGCAAAACGGCGGCAGCGATCTGCGCACGCGCCTCGCGGTCTACTGCACCGGCCTGCGCTACGCCGGCAATCCTTCGCAAAACGCTTCCATGACCAATGTCGCGGCGAACGTTACCGCCCTGGGCATGGACACTGCCGGCAACCAGTACAACTTCGCGGTAGAGTATGCCGGCGGATCCGATCCCGCCTTTCCGGGCCTCGACCAGGTGAATATCGTCCTGCCCGCACAGCTCGATGGAGCCGGCGTCGTCTCGCTCACCATCACCGCGGAGGCTAACACCTCCAACACCGTTACGTTTCAGGTGAACAGCCTGCCGGCCAGCGAAATCGCGCTCGCTGGGCTCACGCTCTCCGCCAGTGAAGTCCCCGGCGGCACGTCCGTCACCGGTACCGTCTCGCTCAATGGACTGGCGCGAACCGGCGGATTCCCCGTCTCCCTCCGGACCAGTGATTTGACCGTGATGGCGCCGGCGATTGTCACCATCCCCCAGGGTCAGGTCTCGGCCACGTTCACCATTTCTACCCCGACTGTGGGCAGCGTACAAACCAGTACCATCACCGCCGAGGCCGACACCGTGTCGTTTACCGCGTCGCTCCAAATCGACCCGTCCAATTTGCCCCAACTCGACCTCTTCACCGTGACGCCCGCGAGCCTTCAGGGCGGCGCGAGCTTCACCGGCGCCGTCGGACTCAGTGCCCCGGCGCCGGCCGGCGGCGCGAAAGTTCAATTAGCCAGCAACGACACCGTGGCCGCGCCGCCCGCCTCCGTAACCGTCCAACCAGGCGCCACCACGGCGAACGTCACCATCCCGACCACCGCCGTCACCGCCGTTCACAACGTGAATCTCACCGCCACCCTAGGCAGCGCGACTATTACGCAGGCCGTCACCGTCGTCCCGCCGATTCAGCTCAGCCTGAACCCCACCTCCGTCACCGGAGGCACGGCCGTCGCCGCCACCGTCACACTTGGCACAGTCGCGCCCACGACAGGCGCCAACATCACCGTGACCGCCAACGCGTCGGGAATCGTTTCCGTGCCAGCCATCGTGAGCATCCCGGCCGGCATGACGGCCGCGACATTCACCATCTCGACCAACACCGTCACCGCCGTCTACACGGTCACTATCACTGTTTCCGATGGCCCGGTGGGCTCGGCAACCGCGAACCTGACGGTCAATCCCCAAACCGCTGGTCAACTGGAGAGCCTGACCGTGTCCCCCACGCAAGTGAATGGAGGTGGCTCCGCGACCGGCACCGTCACACTCTCCGGCCCGGCGCCATTCAATGGAGTGATCGTCGCGCTGAAGAGCTCCAACTCTCTGGTAGCGCCCGTGCCCTTCAGCGTTACCGTGCCGCAAGGCAGCACCACGGCGACTTTCACGATCATGACGTCCACCGTCGCCTCGGCGCAGACCATCACGATCACCGCGACCGCGGGCTCAATCTCCGAGACGGCCACGCTCACGGTGGAGTGATGATGCGCGCGGCTCTAGCTAGTCTTGTGCAGCAGGCAGAATGAGGATTATGATCCGCACTGTGGGGCGGGCAATCCTGCCCTAACAGGATGCTGAAAAACACTGGAAATGACCCAGCCGCCGATGAACGCTGATAAACGCCGATTGAGAATAAATAACTTATCCGCGTTCATCTGCGTTTATCCGCGGCCTATTTGCCTTTTTCAGCAGCCTGCTAAGGATCTAATTCGCCCGCCGTGAGCAGTCACTAACAACAGCACCAAGCCTACAGCGTCTCCCCCCGCACCAGATCCTCGTACGTCTCCCGCCGCCGAATCACGCGATAGCCGCCGCCTTCCACCAGCACCTCCGGCGCCCGCGTGCGCGAATTGTAGTTCGACGACTGCACGAATCCATAAGCGCCCGCCGTACAGATAGCCAGGAAATCGCCGGGCATGACATTCGCCATCTGGCGATCGCGCGCCAGGAAATCGCCCGTCTCGCAGACCGGACCTACGACATCCGCTGTGACCGGCGGGAGTGAATTCCTGCGCAGCGGAATAATCTCGTGGTGCGCATGATAGAGCGCCGGGCGAATCAGGTCGTTCATGGCGGCGTCCACGATCACGAATTCCTTGGCGCCGTTCTTCTTGCGATAAAGCACCCTTGTCAACAGCACTCCCGCGGGGCCAGCGATCGATCGGCCGGGCTCGACCATCACGCTCAGTCCGCTATCGCGCAGACGCGCGTGCAAGCTCTCCACGAACGAACGGATCGGCGCCGGCTTTTCGCCGCCGTGGTACGCCACTCCCAGTCCGCCGCCGAAATCCACGTGATTGATCGGATCGCCCTGCGCGCTCAACGTGCCCGCGAGCGCCAGCACGCGGTCCACGGCCTCCAGAATCGGGCTCGGGTCGAGCATCTGCGAGCCGATGTGGCAATCCACTCCTTCCGCCGCCAGATTGCGATATCCGCGCGCGTGCTCGTAAACGCGTGCCGCCTCCGCCATCGGGATGCCGAACTTGTGCTTGCTGAGTCCGGTGGAAATATAAGGATGCGTCACGGCGTCCACGTCGGGGTTCACCCGGATCGAAAATCCGGCCTTCACTCCGCGCCGCGCCGCCAGCGCGTCGATCAGCGCCAGTTCCGCTTCCGATTCGCAATTGAAGCTGTGGATGCCGCTGGCGAGGGCGTACTCCACTTCCGCCGCCGTCTTGCCCACGCCGGAGAACACCACCTTCGCGGGGTCGCCGCCCGCCTGCAGTACGCGAAACAACTCGCCGCCGGAGACGATGTCGAATCCCGCGCCAGCCTTCGCCAGCAGCGCCAGCACGCCCAGTGACGAGTTCGCCTTCACGGAGTAGCAGATGGTGTGCGGCAGGTTGCCGAACGATTCGTCGTACGCCCGGTAATTCGCCAGCAGAGACTGGCTCGAGTAAACGTATGCCGGAGTGCCCACGCGCGCAGCCAGATCGGCGAGCGGCACCTGCTCGCAATAGAGGTCGTTCTCGGAATAGGAAAACATCGCCAATGTTCGGGAAATTTCAAGTATGGCACGCGGCGGCGCGCGTCAGCGCAGCCACTTCAGCCAGACCGGCAGGGAATGCAGTTGGTCGACGTGGTCGGGCGCCGAGTCGCCGGCGAAGCCGAGCACCAGGAACTTCCCGCGCGACGCCTCGCTGAGCTCCTGCATGCCCATGGGACCCCATTTGAGGACCGCGCGGCTCGGCACCTTGAGCTCCTGCAACAGGAAGTCCGTTGTCTCGGTGGTGCTGGCATACGTGCCGGGGAAGATCTCCGAATGCGTGAGCAGGAACCGCTTGCGGCCGGCCATGGCGTCGCGCCCCAGCCGCAGCCAGACTTGCATATTGTCTTCGCCGAGCGTCGATTCGAGCGGTCCAGGCTGCCCATTGGCGTAGTCGGTATGGACGCCGTCGATGCAGACCACCGAGGTGACGCGCGCGTACGATCCCGGGCTCTTGAGAATCTGCCGCAGCGCGCCGCATCCCGCGCTCCAACCGCCGATGATCACGCGCGCGAACCGCCGGTGCGCCTTGGCCTCGGCCTCCTGCACCAGCCGCGGAAAACGCTTGGGGTCCTCGAACAGCCTGACGTAGACCCCCGACCCGTTGCCGGCCACTTCGCTCACCACCGCCACGTGATTGCGCGCGCCGGCCACTTCCGCAATCCATGGTTCGCCATGGAAAAAGAACAGCAGATCGGCGTGGGACGAAAGTTTCGCGGGCAAATACAGCGTTCCCAGCTCGAGCTTCTCCCGTTTTCCCGGCGGTGTTTCTTCCTTCAGGCGCGTGTGCGCCCGCGTGTGCTCCACCATCGGCGACGGATTCTGCGGCTGCTGGGCGAATGCCGAGGTGAGGAAGAGACAACAAACGGCCGCAGATGCACGCGGATGCACACGGATAACAGAAAGTCCGTTTTTATCCGTGTTCATCCGCGTCCATCCGTGGCTAATATTTTCTCTTATTGGCGTACGCCGCGCAGATGGCTGTGATGGCGGCCGTACAGGAAGTAAATCACCAGCCCGATCACCAGCCAGAATACCAGCCGCGCCCAGGTGATGATATCGAGCGACGCCATCATGGCGAGGCAGACCAGCACGCCCAGGATCGGTACCGTTGGCACCATGGGTGTCCGGTACGGCCGCGGAGTTTCAGGATTGGTTTTGCGCATCACCATCACGCCGATGCAGACGATTACGAATGCCAGCAGGGTTCCGATGCTGGTCATGTGCCCCAGCCCCGAAATCGGCAGGAAGCCCGCAAACAACGAGACGAAAATCATGAACATCAGATTGCAGCGATACGGCGTCTGAAATTTGGCGTGGATTTCGGAGAACAATTTCGGCAGCAGGCCGTCGCGCGACATCGAATAGAACACGCGCGATTGGCCGAGCAGCATCACCAGGATTACCGACGTGTAGCCCGCGATAATCCCGGTGACAATCGACGTTTGCAGCCACTTGTAGGGGAAGAGTGCGATCACCGTGGCGGCCGGCGAAGCGTCGCCGTGAAACGTCCGGTAGGGCACCATGCCGGTGAGCACGCGAGCGAAGAGAATATAGAGAACGGTGCAGACGGCCAGCGACCCGATGATCCCGATGGGCATATCGCGCTGCGGCCGCTTCGCCTCCTGCGCCGCCGTCGACACGGCGTCGAACCCGATATACGCAAAGAAAATCACCGCCGCGCCGCGCATAATGCCGCTCCATCCGAACTCGCCGAAGGTGCCGGTGTTATCGGGAATGAACGGCGTGTAATTCTCCGCCCGCACCAGGCCGAACCCGATGCAGATCACGACAATGACGATCACCACCTTCAAGATCACGATCACTGCGTTCACTCGCGCCGATTCCGAAATGCCGATCATCAGCAGCACCGAAATGATGCACACTACAAAAACGGCCGGGAGGTTGATGATCCCCGGTGTGGGGTCCCAGGGGCAGTGAATCAGGCTCGACGGAAGCTCCACGCCGAACATGTGGCACAGCTTGTAGACGTAGCTGGACCAGCTCACCGCTACCGTAGCCGCGCCCACCGCGTATTCCAACACCAGGTCCCAGCCGATGATCCACGCCAGCAGTTCGCCCATCGTCGCATATGCATACGTATAGGCGCTGCCGGCGATGGGGATCATGGTGGCGAATTCGCTGTAGCACATGCCCGCGAAAGCGCATCCGATCGCCGCCACCACGAACGAAATCACTACCGCCGGACCGGCATGATCGGCCGCCGCGATTCCCGTCAGCGAGAACAATCCCGCGCCGATGATGGCCCCGATTCCCAGCGCGACCAGGTTGACCGGGCCGAGGGTTTTCTTCAGGTGATGTTCCCCACCTTCCGATTCCTCGAAGATCTTCTTTAACGGCTTCTTCTCGAATAAGCTCATCGCGTCCGGGTTTCCCTTCGTGTGCCGCAGATGCTTTGGGATTTGAAAACGATATCACATTCGGCTGAGGCTTTGGGAGGCGTCCGGCTGGTGGCTTCGCGGTAGTAATGATATAGTCACAACATTCCCTTTATGGCAAACCTCTTGATCCGTAAGCCTCTCAAGATGTTGCTGGCGGAAGCCGGCGAGAGCGGCGAGCACAGCCTCAAGCGCACCCTGGGCGTCTTCCAGCTCACCGCCCTCGGCGTAGGCGCCATCATCGGCGCGGGCATCTTCGTAATGGCGGGATTGGGCGCGCACTACGCCGGCCCCGGCCTGATGCTCTCTTTCGTGCTCTCCGGGCTCGGCTGCGCGTTCGCCGGCCTTTGCTACGCGGAGTTCGCCGCCATGATTCCGCTGGCGGGCAGCGCCTACACCTACGCCTATGCCACCATGGGCGAGATTTTCGCGTGGATCATCGGATGGGATCTCACGCTCGAGTACGCCATGGGCGCGAGCACGGTTTCCTCAGGCTGGTCGAATCACTTCATCGAGCTGCTGAAAATCTTCAATATCAAAATGCCTTTATGGCTGGCCTACGATCACTGGACCGCACTCAAGACCGCCGAAAACACCATTGCGCGCCAGATCGCTTCCGCCGATGGCTCGCTCGTGCCCGGAACGCAGGAATTCCTGAAACGGGTCACCGCCATCGTCGATGCGCAATCGCCCGACCTGCTGCAGCGGGCCCACGCCCTGTTGGGCGCGCCCCACATCTTCGGGTTCGAATTCGGTTTCAACCTGCCGGCCCTGCTCATCGCCCTGGTGATTACCGCTATCCTGACGCGCGGCATCAAAGAGAGCGCACGCTTCAACTCCGTGATTGTGACTCTCAAGGTCGCGGTGGTGCTCTTCGTCATCGGGCTGGGGTGCTTCTATGTGTCGCCGAGCAACTGGGGCTCGAGTTGGAAGACTTTCGCGCCTCAGGGTTGGGGGGGCATCGGATTGGGCGCGGCGTACATCTTTTTCGCCTATATCGGGTTCGACGCGGTGTCCACTACCGCGCAGGAGGCCAAGAATCCGCAGCGCGACCTGCCCATCGGCATCATCGCGTCACTCCTCATCTGTACCGTGTTGTACATTTCGGTGGCAGCCGTGCTCACCGGCATGGTGCCCTGGCGCAACGTCAATATCGAAGCGCCCATCGCGCAAGCCTTTCTCGACCGCGGGCTGAGCACCGCCGCCAACATTATCACTCTGGGCGCGCTGGCCGGGCTTTCCAGCGTGATGCTGGTGATGCTGCTCGGGCAGACGCGCGTGCTCTACGCCATGGCGAACGACGGGCTGTTGCCCGCCAGGTTCTTCGCCGACATCCATCCCAAGTTCCGCACTCCCTGGAAGAACACCATTCTGGTCGGGTGCCTCGCAGCCATAGTGGGCAGCGTGACGCCCATCGAGGACATCGGCAAGATGGTCAACATCGGAACGCTGCTGGCCTTCGTCATGGTGTCCATCGCGGTGATGATTCTGCGCCGGACCGACCCGAACCAGGCCCGTCCGTTCCGCACTCCCTGGGTGCCGCTGGTGCCGATTTTAGGCGTAGTTTTCAACGGCTACATGATGTACAGACTCGGCTGGATCAACTGGGCCCGCCTGTTCATCTGGCTGGGAATCGGGATGATCCTATACTTCAGCTACGGTCGGCATCACAGCAAGGTGCAGGCTACCGCTGCCGCCCGGCGCTGATCCATTCTTCCATGCGCTGGCGAAGCGCGCGGGCGCTCGGCGGAAAGGGGAGCAGTCCCCCGATGATCGCCACCGAATCCGCGCCCGCGTCCCAAACGTCGGCGGCATTCGCCAGCGTGATGCCGCCGATGGCCACGAGCGGCTTCTCGATCAGACTCCGGCAGCGCCGGATTTCGTCCACGCCAACCACCGGGTCGGGATTGCGCTTCGACGAAGTTGCGAAAATGGGACCGATCGCCACATAGTCCACCGGCTCGCCCCCCGCGGCGACGAGTTGCGCCATATTGTGGCTGGAATACCCCAGCGTGGCATCGGGGCCGATCAGTTTGCGGGCATCGCGCGGCGAAAGATCGTCCTGGCCGATGTGCAGTCCCGCCTCGAGCAGCAGGGCGAAATCGGCGCGATCATCGACCATGAGCGGCGTGCCGTTGTCACGGCAAAGGCGGGCCACGGTGCGCGCCTTTTCGAAGAAATCGCGCGTCCACGCGCCTTTGCGGCGAATTTGCAGGATGCCCGCACCGCCTTCCAGAAACGCGGCGGCCGCGGCCTCCAAAGCGATACCGCACCGTTCGAGCGATTCCGTATCGAGAATGGGATAGACGCGCGGAAGGATCATTCTATTACTGAACCTCAACCCATTGCCGAACCGCAACCCATTACTGAGGAGAGACCCATTACTGAGCCGCGACCGCAAGCAAGGGAGCGGTGCCATTCGGATTGAACTAAAAGGCACCGCTCCCTCGCGGTCGCGGCTCCAAACAGGACGCTGAAAAACACTGGAAATGACCCGGCCGCCGATGAACACTGATGAACGCCGATTGGAAACAAACAACCCATCCGCGTTCATCTGCGTTTATCCGCGGCCTATTTGCCTCTTTCAGCAGTCTGCTAGAGTAGCGCTCACGCCTGCGGAGAATTCTGCGCCGGCGGCGCCTGTGTCGGCTTCTCGGACTTTCCGGCGCTGCCCGCCTTCACCGGGCTGATCAGAATGTGGGCGTTGCGGCCCTCCAGCCGGGGCTGGCCCTCCACCGATCCGTGCTGCGCCAGGTCCCCCGCGAATCGCATGAGCAGCTTCTTTCCCAAGTCGGCATGCGCGATCTCGCGCCCGCGGAACTGCACCACCGCCTTCACGCGATTTCCCTCCGCCAGAAAGCGGATGGCATGCTTCATCTTGAAATCGTAATCGTGATCGTCGGTGTTGGGGCGGAATTTGAGTTCCTTCACCTGCACCACATGCTGCTTTTTCTTGGCGTCGTGCTGCTTTTTCTTCTGCTCGTACTGATAGTGGCCGAAATCCACAGCCTTGGCCACCGGCGGGACCGCCGTGGGCGCAATCAGCACCAGGTCGAGGCCCAGTTCCTGGGCTTTTCGTAGAGCCGCGGTCGTGGGCATGATTTCGGTTGTGCCGTCGGGAAAGACGGCGCGGACTTCACGCGCACGAATGGATTCGTTCACGTTCTCTCTGCGGTTCTGCCTGCGAGGAGGAAAATTTCTGCCTGGATACATTGGTTATGCGTTTAGTTTGGTGTTGCGGAAGCGAGGGGAGATAGATTTGGTTCCCCGGGTCTGACCGGGGCCGGTAAGCGGGTTGTTACGAGTGCGAGACAAAAGGTATTGCGTCAGTCTCAGTGTACACCAAAAACTGCCAGTATAGTCAATACTATCCGATTGACACCATTTCCACGGGATTTTCGAGCACTCCTCCGGCCGCCGGCGGGCACTTTGTTTTATAATCGGGCCTGATGAAAGCTTTAATTGTATTTCTCGCCACAGGGGCCGCGATGTTGGCTCAAACTCCGCCCCCCGCCAAGTCTGCCGCGCCGGCCGCGAAAGCCCCGGCCGTGAATCCGCTGCTGCACCCGGAAAGTCTGAAGGCGACCGCGCCCGCCAGCTTCGAGGTGAAGTTTTCGACAACGAAGGGCGACTTCACGGTTGCCGTGCATCGCGACTGGTCGCCTAACGGCGCAGATCGTTTCTATAACCTGGTAAAGAATCACTACTTCACCAATGTAGCGTTCTTCCGCAACCTGCCCGGTTTTATCGTTCAGTTCGGCATGTCGCCCGACCCCAAGATCGGCGCAGTCTGGCAAAACGCGAACATCCGGGACGATCCCGCAAAACCCGGCGTGCACAATACCAAAGGCACCGTGGTGTTCGCCACCGCTGGCCCGAACACGCGCACCAACCAGTTCTTTGTAAACCTTGGTGACAATACCAGCGGTCCGGGGAATCTCGATGCTCAGGGATTCACGCCCTTCGGTGAAGTCACCGATGGTATGGCCGTCGTAACGAGTTTGTATTCCGCGTACGGCGAGCGCCCCGACCAGGGTAAGATTCTGAACGAAGGCGCCGCTTACCTCGACAAGAACTTCCCGAACCTTGACAAGATCAAGTCGGCCACCATCGTCCCCGCGGCGGGCGCCGCTCCAGCCACCAAATCGGCCCCAGCGCCCTCGCCCGCCAAGAAGTAGCGGAACCGCAGCTACCGGCTGAGCGCTGACGGCTTTCTTATTTGCCCAGTTCCGCCTGCAATTGGCGGTACGCCGCTTCATCGTAGTTGGTCTTCAAGCGTTCGCGGGCCTCGGACCTGGGATCTCCCGGCCGGGGCCCTTCCCTCTTCAGCGCCCGCCCCAGCAGCGCCGTGGCTTCCGTGTCCGAAGGATTCCGCTCCACCGTGGCGCGAAAACTCTCCACCGCCCCCTCAAACTGGCTCGACCGCCACAGGCAATATCCCACGTTGAAATGGTAATCCGGGTCGTTGGCATCGCCCTCGAGCGCCTTGCGGAAGCTGGCGAGCGCGGCGTCCGCCTGGTTCAGGCGCGACTGCGCGGCGCCCAGATCGTCAAAAACTTCATTCAGCGGCACCGCCGCGGCCACGGTCTGGAAGCATTCCTCGGCGCCGCTGAAATTGGCCATATTATAGCGGCAGAGCCCCAGGAAAAACTGCGCTTCCAGGTAGTGGGAATCGCTGCGCCCTACCCGTTCCAGCCAGCCGGCGGCGATCTTGTAGTCCTTGCGGTCCCAGAAGCTTTTTCCCAGTTGGAAGCACGGTTTCGAATAGTGCGGGTCGAGGCGCGCGGCCCGGGTAAAGAAGAGATGCCGCTGGTCGGGGCTGGTCGCCAATAATCCCCGAATGTAGCTTTCCACGGCATCCAATCGAACCGGTGGGCGGGCCTGCAGGAATTCCTCCAGCGGCGGGAGCGATTTCCAATCCAATTGGTGCAGAACGTCCCAGCTCAAACGGAATTCCAGGATCGCCAGGTCGTCCAATTGACCGGTCTCGCTGAATTCCGGGCCCTGCGTAGTCCCCTTCAAGTCGACAATGCGGGCCGCAATCCGCAGCGTCCCCTTCGCGGGCGTTTCATACCATCCGTAGACCACCTGCGATGCGTCCAGCGATTCGCCCATCTTGAGAACCGAAGCGTGCGTCAGTTCCGCACCGGAGCGCAGCGAAAGCCGCCGATACCCTTCCAGCCGGTCGGAGCGGTCGAGCACCAGGACGCCCTCCGGTGTCATGGCGTCGCGCAGCGTCTCCGCTATGCTTTCGCCGATCCAATCCAGGTTGGGCGAACCGGAATGATTGAAAAAGGGCAGCGCGAGCAGCGTCTCGGCGTGGAGTGTGCTCCAACCGAGAGCCAGAAAGATCAGCAACCGTGACACTTTTTCCAGTCTATCGCCACTTCGTGTGATATTCTACGCCCCGAGGTGCGCATATGATCGGACACGCAATCTTCGGGCTCATCATCGGCTTGCTGGCGCGGATGTTTATGCCGGGCTACCACCATATGGGCCTCATTTTGACGATGATTTTGGGCCTGGTAGGGGCATGGCTCGGAGGCGTGATCGGCCGCGCCACCGGCATGTACCGGGAAGGCCACCCGGCCGGCTTTTTCATGGCATTCGTGGGTGCCTGTATCGTGCTGTTCGTGGCGGGCCGGGTATTCTAGAACTGCTCTTACTGAGCCGCGACCGCAAGGGAGCGGTGCCGTTTTAAGCGGTGCCGTTTTATCCGTGTGCATCCGTATCCATCCGTGGCCCATAAGCCACTGTTCCAGGAATTCGCGGCACTCCCGATTCAGTCAAATAAGGCGCCGAAAATTGGCCACAGATGAACACGGATGCACGCCGATAAAGCCCTCTGCGCACCGCGGTCCCGATCGGCCAATTGGTCTACGGGACCCGTTTTGGATTTTTTCGCGTTCCAGGCATTGGAGTTACAAGCAGCGGCGGGTCCCCGAGATCGGCCGCTCAGAAAAAACACCGCGAATCACCGCGCCGCGCCTGCGTAATCCTTGTACAACTCCGCCACGCGCCCCGATTCCGCATCGCCCGGATGCACGACCACGCGCCAGCGAAATACCAACTGCTTGCCCTTGGCCAATTGCCAATGGCTCTCCGGTTGCCCCGCATCGAACGCGTGCGCCCCGAACGGATTGAGCGCGAACAGCCCGTAATCGCGCGCGTGCCAATACGTAGGATGCCGCGGATTCTCCGGATGGTCGAAGATCGCCACTCCCAGCTTTTCGCCGTCCAGTTCGCCCGAGTAATCCACCCAGTCCGATCGCTTGCCCCACACTTGCGCCATGCCGGCGCCGCCCTGGGCGTTCACCATCTTTCCGCCCTTGCGCTCGATGAGCGCATCGGCCAGCCGGATGGCGAACGCGCCTTCTTTGGTGTCCCCGAACGTCACGTCCTCCGCCGCCGTGAGCGCGATCTCGAAATCGATCGTGCGCAGCTTGGGGTCGGAATAGAAGATCGTCTTGCGGTCTTCCACCATCAGCAGCTTGCCGTTCGCGTCGCGCCATTCCATGGTGGCGGATAACGTCCCCGAGCGCTCACCATCTTTGTAATCGGCATTCCGCACCACGATCCGGCCCATATTCGGATGCTTGTACGAAGGGTCGTTCTCCCAGAATTTCACGCCGTTCACATCGTCGTAGGAAAACCAGAGTCCGGTGTGATGCAAATGGTCGGTGCTCTCACCCGCCACCGCTTCCATCGGAAATCGCCGCGTCACGATTTTGCCGGACGCCGACCGGATCGGCGCCAGGTACGGCTTCCCGCTTTCCGCGCCATAATGAAAAACCGTGAACGGCTTGCCGTCCACATTGACGGAGATCAGGTCGCGATCGAAGCGCACCTGTGCCGGCAGGCATGCCGCCGCCGCCAGCGCGATCCACCACAGATTCCGCATAGTCACTTCCGCCCCGCGCGGTCGCTCGATGGCGGCACGATGCCCTTCAGCCGGAAATAGATCGACATGTAGCCGTACTCTTCGTTGCTGTGGATTACGTCCACCAGCAGCCAGCCCATGTGCGAGCGTTGCCCCATCATTTCCCCCGCGTTCGCGGAGGTGAGGCTGTCCCAGGCGGCGTCGCACTCTTTGAAGGAAGCCGCCAGCGCCTCTGTCAGATCGGCCTTGGTGGTTTTCGAATTGTAATCGGTCTGCCGCGCCGCTCCCCGCGCCGCGCTACAGAAGCGTACCTGGTGATCGGCGATGTGCGCCAGCAGCGCCGCGAAGGTTCGGATCTCGGGAGTCGGCTGGAAGCTGTAACCCGCTTCCGGCATCGCCTCGGCCGCGCGCGTCAGGTAGCCTTTGATGGTGTTGTAGGATGTCCTCGCGTCCTTGATCACGGGGTCGATGCTCTGCGCGTGCAGCGGGCAGGCTGCGGCGAACGAGGCGGCAACGAGCAGCAGGTATGAACGTCTCATAGGTCCTTATTCTACCGGTTTGATCTACGGCGTGGGCATCCCCGACGTGCCCCACGATTTGTTCGGCTCGCGCCCCAGCCGGAATTGCAGTACCCCTCCGCCCACGATCTCCGCGTGCGTGATCCACGGCCGGTCGAGCGGCTTGCCATTGAGCGTTACCGACTGCACGTAGATATCGCTCGCCGCCGTTCGCGTGGCGTCGACCGTGAACGATTTACCGTTCTCCAGGTGGATCACCGCATGGTCGAACTGCGGGCTGCCGAGCGCGTACACCGGCTGCCCGGGGTTCACGGGATAAAATCCCAGCGAGCTGAAAATATACCAGGCAGACATCTGCCCCGTATCCTCGTCGCCGAGCCATCCGGCCGGTCCGGGCCGGTACAGCGTGTCCTCCACGGTGTGCACCCATTTCTGCGCTTTCCACGGCTCGCCCGCGTAATCGTAAAGGTAAATCGCGTGATGCACCGGCTCGTTGATGTGCGCGTACTGCCCCGTCCCCGCCATCTTCGCCTCCGTCATCTCGTGGATCACCTGGCCATACCCGCCCACATGAAACGCCGGGGTCGTGCTGAACAGCTCGTCGAGCTTCTTCAGAAACGGCGCTTTCCCGCCCATCAGTTCGATCAGTCCGGGCACGTCCTGCTGCACGCTCCAGAGCCATTGCCAGGCATTCCCCTCGGTGTAGACGCCGCCCCACGCCAGCGGGTCGAAGGGCTCAATCCACGACCGGTCGGATTTCCGCCCGCGCATAAACCCCACCGACGCATCGTAGAGATTGCGGTAATTCTTCGACCGCTCCAGGAACTTTTTGTAATCGTCCGCGTGCCCCAACGCTTTCGCCATTTGCGCCGCGCAGAAATCGTCGTAGGCGTACTCCAGCGTGCACGCCACTGATTCGCTCACGCCATGATCGTAGGCAACGAAGCCCAGCAATTCGTAATCCTCGAGCCCGTTCTTCGCCTCGAACATGCCCGTGCCTTTTTCGGTGGCATCCTTGCGCAGCGCAGCGTAGGCCTTATCAGCGTCGTAATCGCGGATGCCCTTGATGTAGGCGTCGGCGATCACGGAATCGCCGTGCGTCCCGATCATGACATTGGTTTCGCCCGGATTCGCCCACTTGGGGAGGAATCCGCCCTCGTCGTAGCAATTGAGCATGGCGCGGATGATCGCGGCGTCGCGCTTCGGTTCCAGAATCGTAAACAGCGGGAATTGCGCGCGAAACGTATCCCAGAAGCCGTTGTCGGCGAACATTTCGCCCGCGTGAACCTGCCCGTCGTAGGGACTCCAGTGGACCATCTTCCCGCCGGCATCCGTCTCCTGAAGCATGTGCGGAAATTGCACCGCGTGGTACATCGCGGTATAGAACGTCCGGCGCTGTTCGGCAGTTCCGCCCTGGATTTCGATCTTCGCCAGCTCGCGCTCCCATTCCGATTTCGCCCGCGCGACTACGCCCTCGAATGTCGCGTCTCCGATGTCGGCCGCCAGATTGCGCGCGGCCTGCTCCGGGCTAATTAGCGAAACGCCGATCCGTACCGTCACCGCCTCGCCCGCCTTCGTCGCGAAGCCGGCATATGCGCCCACGTGGTTGCCCTCGCGCTCGGCAGCGCCGGATTGAATCGCGGCCGATTGCCCTTTCAACGTCTGGCCCCGGGCATCCTCGGGATTCTCCCACGTGCCATAGCGTGTGAAATCCCGGTCGAATTGCAGAACAAAATATTGCGCGAAATTTGGCGATTTCCCCGCGCCGGATACGTTCTTGCCGCGGATCGTGCGCGTCTTCGCGTCAATCTGCACCGCGCTCCCGCTGTGGAAGGCGTCGAGCACGATGTACGCGTCGTCGGTCTTCGGGAAGGTGATCCGAAACACGCCGCCATAGTGCGACGGCGCCATCTCCACTTTCGTCTGATACGCGTCCAGCAGCACGCTGTACAGGTATGGCAGCGCTTTCTCGTTCTTGTGATCGAAGTGCGATGCGCGCTCGGCCGGCAGCACGGCCAGCACGCCCGTCACCGGCATGATCGCGAACGGTCCGTAATTCGACATCCACGCCGACGGCTGGTGCGTCGCCAGGAATCCCTGGATCGTCTCGCGGAAATATTGATACGTCCATCCGCCTTCGCTCATCTGCGCGGTCCAGCCGATCATGCTGAACGGCGTGAAGACTCCCGGGTACGTGTTGCCGTGCGAAAGCTCGTAGGACGACCATGTGCCCACCAGCGGATCGGGCAAATCGGCGAGGCTGGGTTTGAGATCGGCGGCGAACGCGGCCGATGCCAGGGCGAGAAAAAGCGTGAGGCGGATCATAGAAGCTCCATTATCCCGTGGGGCAGGCAATCGTGCCCGGGGTCCCCTCTGGGGAGGGCTTTCTAGCCGGCTGGACTCGCTGGAAAGCGAGTCCTCAGCCTGAAAGGCTGCCCCATTCTAGCAGGATGCTGAAAAACAATGGAAATGACCCAGCCGCCGATGAACGCTGATAAACGCCGATTGAAAACAAAGAATTTATCCGCGTTCATCTGCGTTTATCCGCGGCCTATTTGCCTTTTTCAGCAGCCTGCTAGGGAGCCCATTGGGTCTACGGAGGCGCGCCGCTCTGGAAAACCATTTACATTGAATCATGGACGCTCTCGTTCACGATTTTCGCTACGCCGCCCGCGCGTTCCTGCGCTCGCCCGGTTTTTGGGCAGTTGCCGCCATCACGCTGGCCCTCGGAATTGGAGCCAACACGGCAATCTTCAGCCTCGTCCATACAGTTCTGCTCAAGCCGCTGCCATATCGCGATCCATCACGCCTCATCGTCGCCTGGGACACCTACCTTCCCCAGGACAAACTACTCCCCATGTTTCCCAAAATCGGGTTAGCCCCTCCCGAGCTTGAACTGTGGCGGCAGCAACACGACATCTTCGAAGACACTGCGTGGTATCGCTACGTCCCCTACGAGTTGGCCCTGACCGCGCCCGGCGCGGAAGCGCTCAGCATTCGTGCCGGATTTTGTTCGACGAATTTTCTCGGCGTGCTCGGCGCACCGCCTGCGCTCGGCCGCACCTTCGCCGACGATGAGCCGCCGAATTCAGCGCTCATCAGTGACCATCTCTGGCGCACGCGCTTCGCCGCGGACCCCAGCGTTGCCGGCAGAGCCATTCGCCTGGGCGACGACGTCTTTACCGTGATCGGCGTCATGCCGGCCGGGTTCAGCTTTCCCGACTGGGCCGACCTGTGGTTACCGCCAGGGCCGCTCTACGGCGACGAGCTGACCAATCCTGTTCGTCACGCCATGGGATTCATCGGGCGGCTGAACCCAGACGTTACTACGCAGCAAGCTTCCACGCGCCTGAGTACGCTTTCCGCGCGTCTTGCCCGGGAGCATCCCAGTACCAGCACCGGTTGGGGCATGCGGGTCTCGAATCTTCAGGAGGACCTTACGGCCAAGATCCGCCCCGCCCTGCTGATGTTGTTGGGCGCAGTTGCGCTGGTGCTGCTGATCGCGTGCAGCAACGTGGCCGGTCTTCTGCTTACGCGCGCCAGCGGCCGGTCGCGGGAGATCGCGATACGTAGCGCGCTGGGCGCGGGAACGTGGCGGATTGCCCGCCAACTGTTCACCGAGGGCATTCTTCTGGCGGCGGCCGGCGGCGCCGCTGGACTTGCGGTCGGAGAACTCGGATTGAAGCTGCTTTCTCCGGTCCAAACACCGCTCGATTGGACGGTGCTCATATTCCTCACGGCGGTTTCGCTCATTACCGGTCTCGCCTGCTGCGCCGCTCCGGTAATTCAAACGCTGCGCGCCGATACCAATACCGTCATTAAGACGGCATCGGCGACCGGCAGCGGCGCCAGCGGGATGCGCTCCGCGCTGGTGGTGGCCGAATTGGCTCTGGCGATGCTGCTGGTCACCGGGGCGGGTATTCTCATCAAGAGTTTTGTTCGCCTGTCGCATGTGGACCCCGGATTCAGCTCGCGCGGACTGCTTACGATGCGCCTGGCGATTCCAACGTCGTACAAGCCCGATGTTCTGTTCCGCCGCATTCAGGAACGCGTGAACCAGATTCCCGGCGTCGACTCGTTCGCGTCCACCAACACGTTGCCGCTAGTTCCCAATCACGGCAACGCCGGCCGCTTCAATGTGCCGGGCAGCCCGCTAATCGATCCGCACGCGCTGCCCGCCGGGCAACTCCGCTGGGTCAGCCCGGATTATTTCAGCGTCATGCGCATCCCAATTCGTTCCGGCCGGGCTTTCGACGAGGGGGATTTGAACCAGCCCGTCGTAATTATCAATGAGACCATGGCCCGCCGCTTCTGGCCGGGAAGAGATCCGGTCGGTGTCAGCTTCATCACCGGACCCTGGGGGCCGAATCCTGCCTGGTCTACAATCATCGGAGTTGCCGGCGATGTGAAGCAATTCGGTTTGGACTCCGAGCCGAGTCTCGACCTGTATTACCCGGCGCTCGATCCATTATCGATAGTGGTGCACACGGCGGGGAATGCAAAATCGCTGATCGGTCCTGTTCGGGCGGCAATTCAATCGGCCGCCCCCGAAATTCCCGTGTCGGAAGTTCGCACGATGGATCAGGTGGTGGAAGAATCGGCCGCCCCGCAGCGCTGGACCATGTCGTTACTGGCTGCGTTTGCGGCTCTCGCGATGGCGCTCGCTCTGGTGGGCATCTACGGGGTCGTATCCTGGTCGGTAACCCAGCGCACGCGTGAGATCGGGATACGCGTGACGCTCGGCGCTTCACCGAGGGCAGTGGTTGGCGAGGTGCTCGGCCAGGGAATCAGGCTTAGCGCCGCCGGACTGGCGATCGGTCTGATGTCCGCGTTTCTGCTGCGCCGGTCCCTGGCGAGCCTGGTTTTCGACGTAAGCGCGTCCGATCCCATGGTCTATGCGGGAGTAGCCGCGCTGATGTTCGCCGTCGCGCTGGCGGCGTGTTACATCCCGGCTCGACGAGCCAGCCGGGTCGATCCGTTGATCGCATTGCGGTGGGAGTGACGATATGCCCCCGCGACCGTCGACCATCGGAATGCTCGTCTACCCGCGAATGGATCAAATCGATTTTACCGGCCCTTTCGAAGTGCTTTCGCGCTTGCCGGACGCCGCCCTACACGTCATCGGTCTCGCCCGCCAACCCGTCCGCGACATGGCGGGGCTGGTTCTCACCCCCGAAGCTGCCCTCCACGATGCACCGCCACTCGACGTCCTCCATGTCCCCGGCGGACCCGGCCAGCAGGCCCTTATGGACCATGAGCCGCTGCTATCGCTCATCCGCCGGCAGATGGAATCCGGCCGCCATGTATTTTCCGTTTGCACCGGAGCGCTCCTGTGCGGCGCGGCGGGCATCCTCAAAGGGCGCCGCGCCACCACGCATTGGGCGGCCTTCGATCTGCTGCCGTATTTCGGCGCGATCCCCGTGGATGCGCGCGTCGTTGTGGATGGCACCCTGGTGACAGCGGCCGGGGTGACGGCGGGAATCGACGGCGCGCTCGTGCTGGCGGCGCTCCTGCGAGGCGACGAAATCGCTCAGCAAATCCAGCTCGCCATGGAATATGCGCCCGAGCCGCGGTTTCACTCCGGATCGCCGCGCACCGCCCCGCCCGAGGTCCGCGAAGCCGTCACCGCCGGCTACCGCCAACTCACCGAAGCCCGCGCTGCCACGGCGCGGCAGGTTGCCGTCCGGCTGGGCATCGCGATCTAGCGGAAATCCACTATTGCGCCAGCTTTCACCCGCTAGTAGCATTTCCCCATGACGACTCAGAGACCGGGATGGCGTTTCATTCTCATCTGGCTGATTGCCGGGGCACTGGCGTGGGCGCTGCTGATCTATCCGATTTACGTTATCCGCCCATTCCGCCATCAGGGGGCGCGCGAACTGCTCGCCGCGCTCGCCGTAATCCGCTACCGTCCTATCGGCATGGTCCTCGCACTCGTCGCGATGCTGGCCGCCCTCGTCTGGTACTGGCGCGTCGAGCGCCGCAAGTGGCGCCGCTTCCTCTCCGCGCTGTGCGTGGCGAACGTGGCCGCCGCGGCCGTGCTTTCCCGCATCAATATCTTCGAGCTGATGTTCCATCCCGCCGGAACGCCCGTCATCGCCGACGCGGCCAACTCCAAACTCGATGGCGGCGAGATGGTGATCGCCGTCAAAGTGAACGGCGCCGCGCGCGCCTATCCCATCCGCAGCATGTCTTATCACCACATCTTCAACGATGTGGTGGCCGGCGAACCGATCGTCGCCACGTATTGAACGCTCTGTCACACCGGTCTGGTGTGGAGATCTGTGATCGATGGCCTGCGGCTGACGTTCCACCTGGCCGGCATCAATAACCAGAATTTTCTGATGCGCGACGAGGAGACCGGCACTTATTGGCAGCAGATCAGCGGGCGCGCCGTTTCCGGGCCGCTCGCCGGCCGTACCCTCACCCTCGTCCCCAGCGATGAGCTCAGTTTCAAGCTCTGGAAATCGGAGGAGCCGCGCGGCACTGTCATCAAGGACGTCGCCGCTTACGCCCGCGACTACTCGCCCGAAAACTGGGACGTAGAGATGGCCAAGGCCCGCACCGTGCTGAGCTTCCGCGAGCATGGCATGGAGAATCGCGATATCGTCATGGGCGTGGAGGCATTCGGCGCGAGCCGCGCCTTCCGCTACGACGCGCTGCTCCGCGAAAAGCTCGTCCTCGATCACGTCGGACTCGAACCCGTGATCGTGATTGTGGGGCCGGACAACACCTCGGTTCGGGTCTTCCGGCAGCGCATTCCCGGCATCGATCCCGCTCCGGATTTCTATCGCGTGGAAGGTCAGCCGGCGCTGTTCCTCGATTCCGCCACCGGCAGCGGCTGGAATTTCCAGGGCTGCGCCATTTCGGGCAAATTACAAGGCACGTGCCTGGAGCACGTGGAGACCATCAAGGATTACTGGTTCGACTGGCGCAATTACCACCGCGACACCACCATCTTCGCGGGAATGGCGCGCCGTTGACGGGCGCCGCGGATACCGAGCCGCGACCACTTGTCCACGATCCGCCAAAATCTCCGCGCGCCGCAAGGGTTTTCCCGTACACGTCCGCGCAGCTACCTCCACTTGGGGAAGACGATGCGCTCACAAGCGCGCCGCTCAGCCTGTCTCTCGCAGAGCCGCAGAGACCGCAGAGAGCGGACGCTCTTGAATCTCTGCGTCCTCTGCGTCTCTGCGTGAAATCAGAAGAATCCCGCACGTCGCCAAAGCCCGCCACCTCCATTTTGGGGGAAGACGATGGGCTCGCCGACACGCCGGCGCCTTTTCTTCCATCCCCGTGTCCCTGCGGTGAACACCTCTGGTTGCGCCCCCGCCGCGCCAAACCTCTGTGGTTTTTCAACCGAGCGGTGGTTATTGCAGCTTCAATGCCGCACCCTGATAAACCAACTCCAGCGTCTTGATCGATTTCAGGTTGCCGCGGGAATGGAAGTACAAAAAACCGCTGACTGGCGCGTGATGCTGGCCTCCCTCTAGCGCGGTTTCCATCAGCAGTTTGTACGGATCCACCGGCTCGGCTTTCACTCCGCTGGGATTATCCTTGGGGATTTCCAGCGGAGGACGCGGCTGCGGCTGCGGCGACGTCGGTACCGTGCTCCCAGGGAAAGGATGGTCCTGCGGCGGCCCTCCGATTATGACGTCGTGACCGTCCACGCCACCGCTCGCCTGGGCCCACGGGGCGGTCTGGAATTCGGGGTGATGCATGTCCGCGACGACGAAATTCGGCGCCGAGGCAAGAAGTTCGGTCTTGCCGTTGATGCGCAGCGCGAAATCGCCGAGCCCCACCTCGAATGTGGCGCCTTTGGGAGGGAACAGCGCCACTTCCACCACCAGGTAATCCTTGGCGATGAACATCTGTTCGCCGCGCCCATAGCTGTGAACCGTGTATTCCGCGCCGATCGCGAGGTTCCCCGCCTGCCCGCGCACTTCGTAGTCTTCCACTTTCGGTTTGGTCTCGGTCCCGCCGAAGACCAGCGATAAACAGCAGCAAATCAGCAGCAAATACCGCATGCCTCATGATAGCCCCGATCGGCCGCACACGTGATACCCTGGAGGCCCAGGAGCGCGTCCATGACCAGACGACAATCTCTGCAATTGATGGCCGCCGGGGCGGCCGCCGCCGCTTCCACGGCTTCCAGCGCCGCCGCAGCCTCCGCCGGCGATGCCACGCGCGAGGCGCGCATGAAGTGGTGGCACGAAGCCCGCTTCGGCATGTTCATCCACTGGGGTCTGTACAGCACTCTCGGCCGTCACGAGTGGGCCATGGAAGAGGAAGGCATCCCGGTGGCCGAGTACGAGCAGCAGGCCAAGCTCTTCAAGCCGAAACCGAATGCCGCTCGCGATTGGGCCCGCCTGGCCAAAACCGCCGGCCAGAAATACATGGTGATGACCACCAAGCACCATGAAGGGTTCTGCAACTTCGACAGCAAGCTCACCAACTACTGCGCGCCCAAGCAGGGTCCCGGCCGCGATCTGGTGAAGGAATACGTGGAGGCCGCCCGCGCCGAGGGTCTCCGCGTGGGTTTCTATTATTCGCTCATGGACTGGCACCATCCCGATGGCGCCCGCTGCAAGACCGACGAGCAGGCGCGCCGCCGTTTCGTCGAGTACACCCACGGCCTCATCCGCGAACTCATGAGCAATTACGGCAAGATCGACGTGCTGTGGTACGACGTCGATTGGCCGCTCAACGCCGAAGAGTGGGAATCCGAAAAGATGAACGAGATGGTCTTCAGCCTCCAGCCCGACATCATCGTCGACAATCGCAACGGGCTCCCCGGCGATTTCTCCACTCCCGAACAGACCATCCGCGCCGACGACAAACATGCCTGGGAATCCTGCATGACCATGAACGACAGTTGGGGATACCAGAAGGCGGACGACAATTGGAAATCGCCCAAGACCATCGTCCGCAATCTGGTGACCTGCGCCAAAGACACGGGAAATTATCTGCTCAATATCGGTCCCAAAGCCGACGGGTCCATCCCCGAAGAATCGGTGCGCATCCTGACGGCCGTGGGCTCATGGATGCAGCGCAACGGCAGCACCATCTACCAATCGGAAAAGTGCCAACCCGGCAGTTCGGAATTCGCGCGCTTCTCGCGCAAGGCCAACACGCTTTACATGCACGTGCACTACTGGCCGGGATCGACGGTCTCGCTCGGCGGATTGACCAATCAGGTAAAATCGGCGCGCCTGTTCGCCGGCGGCAAGGAAATCAAGTTCGATCAGGACAAGTTCCGCTTGCGCATGACCGGCCTTCCCGAGAACCCGCCGGACGACCCCGTGACCACCATCGCCATCGAATGCGACGGCGAGCCGCACCAGGACATGCGCATGATCCGCACCGGTCGTCCCCGTCGCGGCGTGGGCGTTTGATAATTCCGCCCGAAAAACACCGGGCGTTTGATCGACTATGTTACTGAGCCGTGACCGCGAAGCGAGGGAGCGGTGCTTTTGCTGTACTGTTCGAAGAAAGGCACCACTACCTTGCGGTCGTGGCTCAGTAATCTATCGGCTTCCGAGGGAGCGGTGCCCTTTCACTCCGCTACCTATCGTTCGATCCGCGCCAGGCATTCCTCCACCGATAGCCGATCGGTATCGAGCAGCAGACCGTCGCCCGAATAGCGATATTCGCGATTGAGACGGCGCACGCGCTCCTCGGTGAGATCGGGGCGCGACGGATCGGGAATGCCGCGAGCGCGCAAGCGCTCGATGGCCGTCTCCTCGGACACCCGGCACTCGATCAGCTTCCACCTGCCGCGTGCGATGCGTTCCAGTTCGGCGCGGTCTTCCGCATGGCCGAAGGGTGCGTCGAGAATCGCGCCCGATCCGGCGGCGAGCAGAAGTTCGGCAGCAAACAGCATGGCGCGATAGGCCACTTCGCGGTCGGCGCGCGTATGCTTGGCTTCCGGCATCAGGCGCTGGCGCGTGGCGTCCATCGAGAGGTGCGGCCAGGTACGCCGGCGAGCGATTTCCGCTGCCAGCGTGCTCTTGCCGGAACAGGCCGGCCCCGCGAACACGATCAGCACCACTTTATGGTCCCTTCCGTCGCGCGGGCGTTACGCGGTCGCCTGCCGCGCCAGTTCCTCGAGCCCGCGCTCGCGGATCTCCTGCTCGCGCATCAGGAACTTCTGCACCTTCTTGGTTACCGTCTGTGGGAAGGAATCCACGAACCGGACGTACTGCGGCACTTTGAAGTACGCGATTTTCCCCCGGCAGAAATCGCGAATCTCTTCGACCGTGGCCTGTTCGCCGGCTTTCAGTTGCACCCATGCCAGCACCGTCTCGCCCAGCTTGGCATCGGGTATGCCCACCACATAGACATCCGCCACCTTCGGGTGCGTGTGCAGGAAATCCTCCACCTCGCGCGGATAAATGTTTTCGCCGCCGCGGATAATAGTATCCTTGGCGCGCCCCTTGAAGCTGAAATAGCCGTCGGGCCGCAGCACGGCCAGATCTCCGGTGTGCAGCCAGCCTTCGTTGTCGATTACATCCCCGGTCGCCGCGGCATCCGCATCGTAACCCTTCATCACCAGGTAGCCCCGCGTGCAAAGCTCGCCCTGTTCGCCGGCCGGCAGGCGCTGTTTGGTGGTTGGATCGATGATCTGTACTTCCGTGTTGGCGAGCGCCTTTCCGACACTCGCCACCCGCACTTCGAACGGGTCGTCCACGCTCGTCATGGTGATCACCGGCGACGATTCGGTCTGGCCATACGGAATCACCAGGCGATCGCAATGCATGCGCTCGGCCACCCGCTTCATCAGTTCCACCGGGCACGGCGCCCCCGACATCACGCCTTTTTTCAAGGAGCTCAGGTCGAAGCGATCGAACTCCGGATATTCCAGTTCCGCCACGTACATGGTCGGCACGCCATAGATCGCGGTGGCTTTTTCGCGGTGCACGGCCTCCAGCGTGGCCAGCGCGTCGAACTGCGCCGAGGGCAGAATCAGCGTGGCGCCGTACACCACCGACACCATCGATCCGATTACCGATCCGAAACAGTGATAAAGTGGCACAGGTGCGCAAATGCGATCCGTCTCGTTTGCCTGTAGCATCAGCCCGATGGCCATGCCGTTATTGACCAGGCCGCGATGCGTCAGCATCACGCCTTTGGGAACTCCTGTCGTGCCCGACGTGTATTGAATATTGGCGACGTCGTCCGGCGATTCGTCGAAGGGCAAAATATCGCGGCCGTTGGCGATCATTTCCTCCCACGAGGAGTCGCCCAGCCAGATGACGTGCTCGAGGGGGAGATCATCGCCATTGCGCGATTCGGCGAGAATGTCGCGATAATTCGCCCGCGGGTCTTTCTCGCGCAGAAACAGCGCGCGAATGTGCGATTTCTTCAGCACGTATCGCAGTTCGTGCGAACGGTAGGCAGGATTGACGTTGACGAGGATGACGCCGGCGCGCGACGCGGCGTGCTGCAGTAAGATCCACTCGACACAGTTGCTCGCCCATATACCGGCGCGGTCGCCCGGCCGCAGTCCGAGGCCGGCCAACCCGCGAGCCGTGCGGGTAACCTCGCGGTCGAGTTCGCGCCACGTCAGGTGGACATTCTGATGACAAACCACCAGCGCGTCGCGGTCGGAAAATCGCGCGGCAGCATGGCTCACCGCTTGCGAAATAGTCTGTTCGAGCAAGGGCACGCCGGCCCCGCAAACATACGATAGGTCTGTGGACACGAAGCGCAAGTGTAACTCCCTGGATTCAGCAGGTCGAATCAGGGAATGTTATAGCCGTATAAATGTAGGGCAGCCAATCCTGGCTGCAGCCGGCTTTCCAGCCGGCTTCTAACTGAGATTTGCTGGTCGCGAGGCACGATTGCCTTCGATGGCGCACTATGAAAGGCGACTTCCCCATTGGGACGTGGTCGGCCAACCCCTCTTCGTGACTTTCCGATTGCACGGCAGCCTTCCCCGCAATCGCGTGTTTCCACCGGCAAGCCTCACCCCCGGCCAGGCATTTGTAGCGATAGACCGCATGCTGGACGCCGCCGCCACGGGGCCGAAATTTCTTCATCTACCCGAGATTGCGAAACTCATGGCGTCTGCGTTGAAGGCCGGAGATCGCGATCTCCATCGCTACGAACTTCACGCCTTCGTAGTGATGGCGAATCACGTCCATATGCTGGTGACGCCCAGCGTACCTTCAACCAAGTGGCTGGGGCCGTTAAAAGGATTTACCGCCCGCGAAGCTAACGTGTTTCTAGGCACGCCCGGCAAACACTTCTGGCAAGAAGAAAGCTATGATCATTTGGTTCGCGATACCGGCGAGTTTGAGCGGGTCCGCGCGTACATCGAATGCAATCCCGTGAAGGCCGGGTTGGCAGACACAGCCGAGTCCTTCCCCTGGTCAAGCGCACGAGAAGCCGGCTGAAAGCCGGCTGCAGCCAGGATTGGCTGCCTCACTTCTTCTTGCCTTGCGCGGCGACCGCGTCCATGGCGGCCTTCACCTTCTCCGGATCGCCCAGGTAGTAGCGATTCAACGGCCTCAAATCGTCGTCGAGTTCGTACACCAAAGGCATTCCCGTGGGGATATTGAGTTCCACGATATCCTTCTCGGGTATGTTGTCGAGGTACTTCACCAGCGCGCGCAGACTATTGCCGTGCGCCGCGATCAGCACCTTCTGGCCGCTCCGGATGACCGGCGCGACCGTCTCGTGCCACAGCGGCAGAAAGCGCGCCACCGTGTCTTTCAAGCACTCGGTGAGCGGCAGCTCCGCGGCCGTCAGCCCGCGATAGCGCGGATCGCGTCCGGGGTAACGCTCGTCATCGGGCGTGAGCGCGGGCGGCTGAATATCGTAGCTGCGGCGCCAGATTTTCACCTGGTCCTCGCCGAATTTCGCCGCCGTCTCGGCTTTGTTGAGGCCCTGTAGCGCGCCGTAGTGGCGCTCGTTCAAGCGCCACGACCGGTGCACCGGAATCCACATCAAATCCATCTCGTCGAGCACCATCCAAAGCGTGCGGATGGCGCGCTTCAGTACCGAGGTGTATGCCACGTCGAACGTGTATCCCTCGGCCCTCAGCACGCGCCCGCCATCGAGCGCCTCCTGCCGCCCTTTTTCCGACAGGTCGACGTCGGTCCAGCCGGTAAAGCGATTTTCCTTGTTCCACGTGCTTTCGCCGTGGCGGATCAATACCAGTTTGTTCACGGCCGGAACGCCTTCCTGCCGAGGAATTGCGCCGCGGCCCCGAGTTGCTCTTCGATGCGCAGTAACTGGTTGTACTTGGCGATGCGATCGGTGCGGCTGGCCGAGCCGGTTTTAATCTGCCCGGCGTTGGTGGCCACCGCGAAATCGGCGATGATGGGATCTTCCGTCTCCCCCGAGCGGTGCGATATTACCGTGGTGTAATTGGCGCGCGCCGCCAGCCGCATGCAATCGAGCGTCTCGCTGAGGGTACCGATCTGGTTCAACTTAATCAGAATGGAATTGGCGATGCCCTGGTCAATGCCGCGCTGGAAAATCGCCGGGTTAGTGACGTAGATGTCGTCGCCCACCAATTGGATCTTCTTTCCAAGCGCATCGGTCAGCAGTTTCCACCCGCCCCAGTCCTCTTCGGACATGCCGTCTTCCAGGGAGACGATGGCCGGATACTGTTGCACCCAGTTAGACCAATACTCCACCATCTGTTCCGGCGTGCGAGCGCTCTTGTCGGATTTCTTGAATACATATTTGCCGTCGATAAAGAACTCGCTGGCTGCCGGATCGAGGCACACGCCGATGTCGACGCCGGGCTTGTATCCAGCCTGCGTAATGGCCTCCAGAACCGATTCGATGGCTTCCTCGTTGGACTTCAGGTTTGGCGCGAACCCGCCTTCATCGCCCACCGCTGTCGAATACCCCTTCTTCTTGAGCACGCTCTTCAGCGTGTGGAAAGTCTCCACGCCCATGCGCAGCGCTTCCGAGAATTTGGTGGCGCCGAAGGGGGCAATCATGAATTCCTGCACGTCCACCGAGTTATCGGCGTGGGCGCCGCCGTTGATGATGTTCATCATGGGCACCGGCAGGATGACTGCGCCCGCGCCGCCGAGATAGCGGTATAGCGGAGTATGTTGCGACGCGGCGGCCGCGCGCGCGGCGGCCATCGACACGGCGAGAATGGCATTCGCCCCCAGGCGTCCCTTGTTCGCCGTGCCATCGAGATCGATCATGATGCGATCAATCTGCGCCTGCTGCCAGGCATCCTTGCCGATGAGCGCATTCGCGATCTCGCCATTGATATGAGCGGCCGCCTTCTGCGTCCCCTTGCCCGAGTACCGTCCCTTATCGCCATCCCGCAGTTCCACCGCTTCTTGTTCGCCGGTTGAAGCGCCGGAAGGCACAGCGGCTCTTCCCATGCTTCCGTTGGCCAGATAAACATCCGCCTCTACGGTAGGATTCCCGCGGGAATCGAGAATCTCACGTCCGATAATTCTTACGATATTCGTCAAAATAAGCTCCTAAGAAAGCTTTCAGCAGTCAGCAGTCAGCGATCCACTTTGTTCGTCTTCCGAACCTCGCGAAAGCCCGAAAGCTGATCGCTGATATCTGACCGCTATTTACGCCACCACCACGATCCCGCTCTCAGTGATATGGTAGCCCTGGGCGCGATCCGCTTCCAGGTCGAAACCGATCACGGAGTCCTCCGGGACCTTCACGCCGGTATTCACAATCGCCCGGCGGATTCGGCTGCGGCGGCCGATTTCAGACTGTGGCATCAAGATCGAATATTCCACTTCGCAATAGCTGTTCACGCGCACGCCCGGGGAGAGCACGCTGTGCAAAACGCGTCCACCCGAAATGATGCATCCGGCGCCCACGATTGAATCCACGGCGACCCCCATGCGCCGGCCCTCCTGCGCAAACACGAACTTCGCCGGCGGCTGCTGCGTGACCCTGGTCCGGATCGGCCAACTCTGGTCGTACAGGTTGAACTCCGGATCCACGTCCACCAGGTCCATGTTGGCTTCGTAATACGCGTCGACCGTTCCCACGTCCCGCCAATAGCGGCTTTGTTTCTTGTTCAGGTCGTGAAAATCGTACGCCACCACGCGCGCTTTGTTGAGAATTCGTGGAATGACATCTTTTCCGAAATCGTGCGCCGAATCGCTGGCTTGCGAATCTTCGTGTAAAGCGTCCAACAATACCTGTTTCTTGAACACGTAGATCCCCATGGAAACGCTCACCATTTTGGGGTCGAAGCGGCTGCGAGCCGGGCTTCCGTGCTTGGGTTTTTCCTCGAAGCCTACAATCCGGTAATCTTCGGCGATTTCGGTAACGCCGTACCGGCATGCTTCGCATGGGGGCAACTGGATGGTGGCAATCGTGATATCGGCGTTGTGCTGCCAGTGCCATTCCAGCATCTCCCGGAAATTCATCTTGTAAATGTGGTCCGTGGCGAGCACCAGAACGTCCGTGGGTGCTTCCGCTTCAATACTCTGGAAATTCTGGAAGACCGCATCGGCGGTGCCCTGATACCACCAATCCTCGCTCACCCGTCTCATAGGGGGCAGGACTTCGATGTATTCGCCGAGTTCCGAGGCGAGGATGTTCCAGCCGTCACGTAGGTGACGAATCAGGTCGAGCGATTTGTATTGCGTGAGAACTAAAATGCGGCGGAGGTCGGAGTTGATACAATTGGAAAGAGTGAAGTCAATGATCCTATAGGCCCCGCCGAATGGAACCGCTGGTTTCGCGGTTTCCCGGGTAAGCGGGTACAGACGTTCGCCAGTGCCCCCGGCCAGGAGGATGGCTAGAACATTTTCCATCTGGTGTTAACCCTTTGAAAATAAAGGAAATTGGGAGTCGCCGGCACGATTGTCTGTAAGACGTCTTTAACTTTGGGCTTGACTTTATCTATCAACCACTTATGATATCAGTACCTTCTGTGCGAAGTGCAGGAAATTTGGGATCGGGCTCACTTCAGGTGATCAGCGCTTCACAAATCCTCCAACACAGCACGGGGATTTTACGGTCTGGCAGGGAGGTGTTTTTGGTTTGGCTGAAGTAAAGCTTCAAGAGGGCGAAACATTGGAGAACGCCCTCAGACGCTTCAAGCGCAAGGTCCAGCAAGAGGACATCATTAAAGAAGTGAAACGACACTCTTTTTACTTGAAGCCGGGAGAGAAGCTGAGAGCCAAGCAGGCGCTGGCTCGCAAACGCAACCGGAAGAAGAATCGCCGGGAGATCGAATAAACCGACGGCGGGACTCTGGTCCCGCCGCCCTAACCACCAGTACTGGTATGCAACGGGGCACAGGTTATGGCGGAGTTTCAGGACCGAGTTCTTAAGTGTGTAGACTGCGGAGCAGACTTTGTATTCACGGCGGGAGAACAACACTTCTTCCACGACAAAAACTTCAAAAACGAACCCAAACGCTGCAAGGCTTGTAAGGCCAAACGGCAGGGTAGTGGCGGTGGCGGTTTCGCTAAGACGGAGACCATGACCACGTGCTCGCAATGCGGGCGGGAAACTACGGTACCGTTCAAACCGACTCAGGGCCGTCCGGTGTATTGCCGCGAATGCTTCCTTAGCAGGAAGGCTTCCGGCTTGTCCACCGCGGCAGCCGGGTAAAAAACGAACCCATTTTCAAGTGGACCTCTGGGCGCTCTGCGACCTTTGCACTCCATGGTGCATTCACGTCGTCGTGACCTTGCGGATTGCCGAACATTTAGCCGCCGGCGTGACGCAAATCGACGATCTGGCCTCGGTCGCGGGCGCCCATTCTGATTCCCTCGCAAGAGTGCTCAGGCATCTCATCGGCGGCGGAGTGTTCGCCGAATCTTCGCCCGGCTGCTTCGCACTGAACGACGCCGCCCGCGAACTGCTCGCACCGGGCGCCCGCCTGGGTTTCGACCTCAATGGCATCGGCGGCCGCATGGCCGGTGCGTGGTCGAGCCTGCTGGCAGCGGTCGAGACTGGCGCGCCTGCGTACGACCAGGTGTTCGACCGTCCTTTTTGGGACGATTTGGCCGCGCACCCGGACGTGGCGGCCAGTTTCGACGCTCTTATGGGGCCGGAAGGCCACGGCGCGCCGAACGCTGATATTCCGCTTACGGGAGGCTGGGACGCGATTCGAACGGTGGTGGACGTGGGCGGCGGTACGGGCTCGTTGCTCGCCGAAATTCTGAAGGCTCACCCCGCGCTGGGTGGCATATTGGTAGATCTTCCAGCGACCGTAGAGCGCTCGGCGACGATTTTCGAATCTGCCGGCGTCGCGGACCGTGTCTTGCTCGCTGGGCAGAGCTTCTTCGATCCGCTGCCGGCGGGCGCCGATCTTTACTTATTGCATAAGGTGCTCGATAACTGGCCCGACCGCGAAGCAGGCGCGATTCTGACGCGCTGCGCCGAGGCGGCCCGCCCGGATGGCCGCGTGGTAGTGATGACCGGTGTGACGGACGCCCTGATATCCGATCCGCAACTCCTGATGATGGTGCTGGTAGGCGGCAAAGATCGCACGATGGCGGAATTCCGCGCGCTGGCCGCGACTGCCGGACTCGAAGTGCGGGCGGCGGGCCGGAATTCCGCGGGACGATTTATGGTGGAGTGCGGGGCGGCCGCGTCTTAATTCCCGCCCCTTCCGCGCCCAGGCGCCGGCGCCGTGGCGGGCAGCGTTACCTTGAAATACGCCACGCCCGCGTCGGTCAGCACCTTATTGAGCTTCGGCACTTCGTCCCACAGCGCGTCGATCTCCGCCGTGCCTTTCTGCAATTCGGCCGATGCCTCTTCGATCTGCGCGAGTTGAAGAGCGGTCGGCGGGCCGGAGAAGTTGCCAATCAGCGCCATCAGCCGCGTGAGCTTCTGCGTCACCGGCGGCGGAGTGAACTCGCCGCGTGCCCCAGCGCCGCCCCCACCGCCGCGGCCTCCACCGGCAGGCGCCGGAGTGATGAAGACCGCGGCGGCGGTCTTCACTTTGGCCTGCATATCGTCCACGGCCTTCTTGGCCGGATCGGGCACCGGCACGGCGTTCGGACCGCTCCAACCGGCCGTCAGTTCCGTAAGCGCGGTAGTCAATCCGGCAGCTTTGCGCGCCGGCTCATCGGCCGCGCGAATCAGGGACGTCAGAGTGTCGATCGCCTTTCGGCGCTTGGCGCGATCGTCAGGCGACATTTCGACGCGCGGATCTTCCTCGATAGTCACGGTTGTCGAATCGGACTTCCCGGCTGACGTGACGGTGACTGTATACTCGCCGGGGTCGACTGGCGCTCCGCCGCCGAACCCTCCGCGCCCGCCTCCACCACCACCGCCGCCACGGCCCGCCGCCGCACCCGCGCCGGCTTCCGCGCCGAATTCGGTATTGAGTTCGGCATTCAGTCCGGGGCCCGCTTCCGTTCCCTGAGCCGGCGCGCCTTGACCTGCCGCACCTTCAGCAACCGCGGCGCCTCCGCGGCCTCCACGTCCGCCTCCGCGACCGCCGCGTCCACCGCCGGGCCCCGTTCCCGCCGGAGGAAGCACGGGCGGATCGGCGCGCATGTCCCACACCGTCCGATTCACCACGCCCGCCTCGGTGCGCGGCACGTTGATCTGCCGCACCTGTTTGCCGTCCTTATCGGTCACCTTCACCTGCACGGGGCCGCCCGACTTCATGAAATAATCCAGAATCACGCCATTCGGCGCATTGGACGCGAAGAAGTTGCTCTGCCCTTCGAATCCGCGATAATTAGCCATCTTCCATTCGATGGCCGGACGGCCGCCGCCCACGAACTTGACGTCGCTCGTGAGCACCTTGTCGTCCCATTTCTCGAGGGCCGAAATATCGTCCATGATCCAGATGGAGCGGCCGTGAGTCGCCAGAATCAGGTCGTGCTCGCGCGGGTGAATCTGGATGTCGAACACTGGCACCGTCGGCAAGCCGTTCTTCATGCGATGCCAGTTCGCGCCCTTGTCGAAGCTTACGAAAATGCCGAATTCCGTACCCGCGAACAGCAGGTTGGGATTGACGGGATCTTCGCGAATCACGTGTACCGTGCCGGCGTCCTGCGGGATTCCGTTGGTCAGCTTCACGAAGGAATCGCCGTAGTTCGTCGTCTTATAAATATAGATCGCGAAATCGCCGCTACGATGGTCGTCGAACGTCACGTAGGCCGTGCCGGCATCGGTGTGCGACGGTTCGATGCGGCTCACGTAGCTCATCTTCGGCAGCCCCATGACGTGCGAAACGACGTTCGACCAGTGCTTCCCGTCGTCGGTCGAAACCTGCACGTTGCCATCGTCGGTGCCTACCCACAGTACGCCTGCCTTCACCGGAGATTCCGCGATGGTGGTGATGCACGGCCAATCGGCCACACCGTCATCGCGCGAGAGTACGGTGCTGTTCCGGGCGATTTTGCGGCCGAGGATCGACATCTCGTCGCGGTTGGCGTTGGTGGTGAGATCTTCGCCCAGAACGCTCCACGTGTCGCCGCGGTCGGTGGATTTAAAGAGATGGTTGCCGCCGTAATAAATCGTCATGTGATCGTGCGCCGAGATCATCAGCGGCGAATTCCACTGGAAGCGGTAGCGCGGCGCCTGGTCGTTCGGCTCCTCCGGGCGAATGTTCTTCGATTCGCTGGTCTTGAGATCGCGCCGCGAAAGATTGCCGTCCTGCGATTCGGCGTAGACGATGTTCGGATCGTCGGGGTCGATGCGATTGTAGAAGCCGTCTCCGCCCTGCACCGTGATCCAATCGCTGTTGGCGATGCCGGTGGTTTGTGCCGACGAACTCGGCCCGCACCAGGAGTAGTTGTCCTGCAAGCCGCCGCAGACGTGGTACGGCTTCTGGAAATCGTACGCCACTTCGTAGAACTGCCCCAGCGCGATGTTATCGAGGTGGCGCCAATTGCGGCCGCTATCCCAGGTTTCCCAGATGCCGCCGTCGTTGCCGGAGAGCACGTGGTCGGAATTACTGGGGTCGATCCAGATGCCGTGGTTATCGCTATGAACGTCGCGGAAGCGGTTCTGCGACCACGTTTTGCCGGCGTCCTCGGACATGTAAATGTTGACGCCGCCCATCCAGAGCTTGAGATCGTTGTTGGGGTCGACGCGAATCTGGCTGAAATAAGAGGGGCGCGGATTGGTGTCGCTCTGCCGCGTCCACGTCATGCCCTTGTCTTCCGAGCGATACAGACCGCCGGCAGTGACATTTTCGACCAGCGCGTAAACGATGTTGCTGTTCTTGCGATAAATGTCGACCGCGCAACGGCCGTAGTCGCCGGTCGGAAGCCCACGCCCGACGCCGCCCGTGCCGAGCCTGGTCCAGTGCAGACCGCCGTCGGTGGAACGATAGATGCCGCCGCCCGGACCGCCGCCGTTATAGCCGAACGGCGTGCGCCGCCGCTCGTAGGCCGCGGCGAAGAGAATATTCGGGCTTTGCGGATCGATGGCGATATCGGAAACGCCGGTGTCTTCGTCGATGACGAGGGCCTGATTCCAGGTGGCGCCCCCGTCTTTGCTCATGAAGACGCCGCGCTCTTTGTTCGGACCCCAAAGATCGCCCAGAGCCGCGACGTAGACGATATCGGGATCGGTGGGGTGCACCACGATGCGGCCGATATGGTGCGTGGCTTCCAGACCCAGATGCTTCCACGTGGCGCCGCCATCCATCGATTTGTAGACGCCATCGCCCCAGGAGGAACTCTGGCGATTGTTCGCCTCACCGGTGCCCACGTAGACGATGGAGGGGTTCGAGGGCGCGAGCGTCACGTCGCCGATGGAGGGGTTCGGCTGGTCTTCGAACAGCGCTTGCCAGGTAATTCCACCGTTGGTGGTTTTGAACAGTCCGCCCGCCGCAGTGCCCGCGTAAATGATGCGGGGATCGGATTCGACGACCGCGAAATCGTCGGTGCGCCCGCCCATGGCGGCGGGCCCGATACTGCGGAACTTCAAATTCTTGAGAACCTCTTCGTATTTCGGTTGGGCGAACGCGGCCACGCCGAGCAGGGTGAGAGACAGCGCTATTTTGGACAGCATCAGACCTCCTGGATGGTCTGCTATTTTACACCACTCACCGGCGGTGGGCGTAAAGCAGTCGTGTGGGTCGGCGGATTCTACCGGCCTAAGCAACGTGGTAGCCTACGATTCCGGACGAGGAGAATGGAAAATGCCAAATCGGTACACCCGCAGGGCCGGCCTACGACTGGCGCCAATCGCGCTCGCTAGCGCGGCTCTTCCGGCCTCGGTACAGAACGAATCGGGCAGCGCTCCGCCAAAGGGCCCGAGCTTGGACCTGAAGCGCATCGCGAGCGCGCTATCGGGAATGGTCGACGACGGACGCGCCGCCGGCGTTTCCGTCCTGATTTGGAAAGACGGGCGCGAGGCCTACTTCGGCGCCGCCGGCTTTGCCGACCGGGAAGCCGGCCGCCCGATGACGCGCGACACCATTGCGCAGATTTTCTCCATGACCAAGCCGGTTACCGGCACGGCGTTGATGCAGTTGTGGGAGCAAGGCAAGTTCGGACTGGATGACCCGCTCTACCGCTACCTGCCGGACTTCGAGTCGATGCAGGTCTACGCGGGTAAGGACGCTGCCGGAGCGCCCATCTATCGCCCCGCCGCGCGGCCAATCATCGTGCGCGACGTGATGCGCCATACGACGGGATTCGCCTACGGCGCCGGTGACACTCCCGCTCATGACGCCTATGTGAAAGCGGACCCGCTTTCGCTCGATATTGACCTGACCGAGATGGGCAGGCGCCTCGCGAAAGTGCCCCTGCTGTTCGACCCGGGCGCGCGCTGGAGTTACAGCATCGCGGTAGACGTGCAGGCGCGATTGGTGGAGGTGCTCTCCGGCCAGAAGTTTGCCGCCTACGTGAACCGACAGGTGTTTGAACCGCTCGGCATGCGCGACACCGCGTGGCGCCAGCCTGACGAGGGACTGCCACGCCTGGCCGCCCTGTACCGCGCTTCCGATGGCAAGTTGGTCCGCCAGGCCGATGCCGATACGCGCAGGCTCAATTTCGTGGACAACAAGCTAACCGGGGGAGGCTTTGGCCTGGCTTCCACGGTGGATGACTACATGCGTTTGGCGCGCATGCTGCTGAACCGCGGCGAGCTCGATGGCGCGAGGATCCTCAAACCTTCGACTGTGAAGCTGATGTCCACGGACCATCTGGATCCGCGGATCACCGAGCGCAATTTCCTGCCGAGCAAAGGGTCCGTCGGGTTTGGCCTGGACTTCGCGGTGCGAGTGTCGCAGCCAAAGAGCGCCGAAGAGAACCGGGGAGCCGTGGGCGAGTTTTTCTGGGATGGCGCCGCCTCCACCTTGTTCTGGGTCGATCCGGCCAATCAGTTGGCCGCAGTCTTCTTCACCCAGAAGATGCAGTTCGATGGGACGCTCCACCGCGATATTCGCGCGGCCATCTACGGCCCCGATTATCTGGGCCCGCGCGGCGACTGACGCGTTGTGGCTGGTTCGTCACTCCAGCAACTCTCGCACTTTCTCGACCATCGCCTCCACCACAACTTTGCGACTGAGTCCCAGCGCCTCGATCTCGCCGTGCGCAAGAGCATCGTAGACGCGCTCGGTAGTAAAGAGGTGAATGGCATCTTCTTCCCTGCGGCGGCGACGGGCGCCGGCGCTTTTCCGGAGGCGAGCGATGAGGTCGAGTTGCCAACGCCGCTGACGGTGATAAAACCGTCTGACCTCGGCATCCGTCAGTACGAGTTCCATGAGGGAGGCGCGCAGTCCGCCCCATTTGGAATGGAAATCGATGGACAACGCCACCAGCCGGCGCGCGAGGACTTCGGGCGCATCGCCATCGGACAGTGCGGTCTCGATCTCCTTCCACTGGGCGGCCAGCCAGAATTTATACGCCGCCAGGAAGGCTTCCCGCTTGTCTTTAAAGTGCTTGTAGAAGGTGCCGGTGGCGTAGCCCGCTTCGTGCGCAATGCGGTTTGAGTCCGTGCCGTGGTAGCCCTGACGATTGAAGATCGCCGCGGCTGCGGTGACTAGGCGTTCCCGGGTCTGTTCCGGCGCCCCGCGCCGCGGCCGGCCGGCCTTTGCTTTTTCGATCACTGGCTTGTTCATCGTCTTCTTGACTTGGCTCCAGCCTTAATGATAGCCTCTTCACTAATAGTGATATAATATTCACTAACACAGTCCCGGAGGAAAATGCATGCCATTTCTGTTTCTCGCAGGCCGGATTCTCTTCGCCCTGGTTTTCATTGCCGCCGCGCCTCGCCATTTTACGCACGAGGGGATTCAGCACGCCGCCGATCTGGGAGTGCCCGCGGCCGTCGTGCTGGTTCCCATATCGGGTTTGATGGCCCTGGCCGGAGGAGTGAGTATCGCGATCGGGTACCGGGCGCGGTGGGGAGCGTGGGTACTGGTTGCGTTTCTGGCGCCGGTCACGCTATGGATGCATGCCTTCTGGAAGCTGAGCGACCCTTCCGCGATTCACATACAGCAGTCGATGTTCGCCAAGAATTTGTCGATGCTCGGCGCCGCGCTGCTGATCTCGCAGTTCGGCGCCGGCCGGCTGAGCGTGGATGATCGTGTCAAAAAGTAAGTATTCTTCACGGATCCACCTTCAGAAAAGTGATTTTCATGGACGGAAAGCGAATTTCATGCGAAAGTATCTTTCATGGAGGACGCCCAGGCAAAGCCTATTTCACGGAGGGCAACCGTTTTTCACGGTGGCACGTTGCCGGAGCGCGACGCGGCCCTCGCTGGCTACGCCGCGTTGATTGACGCCTACTCCCTGCGTGTTCCCTTGCCGCACCGGCTCGCGGCCGTCAGCCAGCGCCACCGGCGTTATGAAGAAGATAACTGGGCGATTTTCACGCCACGGCACATGCCGCCCGATACCGTCGCGGGCCATCTGGCTTTCGCGCTGCGCTGGGAGGGCGTCGATTTGGGCATCCTGCGGGCGATTTTCATACGCTTGGGCGGTGGCTTCATTGCCGACTGGGTCCGGCGTGAACCGGTTGGCCGCTATTCCCGGCGGGCCTGGTTCTTCTACGAATGGCTGATGAAAGAGATGCTCCCGGTGGCGGATGCAAAGACCGGCAATTTCGTCGAGGCCCTCGACCCAGCGGAGTACTGTGTAGGCCCGTCCGAACCTTCCCGGCGCCATCGCGTGCACAACAATCTCCCGGGCGCGCGCGATTTCTGCCCTCTGATCCGCCGGACCGGGAAGATCAACGCGTATCTGGCCCGCGACTGGACTCGACTGGCACATGAGAAGGCCGGCCGCATTCACGCCGACGTGCTGGCCCGTGCCGCAGCGTTCCTTCTGTTGCAGGATTCCCGTGCTTCCTTCGCGCTGGAAGGCGAGAATCCGGGGCGCGACCGCGCCGAACGATGGGGCCGAGCGATTGGCCAAGCCGGTTTGCGGCCGATCACGATGGATGAGCTACTCCGATTGCAAACCATCGTCATCGCTGAAACGCGCTTTGTGAAAATGGGTCTGCGCACCGAAGGTGGCTTCATAGGCGCCCACGATCGTAACACCGACACGCCGTTGCCGGATCACATCTCGGCTCGCTGGCAGGATTTGGCGCGACTGATGCAAGGGCTCATCGAGACCGATATCCGCCAACGTGGGGAGAACCTGCCCGATGCGGTGCTTGCGGCCGCGACCATCGCATTCGGCTTTGTGTTCATCCACCCTTTTGCGGACGGCAATGGCCGCATCCACCGCTACCTGATCCACCATGTGCTCGCGGAACGCGGATTTACCCCGCGTGGTATCGTTTTTCCGGTGTCTGCGGTTATCTTGGATCGTGTCCACGAGTATCGTCAGGTACTCGAATCGTATTCCCGGCCGCGCCTGGAATGCATCGACTGGCGTCCCACGGAGAAGGGAAACGTGGAGGTCCTCAACGACACGATCGATCTCTACCGGTACTTCGATGCGACGCTCCAGGCCGAATTCCTCTACGATTGCGTGGCGCAGACGATCGAGAAGAATCTCCCCGAGGAGATTCTCTTTCTAGATCGCTATGACCGGATGAAGGCCGCCATCAAAGAGCGATTCGACATGCCCGACCCCACCGCGGATCTGCTGATTCGTTTCTTGCGCCAAAACAACGGCGCACTTTCCAAGCGCGCCAGGGCCGGAGAGTTTGGCGCGCTCTCGGACGCAGAGTGCCGTGAACTTGAGGCGCTATATGCCACGATTTCCAGCGATACGGAGGGGACGGGCTAGCTGCAATACGGTTCAGTTAAGCCTTGGCACCCGGATCGCTCTCTCCGGCTTCTGTGCCTAAGCGGTGGTGGGGTTTTTTGCCTGCTCCATGTCGCGCAGAACGATCTGTCTCCGGATGGGCGATACGGACGGAGCTAGCGAGACTGCAGCCTATCGGTTCGTCGACCCTTGTCTGACATGAATTCTCCACGTTTTTGGTCAACCAGGTCGAGGGTAAGCAATACCAAGCCTAGAAGAGCGCCGAAAACAGTGATGGCATCAATCCAATTGAGTTGATGCTTCTCCAGCCAGGTCCGCCAGCCACGCAGCCCGTGGCCCTGCAGGATTTGAATTGTCAGGAGCAGGTATGGCCAGATAAACCAGCGTGGCCGCGATAGAAACAGGAAACTCACCAGGCTGTCCACGATCACGAACGTTATGTGCCGAAACGGAGGATACCGGGGCGGGTATGCAATCTTGCCGAACGCGGGAATGGCAAGTGCCGCAACGTGGTATACCGCAGCCATTGCGCAACCAGCCGCCATCAGGCGAAATAAAATCCTGTATCGCGATGGTGTGGCTTCGCCCAAGCGATCAGTATAGCTGCTGAACCCTTTCTGTCCCGATTGTCGGGATACGGCATTCGATTCTGGCGCCGAGCGAGCGCTCGTAAAAGCGGAACGCCTCCTCGCAGTCGCCGCTGAAATTCAAGTACGGATTGAGTTGCATGGATCTTTCGCCAGTCAGTCGAACCGGACCCGGCGAAATCGACACCCACCACAATTATTTTCCAGTGGCCTTGGCCGCCGCTTCCACTTCCCGCATCACGCGCAGAGTGTTGCCGCCGAGAATTTTCAGAATGTCGTCGTCGGAAAACCCGCGCTCCATCAACCCGCGCACCAGGTTCGGAATCTTCGAAATATCTTCCATGCCCTCGGGCAGCATGTCGTCCACGCCGTCGAAATCCGACCCCAGCCCGACATGATCGATACCTGCGATCTTGACGGCGTGCTCGAAATGATCGAGCAGTCTGGCGAGCGGAATGCGGCCCAGTTTCGCCAGCCGCTCGGCATTGATTTTGCGCACCGCGGGGCCGTTCTGGCTGCGGTCGCCGAACTTCGGCGTGGCGTCGTCGATGGCGTCCTGCTGCTTCTCCATGTCCTTCAGCGCGGAGAGCCGCTGGGCAAAATCGGAATCGAGAAAGCCCTCGAAGTAGTTGATGTGCACCACTCCGCCTTTTGAGGCCAGGGCGCGGAGCATGTCATCGGTCATGTTGCGCGGTGCGTTGGCGAGCGCGCGGCAGGAAGAGTGCGAGGCAATAATCGGCGCGGAAGATGTTTCCAGCGCGTCGAAGAAAGTTTTGTCGGACACGTGCGAAATGTCCACCATCATGCCGAGGCGATTCATTTCGCGCACCACCTGCCTGCCGAAATCGGTGAGGCCGTTGTGTTCCGGCGGCTTGCTCGAAGTGTCGGCCCACGGTGTGTGTTCGGTGTGGGTCAACGTCATGTAGCGCGCGCCCAGCGCAAAATAGGTGCGCAGGATGGCGAGATCGGAATCGATTGCCTGCCCGCCTTCGACGCCCATTAGAACAGCAATGCGGCCGCGGCGGCGCGCCGCGAGGATCTCGTCCGCGGTGGTTGCCGGTTCCAGGTCCGCGGCGTGACGTGCCGTCTCGCTCCGCACGGCATCGATCTGGTCGAGGGCGCGGCGGATTGCCTCCGTGGGCGTGTAACGGTCGGGGTCGGTCCAGATCGAGAAGAATATCCCGCCGATGTGCCCCGCGCGCATACGCGGAATGTCGACCTGCCCGAAATCGTGCTTCTCGGCGAGGTTATACCCCTCGTCGAGAAGCATCTGCGTGGTATCGTCGTGCAGATCGACGATGACCGCACGCTGGACCAGGCGTGCGACGCGCGCCGGGTCCACCGTGGTCTGGGCTAATGCCGCGAACGCTACCGCCAGGAGGAGGGCAAGTTTCACCATGATGCCAGGATAGCCGATCGCGTCCTGGCGGGGCGCCCTCGCGGCCGTGGATCAGGCTACCCGGCGATCAGGCGTTTTGCCGCAGCCACTGCGTTAACGCATCGCGGTACATCACGATACCGCGGCGCGAGTATTGCAGGTATCCCATTCGGCGGAACTGGTTCATGTAGTGGGTGACGATCTCGCGCGACGTGCCCACGTACTGCGACAGCAACTCGTGAGTGAACGCAGACATGCGCACCGATCCATCGGTCTCCACGCTACCCAGACGTTCGGAGAAACGGATCAGCGAGCGCGCCAGTCGCCGGGCAATATTGTCGGCCGAAAAACTCTCGATCCGCTGCGTCATATCGAGAGTGCGTTGCACCTGAATCTGCAGCAGCGCCACCGCCAGGCGGGGACGCTTCATGATGATGTCTTCGATTTCCTGCGTGCCCCAGGCCATCAGTTTGGCATCCTCCAACGCTGTTGCCTGTTCGGAACGGTGCGGGAGGCTGAGGAAAGCAGATTCCCCGAAAAACTCGTCCGGCTGGTAGATGTCGACCACGACCTGATGTCCGTCGTCCGCCAGGCGAACCACTTTCACCTTGCCGTCGATCACCAGGTAAAGATTGGTAGAGGGCTGATCCTGGTTGTAAATGGTCTGACCCTTGCGGTACTCCACGATTGTTGAGCACGGCAAATGAGCCAGGGGATCTTCAAGCGATTTGTGCGGCGCGTACGCCGTAGGACTAGACGCCATTGTCTCCTCCAAAGACGTTCTGCAGCCCGGGTTCTATTGGGCTGCGCAGGTTTCGCTGAGTGTTTTAATCTCACGAACCTTGAATGTGGAACTCGACCCGCCCGAATTTGCAGTCCCTCGGACGTTTACTTTATGTCCCAGATATTTGGCGAAGGTTTCCGTGGGGAAACCATCCGCCGCCAGATTTGCGATGACCGCCATTGTCTGGTAATTGACAAGCACCCATTTCCCGTCCTGCTCGTCGACACACCCCGTCAATGATGCCGATTCCTGTTTGTCCTCGGCTTTCGGCTTGGTCTCTGATTTCGGCTGCTGATCTTGCGGACGATTCGCCGCGACATTCGCGACGGCATGGGACAGGCTAAGGCTGCCCACTACAACGAACACCGTAGTTGCTGCCGTGCGAATCATCAGTGTCGTAGCCATATTTAGCACTCGGCGTACCAAATAAAACGAAAGGCCAGTGAATCCGCCTTATCCTGCGCTTGTTACGTGGGATACCATGACATCGGGTTTGGTTTCACACATTCTCAACCCCGCAATGTATGTAATCTCTCGGTACAATTATGTACCACCACCCGGAAAAGATTACCCATCACCTTGGTTATGATGAAGGAGTGCCGGCTTCCTGGCGCCATCTCCTGGCGCTGCTCCTACTTGGCGACATGCTCGCGGCCCAGACATTTTCTGCACCAGCCGGAATTCGCCCCGCCTTGCGCAGAATTGGAAGCTCAATTTTGCCCGGTGGCCGTATCATTGCTCCACTGGGCGAACAATATGCCACGGGGGCTGGCCCTTTCGGGCTACTTCTGGGTCCGATGGCGCGTACGGTCATCACCTCGAATGGCGGACCTGGTCCCAATTCATTCACCATCCTCGGACACGAACGCAGCGGCCGATGGAGCGCACAGACCATCGTGGCGAACTCTTACGACGCGGAAGAGGAATTCGGCCGCGAGTGGCGCGGCCTCTTTATGGGGTTGGCATATGTCAACGACCACGCCGTATGGGCATCGGAAGGCAATTCCGGAAAGGTGAGCCTCTTCGATTGGTCGGCAGCCCGTCGGCGCGCCATCGATCTCAATCAGGGCGATTTCAAGGACAGCTATACCGGCGATCTCGCGCTCGATCCCGATCGCAACCTCCTCTACGTGGTGGACCAGGCCAACTTTCGAATTGCCGTCATCGATTTGAAGACGCGCGCGGTTATCGCTTCCGTGCGGGTCGGGCGTCTGCCATTCGCCATGGGGCTGTCACCCGACCGACAGAAACTCTACGTCACCAACGTCGGCATGTTCGAATATAAGATGATTCCCGGCGCCGATCCGGAGCAGCCCCGCGCCACCGGCTTAACCTTTCCGGCCTTTGGATTCCCCAGCGCCGAAGCGGCTGCCGGCGCCTCCCGGCAAACCGTGAAAGGACCCGTTAACGTGCCCGGGCTGGGAGATCCCAACGTCCGCGAATCCAACTCGCTGTGCGTAGTGGATGTTAACGATCCGTCCGCGCCCAAAGTCGAGGCGTTTATCCGCACCGGCACTCCTTTCGGCCCAGACAGCGAGGGCGGAAGCACTCCCGCGGGAGTGGTGGTCACTGCCGATCGCGTGTTCGTCTCCAACTCCGGCGACGACAGCATTACGGTGATCGATCGCCAGACGAACCAGGTGACGGGTGAAATCCCGATTCGCATTCCGGGGCTCGAATCGCTGCGCGGCGTGCTTCCCATCGGAATGGCCTACCACGAGGCAAGCGGCTGGCTGCTGGTGGCGGAAGCGGGTATCAATGCCGTCGGAGTGATCGATACTCACGATAATCGCGTGCTGGGGCATTTGCCGGCGGGCTGGTTTCCGGCGCGCGTGGCGCTCGATGGCGACACGGTTTTCGTCACCAACGCCAGGGGAAACGGGACCGGTCCGAACGGCCACACCACGGTCGAAGGCATAGTCTATATGAGCCGGCCGCGGGAAGGATCGATCTCTATTTATCCGCTGCCGGCGGTCGAGGAACTGCCGCACTACACCGCCTTCGTGATGGAAGCCAACGGATTCACACCGCGCCCCGCGCCGCCGCCGCTGCCGCCCGGGATCCGCCACGTGGTTCTCATCGTGAAGGAAAACCGCACGTACGACGAAGTGATGGGCGACGAGAACGAATCGCCGGTGGGGCCGCCGATGGGCGCACCGCTCCTCGCACGCTTTGGCAGCCGCGGCTACGTGGACGGACACAAGGTGCGCTTCAGCTTGAAGGATGTCGACGTGACGCCCAATCATCACTCGATCGCCGAGACGTGGGCCTTCAGCGACAACTTCTATGCCGATTCCGACGTCAGCGTAGACGGCCACCACTGGCTGGTGGGCGCGTATCCCGGCGTGTGGACCGAAACTTCCCTGATGGCGGCCTATAGCGATCAGAAAAAGGATTTTCGTCCGGGCACGGCCGCCGGACGGCTGGAGTTCGCGGGTTCGGACTCTTCCGTCGAGCCTGAAGACGAAGAGCAGGGCGGCACCATCTGGCACCATTTCGCGCGCCATGGAGTGAGCTTCTTGAATTTCGGGGAGGGATTTGAGCTCGCGGGTGTGGACGAAGAGAAAGACCTGGAGCCGACGGGCGCGCGCTTCCTCACCAACATGCCGATGCCCGAACCGCTCTACAGCCATACCGACCGCGAATACCCCGGCTTCAACATGAACATTCCGGATCAATATCGCGCCACGCAGTTCATCCGCGAAATCGACGAGAAGTTCGTGAAGACGGGCGCCGATCTACCGCAGTTCCTCTTCCTTCATCTGCCCAATGATCACATGGCCGATGCGCGTCCGGAGGACGGCTACCCCTACGAGGAATCCTTCGTGGTGGACAACGATTATGCGTTGGGGCGAATTGTGGAGTATCTCTCGCATACCAAATGGTGGCCCGAGACCGCCATCTTCATCACCGAAGACGATCCGCAGGGCGGCGTGGATCACATCGATTCGCACCGCACGGTGCTGCTGTGCGCCGGTCCGTGGTTCAAGAAGGGATACATGTCGCACGTGAACACCAGTTTTCCGGGATTGTTGAAGACGATTTTCGGCCTGTTCAAGCTGCCGCCGCTCAATTTGTTCGATGCGTCGGCCGCCGGGTTGTCCGATTGCTTCGCATCGAAGCCCGATTTCGGGCCGTACCGGCTGGTGGATGTGGACCGCCGGATTTTCAATCCCGATAAAGCGCGGCAATCGACTAATGGGAAGCCGTCGCCGAAAATGGACGATCCGAAGGAAGTGAAGAGGTAGATCCGAGCCTTCCGTCGTATGATGGATGGCATGTTTCGAGGCACTCAGGTACTGGTGGTGATGCTGCTGGCTCTGACGGCTGCCTGCCACAAGAAGGACCCCAAAGAGGCGCAGCTCCAGGCGCTCGAGGAAGCTTACAAATCCGGCGTCTTCACGAAAGAAGAGTACGAAGCGAAGAAGCAGGCGCTCATAGCGACTTCCGCCGCGGCGCCCGCTCCCGCTTCGACCCCGGCGCCGGCGGCTGCCGTGCCCGCCGATGCCGGACAACCGGCTCCGCCATCCGCCGATGCCGCTGCGGCGTCTCCCGCACCCGATGTGAATCCGATGGCTCTTCCACCTCCCGATACGGCATCTGCGCCGGCTCCGTCCGCCGCGGCTCCGGCACAAGCGCTTCCAGCTCCCGCCGGCGCTCCGCCAGCGGCCCAGCCCGTGCAGGCACAACCTGTCCAGGCATATCCAACACAGCCGCCGCAGGCCGTGCCGCCCGTGCGCGCCGCTCCTTCGGCTCCTGCGGCCGAGCCCGAACCCGCCCCTCTCGCCGGCTGCCAGGACGCCGAATCGCGTGCCGGCGGACCCAACGGCACGCAGGAACGATTCTATGTGGCGTCCGAAGATGCCGTACGAAGCGCGGCCGTGAAGGCGTTCGCGAATCTCGGGTTCGCCATCCACAACAGCACCACTCACGATATGGAGGCCAGCAAAAAGGGAAAACTCAATACGGTTGTCGGCGCCGGAACGGAGCGGGTGATTCTGCATTTCGCGAACGCGCACCGGAACGGCCAGGCTGGCACGCGGGTGGTGGGTGAAACTAAACGCGGATTCATGGGCCGCGTCACCCAAAAATCATGGACGTCCGCCGTGCTGGCGCAGATTGGCTGTAATCTGCGGCGGTAAAAGGCACCGCTCCCTTGGAAGCTGTGAAAGATGACTGAGCCAACAACCGCACTCGCGCTTTGGCGAGCAAGGGAGTGGTGCCTTTCTTCGAACAGTACACCAAAAGCACCAGAAACGATGGGCCGCGGCTGGCTTTTTGTAGAAGCAGTGAAACAGGACCTTTTCGGAGGAAGACGGATTGGTATCGGAAACTACCGACGTCAGGAACAGCATGTGGGAGCCGATCGGTTGGCATTCTTCAACATAGACTTCGCGTACGCGCGGCGCCGCGCCAGGCCTGGACGCGCTGGAATATGCCAAGCGGGGATACCATGTATTGGCGTACGACAATTCCCCGGGGATGATGAGACAGATGCGAAGCCGGTGCGCAAACGAAACTGCAGCCGGCGGTATTGCACCTTACTCCATGCCCTATTCGCAATTCCTGGAAGCGGTACGCTTCTGGCGGAAGCCGGATACCGTTTCGGCGAACTTTGCGGTGCTGAATTCGATCCGGAATCTTGGCGTGCTATTCGATGCGATTGGAAGCCACATGACCCCTTCCAGATCGTAATGCTCGGCCAGAGTAGCGTAGTACTCCGCGTTACGCTCGAACTCGGCCTGTTCCGGCGTCGCCAAGCCACATGGTACGACACACTCTATTGCCGCGAGTGTTACGGACATCATGTTTACGTGTGTTGCCTGATTACAGATGTTACTTCCTGAGCGGCGCCAGGCGATTGAGTTCCTCGAACCAGTTGACCACGGTCTCCAACTGCCGCCGACCCCTGCCGGGAGTCTCCACCAGGAAGCGCTTGCCATCGGCGGCCACGTCCCAGGTAGTGCCGCCGGGGACTTTAAACACGATTTGCGGAAGTCCGGCGTGGAAAGTTGCTCCGGGCTGGACTTCTACGCCCAATAACGTCCGCTCGCCGTGCGTGCTCCAGAAAAAGATTTCCTTGCCGTTGTGCGCCCAGCGCGGCACGGAACCGCCCTCGGTGGAAATGCGGGTTTTCGAGCCGGCATTGGGAAACGGCTGCACGTAGACTTCGTCGGCGCCGGATTCGTTGGATTGGTAGGCCAGCCAATGGCCATCGGGAGACACTTCCCCGCTAGACTCGCCCGCGTCGCTATCGTGCAGGCGGACGGGTCTGCCGCCGGGGATCGCGACTGCCCAGAGGTGAGTCTTCTTGTCCGGAGTGGGCAGCGCAAATACCAGCGTCTTTCCATCCTGCGTCCAGGAATTGGGAACCGCTCCGGCCTCCGTCTCGACAACAAGTTCGGGTTTGCCGCTGGCGTCGGCCGCCACGCGATAGATGGCCGTCTTATTGTCGCGCACACTCACGAAGGTGATCCAGCGCCCATCCGGAGACCAGATGGGGAATGAGTTCCGGCCCTCGAATGTAAGGCGCAGGGGCGTGCGCCGCACCAGGTCATAGGTCCAGATGTCTTCGGTATCGGTGGTATAGATGCCGTTAGCGACATGGCTCATGTCCGGCGACAGCCGGCCCGTGCCCCATTGCTTGGGCTCGCTCAACGGCTCGAGTGTGCCTTTACGGTCGGCCCAGTTGAGCACCGTGGTTCCACCGGCCCCGTCACCCCCCGCCGAATAGACCAGCACACCGGTATTGGAGATGGCATAGTCGGCGCCATCCCCGCTGGCGATGGACACGTGCTCCACCACCGGCGCCTCAGGTCCGGTCATCTCCAGACGGGACGCATCGAAGGGGGCCGCGAACAAAGTCCCCGCCCGGTAATAGATGAGATGGGAGGATCCGTAGCGCGGCGTGGTGGCGTTTTGCACGAGCGTGCGTGTGACGTGCTTACGGAGATCGACAACCGCCACGTCGGACGAAGAACCTTTCTCGATGGTAAAGAGGACGGCCCGGCTGCCCGGTAGAACGGCGGGCCAACCGTGAGAGGTTTCGTGCTTGCCGGCGTCGAAGCTGGTGACCGGCTCGGGAGTTCCGCCGGAGGAAGAGACGCGCATCAGGCCTTTGGCGCCATCCATCACGATGTAGCCGTCGTCGCCCCAGGAAAGGCCGCGGCCGGTGCCCGAATAATCGGACAGGGTGATGGCCGTACCGCCGGAACTCGGCATCTTCTTCAGTTGGTACGGGGCCCTTGGCGAAAAGTAGGCAATCCACTGGCCGTCGGGGGAGAACTCCGGGAATGCTCCGGGCGTTTCCGGCATCGGTTTGGGATCGAGCTGATCCATCATGCGCAACGCGAGCGTGGGGATGTCGCCGGTGATTTCCATGTAGGCCAGGCGCGAGCCATCGTGCGAGAGCGCAGCGCCCAGGAGGATCTTGTCGGGGGCGTAAGTCGAGCGCACCACGGGTTGCGGAAGAACCGCCGGCTTATGCAGGAAGCCCCACGCGATGGCGGCGATGGCAACCAGCGCGGCGGCCCCGCAGGCAATCCACGGCAGCAGACTCGACTTCGCCGGCGGCGCGGCCGGCGCAGGCGGGGCCGGCGCCGTGCCCACGGGCGAATCGATTTCGAACCAGGCATCGCCGATGTCGCGCAGGCGCTTCTTGGGGTCTTTTTGCAGGCAGCGTTCCAGCAGGCGGCGGACCGCCGGCGGCGTCTCGGCGGGCAGATGCGCCCAATCCAGATCGGCGCGCAGTACTCCGGCCAAAGTATCGGAGACGGTTTCCCCTTCGAACGGCGAACGGCCCGTCAGCATCTCCAAGAACACCACGCCGAACGCCCAGATATCCGCGCGCCTATCCACCGGTTTGCCGCGCGCCTGCTCCGGGCTCATGTACGCGGCGGTGCCGAGAATCACTCCGGCACGCGTGGATTCCAGCGTGAGAGTCGGCGAATTGGCGGGCGGCGCACCCGAATTCGAAATCGCTTCGGTATCCATGGCCTTGGCCAAACCGAAGTCGAGAACTTTCACCTGCCCTTCTTCGGTGAGCTTGATGTTGGCCGGCTTGAGATCGCGGTGAACGATTCCTTTTTCATGCGCGGCTTCGAGCGCCGCGCCGATCTGTCGCGCGATGGCCAGCGCTTCGGCGAGGGGAATGGGGCCGGCGGCGATCCGTTCGGCAAGCGTGGGACCCTTGACAAGTTCCATCACGAGCGCCGTGGTGCCCTCGGATTCTTCCAGGCCGTAGATGGCGGCGATATTGGGATGGCTTAACGCGGCGAGCGCCTGCGCTTCACGCTGGAAGCGCGCCAGGCGGTTGGCGTCCGCCGAGAACGCGGGCGGCAGTGTTTTGATGGCGACATCGCGATGCAGGCGGGAATCGTGGGCGCGATACACTTCGCCCATTCCGCCGGCGCCGATCGGGGCGGCGATCTCATAAGGCCCGAGGCGGGAACCAGGAGCGAGTGACATACGATGGCACGAGTATAGCAAGGCACCGCTTCCTCGCGGCCGCGGCTCATTAGGCGCTGTCATTTCAACGCATGACTGAAGAGCCGGGCCCAGAGGGCGCCCCGCAAGGGAACGGTGCCTTGGCAACTTGCCTGAATCTTGCAATCCCCCTGCAGGCCGACTTCCCGATTACCTGTTTTATCGGCGTTGATCTGCGTTCATCGGCGGCCCATCTCAGGTTTTGATTTTCGCGTTGGGCCGGAAGAAGAGCAGACCTGGCCGCCGATGAACGCAGATCAACGCCGATGAAATCCAAGAGTGCGGGAGTGGTCATCTGAACGCGCAACCTCTAACGGCGCCGTGGTTAGCCGCGCACGCCGCGTCCCGACTGGATCACCCAGTTGCGCAGCATGTCGGCATACCCGCGAGCTTCGGGATCGGAGCGCAATTGCTCGATGCTGAACCGCATTTTGCGGCCCCAATTGGGATATTGCCAGGTGGTTCCCGGAAGATTCTGCTGTTCCAGTTCCTTGGTGAGATCTTCCTGGTTGATGGCGAGAAGCTGGGAGGGCGTCAGCGCCAGAAAACCGACCACCGCGTTGTGCAGCGGACCGGTGAGTTCGGGATAGGCATCGGCGACGCGCGGCAGTTCGGGCGAGAGCAGTTTCTGCTCGAAGAGCAGATCCAGCATCTTTTGTTTTTCCCCGGCGCGATGTGCGGTTTGCTCCTGAAACTCCTTCTCGCCGATGGTCCCCGCCTGGAGGCGCGCCGCGATATCGGCGCCCACCCAGAAGCCGGCAAGCGTCGGCAGATCGTGCGTGGTGGACGATACCAGCGCCTGCCGCGGATATTCTTCGTGGCGGCGGAAGTCGCCTTCGGGATGTTTTTCGAAATAGAACAATCGATAGCTGAGGATGCCGAAGCGAGCCAAAGTCTCCCGGACCTCCGGTTCCACCGTTCCCAGGTCTTCACCCACGATCACTACCTGGTTGCGCACGCTTTCGAGCGCCAGGACGCGCACGAAATCCTGCGTGAGCTCGCGCACGTAGGCGCCCTCGGTGGCGTCATGGCCGTCGGGAATCCAGAACAGGCGGAAAAGGCGCATCACGTGATCGATGCGCAGGGCGCCGCCGTGACGGCAATTTTTGCGGATGGATTCAGCGAACAGGCGGTAGCCATCCCCGCGGTGGCGGGCGGAATTGGGCGGCGGAAACCCCCAATCCTGGCCTTTGGGCGAAAAATCGTCGGGGGGCGAACCGACGCGGCATCCGGAGACGTAGAACGGGCGGTGGGCCCAGAGGTCGGAACCGAAGCTATCGGTGGCCAGGGCGAGATCGTGATAGAGCCCGATGGAGAGATGACGGTCGCGCGCCCGCTTCTGCGTGGCGGCTAGTTGCAGATCGATCTGCCACTGCACATACTGATAAAACATCACGCTGCGCCAGTGTTTGCGGCGAAAGGCGAGCGTCTCCGGCGATGCGGGATCGCGATAGCACGCCGGCCAGTCGGGCCAGATCCACATTTCGGGGTGGGGGCGGTGCAGGTGTTCGTCGAGCGCGCAATAGATGGCGAATTTTTCGAGCAGTTCGCCTTCGCGGTCGCAGTACGCCTGAAATTGTGCGGCGCGGGCCGATCCGCGGCGGCGTTCCCGCAGGAATTCGACGAACAGCAACTTCAGAAAACGCAGCTTGAGAGCGCTGACCCGCTCGTATTCCACGAAAGGAGCGTCGCGCAGGGCGGTGATTTCAGCCGTCACCTCGGGCGAGCCGCGCAGAGCCGCCGCGCGCGGGCAGCGTGCGAAATCTTCCATGCTCTCGACATCGAGGTAGATGAAATTCTGGTAGAAAGTGCAATTCGGCAGGTACGGGCTGGTGTTGAATGGCCGCCGGTTATGGATGGCGTGCAGCGGATTGAGCGCCACGAAGCCGCATTCGAGCTGTTCGGCGGCGAAATCCACCAGCGGTCCGAGATCGCCGAAGTCTCCGCATCCCCAATTCCGCGCCGAGCGAAGGCCATACAGGCTGACGGCAATTCCGGCCTCACGGCCGCCCTGGCCGAGGCGCGGCGAGACCCAGGCCCGCGTGGGAGTCACAATATAACGCACTTTTGCCGACGTCCCGGCGGCTTCCACGGAGATTTCGTGATAGCCGAGCGGCAGTGCCAGCGGCAGCCGTACGATTTTGCGCACGCGTGTGCGGCCATCCATCTCGATGTGGGCCGACTGCGGCAAATCCCAGAGATTCACGTAGAATTCGTGCGAATCTCCGGCCTCGGAACGAATGACGAGGCGCGCCCGTTCCCCGAGCGATTCGACGGCGACGTTGAGCGGGAGTTCCTGCGGGCCGCCCTCGACGGAGACTACCGATGGCGGCGCCAGCCGTTCCCATTCGCGGCGGGTGCGCGCGGCTAAAGACTGTTCCAGTTGGTTGGCATCGCCGGCCGCGATGCCCAGCGCCTGCAGGATGGCTTGCTTGGCGGCTGTGGTGGTGTCGTGATGGCGGCCCCAAATGTCCCAGTAGCCCGGCTCGATGCCAGACTGGGATGCGGCGCGGGCGAGAAGTTGCTCGAATGTGTCGGCGGGCATGCTGAGAGACGCGAACTTTGATTCTACCGGACTGCGCATGCCGAAATTTTGGATGCACGGCCATGGCCATGCGAAAATAAGTACATGGATCTACCTCTTGCCAGCGGCCCCCCCGAGTTGTTCGCGCGCATCGATGACGATCGCGAGGCGCAAGCCGCCGCGGCGGCATCGGAAGGGATAGTGCTCACGACGCTCGACAACGCGGTGAATTGGGCGCGCAAGAACTCCATCTGGCCCATGTCGTTCGGGCTGGCCTGCTGCGCCATCGAGATGATGTCGATGAGCGCTTCCCGCTTCGATATCGCACGCTTCGGCGCCGAGGTCTTCCGCGGCTCGCCGCGGCAAAGCGACCTGATCATCATCGCGGGACGGGTATCGAACAAGATGGCCCCGGTGATCCGGCATTTGTACCAGCAGATGCCCGAGCCGAAGTGGGCCATTTCGATGGGAGCGTGCGCCACGTCGACGGGCGTGTTCCACAACTACGCGCTGATTCCCGTGAACCAGGTGATTCCGATCGACGTGTACGTGCCCGGATGCCCTCCGCGTCCCGAGCAGTTGATCTACGCGCTGATGCTGCTGCAGCAGAAGATTCAGGATCAAAGCGGGACGGTGAAACAGGTACTGAATCTGGCGTGACGGCGCAATTTGAGCCGGCGATTCTCGCGAACTTCTTTGTTTTCAGTGCGAATTGGGCGCGAATCGGCACATCATGTGCCGACGAGGAGGTTTTAGTGCGCTGAAGAACGGGACGAGCTAAAAGCGATTTCTTGCGGTTCTGGGCTGACCATGGGCTGTGGACCCAATGGAAGGAGCACCTCTCGAGATGTTGTTACCGAATGGGCGGAGACACAAGCAAAACGCGTGCAGAAGCAACGCGGGTAAGTTGCTCTCTTCGTCCGCTCCCTACCTAACCCCCTCCGTTATGCGTTCAATAAGGCCTCTTATTTGAGGATCAAGTATCGAGACATCGAACGAAGGATCCGTTATTTGAGTGATCCTGGCTGCCCTTTCTTGAAAAGCCTTCAAGAGCCATTCCATCGCCAGTTCGGCATTACCAAGAGCAACATGGATGACGCCGATGTCGTACGGGGAAATGTACCTAGCCCCTGAGAGTAGGAGAAGTTGCTCCAGTACGCCCTCAGCCTCAGATCGATTCCCTCTTCGGGCGTGCGCATAACCCAGAGTTGCCAAAAATGGCTGACGGCCACCCGATAAAGCGGCGGCTTTCTCTGCTTCGACAAGCGCGGCGGGTAACTCGTTTTTCGCATCCAGGCAGAATGCCAGCATCCAGTGCGCAAACGGACTCGCCGTATCCAACTCAACTGCGTTGGTGGCTGCCTCGACTGCTTCATCATAACGACGAGCTTGCATATATACACGTCCGAGAAAGCCGTTTACAGGGACGGATAGGGGATCAAGATCTCGAGCCCGCTGCACTTCTTTGATGGCTTGATCACGTTTTTGAGCGCCCGCTAGAACGGCCCCATACCAGAAATGGGTATTGGCAGAATTCGGATCCAACTCGATCGCCCTCTGAAACGCCGCTTCGGCCCCCTTCCAATTCCAGTCGTAGTAGCCGAGCACGGTCCCTAATGCCTTATGAGCCTCAGCCGATGTGTTGTCCATGCGCAGGGCCGTTTCTGCTGCCGATCTCGCCTGATCGAAAATGTGCTGGGGCTGGCGAAGGCCAAAGATGCCGAGCATAATACAAGCGTCGGCAATCCCGACCTGAGCGAGCGCATATTGTGGATCCAGACTAACCGCTCGATTAAAATACTCGATACTACGATCGAAATCCAACTCTGTTCTTTTGTTCCAAAAGAAGCGGCCTCTAAGATATGCCTGGTAAGCATCTATGTCGGGAATGTACTGCCTCGCGCTCCGGAAACGCGTGTACTCCGTCAAGTCTACTTTTAACCGCTCAACAATAGCCGCTGAAATGTCATCCTGTATTGCGAAAACATCCGTCAATTCGCGGTCGTACCGTTCCGACCACAGCTGAAAGCCGTCCGCCACCTTGACCAGTTGAACTGTTACGCGTATCCGGTTCATCGATTTGCGGATACTTCCCTCAAGAACGTGATCGACATACAGCTTCCGGCCAATCTCGGCGATGGAATTGGCGCTTTGGCGAAACGAAAATGCAGATGTTCGTGCGGCCACCTTAAGATTAGGAAGTCGAGTCAGACCATTGATGATATCTTCGGCGAGTCCGTCGGCGAAGTACTCGTTTTCCTTTTCCGCACTCAAGTTGGCGAACGGCAGTACAGCGATCGATGGAGTATCGAGCGCGGGTATTGTCACCTCCTGCTCAAGCACTGCCTGTTCGAGCGCGGAGCGGACCTCGCCCATCGTTTGGAAGCGGTCAGCCGGCGACTTGCATAAACAGCGCGAGATGACGCCCGAGAGTCGTGACGGCGCATCCAGAGGCGCGGGCTCATCGCGGACGATTGCCGCCATGGTTTCGATTGGTGAGTTTTTCGAAAACGCCTGGCGCCCACTCAGCATTTCGTACAACACCAGCCCGAATGCGAAGATATCGGAGCGTGGATCCGCTTCCTGACCTTTTGCCTGTTCGGGGGACATGTAGTTTACCGTACCGACCGCGGTGCCGGACTGGGTGATTCCCATCGTCTGAGTGGGGGCATCTGCAGACGCGCGCGCGGATCGGAGCGACTTCGCAAGGCCGAAGTCCAGAATCTTCACCCGCCCCTCGCGCGTCACCAGGATATTGTCCGGTTTGAGATCGCGATGCACGATTCCGGCGGTGTGGGCGGCAGACAACCCATCAGCGATCTGTAAGGCCAAATCGAGCAGCTTGCGTATGCTCTCCGCCGGGGCGACGGGCGAACCCTCGATGAATTCCATCACCAGGTAGTTTGCCCCGACGTCGTAAAGCTGGCAAATGTTGGGGTGGTTCAGCGCGGCAATCGCCTGGATCTCGCGGATGAAACGATCGCTGTGCTCCTCCTTGATCGTTTTGATCGCGACGGTGCGACCCATGCGAATGTCAATAGCCCGAAAAACCTCTCCCATGCCACCCGCGCCGATGAGTGCCTGAATCGTGTAAGGGCCCAGTTTGTCGCCTGGCTGGTATAGCATGTCGGCTCTAAGCTAAGTTTAGCCGATAAAGGATACTCCAGCAGTATTACTTGCCACTCGGAAACACTCTAGTGGGGAACCGCATGTTGGCTCCCAAGTACCTCGGGCCGACCTCGTTTGAACATGCGTTTTTCCGATGGCGGCTGTAAAACGGCGTTTCTGGAAGTCCGCTAATGCCGGCCCGCGCCCAACACCCTTCCGGCCGTACCACCGTTCTTACCAGGGCACCCGCTTCCCCAAATGAAAGTAACCGCCGCTTGGCCCGTCTTCGCCGAGGAGCGCCAGTGCCACGCCCGTCCTGGCGCCTTCCGCGATTTCCATGGGCGCGGCATCGGTGCCCATGTCGGTTTTCACCCAACCCGGGTGCGCGGAGTTTACCTTGATCCCGGTATCTTTCAAGTCATGGGCCAGGTGAATCGTGAACGAGTTCAAAGCCGCCTTCGACGCATCGTAGGATAGCGACTTAAAATCGCGGATGACGCTAGTCGGATCGGCATGCAAGGTCTGCGAGCCGAGGATGCTGGACATATTCACAATGCGGGCGGCTTGGCTCTTCTTGAGAAGCGGCAACAAGGTGCGGGTCAGAGCGACAGGCGCGAAAAAGTTGGTGTCGAACGTCCGTTGCAGCACCTCGTCGGTAGTCGTGCTTGCACGGCCGGAGCCGAGTGGCTCGAGGGAAATACCGGCGTTGTTGATGAGGATGTCGAGCCGGCCGAAGTTCTGTTCGAGGAATGCAGCAGCCGCGGCATGATCCTGCCGATTGGTCACGTCCAGCTTCAGAGACTGTGCGTCGATGCCTTCCTTCCGCAGCGATTCGGCAGCGGCTTCGCCTTTCTGGCCATCGCGCGCCGCGACTATAACGGTGACCCCGGCGTTACCCAGTTGCCTCGCCATTTCAAGCCCCAAACCTTTGTTCGCCCCGGTGATGAGGGCCACCTTTTTTTCGTCTGCCATATACTGGTTTAGATCGCGGACGAGCGGAAAAGTTTCGCGGGCGTACGGTTGGAGCCGCGGCAGCCTGGCATCGTAGAATAGTCTTTTCATGCTTTCCCGCCGCTTGTTCCCCGCCATTTTGCTGATTGCGCTCGTGCCCGCCGCGGCGCAGCAGAACGTTCCGTTTCCGGGCGCGATTGAGGTCGAGCAGTCGCTTGAGAAACTGAACAACCTGGGCACCGTTCTGATGATCGCTGCCCACCCCGATGACGAGCAGACCGCCGTTCTCGCTTACTTCGCGCGCGGACGTCACATGCGCACGGCGTACCTTTCGCTCACCCGGGGCGAGGGCGGGCAGAATCTTATCGGGGCGGAGCAGGGGCCGGCACTGGGAGTGATCCGCACGCAGGAACTGCTGGCGGCGCGCAAAATCGATGGCGCGGAGCAATTCTTCACGCGCGGCATCGATTTCGGATTCAGCAAAACCGCCGCAGAAACCTTCCAGAAATGGGGGCACGACCGCATTCTCTCGGACGTGGTCTGGGTGGTGCGCCGGTACCGTCCGGACGTCATGATTCTGGTGTTCAGCGGCACGCCCGCCGATGGCCACGGACAGCACCAGGTGTCGGCGATTCTGGGCAAGGAGGCATTCGAAGCGGCGGGCGACGCGAAAAAGTTTCCCGAGCAATTGAAATACGTCCAGCCATGGAATGCCAAGCGGCTGGTGCGCGCCAATTTCAATTTCCGGGTTCTGCGCGGCGTGCTGCCGCCGGGCACGCAGCTTCCCACGTTTCCAGAATTGGCGCCGGCGGGATCGGCCGACACCGGCGCGTTCAATCCGGTGCTGGGATATTCCTACCAGGAACTGGCCACTATGAGCCGCAGCATGCATCACAGCCAGGGAACGGGCGCGACCCGACGTCCTGGAGGCGGCGACACGACGTTCGGCCTGGTGGAAGGCGCGCCGGTATCGAAAGACCTGTTCGAAGGTATCGACACCACGTGGAATCGCTTGCCGGGCGGCGCCGCTGTGGGGCCGCTCATCGAAGAGGCGCTGCGGGATTTCGACATGCACCACCCCGAGAAATCGCTGCCGGCGCTGGCTAAGGCGCGGCCGCTGGTGGCGTCCATCGACGATCCGCTGGCGAAGGCCAAACTGGCCGAACTCGACGAGGCCATGGCGCTGTGCGCGGGACTTTACGTGGAGGCGGAGGCGAAGCAGTCGGAAGTCAGTCCGGGAGCGGCGTTGAGCGTGACGACGACGGCGATCAATCGATCTCCGGCGCGCGTGCGGCTCGACTCCGGCGCGATGGAGGGCGTGTGGAACGAGCCGCTCCAGGTGAAGCCGGAAGCTATGAAATATAACCAGGACGTCACCATTCCGTTCGAGAAGGCCGTGCCGCTCACGCAGCCGTATTCGCAGCCTTACTGGCTCGTCGAGCCGCCGGCGGGCGATGTGTACCAGGTCGCGAATCAATTGCTCATCGGGCTGGCGGACACGCCTCCGGTAGCGCAGGTGCGATTGAAGCTGACCGTGGATGGCGCGCCGATCGAGGTGGTGCGGCCGGTGGAGTACCGCTATGCGCCGCGCGCGGAAGGCGAGCGCGTGCGTCTGCTCGCCATCGTTCCGCCGGTGGCCGTCAATTTGCCCGATACGGTGGCCGTGTTTCCCTCCACCGCCTCCCGCAGGGTGCAGGTGGCGCTGCGTGCCAACGCTGCGAACGCGGCGGGCGATTTGCGGCTCGATCTGCCAGCGGGATGGAGGGCCGAGCCGGAATTGCTGCCGTTCAAACTCGCAGCCGCGGGCGAGGAAGATCAGTTGAGCTTCCAGGTCACTCCGCCGGCCGGTGAGACAACCGCGACTCTGAAAGCCGTCGCCCGCGTGAACGGGCGAGAGGTCGCGAATGGCATGGAGACCATCAACTATCCGCACTTTCCACCGCAGACGCTGTTTCCGCCCTCGGATGTGAAGCTGGTGCGGGCGAATATCGCGGTCACGGCGCACCGGGTGGGATACATCATGGGCGCGGGTGACCAGATGCCCGGCGCGCTCCAGCAGTTGGGCCTGGAAGTGACCCTGCTCTCGCAGTGGGACCTGGAGCAGAGCGATCTGGCACGCTTTGACGCGATTGTCGCCGGGGTTCGCGCCTACAATGTGCGCGCCGACCTGCGCGCCAACCGGGCTCGGCTGATGAACTACGTGAAAGACGGCGGCACTTACATCGTGCAATACCAGAATGCCGATCCCACATTGAACATGGGGCCGTACCCATTCACCGTGCCGGGCGGCAATCAGTATCGCGTGACGGTGGAAGAAGCGCCGGTGACGTTTCCGCATGCCGACAGCCCGCTGCTCACGACGCCGAATCGCATTACGCGGGCGGATTTCGATGGCTGGGTGCAGGAGCGCGCGCTCTACGTCGCCACCAAGTGGGACGAGCATTATCAGACCGTGATGGAGTCGCACGATCCCGGCGAGGAACCGCTCGCGGGGGGCGAATTGTGGACGCATTACGGCAAGGGCGTGTATATTTTCACGGCGTACTCGTGGTTCCGGCAACTGCCGGCGGGCGTGGCGGGCGCTTACCGTTTGTTTGCGAATCTGCTCAGCGCGAAGTAAGAAAGCACCGCTCCCTTGCTCGCCAAAGCGCGAGTGCGGTCGCGGCTCAGTAGGCGCCGAAGGGGCGCGCTCCGTTACCAGCGGACCAGTCCTTCGGGATCGTCCACCAGAACCACGTCGTACTTCTCGATCATCGGCATGAGCACGTTTTCCAGTTCGCGCTTCCAGAGTTCGCCTTCGTAGAACTGCGCTTTCATCGGCTCGCGGGAAGCGAGATCGGGAAAGCCGCGCATGAAGAAAAAGGTGTCGGGATCTTCTACCGAAAGAAACGGCCCGAGAATTTTCATGCCGATTTCGTCGTGCGCCGGCACGGATTTCGTACGGAAAATTTCCAGGAATTCGGCGCGCTTGCCGGGTTTGAGCTTGTACGTGCGCATCTCGATAATCATGGCTTGGTACCGTTTTCCAAGGCGCGCAGGCGATGCATATCGGCGCGGGAAGCGAGTTCGATGACGAGCTCGCCGCGCGTCACGAGGCCATCGCGATTGCGATCGGCCGCGATCAGGAGCCGACGGATCGAATCGATATCGGGATCGTCCTTGGGCAGCCCCTCGATAAAGATCACGCCGCTGTCGCTGACATCGAACCGTCCTATGATGCCGGCGGCATGCGAGGCGGCCGGGTGAGGCAGCACTTCGTAGGGGGAAAGGTTGCCGTCATGGTCGAGATCGAGGGCCATCAGGGCCGCGGGGCTGTTGGCGATTTCAGCGGCGGAAATCTCGCCATCATGATCGGTATCGAGGGCGGCCAGCACCGGATTATCGCGCATGAAGGCGCCGCGGTGGGGTGCGAGCAGGCGCGGCGGACCGGTGAAATCGCCGGGCGGAAGGAATCCGCATTCCTCCGCGCTCAGTTTGCCGTCATGATTGCGATCGAGCTGGCGCAAGGCGGCGGGTGCGTTGGCGATCTCGGCGGCGGAAATCGTTAGGTCGCCATCGGCATCGAGCGCGGCGAGCACGTGAAGGATGCGGAAATACGAACGCGCGAAGGGACGCATGGGGTCGTCCTCATCCTTGGCGGCTTCCACGGCCACGGCGGGCTTGCCCTCGAGATCGCTGCGATTGATCTTGATGAGTCCCAGGCCGAACCGCTGCATACCGATGGGGAGACTGCGCGCGTGACCGCCCCCGTGATTGATGGCGTTCACGATGCCGATGAGCAGCAGCATGGCGGCGAGCCCTCCCTCGGTGAGCGCGATGCCGCGCGGTTTGTAAGGCTCGATCTGCTGAAAGGTGATGAGCTCGTAGGCCGGTGTGGCGGCGGGCTGCCGGAATTCGGAGCGCAGGATCCACTGGCGGCTGAGCGAGAGCAGGCCGTCGGCGAGGAGGCGCACGGTTTCGCGGAATCCGGCGGAGAGATCGAAGGCTTCGAGCATTTCATCGCCGAAGCGCCGGCGGAACTCGGCGGGATGGGCCCAGAGCAGGCGGATGTAGAGCCAGCGAACCATCAGGCCCTCCTTGGGCGAAGCGATTTGAGATGGGCTTGGGCCTGATCGACAACGCCGCGAAGGCGGTCGATTTCGGCATTGAAGACGCCGCGGCCGAGGCCGGTGAGGCGATAATAGCGGCGGCGCGGATTGTCGTCGTCGGAGCTGGTTTCTTCCACGAGGCCCTGTTTCATGAGGCGCTGCAGGTTGTCGTAGAGAGTGCCGGGGCCCAATTTGAAGCGGCCCTCCGACTGCCGGGCCACTTCCTGCATGATGGCATACCCGTACATTTTCTCGCCGGCGAGGGAGAGCAAAATGTGGAGGGTCGCTGGGGCGAGGGGAAGGAAGTTGTCGGCGGGGCGTTGCATTATCGGAATCCGTTATATCAGATTCCGATGGTGGGGTCAATGGGATCCGTTTGAATGGGATCCGTTTGAATGCACCGCTCCCTGGCGGTCGCGGCTTAGTAAAAGGGGTCGGCTCAGCTTCGGACTAACGAGCCAGGCCCAGAGGGCACCCCGCGAGGGAGCGTTGATTTCAGATCGTCCTATCGACACGCACGTCGTTTTGGTTGGCGACCGTTTCGATTCGCGAGAGCAGTGCCCTCGCTTCCCGTTCGAACACCGGCGTCCGGTAATTTTCGCCGGCGAACGCCTTTACTGCTTCGGGGGAATCGAAGAAGTTCACCACCACGAATTCCGCTTCGGAGGGTCCGTCGGAGCGGAGGAGATATCCACCGCGATAGCCGGCGATGGCGCGAAGCCCCGGGAGGACTTTGTCGCGCAGGAGCGTTTCGTACGCATCGGCATCGGACAGCTTTGTCCAGCCCCGCCAATGACGCGCGATCATCCCGCGCTCCGTTTCAATTGCCCGCAGGCGGCGTAGATGTCGAGCCCTCGCGGCTTGCGGACGAAGCACGGCATTCTGCGGCGCACGATCTGCTGGAACGCCGCAACCCGCTCCGGCGCGGGAGTCTCGTATGGAATCTCCGGACCGGGATTGAGGGCGATCAGATTGACCTTGCAGTTCAAGTTCGCCAGCAGCTTCACTACGCGGCGGGCGTCGGCATCGCTATCGTTCACGCCCTTCAGCAGCACGTATTCGAACGTCAGCTTCTCCCACGGCCTCAGAGGATATTCCTTGCACGCCGCCATCAGATCTTTGAGGTGATACTTGCGCGTGATGGGCATTAGCTCCTGCCGCGATTCCTCGGTCGACGCGTTCAGCGAGATCGCCAGCTTGGGGCGGACCGGTTCGCGGCCGAGTTCGGCGATTTTCGGCACGATTCCCGCGGTCGATACGGTGATGCGGCGCGGCGAGAGCGCGAAGCCGGCGGGATCGAGCAGAATGCGCGTCGCTTTCACTACGTTGGCGAGATTGAGCAGCGGCTCGCCCTGGCCCATCATGACGATGTTCAGCCGCCCGCCATCCTGCCGCAGACGATTTTCGTGCGCGACCAGCAGCACCTGCCCGACGATTTCGCCGGCGGTGAGCGAGCGTTCGAGGCCGAGAAGCGCGGTCATGCAGAATTTGCAGTCGACGGGGCAGCCCACCTGGCTGGAGATGCAGATGGTGTCGCGCTCGCCCTCGGGCATGAGGACGGTCTCGACGGTGCGGCCGTCGGAGAGGCGGAGAAGATAGCGGCGGGTGCCGTCGGCGGAGTCGTAGACGCGTTCGATTTCGGGAAGGCCGACGGTGTGGTGGGCGGCCAGATCGTGCCGCAGACCTTGCGGCAGGGTGCGGATCTGGATGAGATCGGAGGTTTGTCCGCGATACAAAGCGTCGTAGATTTGTTTGGCGCGGTAAGAAGGCTGTTCGGGTCCCAGCGCCTCGCGGATCTCGGTGAGCTCCATCCCCACCAGTGGTTGCGGCATGCTACTGCCAGTGTAGCGAATCGTCCTGGCTGCTAGTGTGGTGTCCAAGAAATAACTGGGCAAACGATTTAATCTACGTCTGAGTCTTTGATCCCTGAATCTGGTCGGGAAAACCAAGAACAATTCGCTTCCACTCGACTTTGGGTTTCTGGAAATTGACGAGCAGGCACACGGTCCGGCCGGAGGCCCGCAGATAATTAAGACATTGGGCGGTGTGTTCGTTGGC
>Ga0181538_10000162_pt1 | contig 76079 bp, 71 predicted proteins | sample PEATcosm2014_Bin_40_FD_119773 | JGI IMG/M metagenome (GOLD analysis project Ga0181538, IMG submission 119773) | Peatland microbial communities from MTU Mesocosm Facility, Houghton, MI, USA - PEATcosm2014_Bin23_30_metaG | ecosystem: Environmental > Terrestrial > Soil > Wetlands > Peat | place... | reverse complement strand
GCCTTGGCCTCGACCAGCGTGGACGCTATCTTCATGAATGGCATGTATGGCAACATCGCAGACAAGCCTGCTGCGTGCGGCAATGCGGCACGCATGCTTCGGTCCGGCGGACGGCTTGTGGTCAGCCATCCTGAAGGCAGGGACTTCGTTGATCAACTGCGGGCCACCAGCGGCCTGTTTATTGAATCCCTTCCCACCAAAGAGGAGTTTGGGACCGTCCTCGGGCCACTGGGCTTGGAAGTGATCGCGGTTCGGGATGAACCCAAGCTGTATCTGATGGTGGCGCGAAAGAGGTGACGGGTAGGGCGCTTTGCATCGTACCCGGGATGGGGATTGTTTCCATATTCGGGCTACTCAAAAAGGACCGGCTGCGCAGGGGTGTCTTCGGGTTCCAGAAAGTTGCTCAAGCCAACACCAACGAGCCGATAGTGTTGCTGCGGACCGAGATCAACCCGCTCTCGCAGCTTCAAGGCGATGGCGGTCAATTCTTCGCAGGAGGAGGGTGGGAAGCCTGGCGTATGGCTGCGAGTGAGAATCTTGAACTCGGTTGTCTTCAGCTTGAGGACAACTGTGCGTGCCATCCGTGATTCTTTGCGCGAAGCTGACCAAAGCTTTTCTGTAAGGCGCCGGATCATCGGATCAGTTTCCGCCAACAGCACGTCGCGCTCAAAGGTATCCTCGACGGATATAGATTGCGTGGGCCTGTCCGGAATAACTTCGTTCTCGTCGACACCGCGGGCGAGCTCGTGAAGACGCTGACCATAGCGGCCAAAGTGCTGTTCGAGTACAGGCAAGTCGAGAGCTCGTAGATCCCTCACCGTCTGTGCTCCAAGCTTCGCCAGCTTCTCTCTTGTAACTTTGCCGACGCCGGGCAAGCGGCCAACAGGCAATGGCAGCAGAAACGTGTCTATGTCCTTAGGCAGGATGACAAAGAGCCCATCGGGTTTGCGCCAGTCAGAGGCGAGCTTTGCCAAAAACTTGTTTGGCGCTACTCCCGCAGAAGCTATCAGACTCAATTCTTCGCGAATTTGCTGCCGAATCGTGCGCGCCACCAGGGTGGCTGTCGCTAAGCCGGTCTTGTTCTCGGTGACATCGAGATATGCTTCGTCGAGAGACAGTGGTTCTATCAGGTCTGTGTGACGCTTGAAGATCTCCCGCACGCTGCGCGAAACCTGGCGGTAGCGCGTGAAATCCGGGGGCACGAAGGCCGCATCGGGACACAAGCGTTCCGCTCGTTTTGCTGGCATGGCCGAATGCACACCGAAGCTCCTGGCCTCGTACGAAGCAGCGCAAACGACAGAGCGATTGCCCTGCCAAGCAACGATTACTGGCTTGCCGCGCAGCTGCGGATCATCGCGCTGCTCGACCGAAGCGTAAAACGCGTCCATGTCGCAATGGATGATTTTTCGCACAATCTTCTGGCAACAATACTATTCCGGGTCCCAGAACAGGGCGAACGCGTATCGGGCGGATCGTTAACTGTCGTTGCGATAAATTCTAGAGATGCATGCAGCTGTCCTGGCCTCGAACTTCTATTCCGCACTCGCGATTTCTGTTCTCTTCCTGCATGCGCTGTTCATCTTGTGGGTTGTTTTCGGTGCCTTGCTGACACGCTCGCGCCCGATTCTTCGCTGGCTGCATGTCGGTTCTCTTGTGTGGGGGATCCTTACGGAACTGCTTCCTTGGCCGTGTCCTCTGACTCTGCTGGAGAACTGGCTCGAAGGCAACGCCGGAGTCGAGCCTGCCCAGGGCGGGTTCCTGCTCCATTACTTGGACAAGCTAGTCTATCCGGATATTTCTTCAACCATGCTAACGATTGGGGCGGTAATCATCTGCGCTCTGAATCTTGCGTTCTATGGCCGGCAGGTCTGGATCGCAGGGAGAACCGGACCATCGGATTAGAATTGGATCGCAGGAGTCAGTGATGTGTGGCCGCTATCGTCTGTCCAGACGCAAACAATTGATCGCCGAATACTTCGAAACCGATAACGAGGTCGATTGGGAGCCTCGCTACAACATCGCCCCGTCTCAGCCTGTCGGAATTATTCGCCAAGATGCATCCAGGCCGGCGCGGCACTTCTCGCTAGCCCGCTGGGGCCTGATTCCGCCCTGGGCCACGGACGCCACAATCGGCTTCAAGACGATTAACGCGCGCTCGGAGACGGTCGCGAGCAAGCCCGCCTTCCGAGATGCCTTCACGAGCCGTCGGTGCTTGCTTCCTGCGGACGGATTCTTTGAGTGGCTGCGCAGCGGGAGAGAGAAGCAGCCATTCCACTTTGGAATGCAGGACGATTCCCTATTTGCATTTGCCGGGTTGTGGGATCGATGGAGAGACCCGGCCGGCGTTGTGATTGAGTCTTGTTCGATTCTGACCACCACTCCGAACTCGCTGTTGGCGGACATACACAACCGAATGCCGGTAATTCTGCGTCCAGAGCGCTACGATTTGTGGCTCGATCCCGGCTTCAACGATGTAAAGGCGCTTGCGGAGGTTCTGGTGCCGTTCGATGCGGCGCAGATGAGACGCTTTCCGGTAAGTACTAGAATTAACGCAGTGACAAACGATGACCCGGATTGCGTTCTGCTGACGCCTACCTCATTGCCAGCTCAGAGTGGCCTTTTCGGGTAGATCACAGGCCGCCCCGTTCGATCCGCCCTCGGCTCTCACAGGGCCAGATTTTCGCTTATTTTGACGCAATCGCGATATTATTGCGGGTTCCAAGCAAGTTCATTCAACGGCATGCCGCTGCTCGACGAGGGCCAAACAATCCGCGACACCTATGAGGTCGAGCGCTTTCTTGGCGAAGGTGCGTTTGCAGAGGTTTACCGAGTAAAGCATCAATTCCTCGGCCGCCAGGCGATGAAGATATTCAAGTCGCCAGGATTGAGCGTGGAAGAAGTCCAGCAGATGCTGGGCGAAGCGGTGCTCCTGTGTCGGCTCGATCACCCGAACATCATCCGCGTGTTCGACGCCAATGTAGTCACCTTGCATGCCCAAGATTTCGGATTCTTCACAATGGAATACATCGCGGGCGGAAGCCTGGACCAATTTTGGCGGTCATTCGGCACCCAGTTCGTCCCTGTTCCTACGGCGGTTGACCTCATTAAGCAAGTCTGCCGCGGCTTGTCTGCAGCTCATGGTCAGTCTCCCCCAGTCATCCACAGAGATATCAAGCCGCAAAATATCCTAATCGGCTATGAAGTGGACGGCTTGCGCGCTCGCGTGTCAGATTTTGGTTTGGCGAAGCGCGTGAACCCGATGACTCTCATGGCAAGCGCCAAAGGCACCCGTCCGTTTAAGTCTCCAGAGGCATTTCGAGATTTCAACAGCGATTCTTCGGCTGGGGATGTGTGGGCAATTGGGACTACGCTTTACCTGTTGCTTACTGATCGGTTGCCATTCAACCTCCCCGAGGATTTTGTTGGCATCACTGCGAAGTCGTTTGAGCCCCCTCCTCCTCCGCCTAGCCGGACCAACGCGCTGTGTGACTCAGCTTTGGATCGCATTGTGTTGAAGGCTTTGGTCTGTGATCCGTTACAGCGGCATCGGACAGCTCAAGACTTACTAGGTGAACTGGAAGCATGGACACCAAAATTGGCAATGGCTGTTACCGCCGACTCTTTAAGCAAGAGTTCGTTTGGAACGTCGAAGGAGGTGTTAGGTCCACATTCTCCCGTCAACGAAGATGTTGCGAGACGAATGGCAGGGAACGCTGTTGCTCTCGCGCAACAATCGGGGGGATTAAGTGAAGCAGCAGACTTAATGGAGGAGGCATTCAACAAATGTCCCGCCTTACGAAGTGAATACCAAGGGCGCGTGAAGCTCTGGCGACGCGGAATCTCGATGTAGCAAATGCTTTATGGCGAAGCCTCACCTACTAATTGTGGATCACGAACCGGTTCTGGCCAATCGGATCAACTCACTGTTGCAACAAGACGGTTACGAAACAACGGTCGCGTATTCGTCATCCGATGCCGTCCGGTGTGGCCCCGCTTTCAAACCAGATCTCGTGATTATCGACCCAATCATGCCAGGGATTTCGGGGGTAGAAGCGGCCACACAGATCGCAAAGACCGCACGTTCAAAGATCCTGTTTCTCACTACGCTTTCTGGCGATCGCGATTTCAGAGAGCTGTTGAAGGGTATTCGACAGCAAGGATTTGAGTGCGGAGCTTTGCCGAAGCCGTTCACAAAAGAACAACTCCTGAACTACGTCCGCCGCGAGATTGGTCCTGCAATTGTTCTGACGGATGCCGTCGATAATGTACCTGAGGATTCTCAAAGCCAGGGCAAAGTGAGCACTCAGCCAAGGCCAAGCTCAACAGTTGCTGCTGCGACTGCTCCCACTAGGGACCCTCTTGGTGACTACGAACCGCTATTCGCGGTATGCAACGATCACCTTTATGAGAAGAATGCGTTTCGCATTACTGGTTTGAATGTCGATGTGCCGTTGAGAGAGGTGGCAAAAGAGGCAGAAAAGCTGGAGATGGCGAACAAACTGGGGTTGGCGCATGTTCATAGTACAGTCTTTCCGCCGCGCGTAGCGCCTGATGCAGCCGCGATCAGGGCGGCTTTTCAAGCCCTCAAAGATCCTGAACAGCGGTTAATGCACGAATTTTTCTGGTTTTGGCCTCTGGCTCGGTCGAGCAACGAGGACGGCGCCCTAAGCGCGCTTCGGGAGCACAGCTATGACCGAGCCGTTTCGATATGGAAGGAATCTGAGAACAAAGATGGGAGCGGTGTAACGACCCACAATCTCGCCGTGTACTACCATCTCGCTGCGCTGGAAGACGAACTAGCAACGGCCGGCGCAACGCCAAAAAACGATATCTCTTGGAGGACTTCGTACCAATACTGGGGAAAACTGCTGAACCGCCACGCGTATTGGGATCGGGTGGTTGTTCGGATTAAGGAAATCGCCGACCCTCGCCTGACCATTGATTCCGCCGAGCGCATTTGGTCCTCCCTTTCGACATCGTTGCTAACTATCAATGCGCGTCTTGCAGTGGCTGCTGCCGAAAGGGCCGATTTTGAAGAAGCGGGTCGCCAGCGTCGGCTCATGTGTGACAGCTCATTAGGTCTGCAGCAAGCTACCGACGCGCTCCGACGCGCTCTCGTTCCGGTCAAAGGGGAAATTGGCCGGCTTTGTTCGACTGCGGAAACAGAGGCCATAGCCAATCCTAAAGGGGCTGACTCTGCCGTCCGCCGGCTGTTCAACGACAAGAAGAGGTTGCTACAGGCGTTCAATTATCTTCTCGGTTTGGGCGATCCGATGCGGGATGCCGCATTTGACCTGGTGGCCCAAACAGGCCGAACCTGCCTCGTTGCTTACACCAACGAGACGGAAAATTGGTCTATAGCACAGATGCTGTTTGAAGAATGTCTCGCTCTGGCTGAAGGGAATGCCCTGCGTGCACGCTTAGAAGAAGACCTCGAAATCATCGTCGGCAATCTCGCCGCGCAGCGAGCTCGACAATCGCAGTCACAACCTGCACCACTCCCCGCGTCTTCGCCGCCACCTCCCACTGCAAGAACCATACCGTCGTCCCGTCCTTCGAAAGGCGGATGGGTTATCGTAGCGGTGATTGGATTCGTGGTGATCGTAGGGATGGTCAAAGGGTGCGATGATGACGCGAGGTCGCGAGCAACACAGCCGAGGTCGGACACGGCCGCTTCGAGCGTCGATCAGTCAACTCCGGGCTCGTACTCGGGCACTCCCTCCTCAGGAACCCGACCGCAATATTCGAGCAATACGAGTTGGGAAAGCGCTCAACTGAAATCAGAAATCGAGGAACAAAAGGCTCGCCTGCAATCTATCGAGAATGACTTAACCAGCGCGCAGGAGACGTTAGACGGATATCAAACGCAGATTGACTCGGACAAATCGAGAATGCGGCAGATCGAACGAGACAACCAATTAGGGTTGAACGTCGACAAATCCGAATACGAAATGATTCGGCAAAGGCACAACAATATTGTCCAGATGTACAACGATGGCGTGGCTAAATATAACCACCAATTGGCGGAATATAAGGACCTGCTTCGCACAACGAACGAGAAGGTCGACCGGTACAACACGTTGGCCAAATCAAGATGAAAGAGTTTGACAAGCTATTTTCGCGAATGTCGAAACACGCACAGGATCGCGGAGGCACGGCCGGCAGCAAACCTTCGAAGAAGGGTGAGGACTCATCCGAGTCGCGCATGCTGCCGCAAGTGAACGGCGAGTTCTGGATTGATATCGCAGCTGCGGTCTGGAAGCTGCGACAAAAGATCACAGATCCCGTCACACACGAAACGAAGGAAGAGATGCGTCCTCTCATGCGTTATGTTGATTCGATTTGGGAAGCTCTCTCGACAGTAGGGTTAGATATCCAGGACCATACAAATCAGCCGTTCGATTCAGGCCAATCGCTCGAAGTGCTCGCTTTTCAGCCAACACCAGGTACAACCAAGGAGTTTGTAAGTGAGACGGTCAAACCGACGATCTATCTGAACGGACATCGCCTTCAAATGGGTCAAGTAATTGTCGCAACTCCAGAAAACCCACAGTCGGGGTCAGGTGGCACATGCCTCGTATGACGATTGATTTCGGAATCGATTTGGGAACGACAAACAGCAGCATTGCGGTCTTTGAAAAGCAGGGGCCGCGCGTAATCCGAAACAATGATGGATCGCAATTCACACCGTCAGCCGTGTGGATGGACAAGAATGGGGCTCTGCATGTCGGCAAGGCTGCCAGGGGACGACTTGTCAACGATCCTGACAATTCGGCTTCAGAGTTCAAACTCTGGATGGGCAAAGCTCAAACGAAAACGTTCGCACGAGGTAGTCGAACGTTTTCGGCTGAGGAGCTCTCGGCGGAGGTTCTTAAGAGCCTGAAGCAAGATGTCAAACGGGAGTCCGCTGCTGAGGATATTGAGGCAGCGGTAATCACTGTTCCCGCCGCCTTCAATCAACCTGCCTCCGAGGCAACAAGGCGCGCGGCGCTAAGGGCAGGTATCAAGGTCAGTCCGCTTCTCCAGGAGCCGGTGGCGGCCGCACTCGCATACGGATTTCAAAACGAGCGGGAGAACGTCTTTTGGTTGGTGTATGACATTGGTGGCGGTACCTTTGACGCTGCCGTCATTCATGTTCGAGACGGGCTAATCCAAGTCGTTAATCATGGCGGAGACAACGATCTTGGCGGCAAGTTGATCGACTGGGGCATCGTGGAGCAGTTATTTGTGCCCACATTGTTGGAGGACTTCACACTTTCGGATTTTCGCAGAGGTAATCCAAAGTGGTACGCCGCTTTTGCCAAATTGAAAAACCTCGCTGAGGAAGCAAAGATTGCGCTATCGAAGGATCAATCGTTCGACATTGCACAGGAGTTTGTCTGCTTCGATGAATCTGGAACTCCCGTCCAGCTGGAACTGAGCATTTCACGCCAAGATGTTGAGGACATCATTGCCCCGCTCATTTCAAAGTCGATACACATCTCCAGACGCGTGTTGTCGGAACAAAAGCTCTCGCCTGCAAATATTGAGCAAGTCCTGTTAGTTGGCGGCCCGACCTATACACCTTATCTGCGACAGGTGCTTAGCGACGATAGGGTGGGACTGGGGATCAAGCTTGATTTCTCGCTCGATCCCCTCACAGTAGTCGCTCAAGGCGCGGCTTTATTTGCCGGTGGTCAGAAGGTAAGTACCCCGAAAGCGGACGCCAAGCCGGGCGATTTCGTGCTCCAGCTTGAATACAAGGCCATTGGCGCGGAAACCCAGCCTCTGGTCGGAGGGAGGGTGATGGCAACGGCCGAACGTGATTTCAGTGGCTTTTGCGTCAGGTTCGCGAATTCTGAGGCAAAGCCGCCTTGGGACAGCGGGACGATTCCCCTTCAGCCGAACGGCTCGTTCATGGCGACACTTTGGGCGGAAAAGGGCCGACAGAATTCGTTTCACATTGAGCTGATCGACCCTGCAGGAAGAAGGTGTCGCGTCGCTCCCGATGCCCTCAATTACACCGTTGGTCTGGTGATTACCGATCCACCACTGACCCACAATATCGGAATCGCAATGGCAGATAACAAAGTCGATGTCTTGTTTAAGAAGGGTACGCCGTTGCCTGCCAGAGCGAAGAGCGTTCACAAGACTGTGGTTGCGATTCATAGGGGATCATCGGGAGAAGAGGTTAAGGTTCCTTTCGTTGAAGGTAACCATACTGACGCAGATCTGAATCGCAAAATCGGACACCTGGTCATTCCAGCGACAAAGGTCAATCGCGACCTGCCCGCGGGGAGTGAAATCGAGATCAAATTAGAAATCGATCGCTCCCGCCTGCTCAAGGGATCGTTATATGTGCCAGTTCTTGATGAGGAGTTCGCTATCACCCTGGAAGGCCTGGTTGAGCCACAGCCTGACGTAAGCGAGTTGCAACGGGAATTCGACCAGCAAAAGCGGAAATTGCAAGAGGTGCGACAAATTGCTCAGACTGCTGTGACCAACACTCATCTGGCTGAAGGGTTAAACGAGTTACAACAGGAGGAAACGGTAAACACCATTGAGAGGTTATTGGCCGCTGGCGATCACCCTGAAACAGCGCGTACCTGCGAAAAGGAGTTATTGGATTTGAAGGCCGCGATTCGAAGATTTGAAGCCGAAGCCGAATTGCCAATGCTATTGGCCGAGGCGGCAGACGAGATTGAATGGACGGCTGCGACGATTGAAGAGCACGGTAATGCGGAGGAGAAGAGTCAGTTCTCTCTCTTGAAACCAGAGCTTGAAGCAGCAACAAAAGGAGAAGCAGACATTCTTCGTCGCAAGATCGAAGAAATGTATCGCTTGCGTATCCGAGTCTTGGTAAGAACGCCAGAGTACTGGGTCGGCTATCGGAATTATTTATTGGAACGCCAGTTGGAAATGATGGACCCGTCGCAGGCCAAGCTCTGGTTCAATCATGCAGATAGAGCGATCAACAGCGGAGACTTGGAGGCCTTGAAGTCGGCATGTAACCAGCTCATGTCGCTCTTACCTAGGGCCGTTCTAGCGCACGGGTACGGCGGCAGCACCGTTCGGGCTCGGAGCACGTAAACATGACCGCCGATACAAAACGACTAGCGGCCAAACTAGAGAAACTGGGTGTAGCCGCCCGGCTTCACGATCTCGCATTCTTCATGCAGAACGGAGAGTCAGTGCGGCTCCAGAAGATTCAGGCCGTTCTCGATCATCTTGATCCGGGTGTGTACCTGGTGGGCACTGGTCCTTACACGCAGGGGGTGTATTCGCTTATGTGCGATGAGGTCGTCGTTGGACGCCTGGCAACGGTTCTCGAAAAACCTTTGGATCGGCCGGTAGATATTTTCGTAAACGATGCCGCCACGCTGACCCCGCGAGAAGTGTCCAGGGTTCATTGTTCAATTTATCGGCAAGAAGGGGTCGAGAAGCACGACTACTGGATCATTGACAGGGGTAGCACCTGCGGCACATACGTCAATAACGAGAAATTAGAACCGCCCGCCTCCGAAGATATCGACGAGATTAGACGGGTCAGCCGGAGTCTCGCCGATGGCGACATGTTTTCTCTTGGCTCATCGTTCGTGAACACCTTTCTCTTTGTGGACCTGCGGGCCTGACATGTTCTGCACACGTTGCGGCACAAAGAATCCCGAAGGGTCCGCTCATTGCTTTAATTGTGGGCAGGACATGGGCAAGCCGCCAGCCCAGCCAGTTACAACGGGAAAAGGTGGTGCCCCGACGGCTGTTCGCTCCCAAGCAGCACCTAACGAATTCGGCCGCGTTGACGTTGCTGGCAGAGCGCTTGTCATCGCTGAGCAACAAATCTCCTTTGGCGACCAACGACTACAGACCAGTGCGGTCGCAGGCATTCGCTACGGAATCTACAAGCATTACATTAATGGAATTCGCTCATCACGGTCTTACGGTATCTGGCTGACGGATAACGCCTCAGTGATGCAGATTGAGTGTGCGAAGGGCTTCTTTGTCTCGGATTCGACAGTCCAGAAACGGTATGAGGATGCCCTCACGGCGCTTTATCAGGCAGTGATGGTGCCGCTCATCCAACGGTTCCTTGTCGCGTTGGACACTGGAAATGGCTTTTCTGTGGGCGATCTTACATTCAACAAGTCAGGAATGCATCGTGCGGGGACGCTGGGTGCAGTTGAAAGCGGCTTTCACAAGCTGCTAGGCGGAGCACAACGGGCCGAGGAGCGCGAACGTCAACATCGATACCTGCCATGGAATCAATATGGCGGTCACAGTTTTGCCTCGGGCAATCTTCGCCTGTATCGGGGAAAAACCGTCTGGGCTCAATTTGCGCTCCGCGAGACATGGAACGCTGTCTGTCTTGGCCCTATGTTCGACTTTCTTTGCGAAGACGGTCGCCTCTGGCAGTTCGTGAACCGTTGAAGCAACACTAAGCCACAAATGCTTTGCGCAAACTGCGGTACTCACAATCCGGCCGGTTCAGCACACTGTTTCAATTGTGGCAGTGACATGAATACGGCGGCACGGGTATTGGATTCAGTCGATTCACGGAAGGTAACGCCGGAAATTGTCAAATTATCACAGGAAATTCGAGGCCATGTAAACGCTGCATTTCGGCTTGCCAAGGATGCGAGACTGATAGGAAACATGCACGGCGAGGAGCCTGATAGCATGCGCATGCAAGCGCCCGAACATGCTGCGACCTTCCGAACGGGTGAAATGCTCGCTCCTGAACGGCTGCCCGAATTATTCGCCGATGGGCGAGGGCAAACATTCACGCACGATCAGCTCGCGAGTTTTCTCAAACACAACCGTCTGCCAGCCGGCCGGACTTTCGATCAGGCTCTTGCAGTCTGGCAAGGGCTCGAAAACTTAGTGGTCGCGGTTGCTGGCTGGGCAGCGTACAGAGATTGGAACAGGATCTGCCGAATCTCAGCTCTTGACGACAGTCTGACCGCAGATGTGAAGACATTTGCAAAGTGCGACAGCGGGACCGAGATGCTTAAGTTTTTTGGCCGTTACCTAAACAGGGTTTTGGGCAAGCCCGAAACAATAATGGTTGCCAATGAATCCTTGGTGAATGGTTACGATCCGATTTCCGCAGCCGCCATCTGCAGTCAGTTTGTGGGCGCTTGTGTCTCGACCAAGAGATTGCTCGACCATTGCCCGGTCGATTGGACTCGGCCGCGACCCAAGCCAGCCAAGAGTATGAACTCAGCGCAGCTCTGTGACCTTCTGGTTGCGCTCGGAGCGTCTCGCGAATTTCTGGACTGGTCCGCAGGCAAATCATTACGTGAGTTTTGGCAAGGATGTGAACGGGCCGATTGGATGCTGTGGTTCTGTGGAAAAATGATGAACATGCCCGAATGGCCTACGAGGAGCGAGGTTGTTTTAGCAGCATGCTCCTGCGCTGAGACCGTTTTGCCCCTATATGAGAACAAACGTTCTGGACAAAGCGATCCGCGCAAGGCCATTGACACCGCGAGGGCCTGGGCAAACGGCAAAGCATCGCTGGAAGAAGTACGCCGTGCTGTTGCCGCCCTCGATACCGTGCTGATGTTTAATCTCCCTATGACGGCCCGAAATGCCGTCGTTGCTGCGCACGCTGCCGCTGCCGCTGCAATCGCAACCTACGGTGATGAAACTGGCGCCAATGCTGCGCGAGCGGCAGTCGCCGCCGAGGCCGGCGTGATCGTATTCAATCGGGGAAAAATACACAAAAAACTGGCGCAGTTGGTACGCGTGCAATTGAAGGTCGCTGATTGACCGATTGACGTCCACTTCCCGACGTTCACTTCAGTAAAGGACCTTCGTTTCGTACTTCATGCGACGCGGGTCGGCCGGCCTGCTGATCGATCGTCATCAGATCCGAAAGACCTTGTCCTGAAATCACTGTTTCGGGCTCGCAATACTACGTCTTGCCGGCAGGCGCTGGTTTTTGCACCGTCCCTTCGCAGCAACCGTCCGGTTTCAGAATTTCAATCCAGGAATCGCGTTCTTTCAGGGGCATGTGTACGTGTGTACGCGCCACAATCTGCGACAAACTCCTCGAATTGCTCGTTCACGTCCTAGTGGCCTATTCGCACCCACTATACGCGCCACGGGGCAATAATATACTTTACAAGTCATACGGCTTTGCGACCCTCAACGTATTCAGGCTTCTTAGTGGCGCCCATACGGTGTATCCACCTTTACGTGCGGAGCTGGCGGGCGCGGCAGATCGGCGGCGAGCCTACGCATGAATCCGCGAGTAGCAGAGATTATTTCACCAGCGACCTGCGGACTGAAGTCAGTATCAATCCATTCGAGTTGATTGTCTACGTGACTGATCTTATGCCGCCACGAATCCTTGATGGAAATTGCCAGCGGCAAAAGGTCTTCCAAGAACCTGGCGTGCTCTTGCTCTAACGGAGATTTGTCCTTCCAATTTCTGTCCTTGATTTCCTGTAAGCGCTTGAGTGAACCCCATCCGGGCTTATCGCCTTGAACATTGAACAATTCGGCGACTTTGATAACTCCGAACTCTGCGACAAGCAGAACATGGAAAACTGCGGCCCCGTATCGACCAAGGGCGAAGCTCTTCGAGGACTCCTCAACGTTGTATTGCACTTTGCGGAAGCGGCTGACAACCGCATCCCAGTCTTTTAAAGGCTTCTGAAATTGCTCTGCTTCCGAGTGGGAAAGTTGCAAGAAATACTCACGGCTAAAGTCGCTTTCGATGCGCTCGCGCAGGTCTTCTAGCCAGTGCTGAACATCGCTGCACTTGACCGAGGTCTTGCGCTTCTCAAGCTGCTGCCGGATGCTCTCACATTTATCTAGAGCGCTTTTGAGTCCATACAACTTGCAGTCGCCAGCGACCATTCCTGTACCCGCGTAGATCAACAGGAACTCGTCCGCGCCTAGATTGGAGTTCGCCTCTTTGCCCTTCAATAGAGCCTGTGCAGCGATAATCTCCGTCAGGTTCTTGACAAACAGTTGTGCGTAGAACTGGAGCATGGATAGCAGGGACACTATACCGCGCGGATCGGCGGACAGTACGGCCAATTCGGGCCGCTTTATTTCCCGTGACTTCTCAAGTATATTATTGCCCGCCACGGCAGCAGAAACACCATCGTCAAATTTCGACAGGCGCAGCGAAGTCTAAAATCGCTGAATACCCAAGCTAACAAACAAAATCATCAGGCCCGTTATCGCAAGCAGTGACACGATGCAAGAAGGCCAGAACATACGTGGCACCCTGCGCTCTTGCAGCGGAACAGCCATTTCTTCCGCAGTCCAGTACATCTCGCCGAACATCCAAGCCCAATAGTGATACATGAACCAGAAGGGCTGAACACGAACCGTTCGACGCGCCCATGGGCCGTATCTTTCGCGCACAATGCCAACATCTTACTCCGAGGACGCTGGAGAACTGGTTCGAAGGCAACGCCGGAGTCCGAGCCTGCCCAGGGCGGGTTCCCGCTCCATTACTTGGACAAGCTGGTCTATCCGGATATTTCTTCAACCATGCTAACGATTGCCGCAGTAATCATCTGCGCTCTGAATCTTGCGCTCTATGGCCGGCGACTCAGGATCGCTCGACTGTGATAACGGCCTCGTAGCGCACGGAACGGTGATTGACCCGATCTAAACAGCAGCAACACGTGCCCATCTACGCTACGCCGCTGCCGATCTCGGAAGGAACGAAAACGGCCCGGTATCTACGGCTTTACGCAATATTCTTCGGCTCCCATGGGTGTCATCGATCAATGCCGGCATCGCAGAATTCTATTCCGGCACAATCCTGCACGGTGTAGTTGCGGCTTGTTTCCGCGAATCTACTGCCAAAATCCCCAAGTGCGAGTTTGATGTCGGTGTAAGCCGGCCCGTCGTGCAGAAGCCTTATCGCCTCCGCCAGAACAAGTGTGGCGGCAGTTGCTCCGACGAACGGAACCGCGACGGACTTGCCCGCCAGTTCGGCGCGGCCGCACTCGTCCTTGGCCAGCTGCCCGTAGGCAGGATTTTGTCGCGCAAGGCGTTCCCAGTTTTGGCGCTGCCTCGCTTCCTGCTCCGGCGTGAGATCAGGCCACAGCTCTGCGGCTGCCCGCGGATTCGGGAGCGTGTGGAAGCTGACCGTGTCGAAGTTATCCTTGGTGCCGCCGAGGCCGCTTTCCATCACGCGTGCAAACCCCGCCGTAGCAAGATCGCGGCGGGCGGGATTTGAATCGAAACCGCAGAGGGCTAGCCGAGGCTCTGCTTGCGGCGGCCCGCTACGGCAGCGGAAATTGGAATCAAAAGGCCGTTCGACCAGCCTGGTCCTGAAGCCGCGATCTTCCAGCCATTTGCTGCATATCCGCGTCTTGAGCTGGCCTTCATCCTTCGGCGTGAAAATCATCCCCGTTTCGACGTTTTCCGGCTCAACCCAGTCGAAATCGTTGAGATAGATTTCAGTTGTGTTCGGCAGCGCGTAAGGAAGGGCCGCAAGCGCCCATAGATAGGCATTGCCGAGATGGCCGAGACCGAGCACCCAAAGGTCCCGCGGCAGAACCTCGACCGGGACGCCAAGCGCAGCGGGATCGCTGATGGGAAGATCGGGCCGCCAGAGCGAAAGCACGACTGCGCGCCGTCCAGCCTCGATGCTGAGTTCCGCGAAGGAGAGGAACATTTCGGAAACCGCTAGCGCGCCGGCGAGGACGCCCGAAAGAGCGCAATATTGCCGCTGCGGGAGCGGATCGACGCTCGCCGCCGGGCCTACCTTCGCGATCCACCCGTCAAAGGTGACGCGCAGCGCGCCTCGAACTCGCGGTACATTGCCAAATAGTAGCGCGGGGCCCTCGATTCCAGTCTTGGCCGCATCGCATAGGTTATCCGGACCAACGATGTCTGCGAGGGCCGAACCGAGTGCGCCCACGATTGAAGGCCAGACCAAAAGGCGCGCACTGGCGACGGCACCCTCTAGCACCACCCTCACCGCACCGGGAAAGCAGCGGGCCGCGATATTGGCGGCCGTGAGCACAGCCACTTGCAATGTCCGCGATTGTTCGACATCCGCCCCGCATCGGAGAGTGATCGCGAAGCGCTCCCGCCTCGCGAGCGCCTCCTGGGGTGACAACGCGCTGCTGTCGACGAGCAGCTTTGAGATGCGAGAGAGAGTGATGCGCGAAACGTCCATATTCACCACATCGTCAACCTTACGCGGCGTTTTCCGCGAGATAACGTGTGGCCGCGCCATTCGAAATTGCCGAGATACTCGTGTATGCCGGCCCTTTCGAGCGACCACCACGAGGTGTTCCCGAAATTGGGAACGATAATGGCAGTATGGCCCTGCACTGGCATCATCGGGTTTCGCTTGTCGATGGGGCTCTGTCCGACATTCCACCCCGGATGTGTGTGCACGTCGGCGACAACACGAAGCTCGTTTTTCCTGCAATGCTCCCACAGCGCCGCGTGGCCAGCCGCGTGAAAAGCAATGGCGCCTCCCTGATAAGCGTTCGCATCGAGATCGTCGTAGCAGATGAACGCGGTGACGCGATCGAAAGTGTCGTCCTGCGGTCCCAACAGAAAGGCGCCGCTTTCGCTTTCTACCTTTCCATGCCGCCGCAGCTGAATGACTACCCGGCGCCAAAGCCAGATCGGAATGCGGATCGAGATTCGAGCAGGATCAGAGGCCAAGATAGTCTCCACAGTTCAGCAGTGAATGGAATTCTTCGAGATAGTCGACGATCGTGCGGTTGCTGTCCCAAACGAGACTGGGCTGATCCTTGGGCCAGTCGGGGTGACCTTGGGCAGCCACGCGGTCGTAGGGGTGATAGAACGCTCTGCCGCCTTCCCAGTCGGTGCGGAACACCTTGGCAAAGCGGCTATCCGACCTGCCCTTGGGGCGCCTGTCAACTTCGAGAGTGGCGTTGGTGCTTGGGTCCCAGAACGTGCCTGTAGGAGGGAGGGTCCTGTAGTTCGAAAGGTCGAGCTGAACAAAGTAGCGATCCGGAGCGTTGGGCCGCGGAGCCGCCGCCATCCAGAGAACGCGCGCCGGCCACGCTGGCTGCTGCGGCAAGACGTCCGCGCCTGCCAGACCCCAATGTCCCTTCAGGGCGCCCGCGCGGAATTCGGCCGTTGCGAGGTCAGCCTCGAACCAACGCTGATCGGGTTTATCCATCCGTCACCCCTGCGGCGTGATCTCCTTCACCAGGTCGAAGCAAATCGCGCATGCCGGCGGCGCAACCAATTCGCCCAGATGCTCGCCGGGACGCGGTTGCTTGTCCGTCTTGCAGACGCGCAAGACGTATTCCGCTCCGGCAGCGCCGTCCAGCTTGAATTTCTTTCTCGCCCACTGGGTAACGACGGCGATAGTCGTCGCAGGGGAAAAGCGGTGGCGCTTGGTCTGGCCGTTGAAGTTGACCTCGACGGCGACCCGCTTGCATTTATGCACGTGCACGTGCCGGTGCCGGTGGAGTTCCAGAACTTCAACGGTCAGCAGAATATCGACTGGGCTATGCTTGTCTTCGCCGTCGTCGATTTCGTCGGCCTCGCTGAGGGCTTCCTCCCACTCGCCGACGAAGATCAGCACGTCGTCCTGGCCCTGTTTAACAATTTCTTCCCGCACGAGAACATCCCTGAGGACCTCGTGCGGACGCACCACAGCGATTTTGGGCTTCGCACCCTGGCTGTGGATGTACAATTCGAGTCCTTCACCGGTCATTTGGCGTCTCCTCTGGGCGCTCCTCGCCGGGAACTTGCATCCGCCAGCGCAAAGTGCCATAGTTGGTGTCCGCATGAGCAACATTACCGGCAACCGCCGGCATCGAGGCTGTAGCGATAAAACAAGGTTTCTACTTGATGAGTTGTCCCACCAGACAACAGTCTATCAGAGTTAATGTTCCTGTCAAGGGGGTGTAATGGCTCAACCTGCATTCGGGCTTCTGCTTCAACGACTACGTGAGGCAAGGCGCCTGTCGTTGCGCGAACTGGCGCAACTTGCCGGCATTGATCATGCTTATATCTACCGTCTGGAAACCGGCGACAAGGAATCTCCATCGGAAGAAGTTCTGAGTAAATTAGTCCGCGCCCTGAAGACCGGCAAGCGAGAGGCCGACATGCTTCGGTATCTCGCGGAGCACCCGCACACCGATTCAGGGCTGGTCGCGCACGCGCTCGCTGATGCAACCGTGACCATCGAGGAGTTCTCTTCCGTGGCCGGCGTAGCTTTTCGTGGAACGGGCAGGCCGGATTACCCTAAACTGATCGAACGCGTGCGAAGAATTTTGCAGGAAGAAAATGGCAATGGATGAATTCCGGGCCGTCCTCAAGGCGCGGGAATTTGTTCGGAAGGTGAACCCTGCCACCGTTCCCGTTCCTGTCGAGATGTACGCTCGGGAAGTAGGAGCCGTTATCCGGCCGCAGACTGATCTCGGACCGGACGAAGGGGGATATTGTTTCCAGAACAATGGCAAGCATTTCATCTGCACTAATGCCAATGACCGGGCGGAGCGTCAGCGGTTCACGGTCTGTCATGAGATCGCCCACATCGCGCTCCGACTACCTTCGCAGCATGGAGCATCCCCCTGGTGGAGTTACGCGAAAAGGCCACTTGCCGAAATACTCTGTGATATTTTCGCGGCGGAACTGCTTCTTCCGTATGACCTCTTCCAGCCGGAAGCCGAGAAGTCGAGCATCAGCCTCGCGGCTATCGACGATCTGGCGGAGCGCTTTCAGGCATCCGTGACCGCCACCGGTTCGCGCTATGCGGCCGTGGTCAGCACGCCGCTAGCGTTCGTGCTTTCGGAACAGGGCAAGGTGCGGTATGCATCGAGATCGAGTCCGCTGCGGGACGCCTACGCTTGGATTCCGCCGCGTCTGGATTTGCCCGACGGCTGCTTCTCCAAAAAGGTGCGCGCCGGCGCGCCTTGCGACAGCCCCGAGGAGGTCGATGCGGACATCTGGTTCAGTGACTGGGAATGCGGCGGCACGCTGCTGGAGGAGGCCCGCCAGCTCGCACCATGGGATCAGACCCTTACGCTGCTCTGGTTCGAGGACGGAGAGGTTCCGCCACAGAAGTTTCGAGATGATCGAGGCGAAATCCACGAAGAAGAGGAAAAGGAAAATGAGGCGCTTCTGCAGGAGCTGGACGGAAACCTTCGCTGGCCCGGAAAGCGGCGCCGGAGATAGCTCCGAATGAATAGCAAGAAAAACGCCTGGGTTTCTGTCCTCGCGCCGCTCCTGTCGATTGTTATCGATCAGGAATCGCCGGATTTGGTGCTGAACGAGCGGGTCCCGTGGAGAGAAGGGCTGCGCCACCTGCCGTCCGCAAGTCGAGGTAGTCCCAGCTATTGCAGTCTCGCGTACTAGACTAGACTAGCCGAAATGTTGTGTGCCCCCAATCAGTTTATAGAGCGAGGCCGATTATTGCTGCTCTGGATTAGGGAGGCGCCAATATTAGACACTTTGTAAGTATCAGTAAAGCAAGGACTTGCGATGTATTCAATCCTCGGGCTATGATCGAGAATACCGAGAGCAAAGGATTTCAAATTGGGAAAACCCTATTGGACTGAGCTTGAGCTCTTGCCGGAAACGTTTGCCTGGGCGCTGGAGGTGGATATAAAGGAAGTGTTGCGGGCAATTGCGGCGACGCAGGGCTCCGAGCTTGTCTGTATCGGTTCTGGAGGATCGTTCAGTGCGGCTGCCCTTGTAGCTTGGCTCCATCAAGAACTGACAGGACGTCTTGCGGTTTCGGCAACTCCTTGGCAGGCGTCGAAGATGCAAGCGGTCCGGAACTGCGCGGCTGTCATTCTGAGCGCTGGAGGTAAGAATCCAGATGTGCTCGGTGTATTTAGGGCTTTTCTGAAGCTGGAACCGCGCTCGCTAGGCGTTCTCTGCCTAGCGAAAGACACTCCGTTAGGGGAACTCTGTCGCCGATACGAGTTTGTGTCATGCGCAGAATTTGCCCCGCCGAGCGGGAAAGATGGTTTTGTAGCTACCAATTCGTTATTGGCCTTAAGCACGTTAGTGTGGCGGGCGTACTCCGAACTGGCAGGCGCTCCGATTCAGAAAGGTGTGACTTTGGAGAACGTGTTGCGGGCCGATGTCGGGCTGCGAAAATGGTCGGCGAACTTGGCCGCATCCTGTAAGCATTTGTGGAAACGACCGCACCTCATGGTCTTGCACGGGGGAGGAGCTACCGTTGCCGGAGTGATGGACCTTGAATCGAAATTCAGCGAGGCGGCAATTGGGGCAATCCAACTTGCCGACTATCGCAATTTCGCACATGGCCGGCATCACTGGTTGGCGAAGAAGGGAGATGAAACAGGCGTCCTAGCCTTCGTTGCTGCCGAGGACGAGGAAATCGCCGAAAAGACCTTACGACTGATTCCGAAAAACATTGCAATCGCAAGAATTCCGATCAAGAACGCGGGAACCACGGCAGGGATCGAGACCATTGTGAAAGCGCTGTACATCGCAGGGTATGCCGCATCGGCTCGTGGAATTGATGCGGGTCGCCCCGGCGTACCCGGTTTTGGCAGGCGTATTTACCACCTGAACGGCTGGTCGTCCAAAGGGGATAGCTCTGTTCCGGAGCAAGAACGAGTAGCGATCGTACGAAAGACATCGCTACCGCTGGAGGCCTTGAGCACTGCAGAACTGAGACACTGGCGCGAGGAGTACAAGCGATTCGTCGCTGCGATCACCAAGGTTGATTTTCAAGGATTGGTTTTGGACTACGACGGGACGTTATGCGATGAATGCCACCGTTTTGGGAGCTTGCCGGATACGGTGAAGGTCCCGTTGAACTCGTTGCTCCGCAATGGTGTGCTGCTGGGAATCGCGACCGGAAGGGGGAAATCAGTTCGAAAGTCTCTTCGGGACGCTATCGATTCGCGGTTTTGGTCGCGCGTTGTAATCGCCTATCACAACGGTTCCGAGACGGGTACGCTGAACGACGACGGGGTTCCACCAGAGAAAGAAGAGATTGGACCGGCTTTGCGTGAGATAGCGAAGCGGATCAAAGCATCGCGTGCGATCGCCGCGTTAGCCGATTGCGAGTGTAAGAAAAATCAAATCAGCGTGGTGGCGCGCAACCCAGCCAATGCCAAGCGCATTCACGAAATGGTTTGCGATTTAGCGTGTTCGGAATTTGAGGCTGGAATATCCTGCGTTCGGTCGTCGCATTCCGTGGACGTACTGGCTCCTGGCATCAACAAGTTGTTGCTGCTGAAGCGACTGGGCGAAGTGCTTGGAATGGAATCACCGAATTTTCTCTGCATCGGCGATCTGGGTTCATGGCCGGGGAACGATTTCTTGTTGCTTTCCACTCCGTATTCTTTAAGCGCCGATGAGACTTCATCGGTGCCTGACCGCTGTTGGAATCTGGCGCCCGCGGGGTACCGAAACAGCCAGGCGACCGAGTTCTTCCTGAACTTGGCTAAGGTGTCCAAGGGCCGATTACGACTTGAGCACTTGCGTCGGGCAGCACCGACCAGGAGGCTGGGTCGGTGAATCAGGATCTTGCCTTATCCCTGCTTAGCGACATCATGGATTGGGATCTGGAACGCTCGCGCACAGAGTTTGCGTGGCTCCAACTGATGTCTCGATTCAAGTATGACGGGTACAGCGACTTTGTCGCTGGAGTTCGGTTTATCGAGAGCTTGGCTGGGTGGCTGCAGCAGTTTCAACCAGATGAGCGGCCAGCTGCGTATGCATTTGTTAGGACGTTGCTCGCATATTTCAGCCCCGCCGAGATTCAGCACCTGATCGATCTTGTGTATCCCGAGCGGATTCGAGTGCGACTGCTAAGGGAAGTAGCAGCGGCGCTTAAGAAGCCGAGTTATTTAGTTTGGTCGGATGCGACGGCAACTGACCTCTATCGACGGCTGCTGCGACAAAGCTTGTTCTTTGGGCTCAGTGATGGGGCAAGGATCGATAATTTTCGACGTGCGACGGCCGGTATCATCAGCAATGAGCAGGTCCTGCTCGCAACCGAAATCGCCGCCGGGAAATGGAAACAAGTACTAGATGATCTTCGCGCAGCGCTCAAGGATGATCAGGCGCGCTTCAAGTTTTTATTCTTGTTGGACGATTTCATCGCGACCGGGACCACACTGCAGGGTAAGCTGAAGCGATTCTGGAGAGACTGTAAAGAAATCGTGGAAACACACTTCGATCCGCAGTGGACTGTGGTGATCCATCATTACATCGCGACCAAAGCAGTGACGGAGAAGATCATCGCGCGAGAGAACGAACTGGCACAACAGAGCGAAGATGGTTGGTTTCGGAGTGTGGAGTTTTCGTTTGAGCTGGTGCTTCCTGACTCACTGAAGATAGACGCGACAAAAGCAGGAGCATTCTGGCCGTTGATTGATAAGTACTATAACAGTGCGATCGAGACGGACCACACACGGAAAGGTGGCGGAAAGGACGTAAAGCTGGGGTTTGGACAATGTGCCCTCCCGCTTGTTCTCGAACACAATACGCCGAACAACTCCCTCCCGATTATTTGGGCGGATGTGGATGGCAGCAATGGGCAAACGCCGATGAGACCGTTGTTTAGGCGTAGACAGCGTCATTCAGAGTTGGCATAGCGACGATGGACAATCCTTTTGAGAGACGGGCAACCGAGCAGGTTCGGAACGAAGAAGCGTTCCTAGCCTTAATCAGCCCTGATCCGATAAGCACATACCTCGGAAAATACGGCGCATCCGGTCAGCTTTACGACCGTCTGGTGATCATCCTCGGAACGCCTGGCAGCGGGAAGACGACTATGGCGAAGCTCTTTGAGTATCCCATGGTCGCGGCGCTCCTTCGTAATAGCGCGTCACAATCACACCGTGCGCTTCTTACGGCGTTAGCGGAGTGCAGCTGTATCGGGGACGGACGTCCCACGGTCGTTGCGGCGCGCTTGTCACTTGAAAGTGACTACCGAGAAATATGGGAATTCCCTTATACGGAGGATTTTCGAGATGGACTGCTGAAAGCCTTACTGCAGGCGCGAACGGTCCTAGCGTGGTTCCGGCACCTGCAGCGCACGGGCATCAGTGCAGTCGACGTAGAGATTCTCACGACTGGCGGATCGCATGCAGCAACAGAAGCAATCGGAGGAACTTCCGGTGACAAACTGGTGAGCAGAGCACAAGAAGTTGAGAGCGAGATCTATCGCATCGTTGGTGCGCTCATTCCCCCGAGTCCAGATGAGTTGGGCAAAGCAGTCACAGAAGCCTATCGCCCATTTGACGTTGTTGACCGACTGATTGTGCCTTTCGGCGGGAATGGGAAAAGGATCGAACTGCGGCCTCTCGTTGCGTTTGATGATGCGCACGCGCTCCACCCAACTCAATTCCGCAATCTGTCCAGGTGGCTAGTGAGACGTGAGTTGCGGGTTGCTCGATGGGTAATGACTCGCTTCGACGTCTTGCCTGCCGACGAGGCTATCGGAGTCATTCTTGCTGGTAACACAGGAGAGGTCGAACTGCCGGGAATTACAACTGCTCGCGAAATCACGCAGATTGCGCTGCAGAGTGCGCAAGATCGGCGCGAGCAGAGGTCGCAGTTTCGAAGAATGGCGAAAGACATGGCCAACCGCTATCTCTCCCAGATGCCGGAATTTTCGACTCGGAAACTTGGCTCACTGGATGCACTGTTGCCGAATGAACCGGAACATCTGACTGCGTCGAAGGTAGCGGATCTGCGCGCGAAATTGGATGCGATGCAGAACAGGTTGCGGATTACTGATGATCGACGTAGGCGACTGCAAGCGGATGTGGACGACTATAAGCCAACTGGTGGTGGATTAGGGGAAGACGATCGGTTGGCGATGCTCGCGATTCTCATGCACCGGTATGCAAAGCGAATTCCGCAAACAGGACTGTTCCAGGAAAATTCGGACCCCGAGCCCGCGCGACCTCTCGCAGTGGACGGCTCCGTCTTTGAAGCGGCGCGCTTGCAACTGTTCCATTCATATGATCGGGCATACTACTTCGGAATCGATGATCTATGCGACGCGAGTTCAGAGAATGCAGAGCAGTTCTTGCGGTTGGCTGCAATTCTGGTCGACGCAATTGCGACAAGGCTGATTCGAGGAAGACCCGCATCGTTGCGTTCTGGCGAGCAGAATCAACTGTTGCGGGAGCGCGCCGGTAGTTTCATAAGGGATTGGAATTTTCCCCACTTCGATTATGTGCAGACACTAGTTGAGTTAATTGCAAAACGGTGCCTATCGGTTTCCTTGGAGCCAAACGCGTGGATCGGAGCCGGGGCAAACGCTTACGGTGTGCCTCAGCAGGAGTTCGAAGGGATCTACAAAGCTGCGCCGGATCTGAGCAGGACTCTGAAATACGCTGTCGCATATAACGCGATCACCCTGGTTCCTAAGTATGAATGCAAGAACAAGCTATGGTGTCTCTTAGAACTAGGCGGTATTCCCAAAGTGCACTACGGATTGACGCTAAAGCGGGGGGGATTCATCGAAGGTACGTTGGACGAACTGAAAACATATAACCGGAACACGGGATGACAGAGCCTCTCAAATGGGAACGATGCGTCGTTCAACGGGATTCGGATGTCACGAATTTCGTAAACGCATTTTTTAGCGACAAGCAACGGAAAGTGTTGCTGATCGCGGGCGCGGGATTTGATCCGCGCGCATCGCGGGTCTGCGAGCTTCTGTCGGGACCATTGGGCAAGCGTCTCAGTGCAATGTTGATCCGAGAGGAAAGACCGAATGCGGAAGCAGAGCTGTGCGAAAGAGCCGAACAAAATCTGCGCGAATTGCTGCGATTTGTGCCAGACGCTCGGGTCATACCCTTGAATATCTTCGCGATGGACAACGCCGTGATCGGCGGACGTGAGGCCGTTAAGGCGGTTGCCCAGATTCCGCTGTCGGGTTTTACAGATGTTGTGGTTGACAAGAGCGCACTCTCGCGTGGTGTCACTTTTCCAGTAATTAAGTTCTTGCTTCAGAGTTGCAAGCTGCAGAATGTGCATGTATTCGTAGTCGACGAACCAGTAACGGATGAGGAGGTCTTCGCGGTTGCATGGGAGCAGGCGAGCAGCATTCATGGTTTTAGAGGCACGCTGGGGCCCGCGTCGGAGCTCAAGCCGGCCAGACTTTGGTTACCGCAGCTGGTGAGAGGCCAGAATTTTGCACTCGACCTGATCTACAAGTTGATTCAGCCGCATGATGTTTGTCCGATATTGCCTTTTCCCGCATCGGACCCGCGACTACCTGACCGGCTCATCGAGGAGTATGCCACCGAGATGGAGAGTGGCTGGAAAGTTGATCCAAGAAATATTGTGTATGCGGACGAAAGGAGTCCACTTGATCTGTATCGAGCGATATTGCGGATCGATGATGCTCGCAAGGTGATTTTCCAAGGCTTTGGTTCACAAATCGTGTTGTCGCCTGTTGGAAGCAAGCTGCTATCCATGGGAGCTTTGTTAGCCGCGCTAGAGCGGGATTTTCCTGTGGTATATGTGGAGGCAGTGGCGTACAAAGTGAACTTTGAGGCGTTAGATCAGAAAAGGCATTCACCGGGTTCGCTTGCACATCTGTGGTTGGGGGGAGAGGCTTATGGACAGCAGCACAGCCAACAAAACTAGGAATCCCAAACCTGTTGCCCTGGGTATCGGCTTGGTTTCTCTGGACGTGATTTTAGAAGACAAGTCGTCGCACCCGCACGTTGCTGCCGGCGGAACGTGCGGCAATGTGATGACGATCCTGAGCAGGTTCGGATGGAATGCAAGGCCGGTTGGCAGGCTTGCCGATGACAATGTTGCATCGATTGTCATGAGCGATCTCGAGCGTTGGGATGTGGATACTTCTTGGATGCGTTTGCGACCAGCGGCACGAACGCCGGTGATTGTTCAGAGAATTCGGAAGGACACCTCTGGGATTCCCTTTCACACATTTTCGTTTAGTTGTCCAAGCTGCGGAAAAAGGCTCCCAAGTTTCCAACCTGTAAAGGCCGACTCAGTTCAAGATGCGATCTCGTCTGTAAATTGGAGAGCGGATGTCCTCTTCGTCGATCGTGTGTCGCGAAGTTCTATATCGTTGGCTGAGGCTGCGGTCGAGAAGGGAGCAATTGTCTTTTTCGAGCCATGCGGGATATCGAACAAGAGATTGTTCGATGAGCTGTTGCGACTTTCCCACATTGTTAAGTATTCGCAGGGCAGACTTTTTGATATCGGAGAGCTCGACTGGCAGCCCCAGATGCTATTGGAGATTCAGACGCTCGGGCGCGGCGGCCTTCGTTTTAGGACTACGCTCGATCAGAGTTATAAACGGTGGAGGAGTTTGGCGGCTGTGCAACCGGAACGGCTGAAAGACACTGCGGGATGCGGTGATTGGTTGTCTGGCGGTTTAATCAATGGCGTTTGCCGTGGTGGACTGCGGAGGTTAAAGGGATGCACTTTTGAACGTCTGCTCGGCGGATTGAGTTTCGCGCAAGGTCTGGCAGCCTGGAATTGTGGTTTCATTGGGCCCCGCGGTGGCATGTACGGACAGTCTCCGGACGAGTTTTCGAAAATGGTGCGGCGCTTGCAGCTTGGCAAGGCAGCTGTTTGTGCCACGGAATCCGGATCTGATGAACGTCCCAATTATGTGAATCTGATTTGTGACATTTGTGCGCCGTCGGATCAATTGAAGGAGTCGATCGCTTCCATGGTCAGTTCCTCACCTAGCGTGCTGAACTGACGGGCGCGGTTGGTCTTAGATGGCGACGAGGCGGGAGGCGGTTCCCTCAGAAAAGAACTCTTCGTAAGTATGTCATTGCTAAAACATATCCCTTCAAGCCGCATATTCACGATTGCTGTAAATGTCGAATTGAGTGCTCGCAGTGCAGAAAGCAGGCACACCTTCGGCACACTGCAATTTCTTGTCAACTTGAATCTTCCGTGAGATAGGGCAAAATGCGGCTGATCGGCCGTCAGTCAGGCCCGAAAGACCTTACCACGAAGCCGCTGTTCACTCCTCACAATGTGAGGTCCTTCGGTCCTTCCGCCTAGGATTGGGCTCCTGCGGCGTCGCTGCGGCTCAGAGTTCGGCTCGACGACGCGAACAGGCAACGGCACAAGCTGTCCAGTAGCCAAGTTGCAGAACCCGCCCTGATACGAAACAGAGCCGTGGCGCAGCAGTTGCGTAAGCATGCCCAAAGCTTGGCAGGCGAGATTCTGGTTGATGAACGGTTCCTGCCGAGTCAATGCCTCCACCGCGCTGCAGGGCGGCTGATCATCATCCTTCACACTTGGCGCGGCAATCTCCGGGAAAAGCTCAGTGACGGACGGCAGGCGGTGCTTCTTCTTTTGATTTACTCGGTTCTTGGGCTGCCCAAGAACGAACTGGCCGCTGGATGCGTTGTTACCAAGGTCAAGCCAGTAGAGAACTCTCGAATGCAACGCCCACTTGTCGATGGCACGCCGGGCTTTGCGCGTATCAACACAGCCAATCACGAGATCAACGTCTGCGTTCTTGGCGACCTGTTGTATTTGTGCCTGCATGCCCTGCCAGTTCAGACCCCAGAAGAGGTTGATCCGGTGTGCCAGCACGATGGCTTTTGGAAAGCCGATTTCCGTCCGGCAAAAAGGCTGGCGGGCACAGTTGGTTTCGCTGACCGTCTCGGGATCGATCAACGTCACCTGCAGGCCGCCCGGATGGCCGAATGCCAGCATGGCTTGGTGGAGGTAGGGGAGGCCGGAAGCGATGGCGCTGCCGTTACCGCCGCAGCCGACCACCAGAATGCGAATCGGCCGTTCCAACAGTTGAGGATCGAGAGTGTGGGTCATCGTCGCCCTGCCTCCAATCTCTTCAGGTACCGGTCCAGCGGTTCCTGCTCAATGAGCGTCGAAATCGGGAACCGCTCCTTCCCCGCCAGGCTTTTCCAAAGCGCCGTTGCTCCGCCGCGGTGCTTGGTCAGGCGGCCACCAAAGCCCGGATGGGTAATTCGCTCTGGAAGAAGGCTTGCTGCCAAGCGGCTATTGAAGTCACGGTCAACGACTTCGGTGCCCGCATGGTCCCGGCACAAACTGCTCCGCTACCATCTATATTCCAGTAGGGCGCTGCGGCCAATTTGGTGTCTGTATGCGGCCTTTGGGTGGCGAAAAGGGCGCGAACATACAAAACATTACTACGCACGACGAACAGCAAGGCCGGGTGGGGAAACCGTTCGCCGGAGATGGCTTCAAGTTCTGATCCGGCGCGGAAGAACATTGGCCGTACTGTCGCCGGCGTCCACCACGCCAGTAAGTCCGGGGTTCGAGCGACGACCTGGTCCGGCAAAAACTCCACCGGGCAACCAGTCCCAAGCTGCTGGGCCAACTCCCGCAAGCTCGCCGTACTCAGCAGTTGTCCGGCGCCCAGAAGAGGACTGCCATCGCCGTTTTGCTGCACCACGCCGTGGACGGTCGCCATGTAACGGTTTCTGTGATCGTTCTTGTAAAGGAGCACTGCCTGGCACAGCTTCAATTCGAGTTCGCTTCCGACATCGATCCTGAATTGCATTTTGATTTCTCCCGGCTCTCGACGATGTTCTTGATCCGCACCGTGAGCACAAGCACCTTCATGAGCGTCTCGATGACAGCTAACGCCTGGCGCACGCTGGTGGGGCTTTCCGGCCGCAGCGGAATGATCAGGTTCGGTTCGGGCGTCTCCTGCCCCCAGTGTTCGCATTCGTCGTCAAAACACGCCATCACGGCGTCGCCAGGTCGGAAGTACAACAGGACTGCTGGCACTGGCAGATCGAGCGAGTGGTAGCTGCGCTCACTTTCGAGCCAGTCCTCATCGACTTTCGGTCGTTCCATCGAGTGGGATAATCGCTGTAGCTCGATTGTGGTTTCGACCAGGTCTTTCAACCAGTGGATAGTAGGAACTGGAAACGATGCGAGAGGCCGGGCTGTGTCTAAACGCTCCTTGTCCGCCAAGCAGGGCGGGAGATCTTGTTCGAGCTTTGGTATCTCGTACGACTCAGGATCATCCTCTCCCTCAGCCCACTCGGTCATTTGCTCGATGCGTTCCCGAGCGTCCAAATCGTCATAGACACGGATCCAGCGGTATAAAGACTGGCGCAGGGTGTCGTAAAACGCTTGCCCCATGCCGGCGTAGGCACCTTCAAGTTCTGAGATCACATCACCTACGCCCAGCGCAAAGGATGACTCCGTATTGAGAACGAAGAAGAGTTGTCCGGGGCAGCTTGGCTCTGTTTCGCCGTAGACGCGGTCGACGATTGCTTCCCCGAGCGTCAAATACAGTTCGAATTGTTCAGCGATGATGGCTTGGCCACGGTCGGCCAGATAACGGCGGAGCACTTGCTCGACCAGTGTGGAGGGGCTTTTCTCTGCGGCGACCCAGGCAGCCTCGGTAGCCACGCCGATTTCGACCAGGGTTTGAGACAGCGCGGTGAGGCCGGACGAACCGAAGCTGATCTTATTGCCGGCATGAACTCGTTCAAGCCGCGGAATCCCGATCAGGCTGGCGGGATTGGCCAGATACCCGGTCCGGGGAAGACTGGATCTCCGTTTCCTTGCAATGAGAGAGCCCGCGCGAGAGTACTGCTTGCTTCTTGCGAGTCTTTGCATTCGAGCCACCTCAGCATCAGTCCGGTCAGAGGGTTGGCGCTAGTCCGCCGACCCTCTGCTTCGCGGATTTCCTTTAACAGTGATTGTTTGCTGGCGTCCCGCATCGCATCAGCCCTTTGATCCGATGGCGCGCTCGAAGCTGTAACGCAGCCGATCGCCAACCGTTTCAGGTCCGGTAATGGCTGCGTTGGTCAGTTCGGGAAACTGAGCGGCGTAGAACGAGCGGACTTCCTCGATCGAGAACTTGGGGTTCGGATCGGCCAGGGTGGTTCCGTGGTAGACAAATTCACGTTCGACCAGGTTGATCTTCATGATGCTTCACCTCCCTCCTCCTCTTCTACAGCTGTCGTTTCCGGTTGCGCCTGTGGCGTAAACAGCGACGGCGCCTCTGGTTCCCGAGGGACGGGCGCCGCCGCTGGTGTCGATTGGGTTGTTGGGCTGCTCGCGCCGGACGGCTTCGAGGTTTTCTTCCGTGCCTCTTCGCGAGCCGCTTTGGCGGTTGCATCCATTTCGGCTTTGGCAGAGGCCAGCGTGGTTTGGAGTTGCAGGTGCGCCCCAGTGAATTCCACCAGCTGCTGAGGAAGGTCACGATCGAGTTCCTCGGCTGTGCCAGTGATTGCCAATGGGGTGGTGAGGGCGTTGTCTTCGCTATCAGACGCCTTCTGCGGAACGACGGTAGCCCTGATCGTATCGCCCTCAACAAGGGAGATGGTCAGGAGCAGCCTGCGTTTGCGCAGCAAGGGCATCAGTTCTGTGAACATGGGTTTTCCTCCGGGTGAATTCTGGCTTTGTGGGATGAGGACTTATAGGAATGTTGAACGACTGCGAACTGAAGTTAAGACCTGAAGGCAGTCAGACACTCAGCCGCCAACGAGTCTAATCCCGGTGTCCGTACTTGGTGCGACCATGCGTATTGCATTTCGCAGGTGGGTAGCTGGTACGATGAACGAGACATGCCAAAAGAAGCCGTCCCGGAGCAAATAGAGAATGCCGTCCAAGCTCTGACAAAACGGCCGGATTTTGAGGCATGGATCAAGGGTGAAAAGATCGCTGGTGATGGGCTCGTACTGATCAACAACTCTTTCATATACCGTCAAAACCTCAAGACTAACAAGAGTCCGTATTACCTAGCAGTCCCTGTAGCGCCCGGTGGTACCTTGGACACCAAGAGCCTGAAGGTGGCGGAGGGTCTTCACATCAACAACGACCTTAGGTTTGTGAAGACGGGAGGGAAGGCGCCCCTGGTCGTAGAGGAACTCGCCCCGTCAATCGATCGAGAGTTGGGCAAGCTGGGGGCGATTGTAATGGTACTTATCGGAGAAGTAGATAACTCCGTTAAGACATCTGAGGCGATACCCCATTCGCTATTCTCGCAGATTGTGCTCGACCCAGCGAGCACCACCTTGCTATCGGCGCATGAACAAGTAATCACGATTCAATCAGTAGCTGATGACGAGGCTCTATGGGCACAACTGGAGAAGGCACACGGTGCGGCGCTGCCGGATGATTTTGCCCAGCCGTTCGCGACGGCCATTGAAAACGTTCGCAAACGGCACTATGCCATCCTTAAGCTGCCCGGCAGAACACCTCCTGAGAGCCCGTTGCTAGATTCATTTGTAGCCGCCTTTCAAGATACCGTTAGGCAGTACGAGAAATCTCTGAAGGCGTCGAGGGGGTTGCCAACGCCTCGCACATCAGATTTTAATGATCTCCTTCGGATCGCATATAACTTTGCAAGTGATGCGGTTCACATAATCCGGCTGCTCGTGAGCCTCTGCGACCTCAAACCAATTATCAGGTGGTGCACCATCGACGAATGGTTTCGGCTCGCGGATGCATTCCGAAGCCTACCCTGGTCGAAGCTCAAGCAGAAGCCCTCATTGGACGCCTACCAGCAGACCATTAATGCCGCGCGAAACCGAGCGTTCCACCGCCTCCTACCAGTCGATAACACCCTCCGCGTGGATCTGGAGGGCAAGACGTTGGGCATAGTTACGCTCCATCTCTTTCCGGAATACCTAGCTCGGAGGACAGAAGAAACGATCGAGTACGAGGACAAGGCACTGGTGGAGATCCTGACTGATTTTACGAGAGTTGGCGAGCGAAGCGTGTCGCCTCAATTCTGGACGAGGAACCTCGCGGTCATGAAATCGACTACCGATCTTCTCACCGCCACGAGCTCTGCGCTCAAGCTATTAGCGATAGCTCAATGACAGCCCTCCACAGCTGCTAAAACAGAATGTGGTCTGTGAGCTCCCAAGAACACGAACTCGTCGAGGAACTCAGATGCCGTCACTCAACTTTTTGCACGAGGAATATGACGCGACCAAAGCTTCGAGCGAACCAATTGGTGCTCTGGACTCCTAGGCTGCAATGCTGTCCCCGACCGCTCTAGCCTCATCTGAAACCGAAAGTGGCAACCTGACCCAGCTTGCGTCGCGCACCGTGCTCATCCAGAGCCTGCCGTATGTATCCTCACCTGCTAGAATGTCACCGTTGTAAGTCGCGCAATCTCAACCAGTTATATTTCTTGCCGCCTCGAGGTCCTCATGTCCACGGACACCGCCACGCAACGCGCGGTCGGTTCAATAGTTCAGGTACGCGGTCGCGATTGGGTCGTTCTTCCGTCCGATCTCCCTAACATCCTTAAGCTCAGGCCGCTCAGCGGAGGTGAGGAAGAGATCTCGGCGATTCACTTAGGTCTGGAAGGCATTGGCGTTTCTGATTCTGTCTTTCCAGACCCGAAACCGGCGGAGAGTGGCGACTACGTAGCAGGCAAGCTACTTCGCGATGCGGCCCGCCTGAGTCTCCGCAGTGGCGCCGGCCCATTCCGCTCTCTGGGACGCCTCTCAGTCCGGCCTCGCCCATATCAGTTTGTTCCAATGATCATGGCTCTTCGCCTCGATGCGGCACGCATGCTAATAGCCGACGACGTCGGCATTGGAAAGACCATCGAGGCTGGCTTGATTGCTTCTGAACTATTGGCGCGGGGGGATGCTCGGCGTCTATGCGTGCTGTGTCCACCGCATCTGTGCGATCAATGGCAGCAAGAGCTTCGAGATAAGTTCCACATTCATGCGGAAGTCGTTCGCACCAGTACGATTGCACGATTAGAACGATCGATTCCCAGGCTCGGGCTAAGCGTGTACGAGTACTACCGCCATCTGATCGTCAGCATTGATTTCGCCAAGAGCGATCGTCGCAAGCCCCAACTTCTGCAGTATTGTCCAGATCTCATCATCGTCGATGAGGTTCATGCGGCGGCGGATCCTGGTTACCAACAAGCGAAGGACCAGCAGCAACGGCACGAATTGCTAAAACAGATCGCCACAGACGGTGCACGGCATCTTCTGATGCTTAGCGCGACACCACACAGCGGCATCGAAGAAAGCTTCAAGTCCATCCTGGCCTTAATCCAACCTGAGTTCCGTTCCTTCGATCTGCAGAACCCAACGGAGAACCAGCGAGCAATCCTTGCGAAGCACATCGTTCAACGTCGGCGGGGAGACATCGACGAGAAATGGTTGGGAGGACCTGGCGAAAGTCGGCCGTTCCCCAAGCGGGTTCCTCCCTTCGAAGCCAACTATAAGATGAGCGAGCAGTACGGACAGTTGTTTAGAGACGTGCTGGCATTCACCCGCCAAACAGTGACCGCTTCAGGGCTGACCCCCAACCGTCAGAGGGCTCGCTATTGGGCAGCTTTATCGCTCTTGCGCTGTCTTATGTCCAGCCCCGCCGCAGCGCAACAGGCTTTTCAGAACCGAGAAGACGCACTGAAGAGTGCCGCGCAAGACGCGGAGGAACTCGATGACGACTTGATGAGTCGCGAGTCTCTGGACCCACTTACGGAAGGTGGGGTCATCGACACAGTGCCCGATGCTGCCACGGAACTCAGCAAAGGCGACATGTCGCAGGGTGACCGCGCGAAGCTCCGCCAGTTCCTGCAGAGAGCCGAAGACATTGTTACATCTGGACAGGACCCCAAGATCGAGAAAGCGGCTGACATCGTACTCGACTGGCTCAGGAAGGGACACCACCCGATCGTGTTCTGCCGGTTCATTGCGACGGCACGGTACGTGGCCGAACAGTTGGAACGCAGGATCAAGGAGAAGTATCCAACGTTTCGGGCCATCGCCGTCTCGGGAGAAACGGGCGGTGATGAAGAGAGAGAGGCCGCCGTCAATGACCTGGCTGAGAGCGAGCGGAGGGTTCTCGTCGCTACCGACTGCCTTAGCGAGGGCATCAACCTGCAAGACAACTTCGATGCCGTGCTGCACTACGACCTTCCTTGGAATCCGAATCGCCTTGAACAGCGCGAGGGGCGTGTAGACCGTTTCGGTCAGCCAAAGGCGGAAGTGCGGGCCATTGTTTTGTTTAGCGAAGACAATCCAATCGATGGCGTTGTCCTGAATGTTCTCATACGTAAGGCACGACAGATCTACCGTGACCTGGGCATCAGCGTACCCGTTCCCGCTGACAGCGAGAGCGTTATGAAGGCGGTGGTGAAAGCCGTATTCGAGGGCTGGCGAGGACAAGATGAACAGCAATTGCGGCTTGACCTGCCCGAAGTAAATACCGTGAAGGCATTCCACGAAAACTGGCAGCGTAACGCAGATCGAGAGGAGCGGCGGCGGTCGCGGTTCGCGCAACACGCCATCAAACCCGACGAGGTAGCCCGCGAGATCGAGGCGACCGACACGGTCCTGGGCGATCCCGAGGCCATCCGTCATTTCATGGTGAACGCTGCCCAACGGCTCAGGTTCTCGTTGGAAAAGCGTGATCGCCACTACGTGCTCGATCCCACTGGCCTGCCGCAAGAAATTAGGGAGCGCCTTGGATGGAAGAAGCCGGTCAAAGTGGTGTTCATCAGCCCTCCTCCTGACCACATTGAGAATGCCATCGTACTTGGCCGCAATCACCCGCTCGTTGCATTTCTCAGTGACCGCATTCTGGGTAAGGCATTCCTGCCCACATCGGAACAGGACTTTGCGCGCTGTGGCGCCGCGTACACGAATTCCGTGAAGACGCGCACCGTTATAGTTCTTCTCCGAGTCCGCTACAAGCTGGGACGCAGAGGGCGTAACGATCAGTTTGCCGAAGAAATTGTCACCGTCGCGTACGAGGCGGCTGGTGAAAAGGTCACTTGGAGACCGGCCAACGACCCCAGCGCTTTGGATTTGCTTGAAAAGGTTGTTCCGGTGGCGAACGTCAGTGCGCACGAAAAGCAGCAGCGTATTGCCCACGCATTGGACGAGCTTCGCAACGAGAAGGTCGGCCTCCAAGCCATCGCAAACGCTCGCGCTGCGGAGTTGGAAAGCAATTACGAGCGACTGAAAAAGACTCTGGAAGATGTGAAGGTCAAGGTCGGCGCCTATCCGCCCGATCTGCTCGGAGTCTACGTCCTGGTGCCCGGAGGTAACGCCTGATGAGATACGTGGCGATCCGCTCCGAAGGCGGCCTCATTCCGTATGACCTGCTCGACAAGATTGCGAACGAAGATGCCGCCGGCCAGAAACCCGGAGATTTTGGGCTGCCCAAAGGGCGCAGACTAACCGATGAGATCAGCCGTGTCTGGAGCGACGCGCAGAGCCTTTGGGACATTTTTAGCCGACGTCGTGAGTCGTTGAGCGAAAAGGACCAATACGGCACGACGCTCACCCGTGAAAGATGGATCTTGCCTCTGCTGTCCGACTCAGAGATGCTTGGCTTTGATCTGCATTCGCAGCCGACAGCGGCAATCGTCAACAATTCCAGCTACGCGATTTCCCACCGCGCCGGAGACGGGGATGATGCAATACCCGTTCACATTGAAGGCTTCAAGATCGATCTCGACAGGCGCCTGCACACCAAGCTTAGGACCAGCCCACAGGCGATGCTGCAGGATTTCCTCAACAACAGCGAGCACGTGCTTTGGGGCATCGTAACCAACGGCCTCAGCTTTCGGATCCTTCGCGATTCCTCGCGCACCGCAAAACCGACATATCTTGAGTTCGACCTGGAGAGCATTCTCGAGGGTAATCGCTTCAACGAATTTTCGCTCTTCTATCGGCTTTGCCACCGCAGCCGATTCCCCCGCACTGGGGAAGATCCTACAGAGTGCCTACTTGAGCGGTATTACCAGGAATCCATCGAGCAGGGGCTGCGCGTTCGCGACAAACTCCGGGAAGGCGTAGAGGAAACTCTTAAGATCTTTGGCAGCGCGTTTCTGCAGCATCCCGCCAATACCGTACTGCGCGAGAGGATTACAACCGGCAAGCTGCCGGCGGTCCAATATCATCGCCAACTTCTTCTGCTCGTATATCGCCTACTCTTCTTGATGGTTGCAGAAGAGCGCGGATTGATCGTCTCGGTCGGAGAGGGTGCGGAAGAGAACCAGAAAATATACGACCATTGGTACAGCATCTCGCGTCTCCGCGAGCGCGCCGCGCACATCATTGAGGCTTCACCATTTTGCGATCTCTGGATCGGGCTGCGGCAGACGTTTTACTTGTTTGAGTACGGAATCGACACCAACGCGCTGGGGATTCCGCCACTCAACGGAGACCTGTTTCACCAGACATACGCCATTCCCGACTTGGCTGGGACAGAGCTGCACAACCACGAGCTGCTACGGGCGATTCGTCACCTCTCACTATTTAAGGATGGGAATCTCCAGCAGCGAGTGAACTACTCCGCACTCGACGTGGAAGAGCTCGGATCTGTATATGAGAGCCTGCTGGATTATCAGCCTGTGGTTGAGCCGACCGATAATGGCCTGGAGTTCCAGCTCCGCACAGGAATGGAACGCAAATCCACTGGTTCGTATTACACCAGGCCAGAACTGGTGCACGAACTGGTGGAAAGCGCGCTTGTGCCGGTGATGGAAGAGCGTATCGAGCAGGCCGAGAAAGCCTCCACTGGCAAGAACCTGGTTGAGGAGCGTGACGCCAAGATCAAAGCCATCCTCAGCATGACAATCTGCGACCCGGCTTGCGGCTCAGGACACTTTCTGCTGGCTGCTGCGCGAAGACTCGGGAAAGAGTTGGCGCGTATCCGAACGGGCGAAGACGAGCCCAAGCCCGGCGAGTTTCATCTGGCAGTGCGGGATGTGATCGCGCACTGCATCTACGGCGTGGACTTGAATCCCCTGGCCGTGGATTTATGCAAGGTTGCGCTGTGGTTGGAAGGACACTGGGCAGGCAAGCCGCTCAGCTTCCTCGACCACCGTATCCGGTGCGGTAACAGCCTGATCGGCATTCTCGACTCGCAAGTTCTAGAGAATGGTATTCCTGACGACGCATTCACCGCCGTAACGGGAGATGACAAGAAGGTTGCGGCGTTCTTTAAGAAGCGCAATAAACAGGAGCGAACGTCGGGCCAGCGAGGCTTGACTTTCGAGGCTGACGACCACACGGGCGAGTACGCTGCGAGCAATCGCGAGCTGCGAGAGCTGGCGGAAAATACAGCAGCGGATGTCCGCAAGAAAGCGCAAATGTACAGCAGTTGGCGCGCCGGCATGCAGCACTCGCACGACGAAGCCGTGGCCGACCTGTGGGCGGCGCAGTTCTTCCTGCCGCTGACCAGCACATCTGATCTAACGGTCTGCACCACGAGAGACTTTCTGGAGTTCGCGATCGACAAGAGGAAGAAGCCTCAGCAAGTGGCGGCGGCGCAGGAGCTGGCGCAAAGCGCGCGGTTTTTCCACTGGCATCTCGAGTTTCCTGAGGTTATCGAAACCGGGGGATTCGATGTGGTGCTGGGCAACCCGCCGTGGGAGCGGGTCAAAATGCAGGAGGCCGAGCACTGGTCCGACGTGCCGGAAATCGCGAATGCTGCCACTGAGAGAGAGCGCGAACAATTGATTGCGGGCCTGAGGAGCAGCAGTATCCCCGAGAACGCATCCCGGGTGAAGCGATACGACGCCGCGATGCGCGCGGCCGAGTGCGCCACGATCTTCATAAGGTATTCCAGCAGATTTCCGCAGACCGCGATTGGCGACATAAATACTTTTGCCCTTTTTGGTGAGCTTTCAAAACATCTAAAGAAGAAAAGTGGCGCAGCTGGGATAATCGTGCCGACGGCTATCGCCACAGATAAAGCATGCAAAGACTTCTTTGCCTCTGCGATCGGGCTTGGTGAAATTGCCAGTCTTTTAGATTTTGAGAATAGAAAGCTGTTATTCCCAGGGGTTCACCGCAGCTACAGGTTTTGCCTGCTCACCATCAGGATGCAGAAAGCACCTGGCACATTTGCGTTTGATTTGAGTTCGACGGCGGACCTTCAGGACCAGCGTAGACGCTTTCCAATCGAGGCTAGCATTGTCTCGCTGCTGAACCCGAATACCAAAACTTGTCCTATTTTTAGAACGCGAGCAGATGCCGACCTGACTGTGGGTATTTACAGACGCATCCCGGTATTACAACTCGATAGCGGTGACAATCAGTGGAATTGCCAAATTCGGCGACTGTTCGATATGTCGAAGCCGGAGTGCGAAAACACTGCTACGCGGTCGGAGGAGCTTGGCTCAAACGTAGCGGGCCGCCTTCACCAGGAGGGTAATACAACTCTGGTTCCGGTCTACGAAGGAAAGATGATCGACTTCTACAACCATCGGGCTGCGGATATTGCTGTAAATCGCGCCAATCGCCTTCGAGAATCGCAGGCGGTGGAAATCCCTCCGGCCGAGTTGTGCGATCCGTTGAGATTTCCAAGACCGCTTTATTGGCTTCCGGAAAGCGAGTTGACAAAAAAGGGCTGTACTCTGGATTGGGTCGTAGCGTACAAGGATGTAACCGGTGCAGCCAATGAACGAAGCATGATTGCCGCCATCCTGCCTCACCCCTGTGCCAATTACAGTGTGCGCTGCGTGTTCATAGGCGATAACCAGAGACATTATGCTCCGCTGTTGGTGGCCAACTTCAATTGCATCGTTTACGATTTCCTCGCGAAGCAATCGCTCTCGGGAATGCACCTATCCGAATACATCGTACGTCAACTGCCTGTCATTCCCCCTCGTGAGTACAGACGAGTGGACCGGACGTATATTGCGTCGCACGTTTTGGAGCTGTCGTATACAGCCTGGGACCTGGCGAGCTTCGCCGAGCTTATCGAACACGACCTAGAGGTTTCACTTGATGGATCAGCCAGACTGACGAAGCCACGATGGGTTACCGCCGCTGTTTCCCGAACACCCTACTCCTACTCTCCGGAGCGAAGGACTCAACTGCAGGCGGAGCTTGACGGATACTACGCACATCTATACAGACTGACTCGGGAAGAACTCCAATACATTCTCGATCCCAAAGACGTGTTTGGTCCTGACTACCCCAGCGAGACCTTCCGGGTTCTGAGAGATCGCGAGAAGAAAGTCTACGGCGAGTATCGCACCCAGCGGCTCGTGCTTGCGGCATTCGACAAACTCGCCAAGTCCGACCGCTTCCGCGACGAAATGTCTCAACGCGTCTCGGCTATCGAGGCGACTCCCACGACTGTCAATGCAAGGAGCCATGCATGAAGTCAAGACCAACGAACTGAGATTGGCGGCTCATGACATTGCGTGAATACAACAACTTGTCTCGGAGGCCCGATGGATACTAGCAAAACGCCCCGTAAGATCGTTTGGGAAGACATCAAAGGCACGCTTGCTGACGGTCAAGAATACTGGGTCTACCGAGACAAGCCGTGGCGCACCTGGGAGGAACAGAAGGACAAATACGCCAAGTTTACTGATGGTACAGTCCGCACCTTTGCTGGGTTCGAACACATGGAAAGCGTCGAATTCGCGACCGAGAATTATCTTCCCAGCTCGTTGGGAGTGGCAGAAGTGGTAGGGCAATGTCGTTGTCTCATCAAATTTGACGGCTTACCGGTATATGGTTTCGTCCGCTCGGAAATGAGCGATGCGTTGTTACATGCCTACAAATGTTTGGATCTGCTTCGCTGGCTCCGTCTCTCCCTATTTGGCAACTTGAACCCCGAGCGGAATCTGAGTCACCTCGTTGACCGCCCCGTCTACTATCGCGAGGTACCAGCACGAGTTAGCCACTATGCTCCCGTCGATGGCACCGTGCACCTCATCGCTGAACAAGATCACATGTTCCCTCCGATGGGCACACACGGCGACCCGCGGAAAACGGCCCAAGAAGATCTTCTAAGCGAACTTATCCGCTGGGATCGCGACGAGAGCGACAGCTGAGGATCCCCACACTTTAGCGTGCTGCGGTGGCCGCAAAGGGCCTGACCATCCGCACGGGCAGCTCGAATCCCCAAGCAACAAGGAAGCTTTCATGCGCAGGGGGCTCGGCCTGAGACTACGCTGCTGTGCGGAAATCACTGCCATTCAGCACGTTACCGCGCTAAACTCAGTTTTTCGTCTCACTTTTAGGGCTGAGGGCCTCATCCATGGACGTCTTCGCGCTCCGCAACCGTGTTGTGGAGGACTACAAGAAGTACATCGAGAGCTTCGTAAGGATTCGCGACGAGAAGATCGAGAATTTCGTCCGCGAGGAGTTTGCCTCAGGTGTTCTCTGGCCTGATCCCATCCTGCAGCTGAACCCCGCCTACCAGCCCGGCAGCACCCTCGACGAGTTGGCCGCCAATGGCGTTCTCCGTCCTGGAACAGCCAAGTTCTTTCGCAAGTACGACGGCGGCCCTCTTCGCCTCTATCGTCATCAGCAGGAAGCAATCGAGGTCGCGCAACGCGGCGAGCCGTATGTCGTGACCACGGGAACTGGCTCTGGCAAGAGTCTCACGTATCTCGTCCCGATCTACGATCACATCCTGCGCAACCAGCCGGAAAAATCAGGCGTGCGAGCCATCATCGTTTACCCGATGAACGCCCTCATAAATAGCCAGTGGGAGGCCCTGAAACTGTACGCGAAGTCTTGTCCCGAGAACCAGATTCGGTTCGAGCGTTATACGGGCCAGGACAAAGACGACGCGCGGCAGAGAATCCTCGACAATCCGCCGCATATCCTGCTGACCAACTACGTAATGCTGGAGTATATGCTGCTTCGGCCTGCAGAGCGCAAGTTCACCGACAGCGCCACGGCGAACCTGGAATTTCTCGTACTCGACGAGTTGCACACTTATCGCGGCCGACAGGGTGCAGATGTGGCCATGCTGCTGCGCCGGCTGAGAGAGCGCAGTAAGAATCCCAAGCTCCTGCATATCGGTACCAGCGCTACGATGTCCACCGAAGGCAATCGAGCAGCCCGACGAACTGCCGTGGGCGCAGTGGCTACGAAGCTCTTTGGATCTGAAGTCAAGCCGGAAAATGTAATCGATGAAACATTGAAGCCGGCCATTGACGCGGCTGTCCCAAGGGATGCGGCCGCTTTGCGCGCGGCCGTCGAACAAGTCATCCCAACTGACTTGGCAGGCTTCACGAACAACAGCCTAGCGGCTTGGACCGAACAATGTTTTGGGCTGACCGAAGAAGATGGCTGGTTGGTGCGACGCACTCCAATCACATTCAAGCAGGGGGCGAAATCGCTCAGCGAACAGAGCGGACTTCCGGCGGCGGAATGCGAAGTAAAACTACGCGGGTTGTTAGAGGCCGGAAACAGCCTAAAGGCCGAAAGTGGCGAGCCACTGTTTGCTTTTCGCCTGCATCAGTTCCTCGCCGCAGGCGGCACGGTTTACGCCACCCTGCAATCCTTCAGCAACCGCAAGCTTTCGCTGGAGGGACAGTATTATGCCAGCGATCATGACGGCGAAAAGCTGCTTTACCCGCTCGTATTCTGTCGCGAATGCGGACAAGAATATTACATGGTCAGCCTGAAGGACGGCCTCTCATCTCAGGTGATCCCGCGCACTCCGGTTTTCTACACGGAGGATGAAGAGTCGACCGTCACTCCGGGTTACGCGGCGCTGAACCGCGACGGCGACGGCGCAGCAGATTTGTGGGACGAAACGCGGGAGAGCGATCTACCCGACAATTGGTGGGAGCAGCGCAAGGCGGGCCCTCGGGTCAAGAAAGACTTTAAGCCGCACATCCCACGGACTTTGAACGTTACTCCGGACGGCCAAGCTCACAAGGACGAGGGTGAAAAGATATGGTTCCAGCCTGCACCGTTCCTTGTCTGCCTTCGCTGTGGGGCTGCGTACGATCGTCGCGAGAAGAATGATTTCCGCAAGCTGACTCGGCTCAGTCACACGGGACGAAGCACGGCCACAACAATCGTCAGCGGCTCCGCCATCGTGCAGCTCCGGGGCGACCGCAGCGTGGAAGAAGGCGCACGGAAGCTGTTGAGCTTCACCGACAACCGCCAGGATGCGTCGCTACAGGCAGGTCACTTCAACGACTTTATCCAAGTAGCGTTGATCCGGGCGGCACTTCACAAGGCGCTGGACGACGCTGGATCGCTCGATCACGCTAGTGTTACTCCGGCCGTGTTCTCCGCGTTGAATCTGAAACAGGAGGTTTACGCGAAAGCTCCGTCGGACTTTGATCCGGGGAAAACTCGCAACGAAAAAGCGATGATGCAGTTATTGCAATATCGCCTCTACGAAGACTTGCGGCGCGGATGGCGTGTGATTCAGCCAAACTTGGAGCAGTGCGGGTTGCTGGAGATAGAGTATCCGGGCCTCAAAGAGCTGTGCGAGAACGAAGAGCATTGGACTGGACACCCGGTGCTTCAAGGGGCGACTCCAGACTGCCGCTACAAGGCAATTCACTCGTTTCTCGACCACTTGCGCCGCGAAATGGCTATCGACGCTGCTGTGCTTGACCCCGCCGAAGAGTGGGATCTCAAACAACGAGTGCAGCAGAACCTGCGTGATCCGTGGGCCTTCGACAATGACGAAGTTATCCGCCAAAGTTGCTTGTTCGTTTTGCCTGGAAGTTCAGGTCAGGAGGGGCCACGCGACCGAAATCTGACAGAGAGGTCCAAGTTAGCTCAGTTTCTGCGCTCGCGAAAGACGTGGGATCTTGCTGCGGACCTCGCTGCCACCGATTGGGAACCGTTCATTCGGGCTTTGGTGAAGGTGCTTAACGGCAACTTTCTGCTCCTTACGAAAACGCACACTCAGAAGCCTGCGATCCAACTGCTCGCAACATCGTTCCGCTGGAAAAGCGGTTCGGGAATGCCTCCACCGCCCGACCCAGTACGGACCAAGTGGATGCGTACCCCGAAAGACGAAGCTGAGGAACGCACTGCGAACGAATTCTTCGCGGCGCTCTACAGGCAGACAGCGCGACTTATGGCAGGCGTGGAAGGTGGTGCGCATACCGGGCAGATTAGCGCGGAAATCCGCGAGATGCGTGAGGAGAAGTTTCGGAATGGCGAACTTGCAGCGCTCTTCTGCTCGCCAACCATGGAGTTGGGCATCGACATCCGGGACTTGAACATGGTCCATCTGCGGAATGTGCCACCGACTCCTGCCAACTACGCCCAACGAAGCGGCCGGGCAGGTCGAGGTGGTCAACCGGCACTGGTTGTCGCGTTCTGTAGCGAAGGCAGTTCCCATGATCAGTACTTCTTCCGAAGGCCGGAGTTGATGGTTGCGGGTGTAGTGGCGCCTCCGCGATTGGAGTTGGACAACGAAGAACTGGTTCGTGCTCACATGCACTCGACCTGGCTCGCCGCCACTGGGATCTCGTTGCGAAATGGAATGGCGGACGTGCTCGATCTCAGCAAGTCGGGATTTCCTCTGAATGCAGAGAACGAGCACCAGATGCAGTTGTCGGTGGAAAAAGCAGAGAAGCTGCATCAGGAATGCTCTGCGATCCTCTCCGCTTGTGGTGAGGAGCTGTCGAACTCGGTTTGGTTCAACGAGAACTGGCTAAAGCAAGTGCTCACGAATGCGCCGGCACGATTTGCCAGTGCCTTCGACCGCTGGCGTGAGCTTTACACTAGTGCCGTCAGGCAACGTGAAGAGTCGCGGAAGATCGTGGATGATCCGTCGCCGATGAAGGAATTCGACCGGAAAAGAGCTAGAGGGTCCGTCGCCGAAGCAGAGCGCGTGGTCGATTTGCTCCTTAACCGCACGAAGCAGCAAACGGAGTCCGACTTTTACCCGTACAGGTATCTAGCAGCTGAAGGATTTCTGCCGGGATACAACTTCCCTCGCTTGCCGTTAAGGGCATTGCTGGAAGCGGACATCACGCATGTGATCGATCGTCCGCGCTTTCTGGGGCTTACCGAGTTTGGTCCCAGAAATATCCTTTATCACGAGGGTCGCAAGTACAAGGTGGATCGGTGCGTGCTTCCGACGGGAGGTATCGAGGGCCGCATGAAGAAGGCGAAATTCTGCTTGATGTGCGGCTACTTCCATGACGATCAGGCGGCAAACGCTGACATCTGCGATCACTGCAAGACGACCTTCAATGGCGAGACAATGCAGTTTGTTCCGACGCTGTTCGAGATGACAACGGTTCGCGGAAGGCGTGTGGAGCGTATCACTTGCGATGAGGAAGAACGAACGCGCGAGGGCTACGATGTTTCAACCCAGTATCGCTTTGCAGTAGGAAGCGATGGGTTAACAATCGTAGAGCATGGCAGAAGCGAGACCCAAGCAGGGGAGCTGCTCACTGAACTCTCTTATGGAGCGCAAGCGGATCTATGGCGAGTGAACCACGGATGGCGCAGAGCTGACCACAAGGGGTTCGCTCTGGAGACGTCTTCTGGGTATTGGGCGAAAAAGCCCGGTGAGGAAGGTCCCCAGGATATTGAAGGCCCCAAGATCATCACCGGAGTACACCCATTCGTCCGCGACACACGCAATGTGCTCCTGCTGAAGCCTGCAGTCCCAAAGGGAGCAGAGGAGAAGGAAGACTTTCTTGCTTCGATCAGCTTCGCGCTTCAGAGAGGAATGCAGGTTCTATTTCAGGTTGAAGAACAAGAGATTGCGGTCGGCCGCATTGGGCAGCAAGAAGAACGGCGCATCCTGTACTGGGAAGCGGCAGAAGGCGGCAATGGAATATGGACCCGGCTTTTGTCGGAACCGATGGTGCTGGGCAAAGTCGCTGAGGAGGCTTTGCGAATCTGTCACTTTGATCCTGCGACGGGAGAGGACGTAGCCGAGCCAGATTCCTGCAGCCGTGCCTGTTACCGCTGCCTCTTAAGTTACTCGAATCAGATGGATCATCCAAGGCTGGATCGATTCCTGATCCGCGACTTTCTTTTGAGTTTCAGTCAGTCCGCCACTACGAAGGTGGCTAGAGGAAGAACTTACGAGGATCAATATAAGTGGTTGCAGGAGAAGCGCGATCCGACTTCCAGCTTGGAGGCAGAGTTTCTCGACGTTCTGTACGCGTCCCGTCGCCGACTTCCAGACCGCGCGCAGTTTCGGCCGGAAGATGGAGTTTATTGCGAGGCCGACTTCTACTACGAGCGTGAAGGCTTGAAGGGGGCCGCCGTCTTCATCGACGGCCCTCATCATGACGAGGAAGCACGAAAACAGAAAGACACGCAAGAACGAAAGAAACTGGGAGATCTGGGGTATCTGGTGATCGTGATCCGTTATGACGCTCAGATTGAGGCACAGATCGCGGCCCATGTAGATATATTTGGTCCGGGAATACATGCAGCGGGAAGGTATTAACCCTTTCGCGGCGCATAGCGCACTTCGGCCCTGTGCCGGATCAAACCGCGGACCGGAGTCTTGGTCATAGGGTGTGGCCGGAACGTAATCTCCTCGACCCCTTCTGCAGGTTGCAGCGCCGATGGGCCGCCTGGATGTTCTCGGGGCTGTCGTCTCGCCACGCCCCTCCCATCCCTTTGGGCTCGATATGGTCGGGCACTATTTCGTTGTAATCCGTGAAGGTTTGGTGGCAGATCGCGCACTTCCCGTCTTGCTCGACGATTTTTCGGTTCAGTAGCTTCCGCATTTCTGCCGACGAACGGAGTTCGCGATACCCCCTGGGGTGGTGCGGATCTTCGACACGTTGAACGCCAAGCTGAAATCTTCGTTCCTTCCGAGCCTGCTCGCGACCGCAGCAGAAGAGTGATCTGTGGATTGGGCAGAATTCATTCCGACGGAGTTTCATGGGAATGCTCCAGTGTGGGTTGTGTCGATTGCCGCTCTTTTAGCTGGAATGGTGGTAGCAACAGCGGCTGCGTTGTTCAGCACCGCCATCCAGGATTCAGCAAGCCGATGCCGTTTTTCTCGGGCATAATGGGGTCAGCTGTGCATCGGTCCTTGTGACGCCCAACGGGAGTGTGAAATGCCGCTCAATAATCACCTTGCGCCGGAGTGCCGGGACTGGAGTGGTATGGTCTTCAGCGGCTTGTCGTCCATGGTGGGCGTTCTGTTCGAGGAGGTAACACTCGACGAGCGCATCGGACCCGAGGCCGTCGCACTATTGATTGATCCGAAACCGGCCGAACTGATAGAGAAAGTGAGGGTGAAGCTCAATCTGAAGGCGGGTATTGCAGCGACGGCATACGGTCCGGTTTTGTTCCTGATCTGGTGGATACCGCCCGTTGTCAATGGACGCCCGGCGGCGGTTTACGAACAGGTGATGAACCCGCTGTATTCCAAGACATCAGAAGTGCTCCGTCGAGTGGCCAATCAGACCCAGCTCCACGTTCTCGTTGTTGATGTGACCGGACAGGTTCTCAACTTGTTCGAATACCAGAACACATTTGGCTTCGATCGACTCCTTGCAGCAGCAGACGGGGCGCGTGTCGCATGGTCTGGAGCTGATAACTTCCCCTTGGCCGAGCAAGCCTACGAGCAGCAGTACGACATCGATGAACTGCTGGCCAGCGAATAATACTGAACATTTTTGGTCAGCCAAATTATCGGCCTTATGGTGGGCCAACATCACATGGAGTTTGAGCGGGCCGCATTTCAACGCCCATCGGCGTACAGTCCTTCGGCCTTCCCATCTTCGCCGACAGGCTTAGATGGGCGGCGTGACTTCAAGACCCTACGCCGATGTTTCCTCATGGGCACTACGAAGGTCGGACTGCCTGCAGAAAGCCCGCCAACTTCGCCGTCGCCTTGTACTGAGGAATTGGCTCCAGTTCCTTGAACGCGCTGGTGAATGCATTCGACAGGCTCCACATGGTCCTCGGCTGGAATTCCTCATGCACGGGCTGAAAGTACAGATCATGCACTCGCCGCGCCAGGTGCTTGGGAAACCCAGTCTCCTCCTCGATGAATGCCTGATAGATCAGCAGCTTTGCCGAAGCTGTTGACAGCTGCAGCGCCCGCCACTCCTCGACCTGTTGCTTCAACGGTCCGAAGTTTCTCTGCATCCGATCGACGCCGATGGCCAGGCTGTCTTCGAGCGAGAAGTTCTTCGAATGCTTAGCGAGAACGGGAGTATATTCCCCGTGAAACGCAAGATTTTCACAAACGAAGATGCGTAGTCCAACCGTGCAGGAAAGCCGAAAGCTTTTGTCATGGCTGTTCCGCAAGCCTATCGCGAAACGGCATCCGTCGAAGCCGGAGCTCAAGTCCATCACACCAAACATGCGCATCCCGTCCGCTGATACGGCGTATTCCTCCTGCACGATGCCGATCTGGCGGAAGCCGAGGGCTTCAATCAGCTTTTCCACCACCGCGATATGGGGAATGGGTTTGTGGGTTGCTGTCCCCACGGGCGTTGCCACTCGGGCCAGTTCTTCCCGGGTTAACTTTGCTCCGTAGGAGCACAGCGTCATCGTCGGAGCGGGCGCGGGAATAGGGGCTGTTAAGACCCCAACTGGCTGCTCCTGCTCGATAAGGTTCGTCTCTTGCATCGCATTTCCTCCTGAAATGGAAATCGGGAGAGCTGGCAGACGGAACAAAGTCCACCGCTCTCCCGAGTGGGTTATGCCGCTTCCGGCGGTTCGGCGCCCGACATCATCAGAAGTCTTCGTCTGTGCGATTGGGCAAATTACATGACTATGCTGTTCAGGCCGCGCGCACTAAGCCGTTAGTGATTAGATCGAGGAACCAGAGCTGGTCCACCTTGCGCAGGTCAATGTCGGTGGGATGTTCGAGGATGAAACGGCGCACGTCTTTCTCGTGGATCAGATAGATATCTCCGTTCTGCTGCTCAGTTCGCGCGGTACCGCGAAACTTGGCTTTCAGGTAGCCGCTTTTGATCCATCGCGTCACGGTATGGGAATCAATCCCCAGCGCTTGCGCGAGACCGTTGGCGGAATAGAAGTTCCCGTCCTGCTTGAACCGCATTCGTTTCAGCTTGAGGTGAACCGCAGTGACGGTGCGTGCATATCCGGCCGCCTTCAGCTTGAGGCGGATGCGTTCATCGCTCATCCACGCATAACGGGCTAAAATCCCTAGTTCCGACTCGCTCCAAGGCAGCTCTTTCGTGCGGGCAAGACCCAACTCACGAGCGCGCTTCTTCAAAGCCCAATGCGGCATACCGACTTTCTTTGCCAACAAGCGGACGCCCGGGCGTGTCTTCGCGTCTCGATCGTTGAGATAGATCTCTCGGATGAACTGGTCGATCTGATCGGTGAAGACGTACTTGCGTCGGCTCTGGGTTTTGGAGCGACCAGAGTCGCAGCAAGCCACCTGTCTCGGGTGAACTGTGTGCGAAGAGCTAGCGCAGATCTTCTCCATAGAAATTTCTTGCATATTGTTTCTCTTCTGGGGCAAAGCGACGAAGGGTGTCCAGTGCGGAATTCCTGGCTGGTTGGTGGTGGGTGCCACAGCCCGCCAGATCCGAACGGCTGCGACTCAGACCTGCGCGCGAGACTTTACAAGCAGATTTTCTAGGCGCTGGGTAAGATCTCCGCTACCCACCAAACCGCCAAGCAGGAACTGGAAATCGCGGATACAAGGCGTTCCACAACAGCCTGAATGCTTACACCGCCGCTGTTCCGACTCACGTCTATAGGCGACGATACCGCCAAAAGCAAAAAGACTTTACAATTCTCGGCATGGTGATCCATACCAGAGAACGATTCACAACCATTGTGGCTGGGCTTAATCAGGCATTCGATGGCTTCATGATCTTCCAGTTGGCTGGTTCATTGGCCGACAAGCCAGCCAGTCAGCATGACGCGGACATCATCGTGTACCCACGATTACCTTTCGACATGAACGCTTTCTCCAAGGGCTGCACGGACAGTGGGATGCAGATAGTGGCCGTGGACACGACTTCTACCACGCCATTTCCGGGCAGGCCTGAAGGGCAGGATCGCATTCAGGTGAAAATGAGTTCTGGCGAAGTAATTGACTTGTTTTTCCCGAAGGGTTCGCTTGAGCCCAAGCAGCCATGACCAGAAAGTGGTTGATAGCCGGCTTAGTCGGCTGCGGTCTAGTCGGAGCCGCAGCGTGGAGTCATCGGAGAAAGCGACGCGACATCATATGGAGTGTCGGCGATTCTCTTTCGGAAATCGTCAAAGCGCACGGCGATTATCTACTCGTGAAGCATCCCGCCTACTACGACAAATTCCAAAACCTGGTTCATGCCGATCCAGAGGCAGCGATGGGGGAGGCCGCCGTATTTTCGATCCTCAGAACATATTTTCGAGCCGAACCTGAGCCAGCGGACGAGCCTGGCACGGGGGGCGTGGACTTCATCTGCCGCAAGAACCAGGGCGATGCGTTTGTTGTGGAGGTGACCTCTCTCAAGCCTGACTCGGTTGCGAGGAAGTCAGGGATTCCTGTAACGGCAGACGAGGGGGGCGGCGCATTTGAGATGACGACTCATCAGCTGTTTTCTACCGTTTGTGGCAAAGCCGATCAACTAGCCGATTATCCCTATCCGCGAGTGCTTGCGATCACGAGCACCCATTTTGCATCGTCTTTTCTACTAGGAGCGCAGGGGGCTGAGTACCTTCTCACATCTCAGCCCAAGCTCACATTTCCTGTTGGGGTTCGAGGCGCTCCCGTGAGAATGACGACAGACTTGCGAAGCTCGGCGTTTTTCGCCCCCGGGGAAAACGGGCAGGTCGTACCTCGCCGCCAAAGCGTGTCAGCAGTCTTATTGATCGGATTGTTTGGAGATCAATCCAATGTGGTAGGCCTGCTACACCCAGCGCCCGCCCGTCCGTTGAACATCGAACCGTTCCGCGAAGTTCCGTTCCTGCGAGTGCGGAATTGGCCCATCGTGGCCGGAGCTATCCACGCGGAATGGGTGGTCTCATCGCCTGAAGCAAAGTCATTTCCGCACGCGGCAATCGCGCTTTCAAATCGGGATCTTCTCGAAACACGCTGAAAAGATCTCGATGGGCGGCGTTTTCGTTCGTCGCTGCTACCCTTTGCAACACCGGCAAGAGCACGGAGCCCAACTTCCACCTGCTTTTGCCCACTTCATTCCGGGATGGACAGATCTGATCCATCGCCGTCCACCCACCTTTATGTGGGATAGAACACCTCAGACTCAATCGCCACACCGTTCGCTATCGATCTGTCGTACCGGACGGTAAAATCTCGCCCTTCGACCGGAAGCCACACATACTTCAGGAGATCGCTCATAGCAGAGTGCAAGCTCTCTGATCGAGTTAGGGCAGACGAAAACGCCTCAAATTCAACAATCGCAATATCATCCTCTGGGTCAATCCATAACCAGTGATCCCTTGCGACCAAGGTGAAATAGACATTCCTGTATTCACTCACCGGCCTTGGTAGCTTGCCCTGCGAGCTCAGATAACTTGGAGTTTCTAACAAGAAATCACGGACCTGCCGAAGCTGCTTGATGCCCTTGAGAACATCTGCGTCTCTGTCTATCAGTTCTATTGGCCTTGTCGTTTTCCGAATCCACTTCAGCTCGGCAATGACAATCGTTGATGAGCTCTCGTCCGCAACGATCAGGTCGATGTCAGGGTTAGGTTTAGGAAGTGCTATCGGACCTTGGAGACTATGTAGCGAGTGTGTTGCCTGCAAGGCAATCAGGGTCTCCGACTCCTTTTCGAGCGACGTCGCATCGAACACGGTCGGCCTCAGCATTGAACAGACCCGAAGAATGTTTTCGTCTAGGCGACTGTGGAGAGGAAACTGGGGAGCGACGGCCAATTTCAAAATTGAAGTGTCGAGAGGAACAAAGGGATGGACATGGAGATCGAGAGACCGAGAGAAATCGAACGTAAGATCTCCGACAATAGTTTGACACTCTTTCTGTGAGACGCCACTCAACCTCGACAGGATGTCGGCCCATCTAGGTCGTGAGCGGATCAACACTGCTGAATCGAATGGGTATAGCCCGTAAATCTGCTTCCATGTGAAACACAGGAATTCGTGGACTGCGCATACCGCTAATAGTGCGGCATAAAACCTCTCGAAGTCGCCCAAGGTGTAGTCTCCAAGGGACAATGAGTCTGCTCTCCGGACGATGGCAGTCATTCTGGCCTGGTACTCCGGAAGAAGTTCGAGCCATAATTCCCAAGGATCGTCATATTCGAACCGCAGCGTGCCGGTTCGTCTGCATCCCTCGAAGACCTGGGCGAACAGTTCTTGTACTTGTGGGGTCTGTTCCGGCTTCTTAGCACGTTGCCCCTTGTAGTCCCCTATCTTTGGCCTAAAGCCTTTTTGGTGAGCACTAACCTGGCGATGCCTGGCAGACCCAGGCGCGGTGAATCGTGCTAGCGTTGGAGAAATCAAGTCCACTGCATAGCGATCTTTATGCCACATCGGGAGGCATGTTAGAAACCCACTATATTGATGGGCGACAGAGAGCAGCTCGTCTACCCTTGCAGCGATGTTCGCAGTCCAGCGTCTGTTCGCGAGTTTGGAGGCCGGTTTCCCATGTTGAACGGCCCATTTCATGGCAATGGGTATAAAGCGGCTGATGTTTAGCAGTGTGGCATCGAGATGCGATGTGTTATCTCCTCGGCTCGCGATCTCTTCCTCGATTAGCTTGATGCCACCGGCTAGCATCGACCACAGGGCTGCGTTTGACGGGAGCCGAAGAAGCGTGAGCGAGCCAAAACACCCGTCAGCACGCTCCTCGATCTGACGGACAGCCTCGACAAGGTCTGGCGGCGCATCTTTCTTAAGACAAGGCATCTGGTGACACATTCTTTCATCTGGTACGTCGTGCCACCAAGTGCCAACAATCCCACTCTGGCAGCAATGAGGCTCTCAGCAAGAAGGCGTCGGCCGGCTGCGCTCATTTTGCTGTGCTGATACCGGGTTTTTGGCGTCTGTTAGAAGAGCAACAGTTGGCCGGACGAGATGACCCTATGCGAAGAACGTTGCGGCATATTGGCAGATTCCACGAGGACAGTGTCGGGAATTGACTCGATGGTGAACGGAAGCGTTGCAATGCTCGCCAACTGCACAACAGCAGTGTCTCCCTGCTCTTCTTCTACCGGCGCCGATGTCGAGGGCCGCAACTGGCCAAGCGCCCGCCAGACGCTATCGGCCGATTCACCGATTCCCTTGTTCTCAACCAGCTCACGTGCCATCGCCGTCAGCATGTCATCATCTCCATCAATTGCCTGGAGACCTTCGGAAGCAAACTTCCCCTCCATAGCCAAGGCCACGAGGAGTTTCTTGCCCATTAACCGGAGACAGACCTCCTGCATCGTTCCCTTGTAGGCGAAGAACTTCACTTCCACGGGACGTCGCTGTCCGATGCGCCACGAGCGACGGCTCGACTGGCGCAACGTGTGCAGCGAATAGCCAGTCTCATGAAACAAAATGGTAGGAAAGTCCAGGAGATCTAGCCCGGTCTCGACGATCTTGGGATGGCAAATCGCGACATCGATTCCTCGGCGCAACTGCTCACGGTACCAGGCTTCCCGCCTGTGAGTGGGAACGCTGGCTCGCAGGATCGATGCTCTTATTCCCTCAGCGCGAAACAGCTGTTCCAGCCGTGCGGTAACGTCGTGCTTATTGGTATAAACGGCATAAACTTGGCACTTGCGACCGCGTGCAAGCTGGGCTTTCACTTCTTCGATCAGCGCTCGCTCTTTCGCATAGGTCTGGTGCTGGTCTAGATCGACGGTCTCGGCGATCACAAAGCTCACGCGGCACTTGGTTTCCGGGTCGAATTCAGACCCGTACAGAGTGCCAAAACCATACGGATGGTCCGGCCACGCAAGCAGAGCATTCAGCATCGTGCTGGCGACGCTGCTGTTTCCCCGATGCTCCTTCAGGCAGGCAGTAATCTCCTCTTCGAGCTCCTCATAGGCAGTCTTCAGCGGCTCTTCCATCGCCACCGGCACGACTTCCTCCCGATAGCTTGGCAAACCGTCCGAGATGTCTTCCAGGCCTATGAACGCGCAGTGGTCCATCAGATACTTACCGAAGAGTAGCGGTGAAGCGCCGGGTTTGCGCTTGATCGTGACTGTTTTCTTGGTTTTCCTGGAGCAGGCGTTGTCCTCGACTGTGATGCGCTCGATGGTCTCGATCACACCGAAGTCGCGGGTGAAGCGTTCCCGTCCGGCGGAGCCCCATTCGTAGCCGTCCTCAATCATGCGCCTGGCATCGGTGCGGAAGAGCGTGTTGAACAGATCGTCTGCATAGCCAGAAAGCAGGGTTCCTGTTAGTCCCAGGAACCGCCTTGCCGTTTTGTTGAGCACTCCGAGTGCATTGCCCTGGGCCGTGTCGCCGGCCAGTTGGTGTATTTCATCCGCGATGGCGTAATCAAACCATTCCGGCATGTAGCGCCCCATGTATTCCGCCGGCGCCATGCGAGCAATCTTGTTGCAGTCCGCTTGCCAGAGTGCGCAATATTTCGTGGTCCCTGCCTTCGAGCTCTCCACGATCTCGTGCAGGCGCTTCTTCTCGAAGTCAAGCGCGCTCAGCCGCACCCCGTCGGTCTCGACCGGACAACCGGTGTCCGGATTCGTAAGCGACCCGAGGTATCTTCCCGAACGGCTATTGCCGTAACAGTGCTTCCAGAAATAGGAGAGCTTCGCCTTCTCTCTGCCGATGCAGAAGATCGCAGTACCCGGACAGACTCTTCGCCAGCCTTTACGTCCCAATCGCCTCAATTCCGTCAAGGAAGTGTGCAGGCCCTCACGCACGATCTCACCGCGACGCAGCCGGACCTCGTTGATGCCATGTGGCTGTGTCGGATCGCCGCCATTGCGCATGTCGTCGATCAGGAACACTCGCACCTGAGGCAGTGTTAAGAAGGTTTCTCGAGCCCACTTCTCAACCAAATGAGGCGGTGCCATGACAAGGCCCGAAAACGGCCTCCCGGCGCTATGCACCAACATGCTTCCCAGCGCGATGAGCGTCTTGCCCGCACCGCACTCGGCAACGACATTGGCATTGCGAGCCAACTGCCAACGTTTGCTCACACCCATGATCGCCAGGGTCTGGGCTGGATACGGAACACGCACCATCCGAGAAAGCAGTGGGGACGGGGCCTCATCGGCACCGTAGAGAGCCGGGTAGGACGAGAGGATTCGTTCTCCGATTTCGTTGGAGTGACATCGGAGATAGTCATGAATCGTGTCTAAGCTCTGCATGGATTTCTCCGGACAGGATTTGTGAGAACAACCGGCATTCAGTAACGATGAACGAGGGTGGGGGGGGCGCGACTGAAAGGCTCAGCGAGAGTCCGCTCCAGTAGCGGGTGTAACGCCCTATGCGTCAGAATGGAGGAGATGAAGCTGGAAGTGGACTGTTACTCCGGGCGGACGGCGGACGAAAGGCCGGTTCGATTTCGGCTTGAGGATTGCCAGTACATGGTCGAGGAGGTGCTAGACCAGTGGTACGGCCCCCAAGATGCCTTTTACAAAGTTCGCGCAGATGACGGCAATCTCTATATCCTGCGCCGGGAAACGTCGATGCCTGACGGGCCTTGGCATCTGGTGTCATTCCGGCAACTGCCACGCGAGAACTGACTTTGGAAGCTGATAACCGTCAGCGTCTGCCAATTCCGCCTTTTTCGGCTCAGGGACCGAGCACCTTCAATCTTCGTCCGGCAACATGAACGTCATCACGGGCTCGCCTTCATCGCCTGGCCCAGAGACCGCTTTCAGCGTTACGAGCCGCATCCCCTCTGGCCCGCTCCTGGCGGTCGTGTCGATCCTCTCGTTGGACCACAGTGCGGGATCAGCAACGATGCAGTAGAAGTCGAACAGCAGGTTGCACGGGTCAATGCGTCTAGCTGAGACTTTCCCTTTGACGGTGGCATGGAACATCCAAATCACATCCCAGAAGCGGCCTTCCAAACTCTGGTCTGGTGGCAGGTTCGCCTCCTCGTCCATTGGCCACACGTAGCGATGGAATGCTGTGGCGGTCATCGCAAGTGGCCACTTCAGAAGCTGGGTACGCAACTCTCCCATTGGTGCTCGCTCGCAATCGACCAGCATACCGTCCTCGATTGCTTGCTGGCGGGTGTAAACGCTGATCACCTCAACAGATTCGTCGCCGATGCATGTCAGATGGTGACGACCGTTCATGCCTCCGCACGACGCACAAATGCGGTCGCCTGTATGTAGCAACGCCATAAGTCAGGTCCTCCCAGAACTGTTCTGAATGTGGGTCGTAGCTCAGCCGCGAATGGTCGGGTCTCCGCGGCAGTCAGCGGATGCGGCTCTTCCGGCGGAGTCAGGCAGTCTTCTTGACGAGCTGAATTGCAGGCCATTCGACTGGGCCGGTCTGGGCTGGAAAACCGAGTTGCCGATTTCTTAGACCTCTTGCGAGCAGGGCCAGCAGTTGCTTTCGTGTGGCTTTAACCGCCACACCTACGTATCCAAACCCAGGAAGAGTCTGTATGCGTTTCTGCTGGTGCAATTGCGAAGTCATCCACAAGCCCCATTCCGGCGTGGCGGGCAGGCCATAGTGGCTCACCAGCGAGGACCAGATGAATGAACTGTCGTCGCTTATCAGGAGCAGTTTCCCGTCCGAAGTGGTTTCCGCTAACTCCTGAGAGCAGCTCACAAGATGCCTTAGCGGCCGCTTACGTCCGGGAACCATGATCGATCCCCGAAAGCATAAGGGCTTTTCGCCCAGTGAGACGATACTCTCTGCTCCGGAAGGGTCTATCACCGTGAATGGGTCTCCATTCGCGAAGGCTGCAGCCAGGGCGCCGATCTCCACGTCGCCGCCAACGGCCGAAACCAAATGGGCTCTGCCTCGCTCCTCTCCCACAAAGGCATCCAGGAAAACGCGGATGTTAGTGGCCGTCTTTTCCGTACGTCGCTGATAGGCGAGTTTACCGAAACGTTCATGGGCGTTCTTCATCTCCAGGCTTGGCCTCCTTGGTTTCCTTCAGTTCGACAATCCGGCCATTTTCATAGGCGAGGGTCAGCTCATGGCTGAACCGTTCGCGTTTGCGAATGATGGTTTCCCCCTCGGCTTCGCCTTCCTCGTTGAACTCATCGACATGCTTGACTGATCGCCAGTGTGCGATGTGCCGCATCTCACCTTCTCCGAAGAAGCCGTTCAGCATGCCGCTACAGGCCAGCAGTCCGACGTGGCCTTTATGCAGCGGAGTCACCGGTCGGCCGCTCATCTTTTGCTGCTTGCGAACCAGAATTCCGCGAGCGTTTTGCATTGCGACAGAGCGCTGAACTGCGTCCTCAATCACATCCAGCGGCAATCCCGTGTAAGTGATCGTCACGGGCGACGAGGGCGGGATCGCGTAACGCTCCGCAACCTCTTGGTTGAGCGCGGGGAGCAGACGTGGCTTGTACGCAATTCTGAGCAAATCATCGGCTCCCCTGGGTTCGCCACGCAGATGGGATTTCTTTCGTCTGCCAAACACCACGACCTGATTGAAGCGGATGGACTCCGGATGTTCGAGTCGAAAGACAGAAAGTCGATCAAACTGGCTGGCCAGCAGTCGCGCGCAGGTCCCAACGGCGGGAGCTGGTACAACGAACACCAGCACGCCCTCGCTGCTTACCCAGCGATAGCAGTGTTCCAGAAACACCAGTTCCATCCTCTTGTTACTGTGCGGTCCAACTTCGGTGTCGTAAGGTGGATTCAGATACAGAAGCGAGCAGGTTTCCGCCAATACCCGGCACTCAAAAGCGCTGCCGTGGACTGTCGCGACGCCATTCTGGGTGGACGCGGCTGCTCGGTCCGCATCGAGCTCAATGCCGGCCAGATGAGCGCCTGTGTTCCGAGCGATCTCGATGAGAGCGGTGCCATCGCCAACGCACGGATCGATCGCCGAGTAGGGCGCGGAGGACACCAGCAAGGCGCGGATATTTCGGGCTTCCTTGACAGGCAACGGGTAGTAACCGAGTTTGAGGCGGCCAGCATTTCTCATTGTCCCTCCGAAGCGTGGAACCAATTCAGGGTTTGCTAAAGGGGGCGGATCTCAGATGACCCTGAGTTCTCCACTGGCTTCTCGCGCGCAAGGTGCCGGACGTTCCGCGGTCCAATTCGGAAAGGGGTTTCTGCTTGACGTCCTGAAATCTTCGACTAGCCCGCGAACCGCGCTGCGCCGCTCCAACAAGCAGCTCAGCAGTCGCTGCAGTTCTGAACGCTCTCCATACCATTCGCAAGGGATCTCCTCCGCAATGCACTGCAGTTTTGTCTCGGAGAAGCGTTCGATCCGCGCAAGCCAAGGAGCAAAGTCGTCCCACGATTGGATACCCTCATAAACCTCATTGATGGCATACACCCCACGCAGCGGCGCGTCGGGGAAACTCCACTCCCCAGCATTGAAGCAGTAGCCGAAGTCGATATACGTCGCTCTGAATTTTCGCTGGTGCAGCTTCCTGTGGAATAGGACTTGCCGACCATCGGCGTTGCCGGTCCACTTGTCGAAGGCGAGGATGCCGGCGAACTCTCCTCGATTGTGAACCTGCCCGAACATTGAGTGCCGCGGCCAATCCCAGACCTCTTCATCAGTCACCACCAAAGAACCGAATTGAAGTCCAGGACACACAGCAACCGCCCGGCCAGCCAGGGTGAAGGTGAGTTGCTGGTTAAGGATCGTCTCTTCGTCCACGAGGATAATGACCGGCTCCGGCACGCTCAGCCCGATCATGCGTGCGAGTCGGCACCCTAGATACTCGTTGGCGAGTACCCGGGTGGCCTGCGGATTTCCTTGGAACTTGACGACATACTGATTGCCGTCATCGGCCAACATGATTCGAGCTTGCGACCCGCCACGAACCTGGGAGATGTTTTTGATTGCCTTTATCGACACGTTGCCAGCTCCTTGTGTTTTTGGTGGTGGTTGGTGTGGGACGCGATCGGTGGGTTGTTTCGCAGCAGCAGAGAATCACACGTATCCATGCCGCCCGGCATATTGGGGAGCTAGACACTAGGCTGCGTGCGGTTGGTCGGGACCAGCTAGTTCTTCGAGACCGAAAACAATGTGTTGCAATGTCTTGAGGTCCGAAATCTCGCCGAGAGGAGGGGCTTGGAGCTTTGCGAGCAATGCCGTAACAGTCTTCGGATCGAGCCGCTTTGTCACTGCTTCCAGACGATCAATCCCACGCGCAACTGATTCCAGCATCTGGAGGACTTTCCGCTTGATGGTGACGTCGCGGATCAGCTTTGGCTGGTTTACGCGTCCATACTCGCGGAGGACGCTACGATAGAAGGTCGTGCCAACAACCTTTTCCATACACAGAATGCGCTCATCGAGGTCGTCGGTCTGGACAGCCGCAGATGAGGCGCTAGTTTTTCTGGTTGGGCTTTGCCCATTGCTGTTGCCATTTGTGGGGGGAGTTGGGCGAGGAGCGGTTTGTCCACGGTTGCCGTTGCTTGCTCCGTTTGGACCAGCACCTTGAGATCCGTTGCCGGCGTTTCCGTTGCCATGCTTGCTCGGGGGCCGCATTCCTTTACGCCAGTTCTCCGGAAGGGCCCAGGCGGACAACATGGGTGCTCTCACTGGCTGGCGGTTCTGGTCCAGATCGACCCAGATTGCGGGAAAATCGTAGAAGTACCGGCCCAGACCGAAGCACGAACACGCCCGTTTGAAGGCTTGCGCATCAGCTGAAGTCATGCCGTTGTCATCGTCGGCCCACTCTTCACCAGTTCCGGAGTGCGACCACAGGCCAATGATGGTGACAGTGCAGGTGACCAGCACCTTGCCCGAGACGATGCTCTCGCCCTTCTTCACCCGGGTGATGTTATTCATCGTTTCGATCTTGTACTCCCGCGTCCAGCCCTGGGGAGAGAAGAGCGCATTCAGCCGGTCGGTGTAAGCGCGGGGATCGGCGTAGGGTACGATTTGACCGCGCTTCTTGTCGTTTGTGGTGTTAGTAACCCGCCACCGGACCTGATCCGGTGGAAACGGAACCTCCAGATCCGCAAGAAGCTTTTTGACGTCCAGTGCCAAAGCCGATGCCGAAGATTCTTCATTTGCCATGGGACAAAGTTCCTCCTTCCAATGGATTGAGTGCTCTTGAACGCTGTTGAGTGGAAGAGTGTGAGCTGGCTATTGATTGGGTTTTTTGGGGCTGCCAGTGCTGGTGCCGTTCGAGACGCTCTAAACTTAGGGGCGCGGTTTCACGCTGACGTTTGGGGGCCAGTCCTTATGGCCGATCGCATGCGAGATGCGCTTCCCGACCTGCCGCGACCAGTGGTGCAACTGGTCTTCATTGGCACCGCTGCGGGCCAGCGTTCCCGCCCGAGAGGGCGCCTACTACGCGAAGAACGGAAACTGTTTTTGGTCCTTCGGTTTGGTATCAGATTCGTGGGCGTGCGGCTTCGATTGTGTTTATTACTTCATCGACAAGTTCGTTGGCAGCAATCTTGTTGTTAGTTTCTTTGTAGGCATCGGCCCAGATGCAGCCCTGCAAATCACTGGTGGTTAGCTCATCGTATAACGGAGTGTATTTCTTCACCAATTCGGCAATGATGCTTTCGTGATCCATATTCCCTCCACCAAGACCGCAACTTAGGCACGGCATGGTATCCGGTGCCTTAGCCGGCGCCCGGAATACAGGAAGAGTTTCTCGCTGTTTTCCATGGCGCGAACTAGGTCGGACAGCTCTCTCTTCCGGTTGCAGAAGGCCGAACCGCCGACTACGCCGCCGTATTCAAAAGGGTTCTTCATAGCACCAGCCCCATTACGCAAGATGCGTAACGCAACTTGCGTAATTCTACTGCAATTTGCTGCTCGCTCTGTATCTTATTGATTATAGGTAGCTTGCTAGGAGCAGCCACTTGTATTCCCGCAGGTGCAGCGGTAACACGTACCGCTCCGGAGCATTAGCGAACCGCAGACGTTGCAGGCAGGCGCATCTCCGAATTGCACAAATTCACCGAGCGCTTCAACCTCTCCTTTCCCATTCGGGGGCGGCATGGCATGAATGGACACTGGACGGGACTCGAACAGTTCTCCCTGTTCATTCTTCAGAAACTTGAGCTCCATCCAACGGAAGAGATAATCCATCAGTGACGTGGCATAGCCGATCTTTGGATTCCTTGACCAGCCACTGGGCTCAAAGCGAGTGTGACTGAATTTGGCGCAGAGCACGTCGAGCGGCACCCCATGCTGCAACGCAAGTGAAACGACGGTCGCAATCGAATCCATGAGCCCGGAGATCGTCGAACCTTCCTTCGCCATCCTGACGAAGATCTCCCCCGGTAACCCATCGTCGTACACGCCAACGGTGAGATATCCCTCCTGGCCCGCGATGGAAAAGTGATGGGTGATTGCTCGCCGTTCATCTGGTAGGCGCCGGCGGAGTGCACGCACGAGCTCTGAGCTTCTACTCCCGATCTCTGCGGGCACGGGCACCGATCCGCCTTGCGTACCCTCCGGTCGCGAGGCTTCGTTTTCATTGATCGCAATGACTTGCTTTGCTGCTGACATACACACCTCGCTATTGATGCCCTTCCCGCCGCTGCCTTATCGTCGGCCTGTAAATTCTTGTGTAGACCGCATACCAATCAGAGGCGATTTCTCGTTGCGCCTCAGCTAACGGCAGCGCGCCAGAACAGACTTGATGGTGCAGGTAGTTTTCGACCTCGTCCTTCTCACTCGCCCCTGGGAATACGTTCCTAGGTTGCGGCCACAGATTGGTCTCGCAGTTCGGACAGCCGCCCAATTCCAGAGGTATAAGGTGATCAAGTTCGTAATCGTGAATGCTGCCCCTGACCCCGTAAACCCGCATCAGCTGGTGTTTCATCGCATTGGTGTACTCGAAGGGCGGTCTGACGGTCGCCGTGTAGCCTCGCCGACAGATGGTATTTCTGATAGTGCCTTGAGTAACGCGCGGATCCGTTGCTCCTGGCGTCAGGTCGTGGCGCGGCAACACTCCAGGCGGCAGGGTCGCTTGTGCCGATCCGTCTTGGGGATGATCCTTGGTTATGCCAGGAAGACGGTTCAGGAGTTCTCCGTTCTCGGCCGAATGCATATGCCACAGGTTCTCACGCAGGAAGAACCCATAGTGCCTAAATAGGTAGGAGCTAAGAACGAGCAGTAGCAGCAGGCGCAACAAAAATCTCATCGTCGCTCGCGCAGTGGGATGATCTCGGAGGCAGGTTCCTCTCTGCGCGCCTCCTCTCTCCGGCATCGGGTATTGCACCAACGATTGAAAGCGAAGATTACAAGCGGCGTGCCGGACAGAGCACCAACAAATGCCGCGCCCGAAGTCAGGTGCAGACCGTTTCCAATGCATACGAACAGAAAAACAAACAGGCAGATGACCAGGGCATAGTCCTTCAGTCTTCCATGCATGTCCCTTTTACTCCTTTCATGCCACCTCGGCCGCGAGCACGTTTCCCTCGCTGTTTTGACTTGCGGGTACACCGTTTTCCAGCCGTACTTCTTTTCCCTTCGATACTCTGGAAAAATGACAATGCGAACAGCCAACGCAATGCACCGCCGCGGTAATCGCACGAGCCACCTCTTGAAATCGCTTTGGGATTGTGATTCCTTCTCCGGCCAGTGAGTAAAACGTCGGCAGTACAGCACCGGCTTGGTTTTTGTCTTGGCCTGACAGATCCAACTCCAGACGCCCGTGAATGCCACGAAACAGGACTTTCGTCTCCAGTGGAGGTCGCTTGCCGTCGCTTATCTCTCCCGGCCAATGCCGGGTAATCAACAGTTCGTAGGTCCGTTCCGTGCGCAGCATCTCGATTCTCACTAGCACCGGTGCTACGACGACCGCATGAAGACCGTTCACTCCGATCGCCTCTACCGGATGCAGACACTCCATTGCCTGGCCATCTTCCTGTGCGAAGGTGACGTATCGCCCCAGGTCTCCGACCGCCCCACCGGACTCCAGCCCACGCATCACATAGCGTTTCGCCAGGTGCTGGTGCTCCAGGCTCACGGGCGAATGGGCATAGATTCCTCGTTCTTTCAACACTCGCAACGCCTGCCGAGAGAGCCTTAGCCCCACTTGGTCTAACAATCGCTTTTGCTTCATGCCAGCAACACTCTCCTTGTCTTAGGCGGATTGCCGCACACGAATCGGGCAGCCGAGGGCAGCCCGAATCATCTCTTTGGTGCAGCCTGCCCAGCATTTGTAAAAGCGTGGGTCCTCAATCAGGATGGCCAAGTTGTCACCAACGCGGTCGTGGCCAGAATCCGCGCAGGATGGACAGCGCGTGATGTAGTTCCTTCCAACCTTCCGCACAGCGCCAACGTGAGCCAGGATGCGAAAGTCCGACCCGTCATGCCCACGCCTACGTTGAGGTAGAGTGTTCCTGCTCGGTGCCGGGGAGCTGACCGCCGCGAGACGCTCCTTTCCGGCGATGAACCTTCGCAGTTCTTCCTCGGTCACTTTGCGCAGACCGTTGAGGTAAGCGATCTGGGCGGCCAGTGTGTAATCAGCGCCGTAAAACCAAAATCGCCGATGGGCGCCTCGGTGAATTCCCAGCGGGCCGCGAATCGCGTTGCCGAACTCTCCGGCGCCGATGGCATCGTGCTTCGGAAACACCTCGATGCCGTCCGCCAAGCCCGCGCCCTTCACCGGCACTCCCAACCTCAGGGCGAGATCATGGATGTAGATTCGGCACTCCTTCGCAAGCAAGGGCGTTGCCAGGAAGATCCAAAGGTGACCACCTCGCTTGCTCATCTCCAGCGCAGGCTCGACCTTGTCCTGTGTGAGGTGGTACTGCAGCTTGAGCAGGTCCTCCATGGAGTTCTTGTAGTCGGCGTCGATGACGACCCATTTACACCGCTGGGTCGACGGGTTGATGGCATATAGGCCCACTGTGAGTTTGCCTTCCAAGTGCCGGCGAATGGTTTCCTCGGTCAGCATAAGTGGTACGTCGGTCCCTTCCTTGCTTGGCCGGAAGTAGTAATGCCGCCCGGTTTCTGGGTGCGGCCGCATGGACTGCATCGTGTACGCACGGCGGTTCACGAATAACTGCCAGTAATCCTTAACGACTTTTGGCGGTGCCTTGATTGCCGAAGGCATTGGCTGATCACCTCCTTCCAGCGGTTCTAGCCGCGGGTGCTTTCGAAGCTTTTGTCCACGCGCAAGTGCGCAGCGCGTGTCGGTAGATAACCCGGAATATTTTTTCTGTCAAACGGCCGCCTCAGGCACCATTCCGGGCAGTACCACCCACTGCAAGCCAGTCCGCCAAAGCCCTGGCCGTTCAATGAGATCGAGGAAGTTACATTCCTTCAGGAGCATTTCGAGCTGCGTCGCGCTGTACCCGCCGAATTGTTCGTCCTCAAAGTCCACGGCGTACCAGGTTCCTTTCTTGCGGTCGAGGACATAGACCGCCCCAGAATCCGGATCTCCGGGTACGAGCAAGAACAGCAGAACAGACGCCGGAAACTCGATCCAGCGAACGATTTCGACCGTTTCGGTGACCTTCACAAGTACGGCCATCGCTGATTGCAGATCGGCTCCAGGGTCAACCTGCACAAGGGGTTCAATCATCATTCGTCCGAACATCGCAGTTATCCTTTCCGGGCAGTCCGCCCAGATCGTGTTGTGTTGAAAGCCAAGAGGAGACCGATGGCGCACACCTCAGCTGGCGCAGGAGGGGCAAGCGCGCCAACGGTCTTGTTTTTGTTGGAAGTACTAGGGTTGAGAATGGAATGAGAGCAGAAAGAGATCGTGAGCAGGACGGTTGCTATCTATAAGGATTCAAGCCTCACGCTCAGATTCCTGACTACCCGGCGAAGGCGCTGAATCGTAACGTCAGAGTCGCTGGCCGCGCTAGCACGTTAGAACGAGGCTCCATGATGCTTCGGTGGCGTGCACTAAGATCTTGCGTACATCTTGGGTCCCAGTTTCAGTTGCTCAATGGCCCCCACATATCCCGATGCATCTGGCTTCGGATAGTAGAAGAACCGAAATCCTTGGGCCATTTCGGTCAACACTCGTGATGGACTCTTCCCAATATCAACGCGCCAAACAAATGGCTTTAGGCGCGGTCCCGCAAAGAATTGCATCCGGGAAACGAAGTTTGCCCGGTCAAATTCCGCGCTGACGATATGTGACCACTGACGAAGCCGAGCTTCTTCCGGGAGCAACTGCGGCAAGAGTGGTTCGTCGACTATTCTCGCCGGATTCTGGCCCGCTCCTTGGTAAATGAAGCCCTTGAGGTTATCGAACTCTGACTCAAACCCCGTGAAAGGGAACCGCGCCAAGACAAAATGAAATGCGATTTTCGAGATGGCCTGTACGTAAGGCAGGGTGATCTGGGTTCGCATTTCTCCGTTCAGCTCCGTGTGATCTTGAGATTCCATCGATGTGTCCCGCATCCCATGGAGTAAAGAGCCGAATGTGGCCTGAAGCTCCTCCTTATCGTTCGCGCCAGCGACACAAACGATGATTTCCCAGCTTCTCCATTCCTCACCAAAGCGACGAAGATCTTGCACTACCTTGCCGCTCCGGATTGGCAGGTGTTCTAGCGAACCATCATTCCGCTTGAAGACCACTTGATGCATCGGCACGGCTTGATCCTCCGATGTCATTTCCCATAGCAGTTCCTGTTGAATGGTCGGGTGAAGTCCTTTGACGGTCAACGGGGGCAAGCCATGAGTTGGATCAACAAATATATTCTTGGCTTCGTGACTGCTTCTGCCTTTGAAACCCAAGATGCCTCTAAAGAAGGCTTCAGTGCTGTTTTGCAGAAAGACAGCCTCAAACTTGCTGAATCTAGCTTGACATTCATAACAGATGAAGTTCCTCAAGCGAACGTCGTCCTTGAAGTTACCCAGGCCTGCTGGCAGGTAGTGTTCCTTCGGGTGCAATGGAGATCGTCCGGGGCAGAGTCCGTCAGGCGAGGTGTATACGCAACGTTCATAGATGTTCGAGCGATCCATAGATCTTTTCTACCCGGGCACCGGGATTCCAGAATCGAAGACGCGGTACTTGGTCAGGCAATCATTTCCCGCTGCAAGCGGGAAGGAAGGAGTCGAACTGATACGCACCAAGGTTGCCTTGATGGTCTCGGCTTTGTAGCTCATCAACTCTATTAGTAGCCCATATGCTTCCCCAGGAAAGTTCAACCCAGCCGTTTAGTAATCGCCTTTACCAAACGCTTCACCTCAACGCGCAGCAACAACTCATCGTCTTGTGTGATGAGCCGCGCGTGCATCGTATCCAGCCGGATCGGATGTAGCCTTTGGAAAGATTCCCGCACGCTTTCCGGTCGGTTAAAGAACGGTGCAAAGACCTCGCGCCAGTTGTCCGTCCTACAGATTAGCAGCGCGTAATCCATGAAATCAGCATATTCAACTAACGATCGTTCCTCCGCGCCAGCCTGTTCCGCTTTCCGCTTCTTATCCTGCCACAGTTCATACAGACCGTTCGGTAGGCGATGCTTAGGCCAACCCGTGCCAAATACTCGCGTCATCTGTTCTTCAATAAAGTTGCGCAATAGCCTTTCCAGTCGCTGCAAGCGGTCATGCGCTGCATTGGTGCGCGCCAGACCTTTTTCCTCATCCGCCACCTTCGGCCGCACCGAGCGCATATCTCCCTCGACCAACGGCGGTAGCTCGCCCCGGAGCCCGGCAATATCCAGGGCCTCCTCGAATGCTGGCAGCGGAAAATCCGTCAGCGCTGGGTTGAAGCCGCGACTGACATAGAAATCCGACCGCGCTACCAAATCCGTGAATGTTTCCGGCCGCCAAGTGATCGGATCCCGCCAGTCCCCCAGATCCAGACGCAATGCCGCCGACAGGCTCTCGTCGAAGGCGGGCATGCTCCGCAGCGCATGACCGATTCCCTGCATTTCCGCAAAACCGGCCATTGACCGCATAGCTTCATGAGCATCCATCCACGGCGTGCGCATGCCTTCGATCGCCTGCTTCAGGCTGCTTTCCTGCTGAGAGTACCGAGTGAGGATCTCCGAGAATGCGGTTTCCCGGAACTCCGCCAATAGGCGTTGGGTTTCTGTCGTCTCGGGCAGACGAAAGCGGGCGTCGAAACCGTCCATCGCGTGGCGTGCAAGTTCCATTTCGCGCCGCCAAGGCGAGTCGACATCGAGGATGCCCGCCTGCCGCAGTTCCCACATCGGCCCTAATGCCGCGCGAGCCAGTTCCCGATGGAGACCGACGCTCTCCAGCATCCGTTTGATTGAGGAATTCTCCTCCACCAAACGGGCAGTTGCCGCCATTCCTGCAATTCCAGACCTCTCTTCGATGGCTCTAAAGGCACTAAGTCGCCCAGTTCCCGCGTTCTCCTCGACCTCCGTGAGTGTCCGCGCCATCGGACGTTTGACACCCGCTATCTCCCTGAGGGTTTCCGTCATCGGATGCGTGGCTCCCGCGATCTCATCGAGGGCCTGCTTGTAAGGCCGGTCATCGAGCGCCTTCTGCATATCCAGGACCGATCTGATCAACTTTTCGTCTGGCAACTTCCCTCCTACCGCCGACGTAAATGGCCGGAAACGTGGGGACACGACCTGTGAATGCTATTTAATTAGTTAATCTTTATTTACGATAATACAACGAGCTAAACATGCGAGTGAGCGTGTGCAAAGTGAACGCTGAATGGCGGCGTGACGTGTCCCCCGGGGCGAAAGCGATTTCAGACGGTTCGGCGACGACCAGCGCGCAAGGACCGACAATTGGCAACCGCTGCGCCCACCAACGCTGGCGGATCCGCGCACAACACACTGCCGCTCCGCTCGAACGATAGCCGGCTACATTCATTGCCCAACCGAACCACTGCCGCGCGCACAACCCGCGCGTATCGCCGCACTACCTTGTGCAACTCGCGCGCGCACAATTTCGCGCAATTGCCGGAACACCGATCCGCAATGAGCACACAACTGCAACAAGAACTGCATCACCCTGACTTCACACAACGCATCGCAATAGCGCGCGTGTTGCACAACTGCTCGGTCGTTTTTCGGATATTGAGAATCTCAGCAGGGTATAGTCAACCGATAACCGCCGCGCTATCAGCAGGTTGCAAGGGCGCGATTCACGCCAATTCCACTCCAATCCCACTTCAAACCCACGGCAATAGGTAAATCGGACACCATTTTACGAAGCAGATGTACGCCATCCAACCGGACGGGAGAGGCCCCGCTTTAGCACGGCGAGAAAGGTGGTGGACACAGGCGAGTGGTTGCTTTGGACTGACAGGCAAAGGCCCTCAGTGAGGAAATCCTGCCGGAGGCCGAAGTGAACCAGCCGACGGCAGCCCTCGAACTTCTTCACGAGGAACAGCAACAGGTCATAATTCGAAACAAGATACAAGAAGTGCCGGATGTCGGTCTCAGCTTGGATCCTCTTCTGGATCGCCAGGTATCGCGCATTAGCTTTCTGGGTGCGTTCATACTCGAGTGCGAAGCGGTATTCGTGTTCGTCGATGCGGACCGCGACCACTGCGTCAAAGTCCTTCACGTATCCAATCTCCGTGAACTCGTTGCGCGACCGGATGTCAGACTCTGGCGTCCAGCGAATGAGCCTGCGCGCTTGCTTCAGCGAGAGGTGAATGTCATTCAACTCCAGAGCATGTTGCACGTGACCGTTGGACTCTTTGCCAATGTCCGTCGATCCCGAGTAATACTCTCCTCTGCCAACCAATTCCGACGCACCAGCTCTCGATATCGAATACACCACGCCGCGGTTCATGGTTGGAATCTCGTGGCGGACCAGCAGGTCGTGAGCCAGCAACCGTCGCATCCGGTTGTCAAACGCATTACGCGACGACGCGCAATACTCCAGCTTCATGAATTCGTACAACTGAGCGGGCGTAACGAAGCTGCTGTGCAGCACACGTCGGAGCAGTGGATAATCCCTTACCTCACTCAGCGCGATCATGCCTTTCCGATACCGCATGGGATTCACTTCTGCTACGCGGATGTCAGCACAAGCCGTGCAACCCATGGCCGCCGCGCTTCCGGTTCCAGGACAAAGCGGCCCAACTCGGTTTGCATCCAGCTGTGCGCCGGCATTAACAGCATGGCCTCCTGCTGGTCGCGACATTCGCTGAACGAAATGAGCCAAGTGTCGCATGACCGCCAATCAGTCCTGCCAATTGTCAGCTTGCCAACCAGGTAGGCCCGCACTACCACCAGAAAACCGTCGGGTTTCCCTGGGGCGTTCAAGAGACTCTTGAAAAGGAGTTTGTTCTGTCCCTGCCACACGCACGGTTCCGCGCATTCGAATACACGACCAATCATTTGCGAGGGACGGTTCGGATTGAATCCGCCAACTCCGTTGAACCGAGCATAGCCGACGATCTGCGGCCGCTGGCGTATTGATCCCGCGATGTCGATGCCGGTCGTGTTGTAATACACGCCTCTTGCAAAGCGTTGTGGGTCATCCGGGTTCTTGCCAAACCGCCGGCGCCACACGCTACCAAAATCTGTCACCGCAACCAGCACTCTGCTATGCACCTTTCAGCCGCCGGTTCTCCCGCCGCTCCGCGTAAAGTTGCTCCTGTAGATTGTTGATGAGCTGCACTACCTTCGGATCTGCCGCACTCATATCGATGGAAACCGCAGCAGTGCGATTTGGATCTGTCTTTTTTGCCATCGCGTCAAGCCGCACAGACATGTCTGCTATCAGCTTTTCCTTTTCCAGCAGGTCACGTTTGGCTAAATCTCTTTCACGTTTATAAGAGTCCCTCTCATCGGTGACAGAATCCAGTACACCCTTGAGGTTGTTCGCATCCGAATCTGCTCCAGGGATAGACATGCCATGGTCAGCCGCCTCGATCGCCCGGTTGCAGCGTTCGATGTGGTCGTTGTATTTCTGGATCGCCTCGCGCGCCACGCCTCGGGAATATGCGTCGTGGTTGTACAGGTCCGTCATCATCTCCGCCGTGATCCACATGGCGCGACAGTGGTCGATCCATTGCTTGGTGTACAGCATGGCCAAGACCAACAGCGCAATCGTCGTGCCCAAGCTGTACTTGAAGTATGGGTTACGCACGCTCTCATCCAGGAATACCTGACGGCGTTCTTCCATCCACGTGCCGTAATCGAAATTGTTGGGATTGAACTGCTTGAGCAGGAACTCGTACCAGGTGTCACCCCGTTGGTACATCGGACGGGCAGCCTGTGTTCGAGGCCGGACGTCGGGCTGCACTTGTTGCTGCCCGTGCGATGCTCTCTGGGATTGCCGGGCTTGCTGTGCGACTGCCGAACCGACCGTCATCAGGCCAACCACTGCAAGTGCGACGGTCGCGAGCGTTCGCTTCATAGGTGTATCAACTTTCCTTATCCACGACGGGCAAACCGCTTGGTCGCCGCCAGTTCAGGCGTTTTGAAACGCAGGTTTGCTCCGGTGGACTGCTCGCGGGACTGCCTCGTTCGCGCGTACAGTTCTGGCTCAAAGTTGGGAATCCGGACGTCCTGTGGCGGGCGAATGTGGAGCAATTGATGCAGCGTGCCGCGCGTATCATCCGTCATCAGAATCTCCATTTGTCCTTTGGGAAGATTCTTGATGTGTTCATCGAGCGCGCGCGTCTCGCGATCTTCGCTCTCGGTGGCCCGGTCGGTTGCCTCGTACTTCTCGTAACCAAACATGCGCCAGCGGTGCATCGATACGCTGCGCCGTGTGACGGTGTGCTCAGCCGAAGCCTGCAGGAAATAGCGGGCTGTCTCCTCGTCGCGGGTGCGCAACGTCAGGGTCGTGTTTGGCGCCGATGTCACGTCTTCCTTAAAGCCCCGGCCAACCTGCATGAGTTGCGGCAGGCTTTGCATTGAGAACAGAAATGCCGTGTGGGTGCCGCGGGCAGTCTGCAGGATCTGTGCGAAGTTGCGGTATCCGAAGGGCGCAAACTCGTCCAGCACCACGCTGAACATCGGCCGGTTTGTGCGTCGCCGCTGTTCCTCGCTCTCATACCGTTTGCCCACGACCAGTTGCAGGTTCTGTAGCAGCATCTTTCCCAGAGCTCGTACCGGTTCGGTGTTCTTGTTGACGTTCAAGGTGACGAACAGGATCAGCTCCTGCTCGATTACTTCGTCCAATGACAACAGTTCCTCGTACGGGCCGGTGATCACACTGAGTTCATCATCCAGAAACGTCATGCACTCGTTGACCAAGCCCTGGATCTTCGGCACACGCTCGCGGTCCCCAAACGACTGGTAGAGGTTCTTCACCGACATCTCGAAGTTCAGGCGGCGCTGTACAGGAATGGATGGGTCGTGTTCCAAGCGGTAGCGCGCCTTCTCGACCTGTTCCCGCAGCACCTGTTCGTCAATTGCCATGACCAGCACGTCATAGAAATTGAACTTCTGACCGGTGTGCACCAGCACACGGACGATGTCGGCCAGATAGTTCAATTGGTGCTTGGCGAAGAACTCGTCATGTAGGTTGAAGGAGCCGAAGACCATGTTGACGACAGACATGTAGTCCTCGTCGCTGCAGTAGAACGGGTTATACCGGACAGAGATATCTGGGCGCGCGGGATTCAGGACTCGTAGTTGATGCAATCGTCCGGCACGGTGAACGTGCGGCAGAAGGTCGTAGAAGAACTCGAGATCGCCCTTGCCATCAAAGATCACCATCGGCAACCGGTGTGGATCCTTCGGGGTGCCGACGACTCGCGCCATGTCCTGCGTAATGATGTTCTTTAAGAGCGTGGTCTTGCCGGACCCAGTCATGCCCAGCACGATGCCCTGCATGACGCGCACTCTGTCCGGCCAATACCACGGCTTACCATGGATGTCGTAGCCAAGAACCACGGAGTCTTCCTTCCAGGCTTCGGCCGTAAACTGTTCGTCCCGTTTCCGGGAGATAACCATCGGTGGATGTGGCCACTGCTTCTCCCGCCGGGCACGTGCGGTGGCAATCAGGATGGAAGAGCCGACGATGGCCAAGCCGCCCAGAGCCAGGTAGCAGGCCAACTCGGCAATCTGGCGGTTCGTGAAGAAGAAACGCTCGCGGGCCACGTACCAGGCGAACCAGCAGACTGCCATGAGAACGAGGGCGACCACGATCTCCATGCTTTCCAGAACTGGTGGATTCTGCTGGCGGTTGACGTACGAGTCGCGCATCATTGCACCGCCGTCACCACGCGATCCAGGTAGACTGCACACATCTGCACCGCCGCTACTGCTACTGCCCATCGCCAGAGGCGCACAAATGCCCGTCGATTGTGCAGACAATCATCAATGTCCCAGGTCGTGCGTGGTACCAGCATCAGGACGATTCGATAAATGAGTACGACTACTGCTCCCAGCAGCCAGCACTGGGGCAAAGTGGCTGCCGTCCATTGGCCGACAACGCTGGCCTGTGTCCCCGAGTGAGCGCGCGCGGTGCCGGGCAGCCACAGCCAGTACACACACGCACCCTCCAGCGTGATGGCCAGTAGCATCGCAGCGAAGAAAACGAATGCCTCAATCTGGCGAAGGTTTAATGTCGTGTCTTTCGGGCCGCGAGTCTCAGTGTTTTCCATAGGTCTCTGCCTCTCAATGCCTTTTCATCTTTGGGCTCAACACCCAACGCATCAGAAACCCCAGAACGCCGCAGAACACAAAACCGCACGAGAGGCCCAAATGAAAAGCAGCGTTCTCTGGCCGGTACAGATACAGCCAAGCCAGCCGAGCCAAGCCGAACATCAGGAAAGCCCAAAACAGAAACTCCCAGTCGCGAATCAGCTCTTGCGCATCGCTGCCCATCTCGCGTGAGGCGTGAGGTCTTACGTCGTTCGCATCGGTTTCGTCGTCCATACTCTTAGCCCTACAGCAGACTGTTGAAGTAACTGAAACAGCCGAACACTAGAGCAGACACCAGACAGAACAGCACAAACCAGCGACTGGGTGGCCTTGTGGCTTTCCCGTCAAACGGGTTGGCTGGTTCGAGCATTGCGTCGCGCATGGCTTTGCCGAATCCGACGTCCGGCCGATTACGCATATATTCGCGTAGCGCCTCGTAAACCTGTTTGCCTCTGACTCGTTCCGTCATCACTCGACGTCCATACTCGTGTCACTTGCTAGCGCACCAGAAACGCAGTTACCTGCGACTGCTGGCCATGATGCAAAGCGTCCCCGGATTGATTGGGGCTGGGAAACTGCAAGCGCAGAATCGTCGGGTTCGGGCTTGATGCCACCTGCAAAGCCACTACGCCAACCACCTCCTCGCCCGGGGCGATGCGCACAGACTGTACCTGCCCATCCAAAACCTTCACCGGAGTTTCTTGTTTGACTTTGAGTTTGGTTATTTGCTCATCACCAAGCTGCGAGTTGACAAAGCCATACAGCGACTGCGGAGAGCGCACCCCGTCCAGCTGGTACACCTGCGGGGTGTCGATGCTGTACGGCTGAGCGCTGTGATTACAGACGGCGTAACGAATCAGCAGGTGGCCATCTCTTTCATACAGGTCGCTGATCCAGACCTCGACTGGCTTCGAGGCCCGCTGCTTCGAAGGCAACATTCGGACCGGCTTTCCCGCGAGCAGTAGTTCGGTGATCGGCGGCGAAACCGGAGCTGGAGAATTCGTATTCGCCGGTTTCACTAGATCCGCGTTGTGTACCGGCGTCTGGTCGACGGCAAAGTCCATGGTCGCTACTGAACCCGCGGGCTCCAGTTCGTAGTTCAGGCGCTGACTTGCCGTCCAGATGAACAGGTTGGTTGCAGCATCTGCTTCCGTGGGCTGAACAAATACCTTGTTTTCCCGCCACTCGACCTTGAACGAAGGGCTTCCGGCGGCCACCTCAATAACCGGGTCGCCGACCTCGATGACAGTGAGGTGGTTGAGTGCGGTCTTCAGATGTACGATGCGGGTGCGGTCGCTGGTTTCGGTTCCAATCTTCTGGGCAACAAGTGGGACAACGGTTGCCCCCAGCACTAGCAGAGTCAGCGCGATGCGTTTCATAGTTCGCTTCCTTCTTCCTTTGCTCCGTTCCGGGTGAAGCCCAGGAGACTTCGGGGAAAAGTCTCCTGGACGGTTGTGGTTAGTTGGTTTCTAGCAGCGGAACAACGCCTCTGTTGGGGAGTTGCGGCCGCTGTTGGGTGTCGGGAAAGATCACCTTCCCGCTGCGTATCGCACTGCGTCCCGCCTTGAACGGGAACTTCCGGACTCGCTCTAGCACGACGGGTGAGCCCTTCTCATCGCGATCGGTGAACACTTCCCCCATCTTCGTGACTTGCGCTATAAAGATCAGGCGTTCAACGATCTGGCCATTGGTTTGTGTGAAGGGTTGAACCAGGAAGATCCGCCCTTCCGAGTCGATTTCCACTTCGCCGTCGCACAAACTGGGAACTTCCACGGTGACTGGACGGCCACCGGTGCGCTCCGCGATCTGATTGACGACTTCTTGCGGAAAGCTATAGAACACGATCGATCCGGTCCCGGTCACCGCGTTCGGGTCCGGAGCTGCCCGTCTTTCCCTGCACACGATCGCATGCAAGGCCGACAGATAGGACAATCGAGTTCCATTCTTGCTGCTGCTCCATTTCTGAAGCCCGTTTACCAGCGCCTTCAGCTCTTCTCCCGCCCGTTTCTCGTAGGCATTCAAGGCAGCGGAAGCCTGGTTGCGCCGGAAGAAAAGCTGCTTGCGAGCCTCGGCGTCGTGCTTATTCGCCTCGATGTCCGCATTGGCTTTCTCCAGGTCAGCAATGAGCTGTTGACGCCGGCCCATGATTTCGGTCACACGGTTCCCGTAGTACCGGTTGACCACGAAACACTCCTGATAGATCTCCGGGGTGAAGCTCTGTCCTCCGATCACTCCCCGGAAATCGCTCAAGCGGGCCGTCGCGGCACTGCCAAAGAACCGCCCCAGTTCCTTGCGGATGAAGTTGTACAGTCTCCCGACCTTATCGTTGCCATCGACATCCAGATGCTCGTCCATGTCTTCGATCCGGCGTTTCTGCTTCAGCTTCAGCCAAGGCGCTGTAGGCACATCGTTGCGGATAGTGCGGATCACCTCCTGATCGGGTTGGGTGCCGTGCTTCAGCTGATCCAGCGCATTCTGAAGCTGGTCCACCAACTCCCGTGCCAAATCGGGCCTTCCTTTGGCCAGGCACGAAGTCTTCAAATCGGTTATGGCGCCGATCTGATTTCCGCGGGCCTGCATGGAAACTTGCGGAAGGTTCCACCATGGACTCGGAGGTTTCGGGTTTTTGGTCTTAACGGCAGAGTGTTGTTCCTCGTAGGCGAACCGGTCTGCGACGAACCGTGGAAAACGGTTGTCCTCGACCAGGCAAACCATATCGAAGTCAAAGTCACCGCCGTTTCTGGAAGCGGTTTCCGAATGAAGGACCAGCGTGCCTCTCAGCCGCAGTTGCTCCGTAGCAACGGCAGCGACACCTTCCGTCGAAAGCTGGCATCCACGTTGTTCGAGGTGCTGCGCCAACAGGCGAACGGTGTCGTCCACTGAGAGGATTTCGGTCGGCAGGAGGTCTTCTTTCATCCGGATGGGATAGCGCACGACCAGACCACGCCGGCAACTTGATTCGGCGATAGCGCTGGTCTTTGGGATCCAATCCGAACCGCAGACCACTTGTCCTTCATGCAGGAAGAGGTAGCCATCGTCTGCGAGCGCGAACCCGGGAAGATGGAAGCCGCCACTGGTGCAGAGGCGATACGCCCATTTCATCAACACCCGCTGGAGGTGATGCTGAATGAACGGATGCCTCAACATGTACCCGGTAGCGTCGGCAATCAGAGCTGCCTGCGCCACCGTGTATTCGTTCGAGGTGTAGTCGGGATCGGTTTCTTCGCCGGGCTCCAGTACTCGTTGACTCTCCTGCGTGCCCAGCAACTGAAACAGCTCCGTGAAATTGTTCGCCTCGAACGCTTGCCGCACTTTCTCGATTTGGCCGAGAGCGTACGGTTTGATTTCCAGTTCAATCGAGTCTTCCGGCGCGTGTTCCAGCAGGGTGTAACTCGAATTGAATTCGAGATTGCGGGAGACGTCACGAAAGCCGACCATGACCGGGCCGCGGAAGGTGTGCGCTTGACGATCTCCCATGAGCGATCGAATCGTCCGCAACACTTTTCCCTGGTACTTGGGCTTCACGCACGATTTGGGCAGGATGATGTCAACGTCGAGGTGTCGAGCGACTTCATCCGCCATGACCTTGAATGCGCCCTTCGCCTGGGTCTTGTCGAAGGCCAGGCGAAATTGATAGAAGCGATGCGCCCCGATTCGCCTGCCTTGAATCCTGCGCTTCGCCTGTTCGACCAGCGCCGTTTCTTCTGCGTCGGTCAACGGAAGGTCCTGCTGCTCTTCAGATCGCTCACCGATCCGTTGCGCATGCAGTCTCTCCGTCTCCCTGGCCAGAAGTTCGGACTGGTGCTTTTGTTGAAGCCTTCGGAACAACGACTGTGAGATCCATCCTCGGCAGTCATTGGTGCCGAATTCATGATCATCGACCACCATGACGCGGCATTCTGGCGCCTCGAGGAGAACCTTGCACGAGGACACCAGGATCCCGAAATAGGTGATCGCAGCCTGCGGCGAGAAGCGAAACCTCTCCCCAAGCGTCTTCTCGAAGGAACTCTCGACCGCGTAGAACTTACCATTCTTTGCGCTGCCGCTAGCTCCAACCAAGCTGTAGCGAATGCCATCAATCTCGATCCTGGTGAGCGCTTGCTCGACCATGGCCTGCTCGCATGAATCCAACGGCTCCACTGGCACATCGACCGTTGCCACGCGAATGCCGGGGTAGAGTTCTTGCAAGAGGCTCTTGGTGAGTTGCGCTTCCCGATCCAGTTTCATGGTCTTCTTCGATACGTTTCCGTTACGGTCAAGTTCGAGCGCCAACACTGGGATGGCGCCGCAATTCGTAGCATTTGGCATTGCGAATCTCCTTTAAGCTGTCGAGCAAGGACAGCCGGAGGAGACGGCTCGTGCCAGTCTCTTCGCTGCCCTCGCCGAAAACCGAACCAAAAGATTTCGGCCAGGCAGCAAAGCGCCGGCCAACACGAGTTGTAGTTGCTACGCCTTGTTAGTCCTCACTACGTCAGGATTCCAGTAGCTTCTGGAGCATTGCCGCAGCCCGCTCAAGAAACCGCGTAACCTGCGCAGCCTGGACCATAACCACTCTCCTAATGCCCACAGCCAACACAGCACAGCCGTAAGCAGGAAAGCCAAAAGTGCTCCCATCAGCAAATCCGAAATGCTCGGGGGCACATACTGAAAGTGCTGCCGGACCAACACAAACAGCTCGAACAACAGAATCGGTCCGCAGACTTTCGCTACAGTGAAGAACCAACGTCGGAACAGCACCCGAAACCGTTGCTTCACCATCTTTTCCTCCTTTTCTTTCCGCGTGGTGCCAGAACAGAAAGGAGGGCGCTCGCGCGGTTCCTTCGCTGTCCTGGTCGAAAACGTTATCGGTTCCCGGCCAGGCTCGCGAGACGAACCAGACCAGCACTCAACCGCAATCAGCTTGCGGATCGCTCACCACAGATCAACATCATCTGTAAATGAAGCCAGTGCTATAAAAACTCCTGGACTCTACTTGCCGTTGACGGCTTCTTTGTTCAGTTGCGGCTTCCTTCCCGCAAAATCCGGCACTACACGAAACTCCTGAACTTCGTAGTAGGTGACGCCCAAGCGGAGCGCCTCGACCAGTGCTTCGCCTTCACTCGTCACCTCCCGATCCAAAGCCGGGGTGCCATTGGCGCCGTTTGTCTTGGCAAGGAAATAACGCGCGTTTCCGTTGGCTTCCTCGTCCGAGTTGGTACGAGAACGTCTTGTTCGAGTTACCGTTTTTTCGGTGCCGCTGTCAGTGCTGTTCGCTTTTGCCGCCGGAACCGTGTCTGTTGCCGCCGTGCCTGTCATGCTTGACTCCTATTGCCTGAAACCTGCATCAACTTGCATGTCGCCCGCCTGGATTCACCAGATTGCCTCTGGTTGGGCAACTCTCACTTATCCAATTCGCTCTTTTGTTCAAGCCCGTTGTCCCGCTCGCCGACCATTTGCTTCTCGGAGTACTCGGCCACCAGCAGTCCGCTGGGATTGAATTCACTTCGCCGCTCCTCGACCAGCCGTATGTTGTACTGACCAACAATGCGGTCCGTCACCTCCGCACCGCTCTTCACCTTGTGTACTTCCTTGACTCCGAACACGACGTAATCCCAGGGCGCGTTCTTGGAGCGTTCAATCGAGCGGATTCGGAGATCCGAGATGATGTGGTCTTCCTGGATCCGGCCCACGGTATCGTCGTCGCGCAGCTTGTTCAGGGTGAAGGTCCGCAAGTTGTTTGTCATCATGTTTAGCGACTCAGCAAGGTTGCGGGGCGCGGAGTCCGGCGTATATGAGAGGTAGTGTTCGAGGAACCGCCGAACGACGGCTTTGCCTTCCAAGTCCGTCGGTGCGACGCCCTCGGAGGCAGTTGCATCCGAACCCGCTGCCTGCGCCGACAACACCATCGCCATCTGCGAGGTCCGGTCTTGCCTTGCGCCACCGCCCACCACCATCGCATTTCCATCCTTATCTACGCGGATGACCGTGGGTGGCTGGATGCGGACATAGAT